>Ga0066644_10000241_pt1 | contig 35262 bp, 34 predicted proteins | sample CryGeyCG2114_020_FD_62735 | JGI IMG/M metagenome (GOLD analysis project Ga0066644, IMG submission 62735) | Groundwater microbial communities from aquifer - Crystal Geyser CG15_big_fil_post_rev_8/21/14_0.20 | ecosystem: Environmental > Aquatic > Deep subsurface > Groundwater | place: USA: Utah...
CTGCTGAAGTAAATAAATCGGCATTGTTGATTTTGTTGCTTCTCATTTTTATTCCCGTTTTTTTGAAGCAAATGATATTTAAATTCTTAATTAATGTCAATTAATTTTTCAGAGGTTTCTGATAATAAAATACAAGGATCATCAAAATCGGTGAGTGTAAATAATGAAGCCACCGAATCATAAATATTTGTTTTTTACAGAGTCTCATTCTTATCTATTTTTTTCACTCCAACGTTACTTCAAGTGTATCCTCAATCTAAAGCTAAATCCATTTTCTCAAACTGATTTACTTACCTCAACAGCATTATTAATTTATCAGGAAGAAAAAGAAAATCCGGAATTATTAAAAATCTTATCAAACCATAAAAATATAAAAATAATTTTGCTTGGTTTTGATAATAATTGCACAATTAACTTATTAGATTTTACAAACCTCAAAAATAATTTTACTTTAAAACTTTCTGAAGATAGTTCCTCTACAACTCAACTATTTACAGAAGATGAATTAAAGGAAAAACTTAAAAACTTCTTTCACTCCCACGGAGAGGATTCACTTTTAGAAAAATTAAATTGGGTTAAGTATTACCTCAGTAATGGTCCACGACTCTTACAACAAAATGAAATAAGTCTCTCTGATTATAAAGAAAAATTTTTTAAGACTGGTAAGCAATACTGGAATAGTTTTGTAGGACAAGTAAATCAATATGAAATCTATTTTCAAATACTTGGTTTAAAAGTCGAAATTGATGAGGTTATTAGCTTACAGGATCAATTTGCTCAATTTGTAGTTGTACTAGAAAATTATCCTCAGCACTCTGGAGTACATATAAATGAGCCTTTAATTAAAAAAAATATTGATTTATTAAAAATAATTGAGCAAATTCTAATTAAAATTAAAAAGGATTTAAATATTGGCGTTTCCGGTTTTCAAAATCCTGGTAGCAGACGATAATCAGGATTTCCTTGAGTCAGTTAAAACAGTTCTTCGTGAATTCGGGGTTCTAACCTCAAACTCTATAAAAGATGCAAATCAAAAACTTTCATCCGACCTTGACGCTGTTCTTCTCGACTTAGTATTTGATGATTCTCAGCCTGAAAAACTTCAGGGAATGGATTTCCTTCCACAAATACACAATCTCTACCCCGACCTTCCGATAATAATAATGACAAATTACACTTCGACAGATATTTCTTTCCTTGCTGGCAAAGCAGGTGCAACGGATTTTCTAAGCAAAAAAGATTTGAACTGGATTGAATGGAAGAACCGCATAAAAAAATATTGTGAAAAGTCTGTAAGAATTCGTGAACTTAAACTGAAAGCCGAAACTTTAGAAAACAAGTACGACGAAACTCAAATCATTGGAAGCAGTCAATCAATAGAATATGTTCGCAAACAACTTAAAGACTTAGCACAGAACAGCACTGAAATTCCAATCCTAATAACTGGTGAAACAGGTACGGGAAAAAACTTAGCAGTAAAATACTTTAGAAAACATTCATCCCGCAAAGATAAACCTTATAAAGAGTTTTCAATTTCAGAACTATCTGAAACTGTATTGGAGAGTGAATTATTCGGTCACGTTAAAGGTGCTTTTACTGGTGCGGATAAAGATAAGAAAGGTTTATTTGAAAAAGCAGATGGCGGTATTCTTTTTCTTGATGAGATTGGTGACTATGACTTAAAGATTCAAAAAAAGATAATGCGTTTTATTGAAGATAAAACAATCTCACCGGTTGGAAGTGCACAAAGCAAAAAACTGGATGTTCAATTAATTTTGGCAACCAACTGTGATTTGCAAAAATTAATTTCTGAAGGAAAATTCAGAGAGGATCTTTATTATAGAATTAATAGAGTCAAAATTGAACTGCCTCCTCTTCGTGAAAGGAAAGAAGATATCATTTTTCTTACGGATTACTTCTTTAATTACTTTAAGCAAAAAGAAAAAACTAATTTAATAAAAGTTGCTCCTGATGTTTATGAAATATTGAAGTCATACAAATGGCCAGGTAACGTAAGGGAATTACAATCAGTAATTTGGGCAGCCTGCACAAGGGCAAGATTAAGTAACGATAAGGAATTAAACCTCCGGCATTTGCCAGAAGAAATTACACAAAAAAAAGAGAAGCTTTCCGAAAACGCCGACTTTCCAAATATAAATACTAAAATAGCTATGATTGAATTAGAAGAGATTGAAGATGCATTAAGAAAAGCAAATGGTAAGAAGAGTGAGGCTGCTAAAATGCTTGGGATGAGTTTGGATCAACTCAGGTATAAAATTATGAAGCGCACTGAAATGAATGGATATAATCTTCTGCAATTTCCCCAAATTAATAAAGCATATAAAATAAAGAATGGGTTTCATATTAATGAATAATCAGAGAGGTATTTATTAATGTCCACCTCCATAGATTATCTTTCAAAAAGTGTCGGACGATATCTTCAATACGTCAAGGGCTTTGATAAAGATCAATTTGAAATAAATGGATTTCCAGTAAATCTTAACTCTTTTGTCAAAAACTCAGATCTAAATCTTCAGTTGAACAATCTTGCTGAATTAATTAAATCGGTTTCCTCAGACAAAAAAATTTCTATCTACTCATTACAGAATAATTTTGATGCTAAATACGCTAGGAAATATTGGCGGGTAAAAACGTTTTGTTTTTTTAAGAATAAAGATTTTAAGAAAACCTTCGTCATTTTATTTAATTCCGGGAAGGACGTATTTGAAGACAGCAATAAGTTTTTTAATGAAAATAATGCAAAGAATGCTGAGTATTGTCATAGTATGCTCTTTAGAGATTTTGTTAAGAAACACAAAATTGGTTTTGAAATAGACCTATCACTTAGTATCAAAAAAGATGGAAATGAAGATTCTGATTTTCGTAGTCACTTGACTTTGAAAAACTCAACTCTGGAATTAAACAACAGCATTTCATTTAAAGAAAATTTAATTTCTGATATCATTAAAAATTTTAATGATTACTTTCCCAAAGCGTCTCTAAAAAGAAATATTTATGAGAAATACCTAACAGATTTTTATGCTTATAATATAAACTGCAAAGCATTTAAAGCTATAGACAATTCAGTTAAAATCGTAGATGATATTATTCTGTCTGATGTAGACACAGGCCACGAATTGTATGGTTCAGCTGAAAATGAAATGAAAAAGGAACCTAATGAGCAGAAAAAAGATATATCCATGCTATCAAAATGGCTGATTTATGTTAATGTCTTATCTGATTTTACAAGGTTGATTGTTCATTATAAAAAGATTGAAAAGCCGTTAAAAATTTTATTAATTGATGATCACCCTGAAAAATTAGAAAAAGAGTTTAAAATAATTGAGAATTGGCTAACCAATTGTACAATTAATAATAAAGACAACAAGCTTATCTCCAAAGACTCTATTGAAAAATATTTTGGTGAAATTGAAAATGGAGATAGTTCATTATTAAAAATTGGATTGAATAATTGTGAGTCAAACTATGACTTAATGTTAATTGATTTGGATTATGAAGGTGAGTTAAGGGGCTTTGATTACCTCAGAATTTTACGAAAAGTTAAAAGTGTATATGAGCCTCCATTCATTGTTGTTTTCAGTCGTAATGAAGATGCAGCATCAGTACAAAAGGCTTTGAATATGGGTGCATTATTTTTTGCTTCCAAGCAGAATTTTGCTCATCTGCTTTTACAATTTTACAAAGTCCTGCCTCATATAAAACAATTGGAAATAATTGCTGGTAGAAAGGATAAGAATTATACTTTAGGAAATAATTGGTCTTTACTTTATAAGCTTTCATTACCTAAAATTCTTGAACTTCGTGGAAAGGAAATTTTAGGAGATGGATACTTTGTCGGATGTAAAGAAACTGGTGAAACAAAATTTGATGACGATAAAATAGTGGGCTTTGATAAAAATAAAATAGAAAAAAATCCTGAATATTTATGGATTAAAAAATTGCCTAAGGCAGAATTGCATATACATATAGGTTCTGTACTTGGCCCGGAATTAATACCTAAAACAGCATTGCTGGTATTAGCGCAGAAATATGCGAAAGATAAAAAATATGGAAATATTGAAACCATAATAAAATTTCTTCTGCCTGTAGCAAGTGATCCTTTTCTTTTTGAAAAAATAGATAAAATAACTGAAGTTCCTACCGCAGTTGAAAAAATTAATATTTTCGAATGCAATGAACTTAAACTATCCTTAATTTATGATTTAGAAAGCCAATATATTTATCAAAGTATTTTTACAATAGTAACGGATTCCTTAAACCTTAAAGAGTTTAAGAAAACCCCGGAAGAAGTTCTGTTATCACCTGAGGATAGAACGCTTGAGCAAATATTTCATCCTCTAAGCAAAATAAAGGATACTGAATATTTCAAAGCTAAATTAAAATTGAGGGAATTATGTGTCAGCTATGACGAAGTAATGCTTTTCTTTATTTTATTGCTTTACTGTCGATGGGAACTGGTTACAAATCCCCAAAAAGATACTAACTCAATTTCTCTTCTGACCAATTACATTAAAAAGGTATTTGATAAAGAAAAAGATCCAATATTTAAGTATCCTGAAGATGATATAGATAGTTTTATAAAAAATTTATTACTAATTCTTGCAAAAAATAATGCTATAAAAGTAGAATTCTTTCCACCAGTGAAAGGAGATTCTGAGAATATATTACATTTTCTTATGTCTGCACATTCCCCTAGAAGGTGCCTCCCCTTTGAAGGAAGAGGATTATTTAATTATTTACGTGGCTGTGAATATGGCGGCGCGCCGCATTTACAATGTAAAGAAAGTATTTTTTTAATTGCCCACCATATTGTAAAAAATTATGCAATTCCTGAAAATATCAGATATCTCGACCTCCGCTGTGCAGTGGATGGTTATACTAAGTTTAAGTTGATTAAAAATACTTCCAAAGCGGTTGAAATTCTTGAAAATGCTTTCAGCTTCTGGCAAAATTATGCGTTAAAGTATTATCATAAAAAAGTCCACGTAAATTTAATTGTTACGGCCAAAAGGCATAAGCCCATTAAAGAATTTGAAGAGAATGTAAAATTAACAGTAGACGGATGGATAAATAATGATTCTAAAGCTATGGGAAAGGAACCCAAAAATAAAGATGAGTTAGATAGTACAAATAAAAACTTTTTTAGTGAACAAAACCCTACCAAAATTGTCAGCTTTGATATAGCCGGATTAGAAAAAAATAACAGGGTTAGTAAATTTAAAAATGAACTTAAACCATTGCTTGATCGCTGTATCCCCATAACTATGCATGCTGGGGAAGATGATACTCACGAGGCAATTTGGGAAGCAGTCTATCTTGCACATGCACAAAGATTAGGACATGCATTGACACTTGAAGATAATAAATCCCTTCTGGATTTAGTCAGGGAAACATATGTAAACGTAGAATTATGTCCTATTAGTAATTTTCTTACTAATAATAAATTTTCATTTGATAAGGAATTGATTAAACAAGATATCAGAAAGGAATATCCATTAAAGAAATATTTGAGAGAAAGGATTTCTGTTTCAATTAATACGGATAACCCTTATGTGTCTGATTCAGATTTAAGCAAAGAATTCCTATTTGCAGCAAAGATAAGCAACGGGTTAACTAAGTGGGAAATTCTAAAATTAATTTTGTACAGTTTTAAAGCTATAACACTTGACAAAAGGCAAAAAAGCGAATTATTAAAGGAAATAAATGAAGAAATTTTTGAGTTAATGTTAAACGAAGACAATTACTGAAATGGAAATATATTTTATTACCGGCAATAATAATAAATTCAAAGAAATTGCAAATTATATTCATGGATTAAAAAAGATGGTAGTTGAGGGTTTGCCGGAAATTCAAAGCCTGGATATAAACGAGGTTATTGAGAAAAAATTATTTGCGGCAGTTGAACATTATTCAGGAGATGATGCGAAGTTTATGGTTGAAGATACTGGACTTTATTTAAAAGCTTTAAATAACTTTCCCGGACCTCTTATTAAATTTTTATTAGAGAGAATCGGCAATGAAGGTATTTATAATTTATGTAGTAAAATAGGAAATTTTGAGGCATATGCTATAACCGTGTTTGGATTGATTGAATCCTCTACTAAAACAATTGAATATTTTAAGGGCACAGTAAACGGTACTATCAGTAAACCTGCTGGCAAATATGGCTTTGGATGGGACCAGATATTTATTCCTGAAAGGACAGAAAAGACTTTTGCCCAAATGGAAACGATTGAAGAGAAGAATAGCTATTCGATGAGAGTTAAAGCATTAAGAAAACTGTTAAAACAATTTGAATCTAATAAGTAAAAATTATGCTTTTTAAAAGATTTGAGGTTATTGCGGAATAACCTTCGTGTTCAAATATTTTTATTTCTGGGATTTTTTATAAAAAAAAGTTGAAAAGGAAGCTATTATTTGCTAAGTTATTATATTACAATGAACTTAAAATGGGTGAGGGTGAAAATATATTTTATTTCTTTCTGCTTTTTAAAACCCGTTGAATTTATATATCTACACCTACTTAATTATTGCTCAACTGTGTCTGCAATTCTATTTTCAAAATTCAATTCCGGAGTGTTTTATGAAAAAAATATTCCATAAGATTATATTCCTGTTATTGGCTTTTCTCACCGTTTATCCTTCGAGCATAATAGCTCAAGATAATTTAATCAATAAGGATATTATCTTCTTGGTCGATTTATCTGGCAGTATAAGAAAAGATAATCTCTTTCAAAAGGTTAAAGATGTACTAAATTCCACTGTAAATTCATCTGTTACAGTAGGAGATAATGTTACTATAATGGGTTTTGATTCCAAGGTATATCTTTTCGCAGAAAAACACATTAACAATATATCTGACAAGTTTGCTTTAAATGGTATTGTTTCAAGTCTTGAAGCAAAAGGGCAATGGACCTATTTAACCAATGCTCTGGAGATAGCGGCACAGAAAATTGATAAGCTGATGACTGAGAACCCTAAGAAAATTAAATTATTATATCTGCTTACTGACGGGAAAAATGATCCGCCGCCAAATATAAAAAATCCAATTACATACCAGGATTTAATAGATAAATATTTTAAAGTCTGGACTGCCAAAAATTCTTTTACTTACATCTTTAAGTTTGGTGTAAATGGAGTGGATACGGCTCAGGAAAATTTCATAAAAAAAATAAATCCAATAGTGGGTGATATAAATAGATTAGAATTTTCGATTGCTGCTCTTATACCACAGAGAATAGAAAAAACATTAAAGTCAGACGCAAAAGAAATTCAGGATACTATTAAGTTGTCAGTCGGTGTTAGTTATTTAAAAGAACCGATTAGTTTTAAGCTTAGTTCGTCGAAGGATTTAACTTTGGAAGAGTCCAATTTCCGGATAGATTCCACGGGTCAGTCTTTCAATATCCCGGTTAAATTATCTAACAATTCCGGTCTTAACACTTTGAAGGAAAAGCTTGCTGTCAATTTTAAAAAGGGCAAAAGTTATATAGTCCCAGATACAATTGACATTACTTATAATTTAAATAATAAGTATGTTTCCAACACTGAAGGTAATATAATAAATGAAAGTAATGAAGCAGATTTTACCTGGCTATATATAGCAGCCGGTGTTATTTTATTAATAGCTTTATTGTTGCTAATATGCAAAGTTTTAGTTCCAAAGTTTCCTTCAAATATGGAATTGATTATCGAAGATAATAAATCAAAGAATATTCTGGGAAATTATACGCTTGAAGACTTTAAAAAATTCTGTTCTTCCTCTGTAACGATTGGCGAAAATCGTGATGTTGATATTGAATTGGAGGGGACAATCTTAAGGCTATCCCCAGCACGTGCCGGCGTTAAAGTGAAAGTAATTAATGGCCAAGTCTGGGATCAAATGGAAATGGATGAAAATCTTTACACAGATGGTAAATCATATACCGCCAGCTATGATTCTGATATTCTTACTAACAGTAAAAAGATCAGGTTTAATATTGAGGAAGATGTTGAATTAGATGATCTGGATGATTTAGACGAAAAATAAAAATAATTAAACAGGAGTTTAATATGTCAACCGTTTTCATTGGTCTGGGTGGTACAGGTTGTAATGTAATAAAGTTATTTACCGAAAGAGTAAAAGCATCTACTTCCTTATATCATGAGCTTGTGGACAAATCTCAAATAGCCCTTTGGTCAATAGATGCGGATGAAATAAAATATACACCCGGGTTTGATAGTTTTTGGGTAAGGTCAGAAGTATCGGTTAAGTATGCAGAGAAAGTAGAAAATAATGATTATCAAAAGGATAGATTTTTTAGGGATTGGTTTGATCCGAAATGGAGGACATTTGGACATATAAACGGAGCGGAATCACCCGGAGCAGGTCAAATAAAGTTAAATGGCAGGATGGCATTATATCACAATATTGAAATGATTAGAACCGATCTTCAAAAAATTATGGGAATGGCCCATATTAGTAAAGATGACCGCTATTATGTGATAACATCTTTATTTGGTGGAACGGGCTCCGGCATGTACTTTGATCTGGTATACTTGCTTCAAAACGAAGGTATTCCTCCATCTGAAATAAGATCATTTATACTGGATCCATCTGTTTTGGAGGTAATAGATCCAAGGAAAACCAATAACTATTCCTGGATAGCATCTTATGCTTCCTATCTTGAAATGGATTTTTGGCAGAGTAATTCAAATGAAAGAAACCGTTCTCTCCAATATTCAATGCATTATAATGATAATTTGATCATAGAAAGTTCAAAATATTTGTCAAAACCCATTTTTATTTTTGGAGGTAAGGACCAAAATGGCAGATCATTAAAAGGTGAAAATACTGCAAAGCTTTTCAATAATTATCAGGAATTAGTTGCAAATGTATTGTTTGAAATGTCCTTTACTAAGGAATTTAAACAATACACTGGGAAAAACACTATTGATAATATCGAAGAAAATCTGGTTAATAGTCATTCGTCAATGTTTGGCAGTATTGGTTTAACATATTTAGTCTTTCCAAAGAAAAAACTTGCAAATTATCTTACATATAAATATTTGAATAACGATTTCCGCCGTAAATTTAACAATCGGGAGGTATCACAAGAAGATAAAGAAACAACGGCTCACACACTTTTAAAGGAATTAGAATACTTACAAAATGAATTAAATCAAATCACCACTCAAATAGAATCTCTGGGGGAATATAAAAGCTGGAAAGAGCAGCTTGAAGATTTCAAAAACACAGTTGAACGATCAAAGAAAAAAGAAAGCTTGCCTCGAAGGCCGGCTTCTGTCGAAAGCGATAATGTAAAAAAGAGGCTTGATCAGTTTATCAAGGAAAAGTTGGTGTCAGTCAAATTAGCTGGTAATATTAGCTCTTATTCTGAATTGCTTGGTACAAGATTTATTCCTGGTCTAATAAAATCAAATACGTCCTTACCCGATATCATAGATATTTTAGATCTTATAAAGATTATTCTACAAAAAGAAGATCGAAAAGCTAAAGAAGTATATGCTCAAAGCATAGAACAATTGACTACAAAAAATTATATAGAAAATTATCCTAAGATATATTCAACTTTTCGTTCCTCAAAAAACACATTTTTTAAGAAAAATTTTGATGAAAGCAAAGCCGGCTTTTTAAGAGTATTTAACAGTTACAGAAATTTAATGGACCATAAGTATAAGCTGGATGTTTTGACTTACATTTATCAACAACTCCAAATTGAAACAAATAAATGGCTGGTGGTTCTCGATTATTTAAATCAACGCATAAATAATTCAATTTATATTAAAACCCCGGATAGAGATCACACATTGAGAAATTCACCTTTTGTTTTTGACAAAGAAAAATCCGCAAATCAGTTATTGTATGAACTAAATATTGGTGATAATATTAGATTTATGGGTTCTGATATTATTGAGAATATTTATTCTGAACTTAGTAGTGAAGATGAAAATAGTAATTCTGTACTGAAAATGTTTTTAAATGGTGACAAGGAAACTGCTGGATTTGCAGACCTTTTAACAACAACTCATTCACAATTAAACACTGAAGGAGAAAAAGGTTTAAACGACTCTCATTTTGTACAGGATTGTGAGAATAAATTTCAAAGAATTATTGATAAATATATTCTTGCGAAAATATATAATAAAGTCGAGGCTATCCAGCTTCAGGATGTTATTACCTGGCAATTTCAGGACATCTTTAATTATATGAAAGGGTTAAAAGATAATTATAAACAAAATCCTGAAGAATATAATATTGCTGAAGGCCAGTTCTCTGCTATGTTTGGGGACAAATCCTATGAGTTGCTCAATGATCTGGGCAAAAAGAGTGTTAATAAAAATAAATGGATTGAAGAAGCGATAGTATTATTTATTGCTAATGTTGCTAATGAGGTAGAACCTTTATGGGAACCAAAAGCCGGGCAAAAGCCATTATTTGAAAATCAGGTGATAGTACATCATCCACAGGAATTTCATCTGACTATTAAAACTTCGGGAAATGACATTTTTGTTACACAGGCAACCAATGCTTATAATGATAGAATAGCAATTCTTAACTTCTCTCATTCAATGCCCTTATCTGAACTTAATTTTGTAAGCGATGATCTGGTATTATTGTATGAAAATCATAAAAAAGCAAAACTTGGTCCTGAAGGTAGCAAAATTAATCCAGTTCATTCTGACTTTAGATTTTATAATCAATATTCATGGGATTTGTTCAAGTCGCAGTCCGAGATGCAAACCTCTTTATTTACTGTAGAATTTTCTCTCGGATTTGTTATCAGCAATAATGGACAGTCAGTTATAGCTAGAAATAAAACTGGGTATTTTTATAACCCATCAGATAAATATCCTGGTAAGAAAAAAATTAAACTTGGCACCAGCTACCATAAATCTTTTATGAATATGCTGGGAGATAGAAAAATTTCGGATGATCTGATATATCAAATCCGGGAAAATCTAAATAAACAGATTTACTCATTTTCCAGTGACATAGAAAAAAGTGAATTTATTAAGAATTTGCTTAATAAAGCTGTACAAAATATTGAGACTCTGCAGCCTCCCAAAGTATTAAATAGTGATGCGTATGAACTGTGGGAAATGACTCATAAAACTTTAAGGGAAATATTTGAGCAAATAAATGAAACCAACTATCTAAAATTGCTTAACATTGAATAATTCCGGCAATTATGTCTAAGCCAATCATAATTTATAATAAAAAAGATATTAAAAGTAATATCACTTTTGAGTTTTTGCATAAATTTTATTCAGACATTGTAGTTATGGACAATTATGACTTAAATGAAATTAAGGGGCTGGGGAGACTTAATGATGAACTTCTTAAACTTAAAGAAAAACATACTGATTTAAGACTTCTATTTTTTCTGGATATATCTAATAAAGAAATTACTAAATTTATCAGTAGAAATATTCTCTATAATTATAGACTGAACCTGGTCTTAATAAATGTTCAAAACAAAAAAGAAATTAAATCCTCTCTTCAAACCATTAACAAATCATTAAAAGGCAGTACTGTTTTCGGATGGCTGATAGGGGATAAAGATTCTGACAAAAAAGAAATTGATAACATAAGACTTATTCAAATTTTACATGCCTGGTTAATTCTATTCAGTTCAGGAAGTCTATCCGGAAGTACTGGTGAGGATACATTTTATGAACAACAAAATGAAAGAACTTATGATAATCATTTATTGGTGTTAAAATCAAAAATCTTCTTAAATAGTTCCCTAAGCGGGATATTGGCTTCTGTTATTTATAATTCTAAAAAATTACTGGAAAAATATTGTAAGGAAAAAAAGACTTTAGATTATTATGATTTTCATGATCCTTTTGAAATAGCACTTTCTGAAAGTGAAAAAATTGAAGCTGAATTACCTCCCACACCCACATTAAGAACGATAGGAATATTTAAGACGATTGAGGAGTTTGAAGAGAAAGCAATAGATATTATTACCAGCTATGAAACAGATCACATATCTCCTTTAGAATTTAACTATTCCTATGAAAAAAGTTCATATTTTAAAAATCTATTTGCAGAAAAGGTACAAAAAGCGGTTGATTCAATAAAGTCAAAACTAATAGCTGATTTTGCTAATATTGAAAGTTTTAACTTTACTTTAATCAGCAATTACCTGGATAATACGCGGGAAAAGCTCAAAGAAAAAATAGGTAATAAATTCCTTTTGGCAGAAAGCGATCTGTTCAATATCATATTAAGATCAATTGAAAACGAAATTAACAATATTATAAAGCTTCGTAAGGAAATTGAGGACTGGAAAGGCAAAAAAGAGAAGAAACGACTTACTAAATTTGCATATATTACTGCAGCAATTTTGTTCGGTCTCGAAGTACTTGCAATTCATTATTTCTTATCTTTTTCTATTAGCCTCAACCTATTCTTAATTGAACTGCTTTTCAGTGCAGTAATATCCGTTACATTATGGATTTATATTTATTTTAAGAAACTTAAAATTCTTAAACAAAAGCTCAAAAGAGAGATTCGAAATGCAAATAACAAAATTCAAAAAAGCATTAAGGATTATGTTGAAAATATTCCCTTCAGGTTAAAAAAATTTTTAAAAACACATTGGGAAAAGAAAATATTTAACTATTTGTGGATCGAATTAAGATTATTTGCAAATGCTTTTGGCAATTTAAAAAACATACTATTCACTTTTGTAGACGAAATAAATTTAATGTTATCCGGGGAAAAGAAAGATAATCAAACAGAAAATATTGATATAAGTAAAATATTTAATCTTTTTTTCCACCAGCCAATCCAGTCTTTATTAAGTAACATTAATTTTAATTCATCTAATCTAAAAAATGATTTAATTGAAAAACTTTTCCAGTTTGTTAAAAATAGTAATTTAACATTCAATCTGGATAATATTGATGATTATTCTGTAAAATTTGATAAACAGGCTTATCCTATTGAAATTGACTATTTAGTTAACCTCGAAGAGGGGAAGACTTCCCCTGAAAAAAAAGGAAAATTCATTATCAAACCTGAGAACTTAAGCTTAAAAAATGCTGGCGTTGATAAAATTCATAATACTAATATTAATATTGCAGTATTAATTGGTGAATATTATTCATCTGAATTATAAGCATTATGGAAAGTGAAAAATTAAATATAATACTGGATACAATTAAGTATAGCGAGGAATACAGAGGTCAGCTCATTTCCACCGAATATAATTATAATTTACCTTGTCATCAAATAGAGCTAAAAAAAATTAAGGATAACGAGAAGGAAATTGGCAGTTTATTATTGTCATTTTTCTCAAGACTGAAAATCAACGCATTATCAAGTGTAGAATTAGATATAGTTAAAAATATACTATCCGGGAAAGATGCTTATTTTGTAACAGTTAATAACCCTTATATTAAAAAAATCATTGACTGTGCTTTCATCATTAAATCATTTTATTACGGCAAACAAGTTGTTTATGTAACATTAGAAGATTATGAACAAATAGTTATTAGGTTTAAGGAAACATTTAGTAACCTGGTTGAATATTACCATTTAAAGTTATCTAATTCTGTTATTTCATTTGATAGCGATATTTTAATTATTCATCCTTCAGAAATATTTGAGACAATAAATCCAGCTAATTTAGATAAATATCCCCCATTTCTTTTATATGATTATTTTTTTATCAATAATATTCATTTATATGATAGCAGGGAATTATGCCATATAAGAATGATGATTAATAAACTTAAACAAATAAGGAAAGAATATAACTTAGAGGCAAGTGGATTAAATATTGCCTTAAGCAGTATACCGATTTATAATAGGAAAGAAATTGCCGGGCTCTTTTATAATGCAAATATAGATGATTCCATAATTAATAAAGATGATACTGAATCAAATAGTTTTAAAACATATTTTTGGAAACCTTCTTTGACTACAGATACTGAGATTGAAAAAATAGATGAAATACAAATTTCAAGGGACAATCTACGGAATGAAGTAAGGAAACTATTAAGTGCAATTATTAAGAGCGGTATAGGTTTAAAAGTTTTGTTTTGGGTAAATGAGATAGGTGTCTCAAAGGACTTTAGAGAAAGCATCTTAAATCAGTTTAAAAAAGATGATAATGATATCCAACTGGAAATTCGTACAATTTATAGTATAGAACAACTTAATTATAAAGATTATTATTTATACGACTTAATAATTATTATAAATCCAGCAAATATAAGAGGCTATTTACTCGAACAATGCAGCAAATTAGTTAATGGTGAAAATTCCATTGTGATACTACTTCTTGGTGAAGACCATCTATCACATCAACTATTAAGGTCTGAGAAATATTCACTTGAATGGAAAGAGGAACAATATAATTTACCGAGACTATTTGTGTTAAATGCTGACAGGCTTAAAGAGTTGTATGATGATCAAAAAAGCCAATTCTTTAAAATCTATAGTGACTTATTCAGATCCTTTGATCAATAATATCATAAAATTAGTATGAAATCAGATTACAGAAAATATTTTGGAAACACATTTACAGATGTTGATACTAAATTGATAGAAGTTGAGTACGGGAATAAAAATGCAATATTTGAAGAGGAAAATAATCTTGCTCGATTATATATGCTAAATAGAAGTAATTATAAAAAGCATGGCATCTTATATGAAGTTGAGTGCAAGGATGATAAATACCAGCTTAGAAATAAAAATAAGTTATATCCGTTATATGAAAAAGTAAATTGTGAGTTAAAAGTTATTGAACATAGTACAACCGAACCCTCTGTAAAGACAAAACAAGTTAATGAAATTAAGTTTGAATTTAAGAGGCAAACTGCAGACTGTGAACTTATTATAAAATCCATAAAAAGAATAATTGATTTAAATTCGTGGCTATCTCCTAATGAGGAATTTGTTAATGAAACCTTGAAATTTGAGCAGCTGACTTTCTTAAAAATAACAACTACCGCAGCTAGCAATATCTCAGGATTGAGAAATTGTTTTATCCAATTTATGGAAAATCATTACATAGGCATAAATCATTTATATGAAGTTTTATTGGGAAATGATGAAATTATATTATTCCCTGTACTTAATGATTCCCAAAGTTTTATTGATAGTGTTGAGCCTTTGCTTGATGATTTTGTGGAATATTTGAAGGATTATATCTACGATCAATTTTATTATTGTATTTGTGAGGACGGATGCTTCAATTGCCTTTATGATACAAGGAATGAAAATAGGGGTAAGAATAAAAGTTATCCTTCTAAAAATGAATTGTTTAGGATAATAGCCGGATTGAGAAATGAAAAGGGGATAGAAGAAGTGATTAAGGTACGTTCCTCGAATGAAAAAATTGATGATAATGCTTTTATTGAGATATTAAATGATGGGCAAAAGAAGATCCTTAAAATATTTCAAGATCGGTTTAATTTTGAAATAAATGAATTGTATCCTGTGAGGAGAGCTAATCTTGAGGAAAATCTACTAGGCCTTTGTGATCATAATAAAAAAACAGTTTTTATAAAGAATGACCTGACACCTCTAAATTTTATAATAGAAGTTATTGCACATGAAATTACCCATAATTGGCAAATTGAAAATATGACAAAATTGTTAGGGGGGGGTGATATTCCATTTGATGGTAAATTGTTTATTGAAGGATTTGCTCAGTGGATGGAATTTAGAGTTATGGACTTTTTGGGTTTACATAATAATATGGAGAAAATAACATTACTATCAATTGATTCGAAAAACCCGAATGAATATGGATTAGGTTTTAGAATTTGCAGGTTCATTGAAGAAAATTACGGTTTTGGTAGCTTGATTGAGTTTATTAAGACTGAAGAGTTCTATTCAAATGGCAATATGATTACATATGACAACGTAATTAAAGAATTTGGACTTCAAAATTATATCAATATAAAATGACTGTCTTTTCATTTGACAATTTAATTAATAAACATAATATAATCAGTAAAAATATTAGGCTGCTGATTTATGATTAGTAAAAATTCTTTTGCTTATTGTTTTAGCCTGTTCTTTATTATTCTTTATATTTATGGATGCTCGTCTAAAATTGAAATTAAATCTATTCAAAATGATTCACGTGCTTATGTAAATAAAGAAGTTACGAAAGCAGGTAAGGTATAAAAAAACATTTTCTTTGGCATTTGTAAATTATTTTGAGATTGATGATGGAACCGTCAAGATAAATATTGTTACAAATAATCCACTCCCCGCTGAGAATCAAACAATTACTGTTAAAGGTAAAGTGCAGTATTATACTTTAGGTACAATGAAATTACTTGTTATTAAAGAAGATGAATTGGAAAATTGATAATCTGCTAAGTAATAATTATACCTTTAAGTTACTTCTTATAATCTCCATAAGTTTTTTTATTCTAGGTATATCTCTTCCAGTTTTTGCTTCGACCAAATTTTTCTTCTGGAGGGAAGATATATCTTTGTTAAAATCAGTTAGGATTCTATTTGATGATGGGAATTATTTCCTAGCAATTATAATTTTATTATTCACATTTGTATTTCCAATTCTTAAATATTTGCTTCTATTGATCACTGTATTTGACATAAGGATAAGTAAGAAAGATGTGATTTTGTCTTATTTAAGTACCCTTGGCAAATGGTCAATGCTGGATGTGTTTGTTATTGCAATGCTAATTCTTACCTTTAAACTTAAAAGTGGTCTTTTTGCTATAGAAATGCGATCAGGCACTATATTTTTCACCATAGCAGTTATTTCAAGTGTTGGTATTACCTTTCGATTAAAAAAAATATAAAGCATTACTTTAGTCATATATTGATGAAATACAATATATAACTTATTTAGGACTATTTTTAACAGTAGAGTATTCCTGTTAGATAATGTTTTATTTTCTTAATTTCCCAATAATTTTTTTCCTACTCCTACCAACCACATGCCCCCCAAGATCTATCTGCAGCAGCGTCCAGAAAAAAGACTACCTGCAATAAACAAAATATTCCTCAACCAGTTTCGATTAAACAACTTTATTCCTAAACTACCCGAAGTAATAATGGATATTAATCAGGAATTCCGTATAATTGCGGGAAATAATGAGTTAGGTGCAAGTGTAAGAACCGACCACCACAAATAACAACGGACGACAAAAAAGCAAAAATGGAGAACATAAAACAAGACAATAATTTAAAAATTAATTCAGACACTGTTTTACTTTTCGATATGGACAGAACATTGATAGACACCGATTTTGCTAACTTTCTATCGTATAAAAATGCGATACAATCAGTAATTATGCTTGAGAAAGAAATTGAATATAATCCTGATGAAAGATTTAATCGTACAACATTAAAAGCAATCTTCCCAAATTTGACCAAAACTGAATTTGAAGAAATAGTCAAACTAAAGGGGGAAAACTACAAAGAACATTTATCTCAGACAAAACTGAATAAATCCGTAGCTGATATTTTAATGAAATATTACACAACCAATAAAACAGTTTTGGTTACAAACTGTCGAGAAGATAGAGCCTTGATGACATTAAATTATCACAATCTAACCGACAAATTCAGTAACATTTTTTTCAAGTAGAATTCAGACAATAATAACCGAAAGAACAAATACAAAAACGCAATAACAAGTTTGAGTCTAAAGGCTCAAACAATTATTGTTTTTGAAAATGAAAAACAGGAAATTGAAGATGCTCTACTTTCAGGAATTTCTATTGATAACATTTTAAGCCTTTAGGATATGACACCTTTTACAATGACAAGAAATAATTATTTGACCCAAAACATTCAGGGTTTCTATCACACAGATTTCGGTGGTGTTGAACTACCAAACAACCCAAACTATCTATACAAATTAAAAAATGGTCCACACCATAATTGGCCTGACTTTAGAATTCAAGAAGCACAACAACAATTATTGGCAGTACTTCTTAATGACCTACCTGATGTTTTATCTCAAACTAATAAAAACTCTTTGACAGTTTGTGTTGTTCCAAGAGCCAAAACTGACACAACTTATCGTCCAAATAGAAAAGGAATATTTTCTTTTTATAAACAAAATGGAACAGGAAGTTTATCAATTGATAAAGACAGATTCATAAAATCAATTTCTTTTATCACTTCAAGTCTTTCAATTTCAATTATTTATTATTTGGTTGTTAACTATTCATCAAAGGTTTTTGATGTTTAGTAGATACTAAATCTCTTTCGTCTATAAATATTATGATAACTAATAAAAATAAAATATTTTCAGAACAAGCAAATAAGAAAAAATCCTATCAAAAATGGTAAGTCCAAATTTTGAATATCATTTAAATAAAAATAATAGGGCAGCAAAATGACACAGAGTAAAAATAATTTAATAAATAAAGCTATAAATGAAATAGAATCTATTGTTAATAGATATACTGACCTAGAAATATTGTATACTGTGTCTACTAAAGATGATATACCTGATAATTCCTATAGTTATGTTTCTGAATTTGTAGATGTTAAAAAAAATAATACTATAGCTACATGTGGGTCAAATAATACTAATAGAAGAATGACTGTTGTTAACTCTGAAAAGAAACAGGTATTTGGAAAAATTGAAAATAATAAATTATGGTTATAAATAAAGTAAGGATATACTTTTAGTTAAATTAGATTATTAATTTAAAACTCATCTTATAAACTAAACTTCAATCCACCAATAAAATACTTAATATTAAATGCATCAAACTTTGCATATTGACATGAAGCAATGAGCTTTATTGATTTGGAAAGATCAAATTCAACTCTTGCAGATATTGTACTGGTTTGTGTTTGATTATAGATTGAAAGTCAACAGTCTTGCATCAAAACATAGATTCATTATCATGCTCATATTTCTTTTTTAAAGAATCAATTAGAAATTTTGCATTATAACTAAATTCTTTTGGTTTATCCTTATAACAAATAATTATTTTTTTTGTTATTTTTGATTTAGTAGCAATTCGAGTTTCATCCTCAGATGATATGGGATGAGAGTACTCTTTTTTATATTTTTCTTCATCCATCATAGTAAAATAATTATATCCATTATTATAAGTAACTTCGGCACCTTTTAAAAGAATCATATCAGTCTTACGTTGCAAATCCATATAAGCATTTTCCTTAAAAGAAACTTCAAATATATTATAATCGAGTTGGATTACAGAAGTATCACTTGCTGTGGCTTTCGCAGCCATACCACAAGAATAGAAAATAAAACCACTTAAGATTATAATGAAGTACATTATAATTTTATAAGTCATTTTCATTGGCTACCTCTAATTTTAATTATTGGTATATGATTTAACCTTAATTAGTCAAATAAATTTTAAAATAGCAAGTAAAATTTAGAAATTATCATTTCATTTACTTTTAGTTGTAAACTATAAATAAAATAGAAACTATAGACTAAATTTCAGTCCGCCAATAAAATAATTAATATTAAACGCGTCAAACTTAGCATACTGATATGAAGCAATGAGCTTTATTGATTTGGAAAGATCAAATTCACCTCTTGCAGATATTGTAGTGGTTTGCGTTTGATTTTGATTATAAATTGTAAGTAAATCCGGATTAAAATAATAAGCTCTTTCACCAAATGAACCTTCTGCAGATAGCAGAACAGTTGAAGAAATAGGGAACGCAAATTTTACATTTGTAGAAAATAAACTCCTTCCATCCGATACTTTTGTATAAAGTGGTTTTATTGATAATATAAATTTAGGTGAAGATTGCCATATAAAATCCGATCCAATTTGATTTGATGTAACAGACAAAGGTCCTTCTAATTTTAAGTAAGTATAATTAAGTCCTATAAAAAACAGATCAAAACTATAAAGGAATCCCCCGTTTATTACATTTGTTTTATCAGAAAAATTTGATAAAAGTAATGAGTTTGAATTAAGATCACCGTTTATATGGGCATAATTTAACTTTAGATAAAATGGATATTGATTTTTAATAATTCCTGCAACAAACATTTTCTGATCAAAATTATAGGATGGATTTTTTATTTGAAGTTTGTCATATCCAGCAATTAAATAATCACCTTTTGCAGCTAATTTTATTGACACATAACCTGAATAATCTTTTGAATGATCTCCGGTTGAATAATCTCCGTATGTATAATAAAATGATGGAGAAAAAACTGATTGTGAGAAAGAGAAATTAGATATCAGAAATAATGTAATAACTAAGAAATTATATTTTTTTTTCATTTTACTAACGCCAATCCTTTTGTTGCACTTGTGTTATTCGGATCAAGTATCAATGTATCTGTAAATAATTGTTCCGCATTAGAATTACTACCCAGATAATAATATGTCCAGCCTAAATATAAACATGCAGTATAGTCACCCGGATAATTATTGTATACAGTTGTAAAAAACTTTTTTGCATTAAGATAGTCTTTTTTGTTCAGATAAATCTGTCCAAGGTTAATATTTGCTGTATAATTATATGGATCTTTGCTTAGAATATTCTCATAAATATCTTTTACTTTAACCCAGTCTTCTTTTGCAGAATAAGGAAGGGTTAGCCCAAGTAATCCTTCAATACTGTTATCACTTAATCTAATTGCTTCTGAATAATATTTAATTGACAAATCTTGTTTATTATTCAGATAGTAAAGCCATCCCAATCTTATGTTAACCAAATAATCATCTTTATATTCTGAATAAATATTTTGAATTTCTTTAATAGCATTATCATAATCTTTACTCCTTTCATATTTTACAGAAGAAGAAAATGCATCTATTTTTTTTTCGGATTGAGCATTTTTTGCAATAATATTAGTTGCTAAAAATAAAATTAAAACAGCTATTATTGTCTTATTCATATTTACTCCTTTTAGTTATTATCATATTTTGATGTAAAATTATTTTGTTTATCTTTGAATGAAATAGATTTGATAAAACCATCATTATCTATCGTCAAACTTCCATTTCCTATTTTATCATAAAAAGAGAACAAGGCTTTTCCTTTAGCATTAAAGTTAGATTCAATAATAAAATCTTCTTCAGTAGTTTTTCTTGTTTTAAAATTAAAAATACTTTTTGCAGAAACAAGTGGTTTTATTATCAAAAAGAACTCAGATAAATATCTAATTATATTTTTTGTAACGATTGAAATTGGGTATTCTTCTTGCCAAACAAGATCTTTATTAAATCCCATAGGTATTTTTATTGCAGTTAAATAAAAATAATAAAGTGACGATTTATTATTTCCTATAAAATTTGTGATATAGAATAATTTCTCTTCAGGATATAAAAATATTTTTGCGTTTCTGTCAGATTCTATATATAGATTATTTAATATATCAATTTTAACTTCCCAATTTTCAGTAAAAGTTTCATCGTTCAATTTACACTTGAATTTAAATTCAGAACCAAGTTTAAAATCAAAAGCTTTTTTTATAGTTGAATGAATTTCAATATTACTTACGATTGTGTCTTCTTTAGGATATTCAAAAGTATTTAAAGAAAGTTTTTCACCTTCTTTCTCTAAATAATATGCTAATGGAAACTTGTATGTTTTATCTCCAAGTTTATCACTTAATTGAAATTGAAAATGCAGATGTGGAACAGGTGACCTTCCGCTGTTACCACAATGAGCTAATACATCACCTTTTTTAACTTTATCTCCTTCTTCTACTTTAATACTGTCAGGTTTCAAATGAGAGATAGAAGAAAAAAGACCCTGTCCGTGATCAATAATTATTGTATTGCCCCAATTTTCTTTTACATTTGGTTCATTTATTTCATTATCAGGAATGTTGTCAGTTACACTCACAACTTCTCCGTCTAAAGTTGCATTTACAGGAACATTATAACAAAAATAATCTTCAACATCTTCTCCAAGTTTAGTGTACTGATTATCATTTTCTTCAATAATAAAATCCCAGGCATATTTCCATTTATCTTTATGAGTGATCTCTCCATTGTGTGCTTGAGAAACTTTCCATTCACCAAAGAAAGGTAACTCTGGGAATAGTGCTTTAAAATTACCGAACCTTGATTCTCTGTTTTGATGATAGTAAAAATTTTCTTCAGGTGATCCCGGCTTAAAATATAGTAAAGCCATGTCTGTAAAATCTTGTCTGAATTTTAAGCTGTAAATTGTAGAAAGTACAACAACATTAAATGGCAACACTAGAACAGGCAGAAAATAATTTGATAAAAATTTTATAAAGAAACCCGTAAATACTATTATCATTATTGAAGAGAGTATCATTAAAATTGTTGTTTTTCTTGAAAGTATTACTAAACTTCCTCCCAATGCAAAAGAAGTAAGAATAGTATTAAAAGAAGTAAGTATAATTAAATTTTCAGAAGGAGTAGAAAAAATAAGGGAAACAAAAATATAATTAATTGCAAATGCAATAATACTATTTATAAACATGACCCTGGAAAACAATAGAATTCCAATTACTAAAATAATTCCTGTTAATGTACTGGACTGAAAAAGAATTAGAGAGAAAGATTTAAAATAATATTGAATGTAATCAGGAAGATTTGCTGTAAAAGAATAATCTATAAAATTAAGATCTTTATAATAAATAACATTAAAGTTTGTTATAAAAATAAAAAATATATAAAGTGTTAAAATAAATGGAAGACTTAATCCAGGGAGATTAAAACTGATATACAGGTAATTTTCTAATACAGCTGATATAAAAAATATAATTATTAAAAAAATAACAACAAGTGAAACTACAAAGGGTGTAAGTTGAAAATAATACGAAGCAGCTACCCCAAATAGGATTCCATTAAATCCGTAAAAGCCGTCTCGTATTTTTTCTTTATCAAATTTTAAATAAAGAGCCAACGAATTAGAAATTATAACACCAAGTAAACCCAAAGCTCCCATTTCCGGTATTATAAAAGTGGAAAGTAGTGCAAGATAACCAAACCACCTTCGGTTACAGAAAAATATTTGAGAATAACTGAATACTATAGAATCAGCAAAGTATTTCATCACTTAGATAAATTTTTAAGTTTTGTCGGCAATTTTTCTTTCAACATTATATAATCAAGGTCTTCACTTTCTCTTATCAATTCAACTGACTTATCTTCCATTATCATTACTACATTAGGTCTAAGTGTAATAAACTGCATCCATTGTGTCATGTTATAAGCACCTACTCTTTGAATTACAACCATATCACTTTTCTTTAAAGTTGGTAAAGCCATATTTTCATTTAAGACATCAATATTCATACACAAAGGTCCGTAAATTTTTGCCTCTTCTGTATATGCCCCGGTTTTTTGTGCAGGAGAGATTGTGTGCTTGTACCAAAAACTTGTAAATAAAAGATTTACACCAGCATCAAAAATTAAAGCTCGTTTCCCGTCCGAGAGTCTTTTAGTTGCAAGCACTGTACTAATTAATGAACCTGCATCATCTATCAAAGCTCTGCCCGTTTCTAACACTAGGGTAGGAAGTTCATCTTTTTTGTAATTAAGTTCAAACATAGATGATGTAATAGAATCTGCAAACTGTTCAATTGACGGGAGAATTTGCTCAGCAGGTAAATATTGTCCTTTTAAAGTATTGTTTGAAGGAAATCCACCGCCAACGTCAATGTAATCTAAAACAATTCCATTTGCTGCATACAATTCATTTGCTAAAGCAACTAATTTGCTTACGCCAATTTTGTAAGCTTCACTTGTCATAATATAAGTGCCGATATGCATGTGAAGACCAATAAGATTTAGTTTATCTGTTACTATAATTCTTTTTAAAGCTTGAGCGGCTTCACCATTTTCATAATTGAAACCAAATCTGTCCCACATTGGGTATATACCGACATCTAAATTTACTCTTATAGCTACATTGGCTTTTTTATTTAATTTTTCAGTGAGTTCAATAATTTGATAAAGCTCGTCAAAGTGATCGATATGAATTTTTGCTTTGTCGTTAATTGCATTTGTTAAAGATTCATCTGATTTATGAGGACCGTTGTAAAAAATATGATCTCCGCTAATTCCTAATTTTCTTGCCCTGTCATATTCAAATTCTGATACAACTTCTGCCCAAGAACCTTCCTGATGAAAAACTGAACAAACAGCATTCAGGTAATTTGTTTTATACGACCACGCAAACTGAACTTTAGGATATCTTGTTTTAAAAATTCTTAAAGCATTCCTTTGTTTTTCCCTAATAGTTTTTTCAGAAAGCACAAACAGGGGGGAACCAAATTTTTCTACAAGATCTTTTACATTTACGCCATCTATTTCTGTTTTAGGCAAAGTTAAAGTAGAAACACCGAATTTATTCATAAAACCGGATAATTGTTTTGTTATCATTGGTTTTTCATATTGTTTTTTAGCCATTATGCATTTCTCCGTTTACACTAATATTTTCAAATTGTTTTAAGTCAGTAATTAAATCCCAAGAATATCTAATAAATAATTTCCCGACTTCGTATTTTTCAAATGGTTCCACTTTTTTACCCAACGCTAGTTCTACAAGGGAATACGGTAGATTTTGTCCTGAAGCAACACTTAAATACACCCAGGCCGGGAATCTGGGATTCATTTCTAATAAATAATATTTATTTGTTTTTTCCTCTTTTATAAATTCCAGTTCGGCACCACTTTTCCATTTTATTTTACTAATAATATTTTTTGACAGCTCAATTAATTTATTGTCATAAATAGTAACACCTGACCATCCTTTGCCGTTATCTGTGATATAAAGTTTTTTCATTGCTACAGCTCCAATTGTTTTACCTTCACCATCACCTAAAGCTGAAACATTATATTCTTCACCTTTAATATATTCTTGAATTACAACTGGAAATCCCCATTTAGAACTTATTGATTTAAAAGCTGAAAATACTTCGTCTAAATTATTAGCAATTTTTGCATCATAAAAAATTCCTTTAACAGCTACAGGGAATTTAAATTCAGAAGATACTTTATAAATATCCTGCGCTGAAGTTGCTAAAATATTTTTAGGAACTAGAATATCATTATCATTACAGAATGAAGCTAATTTATCTTTTCCTCTTAATATTAGTTGTTCAGTTGAAGGTAAAAAAGTTTTAATACCTAATTCATCAAGTTTAGGAGTTAATTTTGTAAATCCAAAAAGTTCTGAATCTAATGTTGGAACAATTACATCTAATTTTTCTTTTGAGTGAATATATTTTATACGTTCAAATAATAGGTCCAATCCTCCTGAAGGATAGGGAATGGTATAGGTTGATTGAACAATATCATCCATATATGGTGCGGGTTCAAGGGCATCATAAATTAGTCCTATTATTTCACACTTGAAATCTTTTGCATCTTTTATCCCTCTAATAACCGGTACACCGGGGCCCGGATTATCTACATTATTTAGTCCCGTTACTGCTATTTTCATTTTTCTTCTAATAGATTGTAAACATTTAGTTGATTAAAAAAATCTTCCAGGTCTCTTTCTAGAATTTTTTCCTCAACTTCATATTCCTTGAGTAATTTATCAAAGATAGATTTATAATTAATATCGTTTTTCAGATCCATTAAAACGACTTTAGCTATATCATTTACCGTAAATGTTTCTCCTGTTGTAGATAAAAACAAAAAACCGTTATCGCTAATTGCTAAGTTAGAAGAAAGTTTATAGTTTGTCATTTGTTCCTCTATTTTATGTAAGTAGATTATTTAAGCTGTTGTAAATAAATAATTTAGTAATGTTAATATAGTATATCTATTTAATTATTAAACAAAAAAAAAGATTAAAAAGATATAATCCTAAAAAAATATCTACCTACTTATTAAGAGATAAATAAAATAATGTTTTTCTTAAATATTAATAATAGAATATCTTTTGGCATATCAGACCTACCATTACTATATTTAATTCAAAAAAAAAGAATTTTTTATGAATGGAAAAGTAATGCTTCAGACAAAATTCCCCAATCTCAAATTAGCTAAACAAGGTAAGGTAAGAGATATTTATGATTTAGGAGAACATTTTTTAATAGTTTCTACCGACCGTCTTTCTGCATTTGATGTAATTATGGATCAAGGCATACCATTTAAAGGAAAAGTACTTACAAAAATATCAGAGTTTTGGTTTGACTTTAACAAGGATATAATTGAAAATCACTTAATTTCAACAAATGTTGATGATTTTCCCTCAGAATGCCAAGAATATAAAGAAGATCTTAAAGGAAGATCAATGCTTGTTAAAAAAGCAGAAGTTGTTCCATTAGAATGTATTGTAAGAGGTTATATCTCAGGTTCGGGTTGGAATGATTACAAAAAAACCGGAGAGATTTCCGGTATAAAATTACCCGAAGGTTTATTCGAATCAGATAAATTCCCTGAACCAATATTTACTCCTTCCACAAAAGCAGAAATCGGGCTTCACGATGAAAATATTTCCGAAAAAGATGCCGAAAAATTTATTTCAAAAGAAATAATAGAACAACTGGGGGAAAAATCAATTTCTATTTATAAAAATGCAGCTGATTTTGCATTGACAAAAGGAATTATAATAGCCGATACAAAATTTGAATACGGACTTTACAATGGAAAGTTAATCTTAATTGACGAAGCTTTAACTCCTGATTCTTCAAGATTTTGGCCTAAAGACTTATATGAACCTGGAGGAGCACAGCAAAGTTATGATAAACAATTTGTTAGGGATTATTTGCTCTCAATAAATTTTAACAAACAACCACCACCTCCAACGTTACCTGATGAAATTGTAAATAATACAAGTAAAAAATATCTGGATGTTCTTAACAAATTAACCGGTGAAAATTTAAGTTAATGAATCCTAAAAAAATTAGCACCGACAAAGAAAACTTAATTATTGATTGGGATAATGAGAATCAGGTAAAAATTTCTTTTCGGCAACTTAGAAAAGAATGCCCTTGTGCTACTTGCTTGGCAGAAAGAGAACATCAAAGTAAAGATTATATTCGTATCTATAATCAAGATCAAATTATGTTAAAGAATATTGAAAAAGTAGGGAACTATGCTTTAAAGTTAACCTGGAAAGACGGACATGCTACAGGTATATACGAATTTTTATATCTAAAAAGATTAACAAGTCTTTAATAACAAATCAATATGATACTTCCCAATCAATTAACGATTTTACGAATAATATTAACTCCAATCTTCTTATATCTTTTTCTTTCTTCAAATCCTCTATTGAATCAAATATCATTGGCAGTTTTTATTGTTGCAGCTTTAACTGATTGGTACGACGGCTGGCTTGCAAGAAAATTCAATTACATAACTAACTGGGGAAAATTCTGGGATCCACTTGCTGATAAAATATTAACTTCCACAGCTTTTGTTGGATTTTATATTATAGGAATGATCCCGCTTTGGATGGTAATTATAATTTTAGTTAGAGATTTTGTAATTACAATTTTAAGAGCTTATGCTGATTACAAAGGGAATACCTTTCCTACAAGTTTATATGCAAAGTGGAAAACTTTTTTGCAAATGATATTCCTTTATTACTTATTAATAATTAGGACATGTGAAAAAATACCTCAGCTTTACAATGGGAACGAAAATATTTTTAAAATGCTCTTTGACCCAACATTAATTTTTATAATAATGTTATTTGTTACAATAATTACTTTACACTCAGGTATTACGTATATCTACAATAATAAAAATTTAATTAAGAGATTATTTATTGACCAAAATTAATCAATTTGAAAAAGCAATTGGTTCTGGATTTTATACAGGCTTTATTCCTTTTGCTCCAGGTACTTTTAGCAGTTTTGCTGCGCTTTTAATTTATTACATTCCGGGATTTGAAAAGCCTCAAATATTGATTCCCGCAATTATTATTTTTACCTTTTATGGAATCTTTTTAGGTTCAAAATTTGAAACAGTATATGGTAAAGATCCGGGACAATGTACGATTGATGAAATAGTGGGAATGTGGGTTACTCTTTTATTTCTTCCAAAGACTTTACTTATCTCTGCTGTCGCTTTTTTTGTTTGGAGAGCTTTTGATATAATTAAACCTTATCCAATGAGAAAAATTGAAGAGATTGAGGGCGGAATTGGAATTATGAGTGATGATATAGTAGGCGGACTTTATTCATTATTTACAATGAATCTTATAATATATTTTTTAATAAAGTGATTTTATCCAATAATAAAGATCAATAAATATTATGAATGCACATATAATTACAATTGGGGATGAGATTTTAATTGGACAAACACTCAATTCAAATGCTGCTGATATTGGCAATAAACTCGTTGATATTCAAATCTTCGTTAAAAAAGCATCTATAGTTGCTGATGATGAAACGGAAATAATTAATGAATTTAAAGATTGCTGGGATAAAAATGATCTGATTATTGTAACAGGGGGATTAGGTCCAACCCACGATGATGTAACCCGCCAATGTGTTGTTAAATTTTTTAACACAGAACTTGTTGAAGATCAGGAAGTGCTTGACGATGTAAAGAAAATTTTTGAAAAACGCGGCAGAAAAATTGATAAAATAAATGAATGCCAAGCTCTTGTACCTAAAATAGCAACACCAATTAGAAACATACTCGGTACTGCACCGGGATTTTATATTGAAAAAGATGATAAAGTATTTGTTGTTTTACCGGGTGTACCTGCTGAAATGAATTATATGATGGAATCATTTTTAATTCCAAAATTAAAAGAAAAAGTAGGTGAAATAAAATCATATTCATTAAGAAGTAATTTATTGACCACAGGCATACCGGAATCACTTTTATATAAAAGATTAGGAAATCTGAAAGAACTACTGGATGGTGCCAAATTAGCTTTTTTACCAAATCAATTTGGTGTAAAAATGCGAATAACAGTTAAAGCAGAAACAGAAATTTTAGCAAAAAATAAACTTCTTGAAATAGAACAAAAAATCAGAGGCAAAGTTGGCAGATATATCTATTCTAGAACAGAAGAAACTTTGGAAGAAGTAGTGGGAAGACTGCTTACGGAAAGAGAACTAACTATCTCTTTAGCTGAATCATGTACCGGTGGGCTTTTATCCAACTTACTGACTAACGTACCCGGTGCAAGCAAATATTTTGAGAGAGGTATAATTTCTTACGGAAATTCCTCTAAGATCGAAATATTAAAAGTAAAGAAACAAACTTTAGAAAAGTTTGGGGCAGTAAGTGAGGAAGTTGCAATACAAATGGCTGAAGGTGTGCGAAATATAAGTAAAACAAATATAGGACTATCAATCACCGGTATTATGGGACCAACAGGTGCAACAACGGATAAACCAGTCGGTTTAGTTTACATAGGCTTTTGTGACGATAAGACCTCCACTGCTAAAAAATTTGTATTTGGTGAAGATAGAATAATAAACAAACACAGAACAACTCAGGCTGCTTTGGAATTAATTAGAAGGTATATATTAGGTATTGAATAATTTCAAGGATTGTATGATTGAATGGATGTATGATTATTTAAAAGTATATTATAATCCATACAACCATAGATTCATTCTTCTAAATATTTGATTAGAGATTTGTATCTAAATTAATTAGTATAGATAAGAAATTTATATTTTATAATTATGGTAAGAATTTTTATAGCATTAAAAATTCCTAAAAATATACAAGAAGAGATTTTTATAATGTGCAAGGGGGTTTATCCTGAACATCAAATTTATAAGTGGGAACCAACAAATAAGTTACATATTACCCTAAAATTTATTGGTGATGTTGAAAAAGATGACATAGAAAAGATTATTGATAGTTTAAGCTTTATATCTAATTATAAAATACTAAATTGCAGTCTCAATAAATTTGGATTTTTTTTTAGGGATAGAGAGCCCAAAATTTTATGGCTAAACATTAAAACAGATCCTGAATTATTCAAAATTGTTGAAGAAATTAATAATTCTCTAGAAAAATTTTCTATACCAAGAGATCATAGAAAATTTAAACCGCATATTACTTTATTAAGGATTAAACAAAATTTACCACAAAAATTTGTAGATTCATTTGTTAATTATAAATTACCTGAAATCAAATTTTCAGCAAATGAAATTGCTTTAATTGAGAGTAAATTACAACCTAAAGGATCTGTATATAAAGATTTAAAAATATATAAAATAAATTGAACCGGAGGAAAGATGAGTGCTGATAGAGAACAAAAAATAAAAATAATAAATGATGCTATTGCCAATATTGAAAAAACTTATGGCAAAGGCGCAATTATGAAATTAGGTGACGGGGTAATAAATAACATTGAATCGATACCTACAGGTGCTCTGTCCTTAGATTTTGCTTTAGGAATCGGTGGTGTACCAAGAGGAAGAGTAACTGAAATATACGGACCTGAATCAAGTGGTAAAACTACTCTTTGCCTGCATATTATTGCAGAAGCACAAAAATTAGGAGGATTGGCAGCTTTTATTGATGCCGAACATGCCCTTGATGTAAATTATGCAAAAAGATTGGGTGTTGATACACCAAACCTTTTAATTTCTCAACCTGATTTTGGTGAGCAGGCTCTTGAGATAACTGATACACTAGTTCGCAGTAATGCATTAGATGTAATTGTAATAGATTCAGTGGCAGCACTGGTTCCTCGTTCTGAAATTGAAGGTGAAATGGGTGATGCAACTATGGCTGTTCAGGCAAGACTTATGTCACAGGCTCTAAGGAAATTAACCGGAGCAATTTCAAAATCAAAGACTTCACTAATTTTTATTAACCAGTTAAGAAGTAAAATAGGAGTAATGTTTGGAAGTCCGGAAACCACAACAGGTGGTAATGCATTAAAATTTTATGCATCGCTTCGTTTAGACATTAGAAGAATTGCAGCAATTAAAGACGGAACAGATGTAATCGGTAACAGAACAAAAGTTAAAATTGTAAAAAGTAAGGTTGCTCCTCCATTTAAACAAGTTGAATTTGATATTCTTTATAATGAGGGTATCAGTAAAACAGGTGATCTAATAGACCTGGGTGTTGATCACGGTATAGTTAAAAAAGGCGGAGCTTGGTTTACTTATGGTGAAGATAGATTCCAGGGCAGAGAGCAGTTTAGAACTAAATTAATTGAAGATACCAAAATGTATGATTCTTTAAGAGAAGAAGTTAAAACTAAATTGGGAATGACTGAAACTAAAGTAGAAGAAAAGACTGCTGAAAAACCTGCTAAAGTTAAAGCTAAATAATTTTTAATTTATTATGAAATAAGTTTATGATCATCCAAAAAATAGTAAAAAAGGATGATAAAAATGTTATTGTTCATTTAGACGAAGGCGAAAAACTTTTTCTTTCAAAAGAAGTTATACTTAAGAATGGTTTGAGGAAAGGGGACGTAATATCAGAAGAAAAACACGCTTCCTTAATTAAAGAAAATCAATCATTTTTTATTCGACAAAAAGCTTTTACCTTGTTGGGTAGAAGACCACACTCCAGATTTGAATTAAAAGCAAAGTTAAAACTAAAAAAATATGATGATCAACTAATTGATGCTCTTCTTGATGAGTTAGAAAGCAAAAATTATTTAAATGATAATAAATTTGCTTTAGCATTTGCCAGAGATAAACAAAAGTTCAAACATTTTGGAAGTTTTAGAATTACAAATGAATTATTAAAAAAGAGAGTAAGTAGGGAAATCATTGATAAAACATTAGCTGAAATTTTTCCTGAAGGTAATGATATTGATGAGGCTGTTTATCATTTAAAGAAAAAGATAAAAAACAAAACAAATATTGATCTGAATGAAAATAGCATTAGAGACAAATTATTAGCATTTTTAATCAGAAAAGGCTTTGACTTTGAAACTGCTAAAGAATCTTTGGAGAAAATAAAAAAAACAACTAACTAATAAACTTATTTTATTTCTCTTTTTATATATGAACTGTAATCTTTAATCTTTCTCTTGTAATTCTCATTCATCAATTTTGATGATATCATAAAATCTGCAGTAGATCTATTACAAGCAATTGGAATGTTGTAGAGAACTGAAATCCTTAATAATGCTTTTACATCTACATCGTGTGGATGAGGTTCCATCGGATCCCAGAAAAAGATCATAAAATCAATTTGATTATCAACTATCATTGAGCCCAACTGCTGATCACCACCCAACGGACCGGATTTCAATTTCTGTACTTTTACATTAGATTGATTATTAAGTTCTTTTGATTTTTTATTTAATGCTTCTTCAATTAATTTCCCTGTTGTCCCGGTACAAACAAGATTGTGAGGTATTAACATCTCATAATTCCAGATCGCCCATTCGATTAGATCAGATTTTCTGTTGTCGTGTGCTACAAGCGCAATATTTTTTATGTTCATATTTCTTTAATTTTAAATTAACGGTAAATTAAAAATAATAATTAAATTGTAACTTAAGTTTATTTAATTACAAAATTATTACAACTCTTATTTGTTTGATAAAATAAATGCAAATACAAAAAAATATATCCATAAAACAATTCAACACATTCGGGGTAGATGTTAAAGCTAACTTATTCGTAGAGTTAAAAAATGAAAATTTTCTAAATGAATTGTTCTCATCTGTAAATGAAATACCCAATAGATTTATTCTTGGCGGTGGTAGTAATGTTCTTTTTACAAAAGATTTTAATGGAATTATAATTAAAAATTTGTTACCCGGAATTGAAAAAATTGGTGAAGATAATAATTTTGTTTTTATAAAAACCGGTGCAGGTGTAAATTGGCACAAGCTTGTTAAATATTCTATCAAAAATAATTACTGGGGGATTGAAAACCTTTCTTTAATTCCCGGAACTGTAGGCGCTGCACCGATCCAAAATATTGGGGCTTACGGGCAAGAGCTTAAAAATGTATTTCATCAACTTGAAACTTTTGATCTGCAGAATAATCAATTTAAAACATTCGCAAAAGATGAATGCAAATTTGGTTACAGAGACAGTATCTTCAAAAAAGAATTTAAAAATAGATTTTTAATTACATCTGTAACATTAAAATTATCAAAAAAAGAGGACGCAATTTTAACATACCAACCGGTTAAAGAGGAAATTGATAGATTAAAGATCAACAAACCTTCTATCTCACAAATAAGTAATATAATTTGTAATATCAGAAGAAGTAAATTACCTGATCCAAATAAATTGGGTAATGCAGGGAGCTTTTTTAAAAATCCCGAAATAACGGAAAAGAAATATTTAGCACTTAAAAAAGCTAATAATGACATTAAAGGATTTAAAACTGAAAATAATAAATACAAAATATCTGCAGGCTGGTTGATAGAAAAATGCGGATGGAAAGGAAAAAGGGTAGGTGACGTTTCTTCTTTTGAAAAACAGGCATTAGTTTTGGTTAATGTTGGTAAAGCAACAGGCAAAGATATTTTAGATTTTGCAGAATCAATAAAAGAAATTGTTAAAGTAAAATTTGGGATAGAATTAAAAGAAGAGATCAATATTGTTTAATATTTTATCAATTTGATAATACTTTTTTAAAAAATATTGTTGAATTTAACAGAATAAAATCACAAATTTATATTTTCAAATAGCCTAATAATCAAAAAAAGGAATATTATGAAAGAAGGCATCAAAGATCCTAAAATTTTGTCCGCTTATGAAAAAGCTGCCAAAGAAGGTATTGATCCCAGATGTATTCCTAAAAAATTAGAAGCCCCTGTTCCAATAGGTGATGAAATAGTTTATCCGGATTACCCTCAAGAAGATAACGACAATTGGAATTTCCTTTTTAACAGACAAACAAAATATTTACCCGGCAGAGCTTGTGATGAATATATGGAAGGAATTGACATACTTAATTTCACTCCGGATAGAATTCCTGCTTTAAAAGATCTAAGCAAAAAATTTACAGAAACAACGGATTGGAAGGTTGCAAGAGTTCCTGGGCTTATTGACCCTAATGATTTCTTTGAATTATTAAGGAAAAAAATTTTCCCGTCCACAGACTACATAAGGCAAAAAGACGAACTTGATTACACACCTGCACCGGATTGCTTTCACGATATGTTTGGACATATGCCTTTAATTACAAATCAAAACTTTGCATCTTTTTACCAGAGGTTTGGAGAAGCTGCTTTAAATGCTAAAGGAATGGAAAGCAAATTTCTTGAAACTTTTCACTGGTTTACTGTTGAGTTTGGTTTAATTAAAAATCCGGATGGACTTAGAATTTACGGAGCCGGTATTCTTTCATCTAAAGAAGAAGTTCAACATTCTCTTTCTGATGAAGTTGAAGTAGTAAATTTTGATGTTGAAAAAATTATAAATCAAGATTATGATGTTTGGCATTTGCAGCCAATTTTGTTTGCTATAGAATCATTTGAAGAATTAGAAATGGGGTTTAAAGAATGGACAAAAAGTAAGAAATTAATTTATTAATAATCCTAAAAGTATTATGAAAAAGAATTTCAATTCATTCCAAGATTTTTATGTACACTATTTATCTGAACATAAAAATAGAACCTGCCGAACATTACATTTTATTGGTACAACCTTAGTTTTAACATTTTTATTAGCTGCAATTTTTTATGGAACCTTGCTTAATTGGGTTTTAGTTCCTATTGCAGGTTACGGACTTGCTTGGATCGGGCATTTCTTTTTTGAAAAGAATAAACCAGCTACTTTTTCATACCCGATTTGGAGTTTAATATCAGATTTCAAACTATTTTTTGAGATATTACTCGGTACTAAATCATTAGATACTTCTAAAGATTAGTCATTAAGAGTACACTCTAACCAAATTCATACTAAAAAATTAGCTTAATTTTCATGAAAAATGTAAATTAAGTTCTAGTTATTCAATTATTAAAATCAAAGGAGAATTATATGTCATTAAAAGTTGGTGATAAAGCACCGGATTTCAATTTATTAAATGCTAATAATGAAAGAGTTTCATTAAGTTCTTTTAAAGGTAAAAATGTTGTTGTATTATTTTTTCCATTAGCAAATACAGGTGTTTGCACAAAAGAAATGTGCACATTCCGTGATGAACTTAAAAGCTATGAAAATTTAAATGCACAAATTCTTGGTATAAGTGTAGATAGTCCTTTTACATTAAAATTATGGGCTGAAAAAAACAATTATACATTCCCTTTATTAAGCGATTTTAATAAAGAAGCAGCAACTAGTTTTGGAGCATTGTATGATATTTTTGCGCCGGGTAAATTAGATTTTAAGGGTGTTGCTAAAAGATCTGCTTTTGTTATTGATGCTGAAGGTAAAATAAAATATGCCGAAGTTTTGGAAAACGCAGGTGATGAACCAA
>Ga0066644_10000246_pt1 | contig 34981 bp, 24 predicted proteins | sample CryGeyCG2114_020_FD_62735 | JGI IMG/M metagenome (GOLD analysis project Ga0066644, IMG submission 62735) | Groundwater microbial communities from aquifer - Crystal Geyser CG15_big_fil_post_rev_8/21/14_0.20 | ecosystem: Environmental > Aquatic > Deep subsurface > Groundwater | place: USA: Utah...
GTAAAAATCATGATTGGGGCTGTTTAAGAGCTGTTTTTAGAGATTGGGGGACGCGGTTTGCGAGTAGAATTGCGTCACCCGGTTGAATTTTTTGGAGAACGATTGGGGTAACGTCTTTTAGGTTTTCGATGTAGGTGAAATTGGTGGTAGGATCTGTATTTAGTGCTTGTGCGGCTTTGGTAAAATGTTGAAAAGTTGTGTGGCGTGTAACAAAGCAGTGGATGTTGTGTTTGATAATTAGTTCGGCGATCGCTTTGTGGGCTTGGTAGCTTTCTTTGCCTAATTCGAGCATGCCGAGGGTAACGATGAATTTATTGGCGGCGGTTTGTTGAGATAGGTAATTGAGGGCGGCTTGAAGGCCGCTGGGATTAGCGTTGTAGCTGTCGTCGATGACGGTGATGTTGTTGGCGGTTTGGTATGTTTTGATGGTGTTGTCTGCCAATGTTAGATTGGGGATGGCTTGCGTAAGCTCGTTTATGGTCATGCCTAACAGATTGGCGGTAAGTAGTGCGGGCAGAAGGTTTTGGATGAGGTAAGGGGCGGGGAGGTTGGCGCTAAAGGTAAGGGTTTGATCAAACAGTTGAACGGTGTTGTCGTTGATCAATTTACAGCTGGCATCACTTTGCGGTTGGATGGAGTAGTAGTGGACTGTAGTTGTGGCAGGGAGTTCTTGGCCAATGGTGCGGCAGTTTGCGTCGTCGCCGTTTAAAATGGCGGTGCCGTTTGGGAGGAGATTTTGGACTAGTTCTGCTTTGGTTTGTTTAATTTTTTCAATACTGCCAAATAAGGAAAGATGTTGGGCGTTAATGGCTGTAATAACGCCAATTTGGGGTTGGACCATTTGGGCGAGGGTTTTGATTTCGCCACTTTTGTAGGCGCCCATTTCGGCGACAAAAATTTGGTCGGTTGGTTGAAGTTTGTTGAGGATTAACTTAGCGACACCGATTTCGGTATTAATGTTGCGAGGGGTTTTGAGGACGGTGTTTTTGGTGCTTAGTAATTGGGCGATAAATTCTTTGGTGGAGCTTTTGCCGTAGCTGCCGGTAATGCCAATGCTAATTAAGTTGGAGCGGTTTTTGATTTTGGTGGTGGCCTTGTTAATGTAATAGCCTTTGGCAAGTTGGGTTGGAATAGCGAGGGCAAGGCATAAAACTGAGACGATGATTATTTGTGCTAAAGTGATTAATGGTAGTAAGTAGCTGATTTGGATCCAGATGATGAGGGCGGCGCTAATAACCAGCGCAGCAGCAACGATGCCGATGGCTTTGGCGGTAAATTGCGGTCTTTTTAGGCCGAGTTTATAGATGATCCATGTTTGAATAACCAAGGCGCCAAAAAGGTAACTGAAAAGGATGTACGGAGAATAGGGGCTGTGATAACTGCCTTGTAAGCCGGCGCTTGCTAAAATAAGAGCACTAATTAAGAGGTTGTGAGGGCTGAATAGTAAATAAAGACCGTCATCAAAACGTAAAAAATCGAACATGCGGTCGTAGCGATATTCTTTTAATTGCCAATAATATGTAAGGGCTAAAACATTAATAAAAATTAAGAGCCCAGCTATGATTAGTGACAGTGAGTCTAAGATTGTAGACAAGGATTGGTTTATTTAAAGAATTCTTGGCAAATTGTAGCAAGTTCTTTGGGTGCTTGTCGATGAATTCCGTGGCGGACGTTGGGCATAACGGTGAGTTTGGCGTTGGGAATTTGTTGTTTGAGGAGTTTGCCTTGCCAAAGTGGCGTGTATGTATCGTTCTCGCCCCAAACTAGGTGGATTGGAATTTGGATTTGTTGAAAGTTAGGAAGTTGATCTTCTTGAACAACATTTTTGAATGTTTTTTGCATGACTGCAGTTTGGGGGAAGTCGTGGATGCGGAGAATTTGGTAGAAGGCTTTTTGGAGTGGTTTTTGAATGGAGTTGGGGAGCAAGTTTTTGAGTTTGGCGAGAAGACCGGCAATTTTTTGTTTTAGGGTTGGTGGGGATTTTATCCCTGCGGCTGCTACTAAAATCGCTTTTTTAAAAGTTGAATTTGGTTGGGATAATAGCTGACTGGCAATGCGGCCACCAAAGGAGTGGGTGAGGATGTATTCCGGTTTTTGTGGTAGGTTTGCGATATATTCTTTAACCCAATTGGTATAGTCTTGGACTGTCCAAGCGGTTGGTGGTTCTGGCGTTTTGCCAAAACCGGGGAGGTCGGGGATAATCCAGTTAAAGTTTTTTTCTTGGTTTACAAATGTTTGCCAAGTTTGGCTAGATCCGTTCCACCCATGTAAAACTAACACTGAAGGTTTTGCATGCATATTAGTTGTTGGTTTGAGATCTTGCGTTCTTGAACATCTGCTAGTAATCGTTGTGCTACTTTTGGTGAGAGAATTTGAGCACTTAAGAGTTTGTTAATTTGAATTTCTTCTTTTTGCAAACAAAGTTTTTGCATAATGTAGAGTTCGGTGTTGTAGGCAATTTGGGGATTGTGTTTTTTAATGTCTTGTTCTTTCTTTTCTGCTTTTTTGAGCCATAATTCGTAATTGATGGTGAGTTTTTTTAGTTCTTCTAGACGTACAAATTTACTGTTGGTTTTGAGGTTATTGATGATTTGTAGGACTTTGTTAATGGCAATGATACGAGCGCGGTACATTTCGTAGCGTAGGGTTTGTTCTTGGTAAGCTCTTTTGGTTAAAAAGTTGTCGATTAATTTTATATTTCGCAATTTATTGAAAAGTTGGTTGTCGCTGGAGATAAAGTAGATTGGCGCAATGCGAATTGTTTGTTTTGATTCTAAATTTTCTATTTGTTCATCTACATTGCTAAGGAGAATTAATAGTAAGCGCTCGGTGATTTCTCCACGGGCGTATAGCTTTTGAAAGGTTTGACGTTCGATACCTAAAAAGTGATTTTTGATGATTAGGTAAAGATTGGCTTCGATTTGATCGCCTTTAATTAGTTTTTCAATGAAGTGGCTCTCTTTGGTTTCATCTTTTTTGTAGTATTTGCGTAATTCTTGGTAGGTTTCTTTTGTAATGAATTTGTTGTCGTGGTAACTTTGTAGTTTGTTGAGGATGTTTTGATCGATAACGACTTTGCATTCGTGTTTTTCGAAGTTGTCGGCAAGAGAGAAGGCTTGGATTTTGAGTTTTTTGATTAACCACTGAATGGTGTTTCCGTTAACCAATAGGGTAAACATGACCGTTGTTAATCCAAAGAAAATGAGGAGATCACGATCGGGGACCCATGTTGGAAGGGAGAGTAACAGTGCTAAGGCAAGTGCACCCCTAATACCACTCCACTGAATAATGTGGGCCCAATTACCGGAAATTTTGTCATTACGGTTAATCAAATTCATAAATGGAACGGAAACGTAGACTGAAATTACTCGGCCGACTAGAGCAACAGTGACGATGATTATGACACTTTTAATTGAAATATTTGGTAATGTTGTAAATCTGGTTACGATTTCTTTACCAACAAGTAGGAAGATGAGGGAATTAGAAATAAAGGCGGCAAAGTCCCAAAAATGACTCATAAACTCTTGTACACTAGGCGAAATTTTGTGACGGCCAAAATTGCCTATGACCATTCCGGCAATCATGGTGGCAATAATTCCTGATACACCAATCAGACTTTCGGCAAATAGGAAGGTGGTGTGTGCCAGGATAATAGTGAGTGTGATTTCAATTTCACGACTGTTTTTTACTTGTGAGACTAAAACGGAAAATATATAGCCTAGGATACCACCAACAATAATACCGCCAAGCACAACGTAGAGAAACTGACTGCCAAAACTGATGATAGTATTAATACCGTCAAGATGTGTAGCATTGCGGACCAGTTCAATTAAAATACCAAATGTTACCAGTGCCATACCATCGTTAAGAAGACTTTCACCTTCTATAATTGTGACTAGTCGTGGTGGAGCGCCGATCTCTTTAAATAAAGCTAAAGTGGCAACGGGGTCTGTGGAACTGATAATACTACCAAAAAGTAAAGCGATTACTGGATTGATGCCAAAAAAGATGTGGACTCCGTAAGCGATAACGATCAGCGAAATACCAAAGGTGATTGTAGATAAAAAGGCGATGTTTTTGAAACTACGTCGAAAATGCCATAAATTTAGGTGGTATGCGGATTCAAAAATCAGGGCTGGTAGGAAAATATAAAATACCATTTCGGGTGTGAGTTGGAAATGTTTAATAAATTCAAAGCCAGCGATATTGTCTGCAAGGAGACCAACACCAACACCTAAAATGACAAGTATAATGGAGTAGGGAAGGGGTATTTTTTTCTTAAGAAGTGCTGCCAAACTGGCGATCATAAGCAGTGTCATGATTGACAAAACTTGACCAAAAAAGAGTGATTCCATGTTTAAAATCTAAAGTTGAGATCATTTTCTACTTTTCTTTTGTTTTGTAAAGGAGAAAATTTTAAGATTGTTTTATAAAAAAAGTAAAGAGCAAGGCTGATCGCTGCTTCATCGCAAGGCTGATCGCTGCTTCATCGCAAGGCCCTCGCTGGCGCTCGGGCTGTTGGTAGTCCCAAGGGGAATTGAACCCCTGTTTCCAGGATGAAAACCTAGCGTCCTAACCACTAGACGATGGGACCGTATATTTAGTGTGCTTGCTGATTATATGAAAAAATTAGGCTAACGCAAGGTTTTTTAGGTAGGCTGTTGACATTGTGTCGTTTTGTGCTAGTGTGGTGGCTATTTTTTTGTTTATTTATGACAAGGGGAGAGGTATGGAGGATTCAACAAGGTGAAGACCTAGTCCGATATGTTTATGACAAATGGCTGGGGAAACAGAATATTTTTGAAGTGAGCAGATTTATTGATCCGGCTGGTGTAGGAGTTGTGATTAAAAGAGTGTGGCGAGCTTTGGATGGAATTATAATACCAGGCTTAGTGGAGCGTATTAATGAAGCAGACGAATTGCGTAGAAAATATGGAGCGGAGTTAGACTCTTTTATGCCACGGTATCGATATATTGATTTAGAAAAGCAGGGATTGATGATTGTTGATTATATGGGGGGGGAAGTGTTTGCACCGAAGCATTTTAATCTTGTTGACGATGATTTGAATCCGGATCAGTTGCTATCGAGCTTTAAAGGTGACTTGTTAAAAGTTTTAGATAGGGTGGAAGCCTTAATGGCTGTAAATTTGATTCATGGAGATCTTTCGCCAAAGAACATTGTTATTGAAGGAGAACAGGCTTATTTAATTGATGTTGATGGATTAAAGTGTGCGGGGACCAGTGTTGGTCCAATGGAGATTTATTTTTCTACTGCTAAATATGCTGATCCATCAATTGTGTGTCATACATCCATTCCTGCAACAGCGGATGTTTACAGCATTGTGAAGATATTTGAAGATTTTGTTTGTGAGTTAGAGCATAGGTTTGCAGATTGTGGCTGGAAAAGTGGTGTGTCGGATTTTGTTGATAAGGCAATAGATAATAATAGAGGGGTTTTAGTTATGCCAGTTAATGAAATTAGGGATAGAATTGCCGATACTGGTAATTTAGTTGTTTTGTAAAAAGTTTTTCAAAATCTCTTTCCCAAATTCTGTACCAAAACTTTCCGGATGAAATTGGATACCGTAGACGGGGTATTTGTTGTGTTGTACAGCCATGATTAGGTTGTTGTTCGTGGTGGCGGTCACAATAAGAGGGGCTTTAACCGTTTTGGCAATTAAGGAATGGTAGCGCATTACTTGGATTTGGGAGGGGAGACCTGTGAATAGGGATGGGGATAAGTTTTGTTGCGCAGGCAAAATATTTACGAGGCTTTGTTTGCCGTGGCGGACTTGGGGGGCATTGGTGATTTTGCCGCCAAAATGGTGTACGAGGCCTTGGTGGCCGAGGCAAATCCCTAAGATTGGAATTTTGCCGATGTAGTTTTGAAAAATTTGGTAGCCGATGCCAAAGTCGTTGAGATTTGTGGGGTTGCCAGGGCCGGGAGAGATAACAATGTGCGTTGGGTTGTAGGCTTTGATTTCGGCTATTGTAATTTGGTCGTTGAGGGCGACTTTTGGTTCGGTTTGGCTTAGCTCGGCCAGGTATTGACTAAGGATGTAGGTGAAAGAGTCGTAGTTGTCGATTACCAGAATTCGCATTTAGTGGCGGATTTTATTGGCTTCTAGGTAATTATAAGCTTTGTATGAAGCGGCAACACCTTCGGCGGCGCCAATAATGGCTTGTTTAAATTCGGCATTGGTAATGTCACCGGCGCCATAGACTGCAGGTTGGTTAGTTTCGCCATAACGATTAACAACGATCATACCGCGGTTGTCTAACTCAACGTCCAGTTGTTTGGCGAGTTCGTTTTGAGGGTCGAAGCCGATGGCAACAAAAAGACCATCTAGTTCCATTTTGTCGCCATTTTTGAGGATGACGTGGGTCATTTTCTTTTCATCACCTTTGATTTCGGTGACGCTTTGTTCGAAGTGGATTTTGATTTTAGGGTTGGACAGCATACGGTCATAGTTTACCGGTTCGGCGCGCATGGCGTCTTTGCGGACAATGACGTGAACTTCGGCGGCGTGTTCGGCAAGAATGTTGGCTTCGATTGCGGCAGAGTCACCACCACCAACTACACCTACCACTTTTTGTTTGAAGAAGCCGGCATCGCATAGGGCGCAATAGGAAACACCTTTGTTGGCAAATTCCTTTTCGCCGGGGATTCCTAAGTGTTTATGGTTGGTGCCTGTGGCTAAAACTATTGTCCAGCTGTAGTATTCTTTACCGCTACCATCTTTAACTTGGAAGTAGCGTTGGCCGTGTAGATTTGTTCTTTCGCCTTGGTATTCCATTGCTTTAATTTCTTTAACGGTTGAGTATTCAAATTTAGCACCTGTTTCACGGGCGTGTTCAATAAATACGGTCCCCATGTCAGATCCTGTGATTGATTTAATACCGGGATAGTTTTCCACTAAGTGAGTTGTGGTGATTAAACCACCTGGCATTGCCGCAAATACTAGTACATTCAGATTAAAACGGGCGGAGTACATACCGGCACTAGCACCGGCAACACCACCACCAATAATGATCATGTCGTAGATTTGTTCAGTCATTTTGGAGGGTTAGAGTTTTGTTGGTGACATTATTAGCAAATTTTGGTTGATGGGCAAGGTGAGCTTGTTTCTTAAGGTTATTTAATTATACTGTTTAGGATTTATTTTTAGAATTATGTCTCAAGAACAAATGGAAAAGATTGTGGCTTTGGCTAAGCGGCGCGGATTTGTTTATCCGGGGTCGGAGATTTATGGAGGATTGGCTAATAGCTGGGATTACGGACCAATGGGGGCACAGTTGCGGAAAAATATTAAGGATTCTTGGTGGCGAACATTTGTAGAAGAACGCGAGGATATGGTTGGTTTAGATGGAGCGATTTTGATGAATCCGAAAGTTTGGGAAGCGTCCGGTCATTTGACTACGTTTAATGATCCTTTGGTAGAAGATAAAATTACACATAAACGGTATCGAGCAGATCATTTAATTGAAGAGGTATTGGGCGAATCGACCACCGGTATGACAATTGAAGCGATGGGCGAGTTGATTAAAGAGCGCAATTTGAAGAGCCCGGAAGGGAATGAGTTAACGGAGCCGAAACATTTTAATTTGATGTTTAATACATTTATTGGGCCGGTTGATTCGGAGGCGGAAAAAGTTTATTTGCGTCCGGAAACAGCGCAATCAATTTTTGTGAATTTTAAGAATGTGATTGATACGACCAGAATGCGTGTTCCTTTTGGAATTGCGCAAATTGGGAAGGCGTTTAGAAATGAGATTACACCTGGTAATTTTATATTTAGGACTTTGGAGTTTGAACAAATGGAGATCGAATATTTTATTGAAGAAGATAAGTGGGAAGAGTTGTTTGAGACTTGGTTAACCAGCATGAAGAATTGGGCGGTGCAAATTGGTTTAGACGCTGATAAGTTGACAGATTTGGAAGTTTCTAAAGAAGAATTAGCGCATTATTCTAAGCGGACTATTGATTTGGAATATGAGTTTCCGTTTGGGGTTAAAGAACTTTGGGGCCTTGCTTATCGAACTAATTTTGATTTGGCTAGTCATCAGGAGCATTCCGGTGAGACGTTAACATATACAGATCCACAGGATAATAAGCGTAAATATTTGCCACATGTGCTTGAGCCTACTTTTGGGGTTGATCGGACGTTGTTGGCTTTGTTGGTGACAGCGTATGAAGAAGAAGAATTGGAAGGCGGTGATGTGCGTATTGTACTTAGATTTAAGCCGGAAATTGCTCCTGTACAAGTGGCGATTTTTCCATTGATGAAAAAAGATGAGCTTATGAGTTTATCGGGTTCGATTTATCAAAATTTGAAAAAAATGTTTAGAACTGATTTTGATGAAGGCGGTTCGATTGGTAAGCGGTACCGACGTTATGATGAAATTGGCACACCTTATTGTATTACTGTTGATTTTGATTCGTTGGAAGATTCGTCTGTGACAGTGCGTGAGCGCGATAGCATGACGCAGGAACGAGTGAATATTAGTGATTTGGGAAAATGGCTTGGGTCACGTATTAATCAATAAAAATGGCTAAAAAATTGGGATTGGCGTTGGGCAGTGGGGGTGTGCGCGGACTGGCTCATTTGGGGGTTTTGCGTGTGTTGGAACAAGAGGGTATTGAGGTGAGTTTTATTGCAGGGAGCAGCGCTGGTGCGCTGGTTGGGGGATTGTACGCAATGCATAAGAGTGTTGATAAATTGATTGATCTTTTAAGCAATAATAAATGGGATGTACTTAACGCTTTAATTGATCCGTCTTTTACAGGTGGCTTGGTGAAAGGTGAAAAATTGGCTAGTTTATTGTCCGGATGGTTTGGTGAAGATAGTTTTGAAGATTTGCAAATTCCCCTGACCGTTTTAACTGCGGATTTGCGGACGGCAGAAGAAATTATCTTTAATCAAGGAAAATTGATTCCGGCGGTTAGAGCAAGTATGACTGTTCCCGGTGTTTTTAAGCCGGTTGAATATGAAGGGCGTTTGTTGGTGGATGGCGGTTTGGTGAATCCTGTACCGGATGAAATTGTACGAGCCATGGGTGCTGATGTTGTGTTAGCGGTAAATCTTGATAATCATAAAATTTATGTGAATGGTGATGAAAATTATGATTCTGTAACAGCTGCCTCAATTCGGTCTATTAATATTTTACGGCATTACTTGGCAAAGTATTCCACAACGACGGCGGACATTGTGTTAGAGCCAAATATTGCAATGCACAGCATTATTGGTTTGGGAAGTTATTTGTTGCCAAAATATGATTTGGAAAAGGTGATAATGGCGGGCGAAGTGGTTGCAATAAATGTGGTGGATGAAATAAAGGCATTAATGCAGTAGGTTACGGCTACCAACAGATATTGACTAAAGTTATAAAAGGTGTATAGTCTATGTATACTGCCTTTAAATTTAAACTTATGAGCTTAACGAAGCTAACAGGATATTCCAGATCTGACATAGAGGTATTAAGGGGTCTTTTTTGTGCAAATGAAGCTATCGATTTGTCGGATCTAGTTAGAATCGGATATTTAAATGTCGCTCCTGAAGAATATGGACCGGAGGTTCCTATAATTATTGACTATATTAGGGGATATTATGCTCGAGTTATAAATTTGCAAAGCGATACTCAAATTGAACAAGCTGGATTATTGCTAATGGCTTTAATAAGTCTAAAACAACGCTTTGAAGCTCGTCCTGAATTACACGAGAGATTAGAATGGCAAAGAGTTAGAGAAGCTTTAATCAATAATCCCAAGGCGCTGGAATCGATTGCAAAGATGGAAGTAGCAGGGCATGAGCCGAATGTTTATAATTTTGATGATGATGGATTTGATGTGGGGACCTGTTCGCCGGAAAGCCCGATGAGTGGGAGCAATTGTGTATATGATGCACAAACAGTAGTCCCCTTAAGGGAAAATTACCCAGATGAAATTTGCAACGGAAGTGCGGTTGAAATGGCTAAAGCAATGGGTATTGGATTGATGTCTCCAGCACAATACAGAGATGTCCTTCAAAGCAAAGGAAAATTTGATATGCAAACTTTGAGCTGGCTTTTAACTGATGAAGCAACCAGAGAAGCTGGTGTTGCGCTCTTTGGTGTTCGTGGTGAGGGTGGCGTTTACGTGAGTCAGCATGATGCTTGCGATCACAGCGTTACTGGGGCGTGGCGCGGCTCGCTAAGGGTTTTATGGGCTTAGTCTTTGGACTTTAGTTTTCTTTAATTTTTATTTTTTCTTTGACCCCGCTCAGCGGGGTCTTTTTTTACAAAAATTTTTTTTTGGATATAATCAAATCAACGGTGAAAAGTAACCTCGCTTGGGCGGAGGCTACCGTAAAGTGTCCTTTCACAAAATAAAGGCTTTGCATGAAAGAAGAAGCCTGAAAGTACATAAGGAAGTAGTAAACCCTTAGGTTTGAGTGAAGTTTACTCGTATAAGGCGAGTGAGAAAGCACAACCTGTACTACGACTGCGGTTGTAGTGGCAGAATGGATGAACTTCATCAAAAAAGTTTGCTGGTGATGCGCTCAATGGTAATCGTAATGAGAATGACGTTAACGTGAATCAGAATGATGCTAACAATCACAACGATAATAGGGCGTGGCGCGGCTCGCTAAGGGTCTACATACTTTGTACAGATTTTAACCAGCCTCCGAGCATTCTACCGATCTCCTGCGCCTCTGACTGCATCTGGAAAACTCTGGTTTCATTGACCAGTTTTAGTTCAAGTATCAAACGCAATTTAAGCGTCAAGACCTCCAGAGTACCGCTGGATTTTAATAGACAGGCAGCTTTCATTGTTTTAGGGGCGTTTTTAGCCATTACAAGCTGCTCAAGTAATGAAAGTATGCTCAATTCCGTGCTCTTGCCCAGCGTAAGTCGCCATCTTTTTGTCATATGGTCATTAACTTCGCTAAAATGCTTATACAACTCATAACTCTTATTGATGATGGGAAGTGAAGAACTCATAGATTTAGGGTTAAGTAATATATGGAAGGCATGGTTTGCCTTTCGGAAGGGTAAGCGCATGAGCGATGAAATGCACGAGTTTCAGTATCACCTTGAAAGCCGCCTCTTTGAACTGCACAAGGACTTGAATGAAGGAACATACAAACACGGAAACTACAGGCATTTCATGGTTTGTGATAACAAGCGGCGTGAAATTTCCGTTTCGCCAATACGAGACCGCATTGTCCATCGACTGCTTTATGACTACCTCGTGCCGATCTGGGACAAGACCTTCATTTACGATGCTTGGTCGTGCAGAAAAGGCAAAGGGCTGCTCGGAGCTATCGAACGTACTCATCAATTTTTGAAGTCCTACCCAAATAGCTATATTTGGCGAAGTGATGTGCAGAAATTTTTTGATAATGTTGACCAGCGAGTGCTCTTTGAGCTGCTTAAACGCCGAGTAAGAGACAGAAGGGCATTGTTGCTCATCCGTGAGGTTCTCAAAAGCCACAGCACTCATGCGGAAGGCGTTGGTATGCCGATAGGCAACCTTACCAGCCAGATTTTCTCCAATATTTACCTTAATGAACTTGATCGCCTTGTGAAATACGAGCTTAAACCACAGGCTTATTTGAGATACGGTGATGATTTTGTTTTGTTTGAAGCTGATGAAAAAAAGTTAGAAAATATGAAAGCGGTTACAGCAGAGTTTTTATCTGAGGAACTTAAATTGACCTTGCACAGCAAAAACAACCTGATTGTGAAGGCTCGACATGGATTGAAATTTCTCGGTACGCAGCTTTGGTCTTCTGGCAGAAGGCTGTCTAAACGCAACAAAATCAGAATCACTTCCCGCTTGAATCCGAGGAATACACCCAGCTACCATGGCGTAATCTCTAAACACGGTAACGAAAAGATGCAAAAATGGCTGAATTGGCGGGTACATATGCTTATGGATTAAGAAAACTTTATGGTTGTTTAATTGGCTTTGTACCATTGTTTTATATATCTATCTCTGCTATAATTACTAGATATAAATAGCTATATGGTGGACTTTTTGCAAAATGAAGCGTGGCCATTTCTGAGGGATTACTGGCTGTGGGTGATTATTGGTTTAGTTGCGGCTTCGATTTTATGGAAGTTGGCTAAGTTTTATTTTCATTTTATGGCTGCCAAAATTGCAACTAAGCGGTTAGTTTTTTTGAAGGTGACTTTGCCTCGTCAGGAGGGGGAGGCTGAGCGGCAAGAGGATACGGAAAAAGATTTTAGAGAGAAGATTTCATTAATGTCGCAGTTGTTTCGATCTTTACATGAGTTACGGGAATTAACACTAAGTAATCGTTTAAAGGTTTGGTTGTTTAAGTTGGATATTGTTTCTTTTGAGTTAGTTTGTATTAAGAATATTGTGCATTTTTATGTGGTTACTTATGAGGATTATCAGAGTTTGGTGGAAAAGCAGATTACTTCTTATTATCCAAGTGCGGAGATTACGATGGAGCCATCTTATGAGATTGCGGAAAAAGGGCTGTTTACTCGTTGTTATTATGCTTATTTAAATAAGGAATTTTGGTATCCGATAAAAGATTATAAATTAGTGGAAAGTGATCCGCTTAATTCGATGACTAATGTTTTTTCTAAGTTGGAGGAGGATGATCGGGCGGCGATTCAGATTGCTGTACGACCAAGGGGGACGGCATGGCAAAAACAAGCGCAGAATTTTGGTTCAGCTATTTTTAAAGGAAAAAAAGAGCCAATGAAGTTGTTTAAAAATGTGCCAATTTTAAAATATGTCGGTAAACTTTTGGGTGTACTTATTTGGGGCATGCAACAGGTGTCGGCTGGTGGAACTAATGCGCCGGGGGCTAGTTCCGGTGATAGTTATGTGCGTATGTTGCAAACAGAGGAAGAAGTTGCCAAACGTATTGGCGAAAAGGCGAATGAGCCCGGTTTTGATACAGTGGTGAGGATGTTTGCTTCGAGTAAGACAAAAGATCATGTTGAAAAAATTGTTGAGGATATATTTGTTAGTTTAACAATTTTTAAAGATGATGGTGCGAATAGTTTTCAGACGCGTAGGATTGTGCCAATAAACAGCATTAATAATCGCATTATGCTGCATAATTTTATTAATCGATATTTTCAGTATGGTGAGCAGTCATCAATTTTAGTGCCGAGTGAATTGGCAACCATGTATCATTTTCCGCATAGTCGATATAATACTTCGCCGGTTGTGGAATGGCTTAAATATAAGATTTTGCCAGCGCCAGTGGATACACCACAAACAGGTGTTTATTTAGGGGATAATCTTTATCGTGGTGTGAAGACTAAAGTCCATATTTTGCGGGATGATCGGACGAGGCATCATTATATAATTGGGAAATCTGGTGCTGGTAAATCGGTTTTCTTAAACTTTATGGCACGGCAGGATATTATTAATGGTGATGGGGTTTGTGTGATTGATCCCCATGGGGACTTAATTGAGGATTTATTGAATTTTATTCCGAAGGAAAGAGCGAAGGATGTGATTATTTTTGATCCTTCTGATCAAGAACGGCCGATGGGGTTGAATATTTTGGAGGCGAGAAACTCGACGGAGATGGATTTGGTATCGAGTCAAGCAACCGAAATTTTTATTAAGTTGTTTGGTGATGAGATTTTTGGTCCGCGCATTCAGCATTATTTTCGGAATGCGTGTTTGACTTTAATGGAAGATCCCGATGAAGGGGCCACCTTGATTGATGTACCGCGGATGTTTACGGATGATGAGTTTATGAAATTTAAAGTTTCTAAGGCGAAAAATCCGATTGTTCGTTCGTTTTGGGAGCATGAGTATGCTAATACGGGGGATCGGGAACGTCAGGAAATGATTCCGTATTTTAGTTCTAAATTTGGTCCGTTTATTACGAATTCTATTATGCGTAATACGATTGGTCAGGCAAAATCTGCCTTTAACTTGCGTGATGTTATGGACAATCAGAAAATTCTTTTGATTAATTTGGCGAAGGGTAAAATTGGTGATTTGAATACGCAGCTGCTTGGTTTGATTTTTGTGGCAAAGGTGCAAATGGCGGCAATGAGTAGGGCTGATATGCCAAAAGAGGATCGTAAAGATTTTTATTTATATGTGGATGAGTTCCAAAACTTTGCTACTGATTCGTTTGCGACAATTTTGTCGGAAGCACGTAAGTATCGCTTAAATTTGATTATGGCTCATCAATATATTAATCAGCTGGTTACCAATAAATATGGTAATAGTTCGACACAGGTGCGTGATGCGGTTTTTGGTAACGTTGGTACGTTGATGTCATTTAAGGTTGGTGCGGAGGATGCGGATTATTTGGCAAAGGAGTATGCGCCGGAGTTATCGCAACAGGATATTATTGGAATCGCTAATTATAAAGCTTATATAAAATTGAATGTTAAGAACTCAACTTCTCGGCCATTTTCGCTTGAGACTTTATATGATAAGACAGGTGAAAATCCTAAAGTGGCAGCAGTGATTAAAGAGTATTCTCGTATTAAATACGGACGTAAATTGGAATTTGTTAATCAAGAGATTGGTGCGCGGATTGGCTATGATTTTGATGCATAGGTGAAGATTGTTTTTTTAGTTTTGGACTGGTAATCTGTGCTTATGAAAAAGCTTTTATTACTTTTTTTAACGCTTGTTATTTTATCTGGTTGTTCTGCAGCTCGTGAAATTTATCATGATGATTTGGGTGCAGTGGTGGATAGCCATGTTTTAGGTGATGTGACAGCACCAGTGCAGATTGTTGAGTATACGGATTTTGAGTGTAATTTTTGTGCAAACTTTCATAATGATACATTCCGTAAAATTAAGACAAACTATATTAGTACAGGGAAGGCGAGTTTTGTGATTATAGATTTTCCATTAATTTCTGTTCATAAAAATGCCTTTGATGCCGCAAAAGCATCTTATTGTGCAGGTGATCAAGATCGATATTGGGAGATGTTAGATAAGATTTTTGGTAATCAGGGTAATTTGCGAATTAAAAATTTAATTGAATATGCTGAGCAAATTGAGGTTAAAAACATGGTGAGATTTGAAGATTGTTTACGAAGTGATAAATATGACAAAGTGATAGAGCGTAATTTGGTTAAAGGAGCTAATGCTGGCGTAAAAGGGCCACCAACCTTTTTTATTAATGATGTTCAAATTGATGGAGCTCAGTCGTTTGAGTTGTTTGCTGAGAAGATTGATAAAATTGTGAATCAGTAAGAATTTATCTTTTTTTAAAGTGGGGGTGTAATAATGGGACTCCTTAATTTGGAGTATGCACAAAAAGTATTGTTTGCTTGAGGTTAAACCACGTGTTGGGTTAAATGTGTCTGTGCAGGCAATGGCTTTTATTGTTGCTGGTTTGGTAAATTTGCGATTTTATTTTAGATGGTGGCGCCGCATTTTTGGTCGGCCAAAGTTTAGTTTAGAGGTGGTGAGAATTAATGAGGTTTTGCATTTTTATTTGTACGTCCCCAAAGTAATTAAACCGTTAGTGAAGCAGTTGTTTTATGCGCATTATAAGTTGGTAGAGGTGGAGGAAGTTAGGTGTGGTTACGTAATTAATGATGCTGTACGTGTGTTGGATATAAAGTTTGTTAAAAAGTCGGATCCTGTAGAGCTGGATTTTGATTTTATGAATGTTTTGCTTAGTGGTCTTTCGGAGATGAAATATGATGGTGGGGTGCAAATTTTATTAAGGCGTAATTTGCGTGGAGATCAATTTAGATCACGGTTACGATTTTTTGTGCAAAGGAAGGAACTAATTGGGCATTTGTATAATCTGTTAAATGGTGCACGGGAATGGGGGAGAGTGAATGGGTATAAAGTAAAGTTACAGTTTGTGTATTTTGCACGTAAACTTAGATTACAAAGACGATTGTTGATTTTAAGCGGCTGTTTAACGCCGGAAAGTGTTGCGAGTTTATATCACTTGCCTTTGGGTGAAAATTTTGGTTTTAAACTGAACTATTTGGCAAGTTATAATTTGTTGTCGCCCAATTTGCAGCAGAATTTTGCTAATGATGTTATTTTGGGTGAAACGGAATTTAGAGGGAGGTCTAAGTTGGTTCCGTTTAAGGAGATTGATCGCAGCAGGCATTTTTATGTTGTGGGTAAAACGGGGATGGGTAAGTCGACTTTATTGTTGAATATGCTTGAGGCAGATATAAAGGCGGGGCGTGGTGTTGCGTTAATTGATCCCCATGGTGATTTGGTGGAACAGGTTTTAAGTCGAATTCCTAAAGAGCGGATTAATGATGTGGTTTATATTAATCCATCTGATTACGATAATCCGATTGCTTTTAATGTTTTTGAAAGTTTTGATGCAGAGGGCGAGATGTTGATTGCCTCCGGTTTAATTAGTGTCTTTAAAAAGTTGTATCAACATAGTTGGGGCCCGCGGTTGGAGTATATTTTGCGAAATACAATTTTGTCTTTGTTAAAATGTCCGAATGCCAATTTGCTGATGGTGTCACGTTTATTAAACGATGATTTGTTTCGGCAAAAGATTTTGCCTAAGATTGATGATCCGGTTTTGCAGATGTTTTGGCTGAAGGAGTTTAATCAAATGCATGATCGTATGCGTAATGAGGCGGTTGCGCCAATTCAAAATAAGGTGGGGCAATTTTTGGCTAACCCGGTGTTGCGTAATATTTTGGGGCAGACGAAAAGCACAATTGATTTAAGTTTTGCAATGGATAAGCAAAAAATTGTGTTGATTAATTTAGCAAAGGGTTTGATTGGGGAAGATAATTCTTTTTTATTGGGGTCTTTGTTGGTGACTAAGTTTCAATTGGCGGCGATGCAGCGGGCTAAAATAAATCCGACCATGCGGAAAAACTTTTATTTATATATTGATGAGTTTCAAAATTTTGTGAATGAGTCGTTTGTGACGATTTTGGCGGAAGCGCGTAAGTATGGGCTGTGTTTGAGTTTGGCAAATCAGTATTTGGAGCAAATTCCGGAAGAAATTATGGCGGCAATTGTGGGGAATGTGGGGTCTTTAATGAGTTTTCAGGTTGGGATTGCTGATGCTAAATATTTAACGGAGCAGATGGGGGCGGATGTTTTGGTTAATGATTTGTTAATGTTGCCAAAATATAACGCTTATATGCGGTTATTGAATGACGGAATGCCAACAACAGCCTTTAAAATTAAATCGCTAGCGTCGGTGGGGGAATTGCATGATGAGGTCGGGGTCGCCAAAATTAAGAGAGTTTCGCGGCAGCGTTATAATAATAAGCGGGCGATGGTTGAGCAGCAAATTAAACGGATGCTAGTCCATTAGTGGCTCTAAGCCCGGCATTTTGTTGCCTTCGATGTATTCAATCATAGCGCCACCGCCTGTGGAAATGTGGGTGAACTTTGTTTGATCGACGTTGAGTTTTGCTAAGGCATCGACGCTGTCGCCACCGCCGACATAGCTTTTGCATGGGGAATTGGCAATGGCTTCGGCAATCATTTTTGTACCGTTTTGAAATGGCTCTAGTTCGTAAAGACCCATGGGGCCGTTCCAGACGACGGTTGCGGAGTTTTTGATGATTTCGCTGTAGGTTTCGATTGTTTTGTTGCCAATGTCGAGGATTTTCATGTTGCCTAGCACATCTTCGACGGGGATATTGATTGTGAGGGTAGTGTTGCTAACTTCGTCGGCAACGATGACGTCGACGGGGATGAGGAGGCGGCCGTGGTGTTTTTCGGCTAGGAGCATTATTTCTTGGGCAATTGCTGTTTTGTCGGTTTCGACTTTGGATTCGGCAACGTTGAATCCGGCTGCAGCAAGAAAGGTGTTGGCAAGGGCGCCACCAATTAAGATATTGTCGGCTTTATCGATAAAGTTTTTGAGGATGCCGATTTTTGTGTCGATTTTGGCACCGCCGATCACAAAGGTGAATGGAGGTTTTGGGCTGCCTTCTCTAATTTTGCTGAGAGCATTTATTTCGGCTTCGACTAGTTTGCCGGCATAACTTGGCAGGAATTTTGTGACGCCTTCGGTGGAGGCGTGGGCGCGGTGGCTTGCGCCAAAGGCATCGTTGACGTAGACGTTGGCTAGGGAGGCTAATTGTTGGGCGAAGGTTTTGTCGTTGGCTTCTTCACCTGGGTAGTAGCGTGTGTTTTCTAGTAAAATAATTTGATTTTTGACTAGGGCATTTTTAACTAATTCGGTTTGGGGTTCGGCGCAAAAGCCAATGGGGTGGCCGAGAATTTTGCTGGCGGATGACACAATTTGTTTAAGGGAGAATTCCGGATTTTTGTTACCTTCGGGACGGCCAAGATGTGAGCATAAGATGATTTTGCAATTATGTTGAAGGAGATATTCGATAGTTGGTTTGACGGCTTCAATTCTTGATGTGTCTGCTACGTTGCCATTTTGAATCGGGACGTTGAAATCGACACGAACAAGGACGGTTTTGTTGGTTAGGTCGGCTTGATCTAGTGTTTTTAAAGCCATGTTGTTGATTATAGATTAGGTTTTTCTGTAAGTAACAGTAGCATTTACGGTATTGAAATCAATATTTAGATTAGCAAAGAGTGAGAACGACAATTTGTGGTGGTTGTAGAAAGCGCATTGGCAAGGCTGTTTCGCCGAGTCCGGAGGTTATGTATAGTTGGGTGTGTGGTTCTTTGTTGTAGCCCCAATCGTAGCCAAAATCGCTAGGGATGGCCATTTTGTATAGGAATGGGATGCGAATTTGGCCGCCGTGTGTGTGACCGGAGACTACTAAGTCAATGTTGGCATTGGTGAGGTCTTTGATGTGGTCGGGATTGTGGACAATGGCAATTGTGTTTTGGTTGGGAGGTGCTTGGTGTAGTAGGTCATTATTGGGATTGCCGTCCCACAAGTCATTGAGGCCAATAATTGTTAGTTCTTTATTTTTAATTGTGACTTTGATGATTTTGTCACTGAGTAGTTTAATCGATTTAGGTAAATGGGTTTTAAGTTGTTGGATGTATTCGGCATTATCGTAATCGTGATTGCCGGAGACGGCGTAGATGGGAGCGTTGATGTTGGCAAGGGGAGCTAGGAGTTGGGGGATTTGTTTTAGTTTTGGTGCGTAGAGAAAATCGCCGGCAATTATAACGAGATCCGGTTTAAGGGCGTTTATTTTTTTGATAGCGCGATTAAGGAAATTGATGCTTTTGTAGGGGCCGAGGTGGATGTCGGCAATTAGGACCATGGTGATTGGGGCGTCATTTTCAGTAATAAAATCGACATCGATGTTTTGGTGATGGGTGACGATAATTTGTGGTTCGATAAAGCGCATGTAGCTGGCAAGGAGAATTGTGATTAGTAATACAAGGGCGATGAGGTTGTGACTGTTCCAAAGGAAAACGCAGAAAATGAGGCCGACGAATGTGGCAATGATGGTTCCGTATTTAATTAGATTTGTGTGCAGTTTTGATTTTTGTTAATCGGTTTCTATTCTAAAAGATTTTTTTAAAGTGGCAATGGCTGGTTTGTAAACAAGAATTGGGGAGTCGATATTGCATCGATGGGGAACTGTCTTATGATGTTTGTAAGGATGTAATTTACTATTATGGGAAAAATTGAGTCAGGTGTGTTGGATGCATTGGTTAAGCAGTTTATGTGTTCTAATTATTTATCGGCTGCGCAACTTTATTTGCGTGATAATTTTTTGCTGAAGGAAGAGTTAAAAATGGATCATATTAAAAGGAGGCAGTTGGGGCATTGGGGGAGTATTCCGGGAACAGCTTTTATATATGTTGCACTTAATTATTTGATTTGGAAGTACGAACAATCGATTTTGTTTATGTTGGGCCCCGGGCATGCGGCGCCGGCGGTTTTATCACAATTATTTTTAGAGGGTACTTTGGGAGATTTTTATCCTGATTATAAAATTAATGCGGAAGGGCTTGGTCGTTTAATTAAAAATTTTAGTTGGCCGGGAGGGTTTCCTTCGCATGTTACTCCGGGCACACCAGGGAGTATTTTGGAAGGTGGCGAGTTAGGATATAGTTTAGCAACGGCTTACGGTTCTGTTTTAGATCATCCGGATTTGATTACGGCTTGTGTAATTGGTGATGGAGAGGCTGAGACCGGCCCATTAGCAGCGGCTTGGCATAGTAATAAATTTTTGAATCCGGCGGAGTCTGGTGCAGTTTTGCCAATTATCAATTTAAATGGTTATAAGATTTCACAACCAACCGTTTATGGAGCGATGGATGATGAAGAGTTAACGCAGTTGTTTACCGGGTTTGGTTATAATGTGAAAATTGTGGATGCCATTAAGGAGCCTAAGGATGCGTTTGAGGGTATGTTAATTGCTTTGGAAGAGTCGTATGCGGAAATTAGGGCAATTCAAAATAAAGCTAGGTCGGGTGAGGTTGTATTAAAACCAAAATGGCCGATGTTGATTGTGCGCAATCTTAAAGGGTGGACAGGGATTGAAACTTTCCATGGAGAGAAGATTGAAGGGAATTATTTGTCACATGGTGTGCCAATTGTTGATCCGCAAAAGGATGAAGATAAATTTCAGGCAGTTAAAGGTTGGCTAGAAAGTTATGATATTGGTTCTTTGTTTGATGAAGTAGGAAGGCCGATTCCGGAGGTCACTAAGTATATCCCTACAGGTGATTTACGTATGGGGTCTAATCCGTATGTAAATAATAAGAATATTACAAAGGAGTTAGTGATTCCCGATTTAAAAAAATTCGAAGTTCCGTTAGGTGAAAAACGAGGACAGAAAGGTGAGAGTACCTACCAAATCGGTATGTTGTTAAGAGATATTTTTAAGGAAAATAAGGAAGCGCAAAATTTCCGCTTTTTTTGTCCGGATGAAACTACGTCTAATAATTTGGGAGCGATGTTTGAGGCGACCGGTCGTGCTTTTATGTGGCCGCTTAAAGATTATGACGATAAAATGTTGCCTACGGGACGAGTTATGGAAATTTTGAGCGAGCATACTTTGCAAGGATGGATGCAGGGCTATATTTTGACAGGACGTTATGGCTTTTTGTCTTCGTACGAAGCATTTATTCAGATTATTTCCAGTATGGTTGATCAACATGCTAAATTTATTAAACAGGCTAGTAAAATTGAGTGGCGTCCCGATGTACCGTCGGCTAATTATTTGTTGTCCAGTTTGGGCTGGAGGCAGGAACATAATGGGTTTTCACATCAAAATCCGGGTTTTATTAGTAATATGTTGGATAAGTATGGTGAGTTTATTAGCGTGTATTTCCCACCGGATGCGAACAGTGCATTGGTAATTACCAAGGATTGTTTGGATCGTAAAAATAGTATTAATATTGTGGTTGCCGGAAAGCGAAAATTGCCACAATGGTTAACGATAGAGGAAGCACAAAAACAATTACAGATGGGTATTATGGTTTGGGATTGGGCCGGCAATCAGAGTGAAAATCCTGATGTTGTTTTGTCCGGTTGTGGTGATTATATGACATTGGAGGTAATGGCAGCGATTCAGTTATTGAAAAATTTGGCACCGCAGCTTAAAACACGGTTTGTAAGTATTTCGGAAATATCTTGTTTAGGAGTAGGGGATGAGCATAATCCGTGTTCAATTGGTACATCGATGTTTAATGAGCATTTTACAGATGATAAGCCGATTATTGTTAATTTCCATGGTTATCCGATTGCGATTGAAAAGTTGTTGATTAAACATCCGGCATTTCCACGTTTATCGGTGCATGGTTATATTGATGAAGGTTCGACAACAACGCCGTTTGATATGCAATTGGTTAATAAGACGAGTCGTTATCATATTGCAATGGATGCGATTTGTGAGGCGAAAAAATATAATCCAACTTTGGATATTAATGTGGATGAATTGGTTGGGTATATTAAAGAAACGATTAAGTTGCATCGCGAGTGTATTTTGGCAACCGGTGAAGATCCGGAAGAGATTGTGAATTGGAAGTGGGAAGGGTAGTTAGTTTACCATCCAGTTTATGTCTTCTTTGAGTTTGCCGGTGACTCTAAATCCTGAGGCTTTTTTGTGTCCGCCGCCACCAAATAGGGAGGCGATTTGGGAAACATCGGTGTCGCCTTGGGTGCGGAGAGATCCTTTGATGCCACCTCTAAAATCTTCGGTGAGGAGGATGGCAAATTTGTTGTTTTTAACGGCAGTCAGATAATCGATGAGACCTTCGGTGTCTTTGCTTTTGGCGCCGGTGATTGTGAAATCTTCTTCGGTAATTACTGAGGAGACAATGTTTTTGCTATTAACGTGGGTGCGATTTAAAATTCGTCCCCATAATTTGAGTTTGTTGACGCTGGTTTGTTGGAAAAGGTTGTAAGAAATTAGGGGGATATTTGCGTGATAGCGAGTAAGGTCGGCGGCGCAACGCAATACGTCGGCATTGGTATTGTCGTGTTGAAAGCTGCCGGTATCAAAGAAAAGGCCGGCAAGTAAGCAGGTAGCAATGTAGGATGTGAGTGTTAGATTCCAACTTTTAAAGAGGTGCCATAAAATGAGGGTTGTGGAAGCGGCATCATCTTGCACTAAATTGACTGTACCAAAATTGTCATTGGAAGAATGATGATCGATGTTGAGAATTGGGATTTTTTTGCTGAGTAGTTCCGGTTTGTCTTCGTGGAAACGGGTCATGTAGTGAGCGCCGCAATCGACAATGATGTATAAGTCAAAATCTTCGTAATTGAAGGTTTGTTTAAACTGCGTGCTTTGTGGCATGAATTGGCAGTTTTCGGGGACAGGGTCGATGCAAAGGCTGGTGACTTTTTTGCCCAAAGGTTCTAGGGCGAGGCGTAAGGCTAGATTGGCACCAATGGTGTCGGCATCGGGTCCACGATGGGAGATGATGGCGATTGTTTGGGCTTGTTCAATTAACTTGAGCCCTTTTTCGATTTCGCTTTTTGAAATTTGAGTTAGCATGCTGTGAATTAAGCCTTACAGTTTATAGATTGTTTGAGTTTTGTCAATAGCTGTTTGAGTGAGTATGTGTTGATTACATCCGCTTTTGTGAGATAGCCGCGGCGAGCTTGTCCGACTCCGTAACACATAAAATCCAGTTGGTCTATGTTGTGGGCATCGGTGTTGATGGTGAAGGTGCAACCATATTTTTGGGCTTCTTTAACTAAATTGCCGTCTAAATCGAGGCGTTTGGGGCTGGCATTGATTTCTAGGATTGTATTGGTTTGAGCGGCGACAGTAAAGATTTTGGACCAATCGTTTGGGCTTTGGTCGCGTTTATTCAGCATGCGAGTGCCGGGATGGCCAATGATATGGACAAAGGGGTTTTGCATCGCGCTAATGATGCGTTGAGTGTTGTCTTGGCTAAGGCGGGAGTGAATGGAAGCAATGACGATGTCGAATGTTTTGAGGATTTTGTTTGGGTAATCGAGGGTGCCGTCAGCGAGGATGTCGACTTCGGTGCCAAAGAGAATTTTGATTTTGATGTCAGGATCGTTATTTAGTTTATCGATTTCAGCTTTTTTCTCAACTAAAGCGGATTCGCTTACGCCTTTGGCAATGTGGAGACTTGGGGAATGGTCGGTAATGGCAATGTATTCGTAGCCGCGGGCTTGTGCTGCTTCGGTCATTTCGCGGATGCTTTGTTTGCCATCGGAGTATGTGGAGTGCATGTGGAGGTCACCTCTAATGTTTTTGAGATTGATGAGGTGGGGGAGATTTTGTGTTTGAGCGAGTTCGATTTCGCCGGTGTTTTCGCGGATTTCGGGTGGGGGAGTTCTCATTTTGAGGGTTTTGTAGATGTCTTCCTCGTTTTCGCCACCGACGCACTGGTTCTCTTTAAAAATGCCGTATTCGTTGATTTTGTAGCCAAGGGTTTTGGCGATGGTGCGTAATTTTACGTTGTGCGCTTTAGAGCCGGTAAAATATTGGAGGGCAGCCCCAAATTGGTGTGGGGCGACAACACGCAAATCCATTTGGAGTTTTGATTGTAGGTAGACTGAGATTTTGGTGTTACCTTCGGCAATGATTTCGTTGATGTAAGGTTGTTTTTTGAAGTAGGCGATAACTTGTGCCGGATTATTGGTGCTACAAATAATATCGATATCACCGACGGTGACATTTTGGCGTCTGGCTGATCCGGCGTAACTAATGCGGTCAATTAATTTGGAACTTTTGAGATCTTCAATGATTGATTCAATTTGAGGGATGGCGTCGCCAAGGAGGAAACGTTTTGGTTGAAGATGGAATCTATTGATTGCTTCTAAAATTTTGTCGGCACTTTTTTTGCCCATGCGTGGGAGTTGTTCAATTTGGCCTTCTTTGACTGCTTTGGCGAGTTGCTCTAAATTTGTGATACCAAGTTGTGTGTAAAATAATTTTACTTTTTTGGGTCCAAGGCCGGGAATATTGAGGATGTCGAGTAGCCCGGGTGGAACTAGTGTTTTGAGTTGTTCAAATTCGGCAATTTTACCGGTATTAATGTACTCTTGGATCTTACTTGCAAAAGCAGCCCCAATGCCTGGGAGGGCATCGAGGTGCTTTTTCGTGTTGAGAACTTTTAGGTCTTGGCTAAGATTTTGAAGTGTTAACGCTGCTTGGCGGTATGCTCTGATTTTGAAAGAAATTTGTTTGTCATTTTCTTGTAGTTCGTCGATCAGAATTTCATAGACATCGGCGAAAGTGTTAAAGATTTCGGCAATTTCTTTGTTGAGCATGATTTTGTTTATAGTAAACCGTTTAGGCGTCCAAATAGGTGGACTTCTTTGTGTTTAACACGATTTACCAGGGCGGCAGCTTCGGCACGGTTTAGGTTTTCGCTTGGGGCAAAGTGTTCGTTATCACGACCTTTAACAATTTCTTGGTTGAAGGCTTTACCTACTGCATTGTAATACCAGTCGCTTGATTTAACGTCGGTAAAAGTATTGTTGGTATCGGCATTTACGAGTGCGCCACTAAAGTTAGCTAAAATTTGGGTGGCTTCGGCACGATTTATTGGTGCATTAGGACGAACGGTATTGCCGTTGTCATCGCCTTTAATAAGCCCATGCTCGTAAGCTGTACAAATGTTGGCATCATACCAAGCACCTGCTTCTACATCACTAAATTTAGTTGAACCTAAGCAATCACCTTTAAGATTATAGTGTCGTACTAACATGGTAATGTATTCCGCTCTTGTAATTGAATTTGCAGGCGAGAATCCGTCTTGTGATCCTTGGATGATGTTGTCGTTTGCGAGTTCAAGTAGGTCGTTGCTGTACCAAATATTTTCGTAGTTATCTAAGTCTACATCATTAAATTGTAGTTTTTGCTCGTAGGTCGGTTTAATCTCAGTACTGATTAGTTGGTCACCTGCTGTTGCTAGTAGGGTCGTCAGTAATGAATTTAGAGGGAGTTGTAGTTTGGCGGTGTCGGTTGTTTCGTATTTGCTGTTTGCTACTGAATATATCACCCATGGTTGTAGGCTTTCGAGGTAGGTGGTGACTTCTGTTATGTCTGCTTGATTTGTGGAGTCGAGATTAGGATCAAAGGAAGTTACGGCATATGTAATTAAATTACTGAGGGTTGCCGGATTTACATAGCTTAAACCTGTAACGGCTGTGGTAAGACCATTAGGTACGTTAGTTGTAATTGCATTTGTAAAGGTGGCGTTGTTTGTAAGTGTATTGGCACCATTAAATTCTGTAGCAATATTGGGATTGTTACTAATTAAATAGGCATTGTCTTTAATTCCGTATGTTAATTTTAGTGGTTTGGCATCGTTAATTGCGCTGGAGATGTCTTTGCCGGTAAGGGTGCCGGTTCGTGTTGTAAGATCGGCAGGGACCAGTTCGTCAATTTCTAATTGGGTATCAATGTGGGTAGTCAGTAAGTCGGTAAGAAGGTTGGCAGCAGTTGTTTCATTTGCGTTTTGGCTGTCAATTTGGCTGGCAAGTGTAAGGTACGGAACCGGAGAGTCGGTTGCAAATTGAATTGCAAAAGCGGTATTGCCGTTTAAGAGATCTTTATATGGAGCGATTAATGAGATTAATTGGTCATAATCTGAGCCTAGTGTTGCGGTTGCCCCTGAAAGCTCTGCGGATTTAGTAAGATTGTCGTAAATGTCATTCATTTCTGCGTAAAAAAGGGTGTTTTCACCGGGTACGGATTTGTACAAAGTTGGTGTAAATACGTAGTCTTCGTAGCTAAAGTTGTTGCTGTCGAAAGTAGCTGTTTTACCTTTATTATATGAAGTGATGGTAAAGTGATCTGTTGAGCTTTCGCTAATGCTTAGTACTTGATGTTCGTATGCGTCTGATATTTTGGCAAGTTCGATATTGTCGGCTGCGGAAACTTTTGGTGCGAAAATAACTGATACAAAACTGTCGTTTGGGATTTTGCTGTATAAGGTTTTGACATTGGAAGAAGCGGTGATGTTGTCGATCGCTAATTTCAATCGAGTAACACTATCGCTGACAAGAATGACGCCTTCGGTATAGGTAGCGGCAAAATCAGCGCGTTTGTATGAAGAGTAAATTGTGTAACCTTGGTATTCGGTTGTTTCTAGTGCTTCAATTGTTTTTAGAGTTGAAACAGCATCGGTTAGTGAGGTTTCACTTGTGTCGATAATGAAGTAGGCGATTGTGTCTTCATATGTAGCTTGTGGTTGTCCCATGACGGCGGTGACATTGTTTTCTAAGAATAGTTTTTGAAATAGTTCTGCTTGGTCTTTATCTGCACTTTGCATTTTAGCGATAACACCATTGGAAAATTGATTAATGATGTTGCTGGTTGCGCCTTGGTAATTGACCACTAAAAAGGGATCATTAATAAGATGGTTTTGATTGTTGGCAAAGGCGGTTGTTTGTGCCGATGCTGTGGTCCCCATCAAACTGATAAACAGTGAGATGATGAGCGTTAAGCTAACATATCTTTTCATAGTGTAAATTAAATATTATTACTAGTGTGAATATTAGTTTGATAATTGAGTATTAGCAAGTTTGAACTTTTGAATTAGCCAATTACGGCTTGGCTTATATAACAGTGGTGATAGTAAAATGCAGAAGATGAGTATGGGTAAAATGTAGTTGGGTTTATTTGTTGAAGCGTTAGTTATTGGTTTCAGGTCGAGAATCTCTTCTAAATTTAGTTTGTTGTTGGTGCGGAGGGCGATTAGTTTTATTTGAGGATTTGAGTTTAGGAGGTTTAGTTGTTCTTGTGAGATTTGATCGGTGGCAAATTGCACAATTTGTTCTTGGATTGAACCTGCATTAATTATGAGTTGATTTTGGGCAAAGCCTTTACTGTCGATTACACCGTTTATTTCTATTAATTCGGGGTTAGGTTGGCCGGGGGATAAGTAGGTGGTCCATTTCCATGTTTTGGTGCCGTCGGTTATGCGTGTGTCGGTTAATAGTGCATATGATTCTGCTTCTTTTGTTTTGGAGTAGGTGAGTGTGTCGGCGAGTTGGTTTTCGAAATTTAGTAATTGGATTGTGGTGTCGGAGTTTGTAAGTGAGAATTTGACATTGCTTTGATCTAATTTTAAATATGTATAGGGTAGGATGTTAATGGTGTCAGTTAATATATATTCGTGACTGTTGACCATTAATTTCCAGTTGCCGATATTTATTGTGGCTTGAGTGGGATTAAATAGTTCGAGCCATTCGTTATTGGTGTCGGTTCCTTTGGGATTTGGGAAAACTTCGGTAATTTTGAGGTCGGTTCCGGTGGATCCGTTTGTGAATTTTGTTTTTGAGGTCTTTGTAGTAGCTGTGTTAGATGTAGGTGTAGTTGTGGCAGATGTAGTTAGTTTTGTTTGAATTGGGGTTATTTTTGGAGAGGCGTTGTTGGTCGTGTTTGTTTCTGTTTCATCTTCTGTTGCAGGAAGAATTTGATCGTCTGTAGCTATGTCGTAACTGATGGCGGCGGCGAGTTGATTATCTGGTGTAAATAGGCGAACTTCATCACCGTTGTTATTGAGGCTGAGATGACTTTCGGCACTAGAAATTGAAATTGTTTGGCCGGAGGTTATTTGAAGGTCGGGGATTTTGTATGGTGTACTACCGCCTTCTTTGTCATCAAGTTTCCAATTGTTTAACGTGATTGTTTGTGCGCTGTTGTTAGTTAGTTTGATCCATTCGTTGTTTGTGTCGGTTCCTTTGGGGTTGGCTAGAAAACTGTTGATGGAAATTTGTGACCACCAACTGGTGTCTTGAACTGTAGTGACTATGGGGGGAGCAGGTGTTGCTGAAATGCTTTGAGCAATGGGTTTGCATTCCGGGGCTTTTGTAATTGGGAGAGGAGGCAAAATTTGTATATAGATAGATGCGTTACTACTTGCTCCACTTGGGTCGGTGACAATTAGTTGAATTTGGTGCGTGCCAATTTCTGTAATAACTAATTCGCTAGGATTTGCTTTTTCGCTCCAAGGAGTTTGGTTTAGAACCCATGAATAACTTAATTGATCGTTGTCGGGGTCTGAAGACTCTATTCCCGTTAAGTTGAGCTTTGTTTTCTCATGTTCTACTGCTTTGCCGCTTTGTATTTTGATAATTGCGGTTGGTGCACTATTTTTGTATTCATTTGGTTTGTTGTAGGTTGGATGGCTAAAATACTCCCAATCGCTTGTTGTATTGGTATCGAAAAATGAAGTACGGCCAATAGATGTGTTGGTTGCTATTTGATCACTGTCGAGGCAGTTGCCTTGCCATGCGTTGGCGGTAATTAGATTTTCTTTTTCGTTAAGTTCGGTTTGGCTTGGTTGACTGTTGTGCCAGCATACGGCGTCGATGATGTTATCTTCAGCATCTAGGAGAATTATGTTTTCATTTGTTTTGGTGAATGGTGCATCTACACTTAGATAGGTGGGTGTGCTAATTATTTGTTCGGTGAAAGTGTAAAAAGTGTTGTCGTCAATTAGGTGCCAGTTTTGGAGGTTTAGTTCTGTGCCGGGAGTTGGCGCGAAATATAGTTCTACAAAATCGTTTGCACTGTTGGGGCTGACCTCGGTGATGAGGGCGAAAGTGGGTGGTGAGAGGATCGGTGTAGGTGTATCGAGTTGGATGGGGGAAGTTATACCGTTAATAAGTGGTGATATTGAGGCTAGTGTAAAGGTGGTTGAGTCGATACGATGCAGGCTTTGTGCCGATGTGCTTGCGCTTGTGTTTGGGTACATTATTTGATCAGTAATTGTGTTGTCATATTCTAGGGCAATGCTTTCGCCTTCTAAACTTAATGTTTGCCAACTGGAGTCGAAAAGTTGTTGGGCGGGGATGTCGGTCATTAAATTGGCGTTGTTGGCGATGATGAATATTTCGTTTGGTTCGATGGTTGTTCGAGTTTCGTGGGTGATGTTGTGGCGAGTATCGTTTTCGATAAATTTTAGTTTGTTAAGGAAGAGTGGACTTTGGGTGTTATTCCAAACTTCGATCCATTCTAAACTGCTTTCGGGGGCGTTGTTGATTTCGGTTATTTGAAGTTGAGGATTGTCTTGAGCCATGGTTATGATGTTGCCGAAAATGAGGAGAAAGAGGATTGCGGAAGCTGCAAAGATGCGTGGTTTCATTTCGTAAAAATTAAATGACTGGAGTGTCAATTTAAATTATCCGCTTTAAGAAAAGTTAAATTTTTTTATGGTACTTCTTGATTGACTTTAATTTTTTGATTAGCTAATTTGCTTATGCTTTTTGTGTTATAAAACTCAAATTATTCAAAATATTGATTCGATTAATTACTGAAAATAAAAGAAATTAGTTTAAAAAATATCTACTTGCATAGCAGATTAATTGTAGATTAATAGAGTTTTATTGGATGAAAAGCGTTTGTAATTTTATTACTACGCTATGACTATTGTATACATTTTAGTGGGTGGGGGTGGTTTGATTGTTGGTTACTTTGCCAGTCTTAAGTTGCTTGCAGCTAAAGGGAAAAGTGCTTCGGATGAAAGTAAGAAAATATTGGATGAGGCCAAGAATGAGGCGCGGGAGCTTCTTTATAAAGCAAAAGAGGAGTCTTTAAAGATGCAGGAGGAAATAAAAAAAGAGGAACAGCAAAAGAGACGAGAGTTGTCTCAAAATGAACAGCGTTTATTAACCAAGGAGGAATCTTTAGATAAAAAACTTGAGCAAGCTGAACAAAAGCAAGATAATTTGCAAAAGCAGATTGAAGAGTTGGGTGTGAAAAGGAGTATGGTTATGGAGAATTTATCTAAACAAGAAGAGGAGTTGGAGCGTGTTGCTAAGTTATCTCAAGATGAAGCGCGTGAAGAACTGTTTAAGAAAATTGAAAAAGAGCATGTTGTTGATTTAGTGAAAAGTTTAGATAAAGCAGAAGCGGAAGTGAAAAGTAAGGCAAAGGAGAGAGCGCAAAATATTATTGCTGAGGCAATGCAAAAGTATGCTGCCGAAACAGCATCTGAATCTACTTCGACTTTGGTTCAATTACCTTCGGATGACATGAAGGGGCGAATTATTGGTAGAGAAGGTCGCAACATTAATACTTTTGAACATATTGCCGGTGTTGATGTAATTGTTGATGATACACCTGAAACAGTGATTATTTCCGGTTTTGATTTGGTACGTCGTTATGTTGCTAAAATTGCCTTAGAGCGACTTGTGTCTGATGGGCGTATTCATCCGGCGCGCATTGAAGAAACAATTGTTAAAGTGCGAGAAGAGGTTGAAGTGATGATTAAGGAGTTAGGCGAAAAGGCTGCCTATGACACAGGTGTAGTTGGTTTGTCGCCGGAATTGATTAAGTTGCTTGGTCGTCTTAAGTTCCGTGTTAGTTCCGGGCAAAATGTTTTAAAGCATTCAATGGAAGTAAGCTTTTTAGCTGGTCAAATTGCGGCAGAAATGGGAGCTAATGTTAATTTATGTAAAAAAGCCGGTTTGTTACATGACATTGGTAAGGCGGTGGATCATGAAATTGTAGGACATCATGCGCATATTGGTGCTGATATTGCGAAAAAATTCGGCATGAATGAAAAAGTTGTGGAAGCGATTCGTTCACATCATGGCGATCCGGAGCCTAAATCTTTGGAGGCAATTATTGTACAAGTGGCAAACTTGATTGCAGTAAATCGTCCGGGGGCAACTGTTGATAATTTGGATAATTTTATTAAGAGAATGGAAGAGTTGGAAAATGTAGCAAATAGTTTTCCGGGTGTTGAAAAAAGTTTTGCTTTGCACACAGGTGCATTGGTAAATGTTGTTGTGGATCCGGAAGTTCTAAATGATTTAGAGGCAATTAAGTTGTCGCATGAATTGGCTCGCAAAATTGAAACTGATTTGCAGTATCAAGGGCAGGTTAAGGTGTCTGTATTAAGAGAAAAGCGTGTTGAAGATATTGCGAGTTAGTGTAGATGTCTGAAAAAATGAATTGACTGAAAATAACTGTTTGCTATATTAGCACTTGGATAATCTAAGTGCTAATTATTATTTAATACAAGTTAGTTATGGCTAAACTTATTCCTCTTGGTGACCAAGTTGTGGTGAAACCAATGTTAGAGGAGAACAGAAGCATTGCTGGTATTTTATTGCCGGATAAAGATGAAAAACCGCAAAAAGGAAAAGTGGTTGCGGTAGGTACCGGACGTAAATATGAAAACGGTACGGTTGGTACGATGAATGTTATGGAAGGCGATATTGTTATCTTTAAAAAGTACGCGCCGGATGAGTTTGAGATTGACGGTGAAAAAGTTCTGATCTTAGGAGAGGACAGTATTTTAGCTAAAATTGAAGGATAATTATTTATTAATTTAACCATATCACTATGGCAGGTAAAAATATTTCGTTTGGTGATGATGCGCGACAGCAGCTGTATAGTGGCGTGAAAAAGTTAGCTGACGCTGTGCGAATTACCATGGGCCCAAAAGGTCGTAATGTTGTTTTGGAAAAAAAATTTGGTGCACCAACAATTACTAATGATGGTGTGACAATCGCTAAAGATATTGAACTAAAAGATAAGTTTGAAAATATGGGAGCGCAGCTTGTAAAGGAAGTTGCTTCTAAAACTAATGATGTTGCCGGTGACGGAACCACAACCGCTACTGTAATTGCCGACGCAATGATTGCCGAAGGTTTGCGTAATGTAACCGCCGGTGCTAATCCTATCCAATTAAAGGAAGGTATGGACCATGCTGTACGCATGATTGTGGAACATTTGGGTGGTCAAGCTCAGCAGGTAGATTCTAAAGAAAAAATTGCCCAAGTTGCGACTATCTCTGCTCAAAATCCAGAAGTTGGAACTTTGATTGCCGAGGTAATGGATACGGTAGGCAAAGACGGTGTAATTACGGTGGAAGAGTCTCAAACTATGGGGCTTGATAAAGAGTTGGTAGAAGGTATGCAGTTTGATAACGGTTATATTTCACCATACATGGTTTCTGATCCTAATCGGATGGAAGCGGTTATGGAAGATCCTTACATTTTGATTACCGATAAAAAGATTTCTTCGATTGAAGATATTTTGGGGATTTTGGAAATTGTTGCCGGCAGTGGTAAAAAAGAGTTGGTTATTATTGCGGAAGATTTAGATGGTAGTGCGCTTGGCACAATCGTTTTAAACAAGTTGCGTGGTACTTTTAATGTTTTGGTAGTGAAGGCGCCGGCATTTGGCGATCGTCGTAAGGAAATGTTGAAGGACATTGCCGTGTTAACCGGTGGGCAAGTTGTGAGTGACGAAATTGGTCTTAAATTAGTAGGTTATAATGCTCAAACTCCGGAAGATGTGGAGCAGGTTATGACTTTCTTGGGGCAAGCGCGCAAGGTTATTTCTTCTAAGGACAGTACGACAATTGTGGAAGGTAAAGGTGACGAAGTGGCTATGGCTGCTCGTATTAAAGAAATTGAAGTTACTTTGGAAAATACAACTTCTGATTTTGATAAAGAAAAATTACTGGAACGCCGTGCTAAGTTAAGTGGTGGTGTTGCCATTATTAAAGTTGGTGCCGCAACCGAAACAGAACTAAAAGAAAAGAAACATAGAATTGAAGATGCTTTGGCGGCCACTAAGGCCGCTGTTGAAGAGGGAATTGTTGCTGGTGGTGGTGTTGCCTTGTTGCAAGCCATGAGTATTTTAGAAAATGTGGAAGGTGATACCGATTTTGTAACTGGTGTTCACATTGTTAAGAGAGCACTAAAAGCGCCTTTAATGCAAATTGCCAGCAATGCAGGTCAAGAGCCGGCTGTTATTGTTGATAAAGTTTTAAATTCTGCACCGGGAATGGGATACGATGCCGCTAAAGATGAAATTGTTGATATGTTTAAGAGCGGAATTGTGGATCCAAAAATGGTAACACGTAGCGCTTTGCAAAATGCTGTATCCATTGCCGGTATTTTCTTAACCATGGGCTGTGCCGTTGCCGAAGAAGAGTCAGCGGAAGATGACCACGGTCATAGCCACGGTGGTGGTATGGGCGGTGGGATGATGGGGATGTAGGGAGGATGTGATTTGGAAGGTTAGAGTGGTAGGCTGCCGCGTTATGCGGCAGCCGGCTTTTTTTTGTGTAGTGGCTTTTTGTTGTGTGGGGTGATAGGTTTAATATAAGTTATTAAATTAATTTCAATGAAAAAAAATAATACATTTGATAAGTTTACTAATCAGTATGCATTGAGTAAGACGTTGCGCTTTGAATTAAAACCGATTGGGCAGACTCGAGAGTGGATGGGGAAAAGTTTAGAATATAATAAGGAGCTTCAAACATTTTTGAAAGATCAGAGTATTGAGGATGCATATCAGACGTTAAAGCCGGTATTGGATGCTTTGCATGAAGAGTTTATTAATGAATCTTTAGAGTCTATTGTTGTAGCTGGAATGAATTTTGATAGATATTTTGATTTATATAAAGAGCAGGGAGATATAACAGCTGTAGAAAAAAGTTTGCGAAATGAGATTGGTGAAGCATTCATAGTAACTGCAAAGTCTTGGAAGAATACTGCAGGTAATAATGCTAACGGAAAGTTATTTTTTAAGAAGAATGGTGGTGATATTCTAACCGAGAGTGGCATCTTGGAGTTTATTGCATTAAATGCGGATAAATTTTCGGAAATTGTTAAAAGAGATGACTTAATAAAGGCATTGGAACGTTTTAAGGGGTTCTTCACTTATTTTTCTGGATTTAGTCAAAATCGGGAGAATTATTATGTTACTAAAGACGAAAAGGTAACAGCAGTTGCAACCAGAATTGTACATGATAATTTACCGAAATTTTGTGATAACTTGGTGTTTTTTAATGTGAGAACAGACGAATATTTGAGTATTTTTGAATTTTTGAAACAGAGGGGGAATGCTTTGATTGATAAGGATAATAAGCCATTATTTCCGATATTGGTTGAAATTTTTTCAATGGATTATTTTAATGGATGTTTATCACAGCATGGTCTTGAGGAATATAATAAGCAAATTGCCAATGCTAATTTTTTGATAAATCTTTATAATCAAGCTAGGTCTAAGGAAGGTGGCTTTAAGAGGTTGTCTCTTTTTAAGACTTTGTATAAGCAAATTGGTTGTGGGAAACGTGATACTTTGTTTTTTGCTTTGAATTGTAATACTACAAAGGAGGCTGAGGAATTGCGGAGTCAGAAAAAAGATGCAGTATCTGTTGAAGAGATCTTAAGGCTGGCTGGCTTTGCAGGAAAAGAAAAATTTGCTGGTAGGAGTCAGAAGGGAGGAGTTGAAACTTTGAATGATTTTATTGATTATTTACGAGGCAAGGATGATTATTTTGGTATTTATTGGTCTAAAGCAGCAATTAATAGTATTTCTAACAAATATTTTGCTAATTGGTACGAGTTAAAGGAGTTGCTTAAGGAGGCTGGAATTTTTAGTGGCAAAAAGAGTGATAGTGATGATGTCAAAATTCCCGATGCAGTGGAGTTACAAGATCTATTTGATGTACTTAATAATATTGAGAGTAATCAGTCGGTATTTAAGCAGTCACTATTTGAGGATAAAATAGAGGGTAAAATAAAGGCAGATATTGTGACGGATAGTAAATCTGTTTCTGAGGCATTGCTTAATTTAATTTTTCACGATCTTAATGTTTTTGCTAAAGAATTTTTAGATGGAAGTGATCAAATATTGAGGCTATCGGAATACACTAGTG
>Ga0066644_10000255_pt1 | contig 34486 bp, 34 predicted proteins | sample CryGeyCG2114_020_FD_62735 | JGI IMG/M metagenome (GOLD analysis project Ga0066644, IMG submission 62735) | Groundwater microbial communities from aquifer - Crystal Geyser CG15_big_fil_post_rev_8/21/14_0.20 | ecosystem: Environmental > Aquatic > Deep subsurface > Groundwater | place: USA: Utah...
GGCGTCGAGATGTAGTCCTTGAACTTGCCCGGCAGGAACTGCCACGTCGTGTGCAGCACGCCCAGAGCGCGGTAGCAGTCGCCCACGTCCTCGCAGATGATGCGGAAGGCCATGATGTCGGTGACCTGTTCGAAGGACACGTGCCGCTCGGCCATCTTGCGCCAGATCGAATAGGGATGCTTCTCGCGCCCCGAAACCTCGGTGACGATCCCTGCCTCGGCCAGGGCGTGCTTCATGTCGAGCGCGATCGCATCGACCTGGCCGCCATCCTCGCTACGGATCTGGTCGAGCCGCTGGGTGATGGTTTCGAAGGCCTCGGGCTCCAGTTGCTCGAAGGCGAGCATCTGCATCTCGCGCATGTATTCGTACATGCCGATCCGCTCGGCCAGCGGGGCGTAGATATCCATCGTCTCGCGCGCGATGCGCTGGCGCTTTTCGGGATTCTTGATGAAGTGCAGCGTGCGCATGTTGTGCAGCCGGTCGCCCAGCTTGACCAGCAGCACGCGGATGTCCTCGCTCATGGCGAGGAGGAACTTGCGCAGGTTTTCCGCCGCCCGCTCGTTCTCGGGCATCTGCTCGATCTTGGAGAGCTTGGTGACGCCATCGACCAGCCGCGCGACATCGGTGCCGAAATTGGCCTCGATATCGTCGATGGTCGCCAGCGTGTCCTCGACCGTGTCGTGCAGCAGCGCGGTGGCGATCGTTTCCTGGTCGAGCTTCAGATCGGTCATCAGCCCGGCGACCTCGACCGGATGGCTGAAATAGGGATCCCCGCTCGCGCGTGTCTGCGTGCCGTGCTTCTGCACCGTGTAGACATAGGCACGGTTGAGCATCGCCTCGTCGGCGTCGGGGTCGTATTCCTTGACCCGCTCTACGAGTTCGTACTGGCGCAGCATCGCAATCCACGATGTGAGGATTGCCCCGCGCAGGGCAAGGGGAAACTGCGCAGATACCATCCGGCCATGCATTTTTCTGCAACAGCACTTGCGCAGGCGATGGCTTGAGCCATGCCGCCGCGCTTGCCATAGCGCCTATTCGGTCATGCCCGATTTCGACGCCCTGCTGCTCGCCCGCATCCAGTTCGCCTTCACGGTGAGCTTCCATTTCATCTTTCCCGCCTTTTCGATCGGGCTCGCGAGCTATCTCGCGGTGCTCGAGGGGCTGTGGCTGAAGACGGGCCGGCAGCGCTATCTCGACCTGTTCAAATACTGGCTCAAGATCTTCGCCATCGCCTTCGCCATGGGCGTGGTGAGCGGGATCGTCATGTCATACCAGTTCGGCACCAACTGGGCGGTGTTCAGCGACAGGGCGGGGCCGGTGATCGGTCCGCTGATGGCCTATGAAGTACTGACCGCCTTCTTTCTCGAGGCGGGTTTCCTCGGGGTGATGCTGTTCGGGATGGAGAAGGTCGGGCGCAAGCTGCATTTCGCCGCCACGCTGATGGTCGCGCTGGGCACCTTCGTGTCCGCCTTCTGGATCCTCTCGGTCAACAGCTGGATGCAGACGCCGACAGGCTACGAGATCGGCGCCAACGGACAGTTCCTGCCCGGCGACAGCTGGCTGGCGATCATCTTCAACCCCAGCTTCCCCTATCGTCTCGCCCACACGATGATCGCCGCTTATCTCACCACCGCCTTCGTCGTCGGCGGGGTCGGCGCCTGGCACCTGCTGCGCGACCGGACGAGCGAACATGCCCGCACCATGTTCTCGATGGCGATGTGGATGGCCGCGCTGGTCGCGCCGGTGCAGATTTTCGCCGGCGACATGCACGGGCTCAATACGCTCGAGCACCAGCCCGCGAAGGTCATGGCGATGGAGGGCCATTACACCAGCCATCCCGACGGCGCGCCGCTGATCCTGTTCGGCATTCCCGACAGCAAGGAAGGCCGCGTGAAATACGCTCTCGAGATACCCAAGGCCTCGAGCCTGATCCTCAAGCACGATCCCGATGCCCCGCTCGCCGGGCTCGACACCGTGCCCGAGGAGGACCGCCCGCCGGTGGGGATCGTCTTCTGGGCCTTCCGCATCATGGTCGGGATCGGGTTCGCCATGCTCGCCATCGGCCTGTGGAGCCTGCTCGCGCGGATGCGCGGCAAACTCTACGACTGGCGCTGGCTCCACCGCGCCGCGGTGGCGATGGGCCCGGCGGGTTTCGTCGCAGTGATAGCCGGGTGGGTAACCACCGAAGTCGGGCGCCAGCCCTTCACCGTCTACGGCCTGCTGCGCACTGCCGATGCAGCGAGCCCGCTCGACGCGCCCGCGGTGGCCGCATCGCTGCTCGCCTTCGTGCTGGTCTATAGCGCGGTCTTCTCGGTTGGCGTGTGGTACGTATTGCGGCTGATGAGCAAGCCGCCGCATACGGGCGAATACGGAGTCAAGCGCGGCGACAAGGGACCGATCCGCGCCGCCGGCATAACCCCCGGCCCGACGCAGGATCCCTCCGACCAGAGCCGCCGCGACCTGTCGGGAAGCAAGACCGAGCCGGAGGACGCGCCATGATCGACCTCACCGTGATCTGGGCCTTCGTCATCGCCTTTGCGGTCTTCGCCTATGTCGTGATGGACGGCTTCGACCTCGGCATTGGCGTGTTGTTCCCGACCTTCGAGGTCGGCCCCGAACGCGACCGCGCGATGAATTCGATCGCCCCGGTATGGGACGGCAACGAGACCTGGCTGGTGCTCGGCGGCGGCGGCTTGTTCGCCGCTTTCCCGTTGGCCTATGCGGTCGTTCTCCCCGCGACCTATCCGCTGATCATCGCCATGCTGCTGGGGCTGGTGTTCCGCGGCGTGGCCTTCGAATATCGCTGGCGCGATCCGGCGCACAGACAGTTCTGGGATCTCGCCTTCAGCGGCGGATCGCTGGTCGCCGCGCTGGCGCAGGGGATGACACTCGGTGCGCTGCTGCAGGGTATCACCGTTGTCGACCGCGCCTATGCCGGCAGTTGGTGGGACTGGCTGACGCCCTACACGCTGCTGACCGGCCTCGGCACGGTGGCGGGCTATGCGCTGCTCGGCGCGACCTGGCTGGTGTGGAAGCTCGACGGCGAGGCGCAGGCCCATGCCCGCAAACTCGCCTTGCGGGCCTTCTGGGCGACGGGCGCGCTGATGGCTCTGGTCAGCCTCTACAATCTCGGCCTACGCCCCGAATATGCCGAGCGCTGGCTGAGCGCGCCCGAGCTCTATTACGCCGCGCCGGTCCCGCTGCTCACCGCCGTGCTGGCGCTGGCGCTCTATCGCTCGCTCACCCGGGGCGGCGAGAGCCGGCCCTTCTGGCTTGCGCTCGGCCTGTTCCTGCTCGGCATGGCCGGGCTCGGGGTGACGATCTGGCCCAATGTCGTGCCGCCCTCGCTGACCATCTGGGACGCCGCCGCGCCCGAGCGCAGCCAGGTCTTCATGCTCATCGGCGTGGCGATCACCATGCCGCTGATCCTCGCCTATACCGGCTGGGCCTATTGGGTCTTCCGCGGCAAGACCGGCCACGAGGGCTATCATTGAGCGAAGCGCCCGAAGAGGCGCCGCTGTGGCAGCGGCTGGCGTGGCTGGCGGCGATCTGGGCCGCCAGCGTCGCCGTGCTCGGAGTGATCGCCTACATCCTTCGGCTGTGGATCGGGACTAGTTGACGATCCGGTCCACGCCCGCACGCGTCACTGCGTGATATCCTGCCCGTGTTTTCGCATAGATGCGTTCGGCATGCGCCCGGCCCCAGTCACCCTGGTCCCACAGCACCTTGAACAGTGGGCGAACGAATTTGGCGCGGCCGACCTCGGCGAGAAATTCCTCGGCCTGCGGCACGGCCGGTTCGTAGCGATTGGCCAGCGCAAGTTCGAGCCACAGGAACAGGATCTCGTTATTGCCCGTCCCCGACAGGCCGAGCGCGCTGTCGAGCGCGGCCAGCTGCGCGGCGCTGCGCTCCTTCGGGATGTTGTCGAGGAAGCGCATCTGCTCGGCGGCGGTCCAGCCTGCATAGGCGGCGGGAATCGTGCCCTCCTCGGCATAGGCATAGACCGCCCTGTCGACTTCGGTGAAAGCAGCGGGATCGGGCTTGGCAACATTGGCGGGCAGGCCCGGCGCGAAAATCCAGTCGTGCAGCATGAGCGCCTTGGCCTCGGTCTCGTCCCGCACGAGGTTGGCCATCATGTCCTCATAGAACATCCGGCTCGTCGCGGGCTGGAAGGCGTGGTTGTCGAACCATTGCCGCAGCCAGGCGTCGAAGCGCTCGCGCCCGACGAGACGCTCGACTGTTCGCAGGAAGAAATGACCCTTGTCATAGGTGATCGCGCTGCCGAGTTCGTTCGCGCCCGGTTCGTGGTGCAGCGCGGTGCCCGGCGCATCCATGCCGACTTCGGCCAGTGTTTCCTCGATCCCGGCGAAGGCCAGCGCGGCCTCCTGCTCGGCGCGTTTCCTGCCATAGACCGCCTCGACGATGCGGTTCTCGAAATAGGAGGTCACGCCCTCGTTGAGCCAGCTGTCCTCCCACACCGCATTGGTGACGAGGTTGCCCGACCAGCTGTGGGCCAGCTCGTGCGCGACGAGGCCGTTGTTCGAGCGGTCACCCGCGATGAAGGTCGGGGTAAGGAAGGTCATCACCGGGTTTTCCATCCCCCCGTAGGGAAATGCGGGGGGCAGCACGATCATGTCGTAGCGGCCCCAGCGGTATTCGCCGTAGAGCTTCTCGGCTGCCGACACGAGCTGTTCGGTGTCGCCGACTTCGCGGGCCGCGCGCGGCAGCGTGGCGGGTTCGGCCCAGACGCCGGTGCGCGGCCCGAGCTCGGCGAAATCGATGTTACCCGCCGCCAGCGCGATGAGATAGGGCGGGACGGGCTTGTCCATTACGAAACGGAAGGCGCGGCGGCCATTGCCGAGGTCTTCGGGCTCCCCCTGGCGCACGCCGCTCATCACCACGTCGAGCGGCTTGGGCGCCGTAATGCGCGCTTCCCAGGTCTGGCGAATGCCGGGGCTGTCCTGCGTCGGTATCCAGCTGCGGTTGAGGATCGCCTGGCCCTGGCTGAAGAGGAACGGGTGCACCCCGCCCTTGGTCTGTTCGGGGCTGAGCCACTGCAGTGCCTCGGCATTGGCCGGTGCGCGATAGGCGATGCGCAACTTGGTCGCGCCGTCGAGCGTGATCGTCAGCGGTGCCCCCTTGCCGCCTTCCTCGACCGTTTCACCGATTTCATACGCCAGTGCACGGCCCGCCCCATCGGTCACGCTGGCGATCTCCAACCCCCTGGTGTCGAGTACGATGGCTTTGGCACCCGGTGCGGCGAGAACGTCGAGATCGGCGACACCGCCGACACGCCTGGCATCGAAATCGAGATCGAGGTCGAGCGCGACATGCGTCACCCGCGCAACCTGCGGCTGCGCATAGGTTGCGCTGTCGACGGCGTCGGGCGTAGTGAGGATGGGCGAAACCATCCGCGCGGGCGCAGCAGCGACGGGCGCGGCACTCTCCATCGTCGTGCAGGCAGTGCTGGCGAGCAGAAGGGCGAGCGGGACGGCAAGGCGGCGCATGGGCAACTCTCCGAAGGTCTTTCGCGGCGGGCCTGGAGCCCGCACGCTGGATTCTTATCAACGCTGCCGCGCTATTGCCGATCCTGCGGATCAGCGCCAGCCCTGCGCGGCAATTGCTACTCACGGGGGCTGGAAAAGCGAGAGAATACCTGTAATGAGAACGTTCACAGTCTTGGGGAGCGCATCATGATCCGCAGCACAATCTCGCTTTGCGTCGGTGTATTCGGCCTGCTGGCGACGCCGCTGGCAGCCGAGGAGCCGTCCGCCCGCACGCTCGTCTGGGCCGACGAATTCAATATGCCCGAGCTCGATCGGGACAAATGGGGCGTCATCGGGACCGATTTCTGGGTCAACAATGAACAGCAGGCCTATGTCGATGCGCCTGCCGTGCTGTCGATCGTCGAGGGACTTTCGGGCGCCGATGGCGGCGCGCTGATGCTGCGCCCCGTGTTCAAGCCTGGCGTCGACCCGCACCCCGACCGCAAGGCCGATTTCCTCTCGGGCCGAATCGAGAGCATGGACAAGTTCGACTTCACCTACGGCCGCGCCGAAGCCCGCATCCGGATGCCCGATGCGACGGGCGTGTGGCCCGCCTTCTGGCTGCTCGGCAATGATCGCTGGCCCGACACGGGCGAAATCGACATCATGGAATATGTCGGCGAGAAGGACTGGATCGGTGTCGCGCTCCACGGCCCCGGCTATTCGGGCGAAACCCCGCTAGTGAACAAGTTCTTCTTCCCCGAAGGCGAGGACGTGACCGGCTGGCACGTCTACGCAGTCGAGTGGAAGACGGACGAGCTGCTGTTCCAGGTCGACGGGCGCACGATCTACCGAGTGACCCGCCCGATGGTCGAACACTACGGCAAGTGGCGCTTCGACAATCCGAAGTACCTGATCCTCAATTTCGCCATGGGCGGCGCCTATCCGTTCAAGACCAACGGGATCGAGAAACCCTATAACGGCGTTCCGCAGGAAACGGTCGACAAGGTGAAGACCGGAGAGATCGCGATGCTCGTCGACTGGGTACGTGTGTACGCTCCGGAGGAGTGATCAGCTCCAGGTCGCCTCTGGCGGTAAGCTCATAAGGATGGCGTCGATATTGCCGCCGGTCTTGAGGCCGAACAGCGTGCCGCGGTCGTAGACGAGGTTGAATTCGGCATAGCGACCGCGCCATTCGAGCTGGGTCTGCTTGTCTTGCGGCGTAAACTCGCTCTCCATCCGTCGGCGTACCAGCTTGGGGAAGATGTCGAGGAAAGCCTCGCCCACGTCTTTGGTGAAGGCGAGATTGCGCTCGAACGCGGCCTCGTCGGCGCATTCGAGGTGGTCGTAGAAGATTCCGCCGACCCCGCGATGCACGCCGCGATGGGGGATGTAGAAATAATCGTCCGCCCACTTCCTGAAGCGTTCGTAATAGGTCGGATTGTGCGCGGCGCAGGTAGCGCGGAAGCGCGCGTGAAAATCCTCGGTATCCTCGGCATAAGGGATCGGCGGGTTGAGATCGGCCCCGCCGCCGAACCAGGCCTTGCCGGTGGTGAGGAAGCGCGTGTTCATGTGCACCGCGGGCACATGCGGATTGGCCATATGCGCGACGAGGCTGATGCCGGTGGCGGTGAAGCCGGGATTCTCCGCGCTCGCCCCGTTGATTGATCCGGCGAATTCGGGCGCGAAATTGCCGCGTACGGTGGAGACATTGACCCCGACCTTCTCGAACACCCTGCCCTTCATCAGCCCGCGCGTGCCGCCACCGGGATCGGGATTGCCCTCCTCCTCGCGCTTCCAGCTGTCGTACTGGAAGCTAGCCTCGGAACCCGCCTCGCGCTCGATCGCCTCGAACTCGGCGCAGATGCGGTCGCGCAGGCTTTCGAACCAGGTGCGGGCGGTGTCTGTCTGCTGGGTCCAGTCGGTCATGCGAAGGGCCTTGCCATCCCGATTTGCCTACGGCAATAGCAACCCATGGTTCCCCTTTCGTTCGCAGGCGAGGAATGGCTCCTGACCGAGGGCCGCGCGCTTTACTGGCCGCGCGAGCGCGCGCTGCTGGTCGCCGACCTGCACCTCGAGAAGGGGAGTTTCTTCGCGCGCCACGGCCAGATGATCCCGCCCTACGATAGCCGCGAGACGCTCGAGCGCGTGGCGCTCGCCATCCGCGAGACGGGCGCGCGGCGGGTGATCACCTTGGGCGACAATTTTCACGATTCGGCCGGCTCCGCACGTCTGGAACCGCATGCTGCAGGCATGCTCGATGCGCTGACGCGCGCGGTCGACTGGATCTGGATCACCGGCAACCACGATCCCGAGATGGAGGCCCGTTGCGGCGGCACGCTGACAGAGGAGCTAGAGATCGGCGGCACCATCCTGCGCCACCGCGCGAAGAAGGGCGAGACGCGCCCCGAACTGTCCGGCCACTACCACCCGCGCCTGCAACTGAAGGTCCGCCAGCGCCTGATCCGCCGCCCCTGTGCAGTGGTGAGCGCCAACGATGGTCCCGACGGCAAGCCCACGGGCCGCATGATCCTGCCCGCATTCGGCGCCTTCACCGGGGGGATGAACGCTGCCGACCCGGCGATCCTGAAAGCCCTGCAGCCGGCCAAGCGGATCGACGCCGTGGTGCCGGCAAAGGGCAAGCTGGCGCGCTTCAACCTTTGGACCAACGCTGCCTGATGGTGTTTCTGCCGCTTCAGTATGCGCTAGGCAGCGTAACTATCTGGCATCTTCTGATTTGGTTGGCGCTAAGCGCTTCGCCACTGATTTCCGCTGAGGCCAGATCGATTTTGCGACGGTTTTACATCGTCGCAAACTTCGCTCTGCTAATCGCCGTGCCCTATTTCTGGGTAGCTCCGATAGTCGGACAGCTTTTCGGCGATAAGTTCACCTGGGCGCAAATTTGGCCCAGCGGTTTCGTTCTCGGGACGGTATTTTCGCTTGCCGGCGCATTGCACTTTTCTAAGCAATCGAAAGGAGCGGGTATTGCAATCATTGCGCTCGGCATACCCTTTTATGGTTTTGGAATGTCGGCGGCTTCGTGGGCTATACCCCGTATCGCTGGTTGGGGAGTTATTGATCTCCCGAAAATGGCTTGGGGCGTATCGCTCTAAAGCCACGCCCGCGCACAATTCTGCGCCTCATCGGCTTAACACACTTCCGAATCTGCGGAAGAATGCCTACATGCTGCCTTTCTGAATACCACAAGCAGTACGTATTTCGGCTACCAAAGGAGATTGCCCCATAGCCCGTCCACCCCGGCGCAGCATGCAAATGCCCGTTAAGAGCGGCCCGCGCTACGATAACATGATCAATGTGCCGAAGGTCCGCGTGATCGATCACGAAGGCGAAAACCTCGGCGTTATGTTCACCCGCGAAGCTGTCGAGCAGGCCAACGAGCATGGCCTGAACCTCGTCGAAGTGTCCCCCAATGCGGACCCGCCGGTGTGCAAGTTCCTCGATGTCGGCAAATATCGCTACGAGGCTCAGAAGAAGGCGAACCTCGCGCGCAAGACGCAGAAGACCCAGGAAATCAAAGAGGTCAAGATGCGCCCGAACATCGACACGCACGATTACGACGTGAAAATGAAGAACGTCGTCAAGTTCATCGAGCACGGCGACAAGGTGAAGTGCACGCTGCGTTTCCGCGGTCGCGAAATGGCGCACCAGCAGCTAGGCATGGACCTTTTGAACCGCGTCCGCGACGACGTCGAGGAAATCGCCAAGGTCGAAGCCTTCCCGCGCCTCGAAGGGCGCCAGATGATCATGGTGCTCGCGCCCAAATAGGCGCTGCGGCGATCCGGTATTGATGGAAAGGGCAGTCCTGCGGGGCTGCCCTTTTCGGTTGGGCCCGCTGTGCGTTGCCGAGCGCGACTCGCGCTGGTAGCACGGCGGCGAGAGGGGATCGCGGCGCTATGAAGGCCAACCAAATCGGATTTACGGTGGGCGCGCTCGCGCTATTGGCGAGCATTTTCCTGGCGCCGCCCGCAGGCATGAGCCGCGAGGCGTTTGTCGTTGCGGGCCTTGTCGTTCTGATGGCCGCCTGGTGGATGACCGAGGCGCTTCCGCTAACGGCCACCGCGCTGATGCCCTTCCTCGTCCTGCCCTTTGCCGGGGTGATGGACGCCAAGGCGACCGCAAGCGCCTATTACTCCCCGATCCTGTTCCTCATCCTTGGCGGCGCCTTCATCGCGCTCGCGATCGAGCGTACCGGTCTCCATCGACGCCTTGCGCTCGCGCTGCTTCAACTCGTCGGGCACCGTGGGCAGACTGGTGTGCTGCTGGCCTTCATGGTCACTGCGGCGATCCTCTCGATGCTGATCTCCAACACCTCGACCGCGCTGATCATGATGCCGATGGCGCTCGCCGTTCTACGTGGCGGCGGGTCGGAGGACGGCGATACCGAGGGGCTGGCCGGGGCCCTGCCCATCGGCATTGCCTTTGCCGCCTCCATCGGCGGGCTCGGCACGCTGGTTGGATCACCCACCAACGCCATTGCCGTAGGGCTGGTGGATACGCTCACCGGCACGCGGATCACTTTCGCTCAATGGGCCCTCTACGGTTTTCCCGTGGTGATCATCGGCGTACCGCTCGCCGCGCTGCTGGTCGGCTGGGTCCAGAATGTGCGCGCGCATCCCTTTGACACCGAATCCGCGCGAACGGCGATCGACACGCATGATGCATGGACCAGCGCCGAACGGCGCCTGGTGCCGGTGGTCGCCGTCACCTTCCTGCTGTGGATGGGGCAGATGTGGATCGCGCCCTACCTTCCCGAAGGGTCGCTGACCGACGGCACCATCGCCGTGCTCATGGGCCTGACGCTGTTCCTGCTTCCCGACGGCACCGGGCGGCCGTTGCTGACCTGGGAGGAGGCCAATCGCGCGCCCTGGGGGGTGATCATGATGTTCGGCGGCGGGCTCGCGCTCGCAGCCGGAATGAGCGCGAGCGGGCTGGCCGACTGGCTCGGCCAGGCGCTTCTGCCGCTCGAGGCGTGGCCGCTGGTATTCGTCGCCCTGGCGGTGGTGGCGATGGTCGTGCTGATCACCGAATTTGCCAGCAATGTCGCCACTGCAAGCGGGATCATCCCGGTGGTCGCGAGCCTGGCAGTCGCGCTCGGGGTCGATCCAATTCTCCTTGCCATGCCCGCCGCATTGGCGGCGAGTTGGGGTTTCATGCTGCCCGCCGGGACCGGCCCCAATGCCATCGCCTGGGCGACTGGCCGCATCCGCATCGAGCGTATGGTCAAGGCAGGCATTTTGCTCGACCTGTTCGGCATCGCGATGATCGTCGCCGTGGTCTGGGGTATGCACGCGCTGATCGGCGGTTGATTTTCCTACACTGCCCGTACGCTGTAGACGGACGCAATGGCCATGCACCCGCCTGTTCCTGCGTCCGATTTCCCGCCTCGACCGCGGTCCAGATATTTTTGGCGCAGGACCGTGGTCCATGCGGTCCATGTTGCAGACTTCGCCGCAGTTGAAACCAACATCGCTCCGCCATATGGACCGCAACCGAAAGCGCTGTCGGCGGAGAGGCGTTCCTGCGGAGGTTAGGAACGGGCGCCCCGACCAGCCCACCCGGCTCCCGCCTTCCTGGGAGCATGATTCAGGAAGGATGCCTATCCCATGAGCGATCACGAAATCGACCCCACGTCGCCCCGCATGGCTCCCAAGCAGGAAGTCACCAAGATCGCCGGTCGCGAATTGAAGCCCAGCACGCTGATGATGGGCCACGGTTACGATCCGGTCCTGTCCGAAGGCAGCCTCAAGCCGCCGATCTTCCTCACCTCGACTTTCGCCTTTCCCAGCGCCGCCGACGGCAAGCGCCATTTCGAAGGGATCACCGGCAAGCGCCCGGGTGGTGCCGATGGCCTCGTCTATTCGCGCTTCAACGCGCCCAACCAGGAAATCCTCGAGGATCGCCTGGCGATCTGGGACGGGGCCGAGGACGCGCTCAGCTTCTCGAGCGGCATGACCGCGATCTGCGTCCTGCTGCTGACCTATGCCCAGCAGGGTGGCGTCGTGGTCCATTCGGGCCCGCTCTACGCCGCGACCGAAGGCTTCGTCGCCAAGTGGATGTCGCGCTGGGGCGTCAGCTATGTCGACTTCCCGGCTGGCGCGACGCGCGAGGAAATCGACGCGGTGCTGGCCAAGGCCAAGGCCAAGGCCGACGAACAGGGCGGCAAGGTCGCCATGGTTTACCTCGAGAGTCCGGGCAATCCGACCAATGCTCTGGTCGACGTCGAGGCGGTACGCGGCGCCGTCGACGATGCCGGCCTCGAATGCCCGATCGCGATCGACAACACCTTCCTCGGCCCGCTGTGGCAGCGCCCGCTCGACCAGGGCGCGGACATCGTCTGCTATTCGCTGACCAAATATGTCGGCGGTCATTCGGATCTTGTCGCGGGCAGCATCGCCGGCGCGAAGAAGTGGATGGATCCGGTACGCATGTTGCGCAACACCATGGGCGGGATCTGCGACCCGAACACCGCCTGGATGCTGCTGCGTAGCCTCGAGACGGTCGAATTGCGGATGAGCCGCGCGGGCGAGAATGCCGCCAAGGTCTGCGAATACCTCGCCCGGCATCCCAAGGTCGAAGGCCTCGGCTATCTCGGCATGATCAAGGATCCGCGCCAGCAGGACATCTACGATCGCCACTGCAAGGGTGCCGGCAGCACCTTCTCGCTGTTGCTGAAGGGCGGCGAGGCCGAATGCTTCCGCTTTCTCGACAGCCTCAAGATCGCCAAGCTCGCAGTCAGCCTCGGGGGGACCGAGACGCTGGCGAGCCACCCGGCTTCGATGACGCACCTCTCGGTGCCCGACGAGCGCAAGGCGGCGCTGGGGATCGGCGACAACCTCATCCGCATCTCGATCGGCATCGAGGACCCGGACGATCTCATCGCCGACTTCGAACAGGCGCTGGAGGCGGTCTGAGCCGGATCGGCTTCCTCGCCTGTGCCGACACGCTGCCCGGCGAGGGTCCTCGCCGGGGGGACGCGTTCGAGCATGATGTCGAGGTCGCCGCGCTGCGCCCGGCCTTCGTCGCGGTCGGGCTCGAACTGGTCGAAATCGACTGGCGCGCGCCGCTCGCGGAATTCGAGGGCCTCAGCCTGGTGCTGCTCGGCACCGCGTGGGACTATCAGGACCATCCGGAGGACTTCCTCGACAGGCTCGATGCTCTGGCCGCGCGGGGCATCACTGTCTGCAACCCGCCCGAGGTCGTCCGATGGAACACGAACAAGCGTTACCTGAAGCGGCTGGCGATGAGCGGCGTCGCCACGGTACCGACGCTCTGGCTGGACGATCTGGACGGATCGGGCGTCCTCGCGGCAATGGACCGGCTCGGCACCGGCCGCATCGTCGTGAAACGGCAGGTCGGTGCGGGGGCGCTCGGGCAACACAGCTTCACGCGCTATGCGCTGCCCGAAGACGGCTGGACGATGGGCTGCCCCTGCATGGTCCAGCCCTTCCTCCCAAGCATCGTAGACGAAGGCGAATACACCTTCGTCTTCATCGACGGCATCTTCAACCACGGGGTGCTTAAGCGGGCGGGCGCTGGCGACTATCGCATCCAATCGCTCTATGGCGGTTACGAAGCCGCCTACGTCCCCCAGCCGGCTGACCTCGCGACTGCCGAAGCGGTGATCGCAGCGCTGCCCTTCGACAACCTGCTCTATGCCCGGATCGACATGGCGCGGCTGCCATCGGGCGAACTGGCAGTGATGGAGGCGGAGCTGATCGAACCCTATCTCTATCCCGAACAGGGACCGCACTTGGGAGAACGCCTCGCGCAGGCTATCCTCACCCGCATCCAGGGAGGCTGACATGGCGGAAAAGGTGTTCCTCGTGATCGGGGCTGGCGCGGGGATCGGCGGACATGCCGCGATGCGGTTCGCGCAGGGCGGTTACCACGCTGTCCTTGCGCGGCGCTCCGATGAGGCAGGCCTGGCGAAACTCGTCGATGCTATCGAGAAGGCGGGCGGCAGGGCTTCGGGGACACTGCTCGATGCCGCTGCAGAAGGCATGATCGAGGAGCTGGTCGAACGGGTCGAGCGCGATATCGGACCGATCGACACCGTGCTCTACAACCTCGGTGCCCAGATCGGCAACCGCACGCTCGCCGACACGCCGCATCGCACCTTCGAACTCGGCTGGCGGCTCGGCTGCTTCGGCCTTTTCCGCCTCGCCCATGCGGTTACGCCGTACATGGTCGAGCGCGGCAGCGGGACGATCCTCGTCACCTCGGCGACCGCCGCGGTGCGCGGCAATGCCGGGCAGCACAGCCACGCGGCGGCCATGGGCGCGCGGCGCATGCTGTGCCAGACGCTCAACGCCGAATTCGCCCCGCAAGGCATTCATGTCGCGCATGTGGTCGTCGACGGGTCGGTCGATGCGCCCGACACGCTGGGCAAGCTGCTCGGCGACCGGTTCGAGGCCTACAAGGCAGCCAAGGGAGAGGACGGGGTGGTCGACCCTGGCGCGCTGGCCGAGACCTATTGGCACCTCGCGCAGCAGCCGCGCAATTGCTGGACGCACGAGGTCGATGTGCGACCCTTCACCGATGTGCCCTGGTGGAACGACAATCCCAACCCGGGCATCGATACCAAACCGAAGCAGACCGTCTGACTAGCCTTTCCACTCGCGCCGCTCTTCGGCGGCCTTGAGAACCTCGTAGGCGAGCTGGAGCTTCTGGAATTCGGCGGCGGCTTCCTTGTCACCCGGCTTCACGTCGGGATGGACCGTCTTGGCCTTGTCGCGCCAGGCCTTCTTCACCGCTGCGAAATCGGCATCGGATTCGAGATCGAGCACGTCGAGCGCGCGCATCTCGTCGGCGCTGCGCGAACCATCTCCGCTGCCGCTCCAGCCATAGTGCTGGGCTTCGGCATAGCCGGCATTCTCGCTTCGCTCGACCTTGGCGCGGGCTTCCTTTTCGGCCTTGTCGAGCCCTTCGAAATAGTCCCACTTCTGGTTGTATTCGGCGGCATGCTTCTGGCAGAACATCCACCGTTCGGGGCTGTTGGGCGCCTTGGGCGCAGGGCAGTCGCCCGGTTCCTCGCAGCCGTGCCGGTCGCACAGACGCACGGTCGTCGCCTCGCGCGAGGAGCCATAGCCGCGCCAGCGCGGGAAACCCCAGTCGTTGGAACGCCGCGCCTTAGCCACGGCAGCAGAATGTCGTTTGTCGGCTGGGCATGGCGGTCAATCTAGGCGGACTGGCGAAAGGTGCAAGCATTCGGGAACCAGTTTCAATCTGCAATGTTGCATTGCAACTATACTTTAAGACATTGCCGTTAGCAGGCTCGCACGAGAGAGACCATGAGCAAGCAACTGACCCTTTCCGCCACCGCCGCCGTCCTGTCGATGGCTGTGTTCGCTCTGACCGCAGGCTTCGGCGGGATTTCGAGTGACCAGCGAGACCTGGCTTCCGGCGCAGCCCCGCTGGTGGAGCTCACCGCGCTTCGCTAGGCGAAACATCAGGCCTTCCCTGACGAGTAAGGGCTCCCCGATCGGGGAGCCCTTTTCGTTTTCGGCCTTGTCGCTGGCGCGATCAGTTGATCGTGATCGTTGCGGCGCGGCGGTTCTGCGCCCAGGCCGCCTCGTTCGAGCCCAGCGCCACCGGGCGTTCCTTGCCGTAGCTCACCGTGCGGATGCGATTCGCCGGAACGCCGATCGAGACGAGATAGTTCTTCGCCGCGTTGGCCCGGCGTTCTCCGAGGGCGAGGTTGTATTCGCGCGTACCACGCTCGTCGGCATGCCCCTCGATGGTGAAATTGACCTGCTGGTTCTGGCTGAAATACTGCGCCTGGCGCTGCAGTTTCATCTGGTCTTCGGCATCGATGTTGAAGCGGTCGGTATCGAAATAGACGACCGTATTCTCCTGCCCGACGGCATTGACGAAATGCGCCTGCGAGCCGACCGACGGGCCGGTCGGCGCGGTGGGAGCGGGCGTCGCCGTTTCCGTCGGCGGCGGCGGAAGTTCTTCCGGCGCCTTCTTCGAACAAGCGGCAAGCGCGATGGTCGATGCCAACATCAGACCGGTAGCAACACGGGTATTCATAGGCTGTCCCCTTTCAAACAGCATGGTGAAGTCGGTTTTGCCCCCCGAAATAGTCTTTATCCTGATCCAATGCAGTTACGGCAGGATGGGTCCCCAGGCCGGGTCCGAGGCGTCGACCGGCGTCGGCAGGCGCCGCAGGTTCTCGCCGGTCAGGTCGACCTGGTAGAGCGCGGTCTTGCCGCTGTTGCGCTCGGTGCGGAAGAACTGGATGATCCGTCCGTTGGGCGCCCAGGTCGGCGCCTCGTCCTGCCAGCCGTTGGTCAGCACGCGGACATTGCCGCCCGAGGGCGACATGACCGAAATGTTGAACGAACTCGCGTTGGTGAAGGCGATCTGGTCGCCGCGCGGGCTCCATTCAGGCGTCGCGCAACGGCTGCCACCGAAGCTGATGCGGCGCTGGTTCGAACCGTCGGCATCCATGACGTAGCATTGCTGCGCGCCCGAACGATCGCTCTCGAACACGATCCGGCTGCCATCGGGTGAATAGGAGCCGCCGATGTCGATCCCCGGCGTATCGGTCAGCCGGATCGGCTCACCGCCACTGGCCGAAACGCGGTAGATGTCGGTATTGCCATTGACGGCCATCGAATAGAGCAGCCAGCGACCATCGGGGCTCCACCGCGGGGCGAAGGTCGGATTGCTGCTCTGTGTGACGAGCGTCTGGCGACCGGTGCCGATGTCGTAGACATAGATGCGCGGATTGCCGTCGACATAGCTGAGATAGGACAGCTTCTTGTAGTCGGGCGAATAGCGCGGCGTCAGCGCGGTCGAACGGCCGGTGGTGATGAAGCGGTGGTTGGCCCCGTCGCTGTCCATGATCGCGAGCCGCTTGGTGCGGTTATCCTTCGGACCCGTCTCGGCGATATAGGCGATGCGGCTGTCGAAGAACGGGCTTTCGCCGGTGAGGCGCGAATAGACCAGGTCGGCGCATTTATGCGCCGCGCGGCGCCAGTCGGCAGGCTCGACCACCCAGCCTTCGCGTACCAGCTCCTGTTTCAGCGCCATGTCGTAGAGATAGCAGCCGATCGTCAGCTTGCTGTCGGCGCGTCCACGGACATAGCCGTGGACGAGCATTTCGGCGCCGCGGTTGGACCAGGTCGACCAGTTCGGCGCGGTGATCTCGGCAAAACTCGGCTGGGGCAGCGCGTCGGGGCCGGTCGGCTTAAACAGACCGTTGTTGCGCAGGTCCGAGGTGATCACCCGCGCCAGCTCCTTGCCCAGCGCCGCCGTGCCCGAGGAATTGGCCGGGGTCGCGACATCGCGATCGGTCGCGAACCCAGGGATGGCAATGCCGAGATCGTCGAGGTTGCCTTCGAAGCTGACGGTTACCTCGAGGCCTGCGTCCTCGTCGATAGTCTCGACTGCGCCACCTTCGGGAATGGGTTGTCCGAGATCCTGGTTCTGGGCCGCAAGTGGAGCGGCGACCAGAAGGAGCGAGGAAAACATGATGTATTTCATTGTGCCAGTCTCCAGTCGAGGTTGGCGGTCACAACCTTCCAAGCCTCGTAATATTCCTGCGGCAACTCGAATGGCGCGGCCAGTTGGACGGCTCTCACCGCCTGCTCGGCGTGCCTACCTGCCTGTGCCCGATTGGTGTCGTTAACTCCCGTTTGCCGCACGACCTCGGGCCGTCCCGAAAGCGTTCCGTCCGGATTGAGCCGGAAGCGCACATAGGAGACAATCTTTTCCACTTCGGGACCATTGGGCGGCTCCCAGTGTGGTTTGATTTGCCGCGCCACCGCCTGGATGATCGAGGCCTTGGCGCTGTTACCGATTTGCGAGGCGGGGACGCGCGTCTCGCTTGTGCTCGTGCTTGCCCCTGCCCCCTCGAGAAAATTGTCTCCAAGGCGCGAGCCGCCGCTGCGCGCGCTGCTTTTCGGCGGGTTTCTGGGCGCGCTCTCCGCCCGCGTCGCGGGTGCGGGGGGCGCGGGCTGCGGCTGAGCCTGCGTGCGCGGCGGGTCGGGGCGACGGCGCGGGCGTGGGTCGGGGGCGGCCCTGGGCACCGGCACCGGCGATTGCACCTGCGGCGGCACTGGGCGCTCGAGCTGCGGCGGGGCCGGTTGGTCCTGCTCAGGGGCCCGCGCGGGGTTGGGCTCCATCGTCAGCGCGGTCGAAGCGCGGCTTTCGGCCACCGGATCGGGCGCGGTCGCGGCCATGCCGACGTCCTCGGCAAGGCTGACAGTCATGCGCTGAGGCGGCTCGATGACGGGAGCGGGAAAAAGGCCTTGCACAACAAGGAGGGCGACCAGCGCGAGATGCAGCGCGACCGCGACGACAAGTCCGGTCCGCTCCTCTGCCCTGATCGCTGTCCTCTCCATGAGCGCCGGCTATTCCTCGACCGATGAACGGTTGTTGACCGACGCGGGGGTCGCGCTGTTGGTGATCAGCGAAATACGGTTGAGCCCGGCCCGGTTGAGCTCGCCCATCACCGCCATCACGCGGCCATAGTCGAGTGCGCGGTCGGCCCGTAGCGTGATATCGGGCCCCTCGCCGCCACTGCGCGGCAGGCTTTCGAGCGCCTGCGGCAAGCCGCCCAACGGCACCTGGACATCGTCGATATAGACATAGCCCGCCTCGTCGATGCTGATGGTGACCTGCTGCGGATCGTTGGGCAGCTGCGCCGCGCGGCTGTCGGGCAGGTCGATCGGCACGCCCGCGGTCAGCAGCGGCGCAGTGACCATGAAGATGATCAGCAGCACCAGCATGACGTCGACGAGCGGGGTGACGTTGATTTCGGACATCGGCCGACGCCCACCGCGTCCGCGGCGCCTGCGCCCTCCGCCCGAGGCAAGCCCCATCGCCACTATTTCTTTCCCTTCAGGAGGGTTGCGGCACGGGCCCGCTCCCCCTCTCGGCCACCCGAAACATACCGTGCCGTGGGAGGCCGGGACGGGGAGCGGGCTGGCGAGATCGGCGCGAACACTAGCGCGATTCCAACTGGCGGCTGAAGGTCGAATTGAGCCGGTCAGCGAAGCGCTGCAGGCGCGCCTCGTAACGATCGACCCGATGACCGAAGCGGTTGTAGGCGATCACCGCGGGGATCGCGGCGAAGAGGCCGATCGCCGTGGCGAACAGTGCCTCGGAAATGCCCGGCGCAACCACCGCAAGCGAGGAACTTTCCTGCGCACCGATCTGGAAAAAGCTGTTCATGATGCCCCAAACGGTCCCGAACAGGCCCACAAATGGTGCAACCGAGCCGACCGTCGCGAGAAAGTTGAGCCGCTCGGCGATATCATCGGCCTCGAGCGCGATCTGGCTGTCCATCGCCAGCGCGATGCGCCCGCGCAGCGCCTCGGGATCGCGGACCGCGCCTCCGGCGGAAGTCGAACGACGGTACTCGGACACCGCGGCCTGCGCCACGCGCGCGGCGGGAATGTCCTTGTTGCCGCGTTCGGATGTGAAACGGTCGAAGCTGTCGGCCTGCCAGAACTCGTTTTCGTAGGCGATCGTGCGGCTGCGCAGCTTGCTCATGCGAAGGCTGAAGCTGACGATGATCATCCACACCCAGACGCTGGCGAGCAGCAGCCCGGCCATGACCAGCTGGACGACAATGTCGGCGTCGAGGAACAGGCGGATCGGATCGAGCCGGGTCGGTGCCGCGGCGCTGAGTAGTAGAAGCGAGCTCATTGGTCCCCTTGCTCGGCAAAACGCGCGAAGGCCGCGCGCCATTCCTCCGGCTGGCGTTTGGGCCGGCCTTCGGGTGAAACGAAGCCGACGCGCAAATGTGCCTCGGCCAGTAATTCGCGCTCTTCACCCGCCAACCTGAACGCAAGCTGGTGCATTCGGCAGGAAGCGGCCTTGAGCTCGGTGCAACGCGTTTCGATGAGCACGTCGTCGTCGAGCTTGGCCGGGAGCAGGTACTTGAGGTTGATCTCGGACACGGCATAGGCACCCTCGCCCGCCTCGATGGCCGCGCGCTGGTCGATCTCGAGCTGGCGCAGCAGATCGCTTCGCGCACGCTCGAACCAGCGCAGGTAATTGGCGTGATAGGTGATGCCCGACAGGTCGGTGTCTTCGTAATAGACGCGCACGGCATAGAAATGCCGGTCGCGGTCGAGCGTGCCGTCGGGAAAACTGGGTAGGATCATAAGCCAGCGCGCCCCATAGCCGAGGCGCGAGTCGGGCGGCAATGGGGAACGACCAAGCGATACTTTCGAGCGACCAATGCCGCGCGTGTCACTCGCTCCGCAATTCGGACAGCTTGCGCTCCCACTGTAGCGCGTGGCCGATGATCTGGTCGAGGTCGGCATATTCGGGCTGCCAGGGCAGTGTTTCGCGAATCCGCGAAGGGTCCGACACCAGTTCGCCCGGATCGCCCGCGCGGCGTGGCTCGATCCGCCGAGTGATCGCCTGGTTGGTCACCTGATCGACCGCGTCGAGGACTTCGAGCACCGAAAAGCCTTTCCCGTAGCCGCAGTTCATCGTCAGCGAGCGGTCGGGCCGTTCGATCAGCGCCTCGAGCGCGAGCAGGTGGGCATTGGCGAGGTCGCTGACGTGGATGTAATCGCGCACGCCGGTGCCGTCGGGCGTGTCGTAATCGGTGCCGAACACCGCAACGGCGTCGCGCTTGCCGGTGGCCGCCTCGCAGGCGACCTTGATCAGGTGCGTCGCCCCAGCCGTAGACTGACCGGTGCGTGCCTGCGGATCGGCACCCGCCACGTTGAAATAGCGCAGCGCGCAGAAATTGAACCCATGCGCCGCGCTGGCATCGGCCAGCATCTGTTCTGTCATCAGCTTCGACCAGCCATAGGGATTGATCGGCTGTTTGGGGCTGTCTTCCGACACCGGCGAGGTCGCCGGCGTGCCATATGTCGCTGCGGTCGAGCTGAAGATGAAGTGCTCGACCCCGCCCTCGACCGCCGCGGCGATCAGCGCGCGGCTCTTCACCGTGTTGTTATCGTAATATTTCAGCGGGTTCTCGACCGATTCGGGCACGATGATCGACCCGGCGAAATGCATGATGGCCTTGACCCCCTGCTCGGCGAAGATCTGTTCAAGCAGGATGGTATCCGCAATATCGCCTTGGTAGAACGGCACATCGTCGGGGACCGCAAAGGCAAAGCCGGTCGAAAGATTGTCGATCACCGTAACCGGCCAGCCGGCATCACGCAGCGCGAGCACCGCATGGCTGCCGATATATCCCGCCCCCCCGGTAACGAGGACCGGTACCCTGTTCGCATCGCTCATGAACCGCGGACCTAGCACAGGAATTGGTAAGGGCAACGTCCTATACGGTGCGATGCAGGCGCCGCGGGGGCGGATTTGGTCCCCCATGCGTTGGCAGTACAGGCACTTTCGCCTTTGAAAGACGCGCAAAGGATCGCAGAAGATGAAACCCCTCTCCCTTGCCCTCGGCCTCGCCGCCGCCCTGGCTCTCTCCGGATGCGCTACGCCCCCCGGTCCGGTCGAGGTCACCCGTTTCCTCGCGCCCGACCGCGTCGCCTTGTTGGGGCAAGGTGAGATCTTCATCGAGACAGGCCCGGGATCGCAGGCCGAAGGCCTCGCGCTCGCGCCCTACAAGGCGGCAGTTGCCGAGGAATTGCGCCGCCTCGGCTATGCCGAAAGCGAACGCGCGAATGCAGGCCAGATCGCGCAGGTCGCGGTTCAGCATTACGTCATCGGCGCCGGCGGACGGCGCAGTCCGGTCAGCGTGGGAGTCGGTGGCTCGACCGGAAGCTACGGCTCGGGCGTTGGAGTCGGCATCGGCATCAATCTCGGCGGCGGAGAGAAGGACCGCCTGGGCACGGAACTTTCGGTAACCATTCGCGACAAGGCCAGCGGCGACAGCCTGTGGGAAGGCCGTGCCGATTTCCAGCCGCCCGAGAATTCTCCCCTTGCACGCGGACAGGCGAACGCCCAGACGGTCGCCTCCGCGCTGTTCCGGGAGTTCCCCGGCAATAATGGCGAAACGATAGAAGTAGAGGTTACCGAGTGAGCGATATCCGGATCGATTCCGCCTTCGACAGCGGCAATATCGAAGTGCTGTCGGTGGACGGCGCCAGCGCCAGGCTGGCGATCCCGAAGGACACGAACAGCGAATTCAAGCAGTGGTTCCACTTCCGCGTCGCAGGCGCGGCGGGGCGTGAACTCGTGCTCAGGATCACCGGCTTGGAGGAAAGCGCCTATCCCGGCGGCTGGCCCGATTACGATGCCTGCGTGTCGGAAGATCGCGACTATTGGGGACGCGCTCCCTCAACCTATGACAAGGATGCCGACGGCGGCACGCTGACGATCCGCTACACGCCGGCCAGCGACGTCGCCTGGTTCGCCTATTTTGCGCCCTATTCGATGGAACGGCATCACGATCTCGTCGCCGAGGCGGCCGCGACCGAAGGCGTCGACTACGTTCACCTCGGCACCACGCTCGACGGGCAGCCGCTTGATTGTCTCGAAATGGGCGAGGGCCCCTTCAAGGTCTGGCTCTATGCCCGCCAGCATCCGGGCGAGACGCAGGCCGAATGGTGGATGGAAGGCGCATTGGAAGTGCTGACCGATCCCGCCGACAGCGTCGGTCGCGAACTGCGCAAGCGCTGCCGCCTGCACCTCGTACCCAATTGCAATCCCGACGGATCCAAGCGCGGCAATCTGCGCGTCAATGCCGCAGGCGCCAACCTCAACCGCGAATGGGCCGAACCCACTGCCGAGCGCTCACCCGAAGTGCTCGCCATCCGCAACCGGATGGACCAGACCGGCGTCGACTTCGCGATGGACGTCCATGGCGACGAGGCGATCCCCGTCGCCTTCCTTGCCGGATTCGAGGGCATCCCCGGATGGACCGACGAGCAGGGCCAAGGCTATTACCGCTACGAGGCGATCCTCGATCGGCGCACGCCCGATTTCCAGACCGAGCAGGGCTATACCAAGGCCGCGCCGGGCAAGGCCAATCTTACCATGAGCACCAACCAGGTCGCCGAACGTTTCGGCGCCGTCGCGATGACGCTCGAAATGCCCTACAAGGACAACAAGGCCAATCCCGAACCCGAGCAGGGCTGGAGCCCCGAGCGCAGCAAGATGCTGGCGCGCGACTGCCTCGCGAGCCTGCTCGAATGGCTCGACACGCGCGAGGGCTGACCAGCGATCGCGCCTCAGGCGCAGGAATGACAAGGGTCGGGCATGCGCGTCATGTCCGACCCTTTTCCTATCGCCGGCAGCAGCCCGGACAGTCTCGCACGACAGCGCCCGCGGTCGAAGTCGCCAGCTCAGGCGACTGCGGGTTCGAGCATGCGCAGCGTGCGCGCGGCAGCGTCGAGTTCGACCCCTACCCCCACGGGCAGGCATAGCTGGTCGGTGACGTGGCCGGTATCGAAGCCGGCGACGACCGGCACCTGCAACCTCGCGAGATGGCGGTCGAGAACCTCGTCGAGCGTGAACCCCTCGTAGTCGGGATCGCGCACTTCGCAGCGCGTGCACTGGCCGAAGACCACGCCCGCGACACGGTCGAACACGCCAGCGAGCCGCAATTGCTGGAGCATCCGGTCGACGCGATAGGGTTCCTCGTTGATGTCTTCGAGAAACAACACCGCTCCCGCGAAATCGGGGAGCCAACCGGTTCCCATGAGCGTGGACAGGATGGTGAGGTTACCGCCGATCAGGCGCCCCTGCGCCGTACCCGGCGCCAGTGAGCGCGCCGGACGCCCTACCGCCGCCTCGACCGCCTCGCCGCCGAGCACCGGAGTGGCACCGGCAAAGGCGATTCGCCACAGGCTTTCCCAGCTAGCCCGCTCCCACCGGCTCGCCGCATTGGGCGCGTGGAGCGTCGGAAAGCCTGCGCGCGCGGCGATGGCGCAATGCAGCGCGGTATTGTCGCTATAGCCGATCAGCAGCTTGGGATTGGCGGCGATGGCCGTCCAGTCGAGCAGCGGCAGGATACGCGCCCCGCCCCAGCCGCCACGTATCGCGAAGATCGCGCGCACTTCGGGATCGGCAAACATCGCATCGAGATCGGCCGCCCGCGCCGCGTCAGTCCCGGCGAGATAGCCGTCGCGATCCGCCACATGCGCGCCGAGCTTGGGCACCAACCCCATGCCGGTGATCCAGTGCAGCGCCCGGTCGAGTTCTCCGGGCAGGGTGATCGCGCTCGCCGGCGCGACGAGACCGACGGTGTCGCCCACTCGCAGCCGCGGCGGCTTGCGCCGTGCCTTCGCGGCGAGGCCCGCCGGCAGCAGTGTGGCACCGGCCGCGCCCCCGATGAGACCGAGCGCGGCGCGGCGAGCGATCATGCGAGGCTGGCGGGGCCGAAGGCGTGCGGCAGCAGGTCGGACAGGCGCAGCCTGGTCACCGCATCGGGCCCGACGCAGAGTATTTCGGGGTCGGTCCCGCCGAGCTGGGCCAATTCGTTGAGCACCTGCCGGCAACGCCCGCACGGTGTGATCGGCTCACTTCCCGGCCCCGTGACCGCGACCGCGACGAGCCCGCCACGCACACCTTCGGACATGGCCTTGGATACGGCCACCGCTTCGGCGCAGAGGGCGAGGCCATAGCTTGCATTCTCGATATTGGTCCCGGTGACCACGCTGCCGTCGGCGAAGCGCAGCGCCGCACCGACAGCGAAATTGGAATAGGGCGAGTAGGAATGGCGCGCAGCCTCGCGGGCGGCGGCGATCAGCTTCTGGTCGGTCATCATGTCATCCTCAGGGCCGCACCACGACCCAGCGCAGCGGGGTCTGCGCGGCTTCGGTCTGGTACCAGCGATTGGCGGTCCACATCAGCCAGGGTCGCGTGGCGTAACCCGGTTCGAACCAGCTGCGCGTCAGCCACAACTGCCGCTCGAACCGGCGCGAGGGGGCGTAGGCCTCTTCGAATTCCTCGGTCGGGGCGAGGATCGCGGGTTTGCCGGTATGGGCCTCGATCTGGTTGACCAGCGTGGTCAGTTCGCTCTGCACCGCCGCGTCGGAGACCCGCGCGGGGCAATTGTCGGCGCTGGTCTCGAGCAGGATGGCGGGCGGCAGCAGGTCGGGCTCGCGCGGGACCATGGTGACGAAATTGGCCGATTGGCCATCGGCGACGGCGCAGGGATCGAAGCGATGCGCCGCCCCCACCTCGAGCCCGGCCTGGCGCGCGCGGGCGAGGTTCTGGGCAAAGGCGCGGTCCTTACGTCCGGCTCCGTCGCTCGCCTCGAGATAGACGAACTTGGCCCCCAATCCGGCAATAGTACCAAAGTCGACAGCGCCATCGGCCGCGCTGACCAGCGCGCCCTGGTCGGGCCACAGTTCCTCGTCGGGGCGCCAGTCGCGCCCTTCGTGCCAGGCATAGGCGGCACCGATGGCAACGATCGCCACCAGGAACAGCGAGGTCTTGCCTGCGCGCGACAGGATCTGCGGTAGGCGGAGCTTGCGTCTCCTGCGTGTTCGCCTGGCCATGCCGCCCCCCCTCAGCCCTTGATATGGAGCACGCAGATCAGCGTGAACAGGCGTCGCGCGGTGGCGAAATCGGTCTCGACCTTGCCCTCGAGCCGCTCCATCAGCAGTTCGGCGGCGCGATTGTGGATGCCGCGGCGGGCCATGTCTATGGTTTCGATCTCCATTGGCGTCGCCTTGCGGATCGCCTGGTAATAGCTGTCGCAGATGGCAAAATATTCGCGGATCGGGCGGCGGAAGCGAGCGAGGCCGAGGAGCAGTTCCTCGACCAGCTGCTCGTCCGCGTCGGCAATGCTCATCAGCAGCCGCCCGTCGCGCACGGCAAGCTTGAGGCGATAGGGCCCGTTCGCCCCGCGCTCGACCGCGCGCAGCGGCTTGAAGCAGTTCTCCTCGATCAGGTCGAAGATCGCGATCCTGCGCTCCTGCTCGATATCGGCATTGCGCCAGATGATCGTCTCCTCGTCGAGCTCGATATGCGCGATGCGGTGATCGGCCGGAGAGGATGCGGAATCGGTCATGCCTGCACGCTGCTTTCGCAAGTGCGAGCAAACGGGGCAAGGTAGATCGGGAATTTGTTCTCCGCGGCTTCGCGTAAAAATTTTTTGGGCGAAGTCCACAGACCTGTCCGCGAGCTTGCTTCTGATTGACCTTCACAGTCGAGTCCGCATTCCGCATGGTGGGGCGATGGCCGATACCGATCTCCTCTTCCCCGCCGACGATTCGACCGATGCCAAGCCGGAGAAGGGCACCGTGCTGCCCGCCAACCTCGAAGCCGAGGCGGCATTTCTCGGCGCGGTGCTGATCGACAACCGGGTGATCGAGGAACTGACCACGCCGCTGATGGCGGAGCATTTCCACGAGCCGGTCCACCAGCGCATCTACGAGCGCGTGCTGAAGCTGCTCGAGCGCAATTCGGTGGCGACGCCGGTCACGCTCAAGCCCTATTTCGAAAGCGACGAGGCACTCAAGCAGCTCGGCGGGACCACCTATCTCGCGCAACTGACGGCGGACGGTCAGGGCCTGTTGCACCCGCGCGAACTGGCCGAACAGATCTACGACCTTGCGCTGCTGCGCGAACTGGTCAGCGTGGGGCGCAACCTCGTCGAGGGCGCGCTCGACACCTCGGACGAGGTCGAGCCGCTGCGCAAGATCGAACAGGCCGAGGCCGACCTCTACCGCGTTGCCGAGGGCGCGAGCACGGGCAACGAGGCGCAGAGCTTCCGCAAGGCCGCCTTCGGCGCGCTCGAAGTCGTCCAGGCGGCGATGAATTCGGGCGGGCGTTTCTCGGGCAAGACCACCGGGCTCGACACGATCAACGACAAGACCAGCGGCCTCCACAATTCGGACCTCGTGATCCTCGCCGGGCGCCCGGCGATGGGCAAGACCTCGCTTGCCACCAATATCGCCTTCAACGCCGCGCGGCGACTGATGGACGACCTCAAGACAGGCATCGAACCGGAGAAATCTCCCGGCGCGGGCGTCGCCTTCTTCAGCCTCGAGATGAGCGCCGACCAGCTCGCGACTCGTATTCTCGCCGAACAGGCCGAGATTTCGAGCGAGAAACTGCGATCGGGCAAGCTGAGCCGCGAGGAGTTCCAGCGCCTGTCCTTCGCCAGCCAGGAGCTGACCGACCTGCCGCTCTATATCGACGATACCCCGGCGCTGACCATCGGCGCGCTGCGCACGCGCGCCCGGCGGCTCAAGCGGCGGCACGACATCGGCCTGGTGATTGTCGACTACCTCCAGCTGCTGCAGGGTTCGGGCCGCGCCAGCGACAACCGCGTCAACGAGATTTCGGAGATCAGCCGCGGGCTGAAGACGCTGGCCAAGGAGCTCCACGTGCCGGTAATCGCACTGTCGCAGCTCAGCCGTCAGGTCGAACAGCGCGAGGACAAGCGCCCGCAGCTTGCCGACCTCAGGGAATCGGGCTCGATCGAACAGGACGCCGACATGGTGTGGTTCATCTTCCGCGCCGAATATTACCACAATGCGCTGAAGCCCGACACGCCCGACGAGACCAGTTCGGAAGAGGTGCGGATGAAATATGCCGAGTGGGAGGCGCGGCATCTGGAACTGGTCAACAAGGCCACGCTGATCGTCGCCAAGCAGCGTCACGGCTCGACCGGCAACGTTCCGCTGCTGTTCCACAGCGAGATCACCAAGTTCAGCAGTCCCGACGTGCGGCACTACGAGGATTACGAGTAGCTCAGATACCCAGGTTCAGCCTGCGGGTGACCGTGTAGTCGATCACCGAGACCAGCACCCAGCCCAGCGCCCAGCGAACCCGGTTGAACCATGTCCGTCGGCGCGCATGGAGCTGGGGCGTGATCGCCTCCGATGCGGCGATATGGCGGCTGACGAAGTCTCGCATTCTCTCGGCGAGCGCAGGGTCCTCGATCCGCAGCATGATTTCGAGATTGAGGTAGAGGCTGCGCATGTCGAAATTCGCGCTGCCGACATAGGTGGCATCATCGAGCACCAGCAGCTTCGTGTGCAGCTTGCACGGGCTGAATTCCCAGATCTTCGCCCCGCGCTTCAAGAGGTAGTGGTAGAGCGATCGCGTCGCCCCCAGCGTGGCGCCATTGTCGCTCTTGGCCGCCATCACCAGCCGCGTGCGCCCTTTTCGCGCGACCCGCGCGATCCGCCGCAGCAGCGGGTAGGGAGGCGAGAAATAGGCCATGAAAATGTCCAGCCTCTCGCCCTCGACGAGGTCGCGCGTCACGCACCGCGCCCAGCTCGACAGCCCGCGCGTGGGACCGCCGACGAGCCAGCGCACCTTGCCGTCGGCGGATCGCCATTCCCACTGCGCCACCGCGCGGCGGATCGAACGGAAATGCGCATCCTCGTCGTCGGTCCAGTCGACAAGCTTGGCGTACCAGTCGGTCAGCCCTGCGACCGCATCGCCCTCGAGGGCGACCGCGAGGTCGTTCCAGCCATTCTCTTCGGGCGGGGCGAAGTAATCGTCCTCGATGTTGAAGCCGCCGAACAGGGCGCGCTTGCCGTCGGCGATGACCATCTTCTGGTGGTTGCGGATGAGGTATCTGAGGCCGATGCGCGGGCTGAAACAGTAATAGCGCCCCCCCGCATCGACGAGCGGCTGGAGGAACCTGTCCGAGGCCGATGCCCCGAACCGGTCGATGATCAGCGTGACGTCGACGCCGCGTTTCGCCGCATCGCACAAGGCATCGCGCAATTCGGTCGAAACGGCATCCTCGGCGAAGATGTAGAAACACACGTCCAGCTTGCTCGTCGCCCCGCGCACCATGTCCATCAACGCGCGGCGGCGGTCCTTGCCCCCCGGATAGAAGGTCAGCGACTGCCCCTGCGCCTCGAGCGCAAACGGCTCGGGATCGCGGTAGAATGCGGTTGTTTCGGAGACTTGCCTCTCGCCCATTGCCGACTGCCTTAGCGCCGCCTGCCCCGGGCGCAAATCCTTGACTGTCGGGGTACAAGGCCCTAAGTGGCGCGCTTTCCCGGAATCACTTGATTTGCATCGGAGTGCCCCATGGCGCGCGTTACCGTCGAAGACTGCGTAGACAAGGTCCCCAACCGTTTCGATCTCGTCCTGCTGGCTGCCCAGCGGGCGCGCGAGATCTCCGGCGGTGCGGAGCTGACCGTCGATCGCGATCGCGACAAGAACCCGGTCGTCGCCCTGCGTGAAATCGCCGAACAGACGGTCAAGCCCAAGGACCTGCTCGAAGCCGCGGTCACCAATCTGCAGAAGATCCTGCCGGACGACGATGACGAGATGGACGAAGTCGGCTCGCTCAGCCAGTCGGCCGAAGCGCTGCGCATCACTGCCTCGGCGCCGACCCGCTCGACCTCGATCGGGGCCGATTACGACGGCTAAGCGACTACCGACATTGCCAAATCGTGGAAAGGCCGCCCGAGAGGCGGCCTTTTTGCGTTGCAGCCTCCCTCCCTAGCGCTCTAATCGAGTCGCAAGGGGAGGAAGCATGAGCGAGTTCGGCGAGGCACTGGGTACGGCGGTCGAAGGCGGGCTGTTCGCCAAGGCGATCGGCCGCGGCAAGTCCATGACGCCCGATGGCGTTCCGCTGGAACGTGGCCATTTCGCCGAAGGCGCCTGCCTCAATTGCGGCACCCGGCTGGTGGGCGAGCATTGCCATGCCTGCGGCCAGAAGGCGCATCTCCACCGCACGCTGGCGGCATTCGGCCACGATCTCCTGCACGGGGCCCTGCATCTCGACGGGAAGACTTGGAAAACGCTGCCACTGCTGGCCTTCAAGCCGGGCGAGCTGACTCGTCGCTATATCGAAGGCGAACGCGCGCGTTTCGTCAGCCCGATGGCGCTGTTCCTGTTCTCGATCTTCCTGATGTTCGCAGTGTTCCAGGCCGTTGGCCTCACCGCACCGACCGACATCAAGACCTCCGAGGGCCTGCGCGCGGATATGGAAGAGGTCCAGCAGAAGGCACAGGAGAAGGTCACCGCGCAGGAGGAGCGCGTCGGCAAGATGGCGCGGGACGACGAAGACTACGCGAGGCAGTTAGAGCGGCTCGGCAGCTTCCGGGAAGAATTGGACGGGATCAGGAAGGCCCGGCAACTCGTCGCGGGAAACACTTCGGCACCCGGTTACACGGTGAGCACGATCGGGGTGCCTTTCATCGATTCCGCGCTGGCAAAGTGGCGCACCAACCCTGGGCTGATGCTCTACAAGCTGCAATCGAACAGCTACAAGTTCAGCTGGCTGCTGATCCCGCTGTCGGTGCCCTTCATGTGGTTGCTGTTCTTCTGGAAGCGGCGGTTTCGCGCCTACGACCACGCGATCTTCGTGACCTATTCGATCGCCTTCATGTCGCTGCTGTTCATCGCCATCTCGGTGGCCGTGAAACTCGGGGCCACCGAGGCGGTGTGGGCATCGATGCTCGGCCTGATCCCGCCGATCCACATCTACAAGCAGTTGCGCGGCGCCTACGGCCTGTCTCGCTTCTCTGCCTTCTGGCGCCTGTGCGTGCTCGGCGTCTTCATTACCATCGTGCTGAGCCTGTTCCTGCAGCTGCTGCTGATCCTCGGCGCGTTCTGAAGCGCCTAGGGCGCCGCAGGCGGGCATAGCGCCAGCGTCTTGTGCCGCTGGTCGATCAGCAGGACATGATCCTGCAAGGCATGCGCGCCGACGAGCACTTCGGGGTAATCGGCCGCCACCCGCACCGGAACATCTTCGAGCCGCGCGCTGCCGATCTGCACCGGCCCGGCAATTCGCGCCTTCGATGACTCTATCCGCGTATTGGTGAGGCTGCCTTCTCCTGCGGGCTTCAGCGCAGTACCTTCCACCTGCTCATAGACTGCACCGGGAAGGACCAAGGTCACATTGGCCCCGGTATCGACATTGCCTGTGGTTTCGAGATCGCCCAGCGTGACGGGGATGCGAAAGGCGCGTTCATAGGTCATCGCGCCCGATTGCGATGCTCGCATTTCCCGGCTGCGGTAGAAGGCCAGTCGCTTTGCGGAAAAATCGATCGCCAGCAGTCCTTCGGCGAAGAATTCACGACCTAGAATACCCGAGAAGGCGGATTCGGCGGACATCCTGCTGCGATAATCGCGCGCTATGAGCGAGACGTCGTGCTGCTCAAGTGCGCCAAGCGCGAGGCTGGCGATCCGCACCTTGTCGACAACTGCGCTGCTGACCCCATCGGACGTCTCGTCCTGGCCATCCGGTGGCAGGGCCAGTTCATCCACCAGGCTGGCATCTGCGCGGCCCACGCCGCTGGCACCGGTATCGAGCGCGAAGACATAGGGCCCGGCACCATTGACCATTGCCTCGAGATAGATCCTTCCGTCGATCGTACGGAAAGGCAGGCTGACCAGAGCCTCCGATGGTGCTTCGACCGCCAATGCGCATGCCTGGTCATCTGCGTCCGAAGCAGCGACCGCCGGGGTCGTGGCAAGCGGCAGCACGCAGGCAGCCACGGCAGATGCGAAGTAACGGGTAACAAACAAGAACGACCTCCCTTGGTGTGTTATTCAATTAATACACCAAGGGAGGGTGACGTCAATCCTGCGGTCAGGCGCCCTGCGGTGCGGGGCCCCCGCCGAGCTTCCGCCCGGCCTTGGGTACGGCGACCCCGCCCACCGGCTTGACCGAGACCGGGCCCTTGGGCTCGTCGGGACGATCGATCTTGCCGTCCTTCATCAGCTGGTCGATTTCCTCGCCAGTCAGCGTTTCGTATTCGAGCATGGCCTGCGCCAGCAGGTGGAGCTTGTCCTCCTGGCTGGTCAGGATTTCCTGCGCGCGCTTGAGACCGCCTTCGACCAGCGCCTTGATCTCGGCGTCGATCAGTTTGTTGGTCTCGGCGCCTGCCATGGTGCGCTGCGTGCCCTGCATGCCGAGATAGCCTTCCTGGCTGGCCTCGTACTGCAGCGGCCCGAGCTTGTCGCTCATGCCCCATTTGGTGACCATGTTGCGCGCAAGGTCGGTGGCGTACTGAATATCGCCCGAGGCCCCGCTCGAGACCTTATCGTGCCCGAAGATGATTTCCTCGGCCACGCGGCCGCCCATGGCGACGGCAAGATTCGCGTGCATCTTGTCCCGGTGGTAGGAGTAATTGTCGCGTTCGGGCAGGCGCATCACCATGCCCAGCGCGCGGCCGCGCGGAATGATCGTGGCCTTGTGGATCGGATCCGAGGCCGGCTCGTTGAGGCTGACCAGCGCGTGGCCCGCCTCGTGATACGCGGTCATCTTTTTCTCGTCCTCGGTCATGACCATGCTGCGGCGCTCGGCGCCCATCATGACCTTGTCCTTGGCATCCTCGAATTCCTGCATCGCGACGAGGCGCTTGTTGCGGCGCGCCGCCAGCAGCGCCGCTTCGTTGACGAGGTTGGCGAGATCCGCACCCGAGAAGCCCGGCGTGCCGCGCGCGATCGTGCGCGGGTTCACATCGGGCGCCAACGGCACTTTCTTCATGTGCACGGCAAGGATCTTCTCGCGCCCGTCGATATCGGGGACCGGAACGACAACCTGACGGTCGAAACGGCCCGGGCGCAGCAGCGCGGGATCGAGCACGTCGGGCCGGTTGGTGGCGGCGATGATGATAATGCCTTCATTGGCCTCGAAACCGTCCATCTCGACCAGCAGCTGGTTGAGCGTCTGCTCGCGCTCGTCGTTCGAATTGCCCAGGCCATGGCCGCGCGAACGGCCGACCGCGTCGATCTCGTCGATGAACAGGATGCACGGCGCATTCTTCTTGGCCTGTTCGAACATGTCGCGCACGCGGCTCGCGCCGACGCCGACGAACATCTCGACGAAGTCCGAACCCGAAATGGTGAAGAAGGGGACGCCTGCTTCGCCCGCAATCGCGCGCGCGAGCAATGTCTTACCGGTACCGGGGGAGCCGACCAGCAGCGCGCCCTTGGGGATCTGTCCGCCAAGCTTGGAAAAGCGCTGCGGATCCTTGAGGAATTCGACAATTTCCTCGAGCTCCTCGCGCGCCTCGTCGATACCCGCGACATCGGCAAAGGTGACCTTGCCCTGGCGTTCGGTCAGCAGCTTGGCTTTCGATTTGCCGAAGCCCATCGCCCCGCCGGCCCCACCGCCCTTTTGCACCTGGCGCAGCGCAAAGAACGCGATGCCGAGGATCAGCACGAACGGGAGGATCTGGATCAGCGCATAAAGCAGGATATTCCCGCTATCGGCCTCGACGCCCGAATAGCGCACACCGTTGTTTTCGAGCAGTTGCGGGAGCGTGGTGTCATTGGCCACGGGAATGGTCGAGAACTTCTCGCCATTCTTCATTTCGCCAACGATCTGCTTTTCGGAGATCTGCACCGTCGCGACCGAGCCTTCGGCCACCTTGTCGCGGAAGTCGGAATAGAGGATCTGCGCGCCGCCATTGGTCGACCCGCCGCCGAAGAAGGAAACGACCATCAGCAGGGCGAGGAAGATGCCGCCCCATACCATCAGGCTCTTGACCCAGGGATTGGGCCCGTTGCCCTCGGGCTCGGGCGGGGAATTCTGATCGCTCATGCACGGGATCCTTTCATGCCCGATTATGTAGGATGCCGCGGGTGAATGGCAAGTTGACCCGCTGACCGGAATTTCCGCTCTCAGGCAAACAGCCGGTCGATCAGCCAGTAGGCGCCGACGATCCCGACCGGATAGGAAGCAAATCGTATCGCGTGGGCCTCGTCCTGCGGGCGCAGTCGCCGCAGCAATCCGAGCAACGCCAAGACTGCACAGATCACCAGCAGCTGCCCGGCCTCGACCCCGAGATTGAAGCTTACCAGCGCCGCCGGCACCTCGCCCTCGGGCAAGCCGATTTCGCGCAGGGCCCCGGCAAAGCCGAAACCGTGGAGCAGCCCGAAGGCAAAGGCGACCAGCCAGGGCAGCCGCCGGGTCAAGGTTTCGCGCGTACCGCGCGCGATCTCGACTGCGAGGAAGACAATCGACAGCGCGATCAGCGCTTCGACCAAATCCTGCCTGATTCCGGTGAAGCCGAGAGTGACCGCCGCGAGCGTGAAGGAATGTGCCAGCGTAAAGGCCGTCGCGGCCTTCACCACCGGCCAGGGTCGCCCGACCAGCAGCACCAGAGCGATAACGAACAGCAGATGATCCCAGCCGGCGAGAATATGCTCGACGCCGAGGGCGAAGTAACTGCGCCAGACCTGCGTTGCGGATGGTTTTGCGGCAATCGTGGCGCGCGATTCCTCGGGCGTCAGGCGATAGACCTGCACGGGCCGGTCGAGCGGAGCAACCCGCAGGATCGCCTCGCTCTGGCCGACGAGTGCGGGCCAGCCGAGGCTCTGCCCGGCAACCGGGCCTTCGCAGACCACCCTGGCATTGCCGGTCACCGCGAGCGGGGCGACGCGGCGGGCTGTCGCGCCGGTGATGCGGCAGCCGGCGGGTAGCAGCGGGCTGAGATGGCGATCATCGACCGCGCTGGCGATCGGTTGGCGCCAGCCAAGCTGCCATGTGTCGGGAGACATCTGCTCGAACTGGATCGCGACCGGGCGCATTTCGTCGGCCCATGCGGGCGCGGCCAGACCCAGCATCAACAGCGCGGCCAGCCAGCGGATCATTCGATCTCGACCCTATAGGCCTCGCGCAGCAGGTCGTAGGCCCGCGCGCGCCGTGCCGCGATGGTCGCGCTGCGCCAGTCGGCCTCGACGCGCTCGCGGATTTCGGAAAGGGGCGGAACACGGCCTTCCTCGCGCCGGGTAAAGCGGACGAGGTGCCAGCCGTAGCCCGATAGGAACGGCCCCTGCCATTCGGATCCCGCCTCCGCGTCGGAGAGTGCATCGGAAAACTCGCGACCGAACACTGCGGCGACCTCGCCCGGTGACTTGCGATTCACGCTGCGCGGCAGGCTGATCGGCTGGCCTTGCGGGTCTGGCCGTTTCAAGGCTGCGCGCGCGGCGGCCTGCGTGGTGAAATAGGCCTGTTCGAAGCTCACCACTCCGCCCCGCTCAAACTTGCCCGCGTGATCGGCCCGCCATTGTTCGAGCACCGCTTCCGATGGCTGCGCCATTTCCGCCTCGGCCCCGGCCAGCTCGTCCATCTTGGTCGCCAGTCGCCGCCGGACCACGGCGTCGCCCTCGTCGAGACCCAGCCGCAGCGCTTCGCGATAGAGCACTTCCTC
>Ga0066644_10000263_pt1 | contig 34266 bp, 29 predicted proteins | sample CryGeyCG2114_020_FD_62735 | JGI IMG/M metagenome (GOLD analysis project Ga0066644, IMG submission 62735) | Groundwater microbial communities from aquifer - Crystal Geyser CG15_big_fil_post_rev_8/21/14_0.20 | ecosystem: Environmental > Aquatic > Deep subsurface > Groundwater | place: USA: Utah...
AGAACCAATAATAATACGGTCAGAATAATTGCCCAAACAAACAGGATAAAAAAATGTACTATCCTAACTCCAAAACTAATAATGCGGCCCCAAATATCATACTGGCCAAACATCGGCTTCAATAAAAACCGAAACAGAATTTTTAAATTAAGCGCATACGCAATTCCCTTAGCTTCACGCTGCATCATGTGAACTACTTTCATAAGTCCAACCGTGTACCACCACACCGGAAAGTACAAAATTCCTACAAGTAGGTCCATCATGAGAAAACGAATTGTATCGAAGACAAACACGCCGTTGATTTCTGTTTTATTTCAACGTGATTATACCAACTTTTACAAAAAAACTCTAGTCCTGGTAGAGACTGGTCAAATACTCCGACAAACTAGGGTAACTAATCAACTCTGCTAGAGTTTTTAACGATACCCAACGCCCTTCATCGACTTCCTCGTCTGACTCTCCAAATTCCTCTAGAAAATTCATTTCATACATGTGAACCAACACCTCTCGGCCATCTGGCAACTTATACTGGTAGGGAGGCAACTGACGAATCATTGAGCAATAAAATCCAGTCTCCTCCATCACCTCACGCATCGCCGCCTGAAGTGGAGTTTCTCCATTATCAATATGACCCTTTGGCGTTGACCAGTCATCATGGCGTGGACGATGCACTAAATAAAACTCTCGCTGACCGTTGTAATCACGAATAACCACGCCTCCAGCCTTTTCAATTATTCCTAGGTCAGTATCTGTCATAACTAAATTTTACTCTTTTGCTTAAGTCTGGACAACGCTTTTGATGGCAGCTAAAGTCTTTTCCGCCGATTGCTGCCATTGATAACGACGAACATTTTCATAGCCCTTTTTTATCAATTCGGTTCGCAAGGGCTCATCACTAATAACATGCTTAATAGATCTAGCAATTGAAGAGGCATCCAACACATCTACCAACAACGCGCTGTCACCAACTACCTCAGGCAAAGAAGAGTGAGCTCCCACAATTACAGGAACGCCACAGGCCTGAGCTTCCAGAGGCGGAAAGCCAAACCCTTCATAAAGAGACGGATACACAAAAGCATTGGCTGCAGTCAGTAAGGCTTGCTTTGTAGGCTCATCAACATAGCCACGGTATTCAATTCTAGGATCATTTGCGACTCTCGACTGAATAGCTGTTGATTTCCAACCACCACCGCCAACCAAGACTAATTTTAGGTTCGGGTAGTCATCACGTAATAAATCAAATGCCTCTATTAATGCCTCCAAATTCTTCCGTGGCTCCAGAGTGGCTAGCGATAAAATATATTGTTCTGGAGTATCTATAAAAACAGCCGGCGCCGCTTTTGGTAGCCCTGGATATACTACTTCGATTTTATTAGGTGAAATATAATATAGATCAATCAAATCTCGACGAGTATGCTCAGAAACGGCAATCACTTTATCTGCTAACTTTGTCAGAACAGCTGGTTTTATTAAACGGTGCCATAACCTACCCTTGGCGCTAAAACATTCTGGATAGCGCTCGAAAGATAAGTCATGCATGGTCAACACATACGGAATTTTCTGTTTTACCAGTGGCAAAAAATGAATATTTGGAAAAAACACCACATCAACTTCTCCAAACATCCAATTGAAGCCAGGTCTAGATTCCAAAACCTGAAGCGTCGTGATCAGTTTATTTGGAACAGAATGAATCCTCCACTCAACCAACGGACTTTCAAGACCATGTTGAATTATTTCCAAAACCTCTTGGTTTTTTCCCAAGCCTGAAGCATTAACAAAAAAAACAAACTGGTGCTCCTGAGACTCAGGCAGGTCGAGCATGGCTCGCAATAATTGTTTCGTATACACAGAAACCCCAGCGGACTGGGGTTCTTGCAGTGATCGGCAATCTACGCCGATGCGCATATTATTTTCTGAAATATTCGCGCAAGTAGACCAAGATCAGGCTGAGGATCAGTCCTGCCAATACGCCAACGGATGTAACCAGCCAAATCGGGAATTTAGACTCTGCCACCACCGGATCTAAAGCCTGCACAGTGAATAAAACCTTCTCACCATCACCCTGGTCAGCAGCTCCAGCCCCATCTTCAACCATGGTGACAATTGCCGCTGATAACTTCTCTGCGTTGTCTCGACTTGCGTCAGTAAACTGTACTGCAAAGTTCAAAGCCGAATACTGTTTGGCCTGAAAACGATTTGTAAACTGTGCAATATTATCAATCGCCGGCTCAAAACCAGCTGCCAAGTAAATCTGTTCAACAAAAGCTGGGGTCTTAAACCAACTCATCAAATCTTGAACATAAAGCTCCGCGGCCTTCAATTCATAATATCCACCGTACTGATAATCAGCCGTGGCTGCTTGTCCAGCAAAATCTAAATCAAAAGATACCACAGCTTTGTATTGGACCGGTCGGACCAGTGCAAAAACCATCGCTGCAATTCCAACTAACAACGTAAAGACTACAATAAACCAGGCATTTCCTTTGATAATTTTAGCGTGAGAGTGTAGTTCCATTTTTTTCATTTACTAGATTACGTATTTCTTCGCTGGAACTCCTCCCAGCGATCCTCGACAAATTGACGCATAGTAGTTGTAAACTGATCTACGCGGAAGGTCAAGGCTCTGGCTCTTACCTGCTCTGGGTCAAAAGCCATTGGGTCAAAACCAATTAAAGCATCAGCAAAGTCCTCCCAGGTTTGATAGTCAACTAATTTACCACTAATACCATCCTCCACAATTTCAGTGGCTCCGCCTTTATTATAGGCAATCACCGGCCTGCCGGACGCCATTGCCTCAATCATAGTAATACCAAAATCCTCTTCTTGAGGGTTCAAAAAAGCCGCACAGGTAGAATATAAACGTCTCAGTTCTTCGTCTGAAATTCTACCTAAGAATTCTACATTACTCCCAGCCCGACGCTGAAGATCAGCCATGGCCGGTCCATTTCCAAATATCTTCAGTGGCTTACCTAACTTATTAAAGGCGTCAATCAATAAGTCAAATCTTTTATATGGCACCAATCGACCACCGGCTAGAAAAAAATCACCAACCTGATCTTTTGGAACAATTTGAAAATCAGCCACATCGACCGGCGGATACATTAGAGTGCTTTCTTGATGATAGTATTTTTGAATACGTTTTTGAACAGCTAAAGAGTTGGCTATGTAATGATCAACGCGCTCAGCTGCAATACGATCCCATATTCTAACATTCGATAAAAATATTGGGATAATTCTTTTTAAGAATGAGTTAACTCCCAACTCCTCAACATATGAATGTGTGTCACTCCACAAAAATCGCGTGGGCGTATGGCAATAACTAATGTGCATAGTGCCCGGTCTTGTCACTACCCCCTTTGCAAAGGAGGAGCTTGTTGAAATAACTACATCATATTCAGACAAATCAAAGCTCTCAATAGCAGCCGGCATCATCGGAAAATACCATTGGTACTTTTTGACTCCCAAAGGTAAGCGCTGAATAAATGAAGTTCTAATATCCTTGTCAGCAAAATATGGATTGGCATTTTTTGGATCGTGTACTAATACGTGGATAGGTGCGTTTGGCCACATTTCGCAAAAAACTTCGAGAACGTTTTCCGCTCCACCATCTTGGGCTAAGTGATCGTGAACTAAGGCTATTTTCATTACAGTGCTTTACGTTTACGTAATACGATTAGAGGGGTCTTTAATAAGATGATCAAATCAAGCAACAGCGACCATTTTTCCATATACACTGTATCAAGTCTTACCTCATCTTCAAAGTCCAAATCTGACCGTCCTGATACCTGAGCCATTCCAGTAATCCCGGGCTTGATGTTTAAAACCCTTTTATGATGCTTGTGGTACTTGGCAACCTCTTCAGGTAAATGGGGCCGCGGACCAACTAAGCTCATATCTCCTTTGAGAACCAAGAGGAATTCCGGCAACTCATCAAGTGATAGTCTTCTAATAACTCGGCCAACTCGAGTGATTCTTGGATCGTCTTTAATTTTTACAAGTGGGGACCCCTTACGCAGATTATTATCCTGAAGCTCCTCCGAGTAACGCTGAGAATCGGTGCCAGGTTTCATTGAGCGGAATTTATAATAACGAAACTTTTTTCCATTTTGCCCTACTCGCATCACCGGACTATCGTCATCCCGTCTCGAGAACACTACAGGAAAACCACTTTCAATAACGATGGCCAGTGCTGTTATCAGCATTAAAGGTGATGAAACAATTATCAAGATGAGAGATCCTATAATATCAAATAGCCGCTTGGCAATTCTGCCCCATCCATCCAACCGAGTCCGTTCAACTTCGATAACTGGAATACCACCAATTGGCCTGATTGATAGATTGGCCTGTTGTGCATCCGACAAAGCCGCCGCGTACTTAAAAATAATGTGGTGCTCATTACAGAATTCAAAAATCTCTTCACTCTTTTCCGTTGAAAGGTCTGGATCAGCTTTGATAATTTCATCTATTTTCTCAGCGGCAATTAATTCGGCTAATTCAGCTTTCACTTCGTCGGTAAACCTAGAATAGGTCCGCTGTACCACAAAACCCAAACTGGTGCGCTGCTTGAGTTCGTGAACAATTACTGAAGCTACGTGTCCTTCACCAATTACGGCTACAAAATTAACTCCAACACCGTGAGCGAAAAGTTGTCGCTCAATACTCAGTACAATTAACCTAGCGATGGTTACATATGCTATTGCAAACAAATACGCCGCTAAAATGATAAAACGCGACGAAAATAAATCCCTATCTAGAAAGAACAAAACGATAATAATCAAAACGCCAGTCGAGCAAGCCAGTAAAATTTTGCGGACCTCTTCAACAATCCGACGAGTACCTCGAATGTTGTATAGTCCCGTAAAAGCAAAAACGACCAACCAAACTACAGCCGTTAGTAATACAATTAAAACGTACTGCTCAAAAGAAATTCTATAAACCACATCTGGAATAAATCCAAGCTCAGCGTAGAATCTAAAAAAGTAGGCTGTCACGCCCGCCAGCACCAACATCAAGTAGTCGACTGGCACTAAAATTGCTCCAAACAATAATTCTGCTCTTTTCATATGCTCTTTTGTGAACTGTTCCGAAACATTCCGATAAGCCGACTTCTGTCGTCTCCGTTTAGCAAGACGGATAGCCATCTATCTGGGACGTCTGTTGCCAGACGCCTCGAGCCCCATACGGGTTGCACCAGGCAGGGTTTACCACCACATTCCGCTCACACGGAAGGATACGATGTAGCAAGCTAAGCTCACACCATCATACTTTTCACCTTTCATCTTGCAATAAAGCAAAACTAGTATTGTCTCTGTGGCACTTTCCCTCGATTTATTAAAGCGCAGACCTCATATCCCAAGGTCTAGGCTCACTTATTTCCGGGTTGCCGTTAGCAACTGCCCATGACCAAGCACTTGCGCGCTGGCCGGTGGTCGGACTTTCCTCCCCATCTCTATAAAAGAGTCAGGGTAGCTATCTGGAATATTTCATTGGAAAACAGCCCACAAAACAGCATAAAAATAGCGGTTTTGCCGATTTATACTAGGATAATTCTGTTCAAAAGTCAAGCCGATATCTACCAAAGACTACGCTATCGACTAGCCGTCGCAGCATCAATCGCTTTATTAACTAGAGCGTCAGCTGCTGTGTTCTGCTCGCGGGGAACATGATGAAAGCGTACTCGCCCAATCTGAGTTCGTAAATTATGCGCCTGAATAACCAGCGGTTGAATCTCAGCATGCTTAACTCGCCACTTTCCGTTCATTTGATTTACTACTAGTAGACTATCTGCATAACAATCAACCTCCTTGGCACCCAGCTCATGAGCCTTTAACAGCGTCGCTAAAAGCGCTCGGTATTCTGCCTGGTTATTTGTCGTCTCGCCAATGTACTCTGAAACCTCAGCCACAACTTGCCCTTGCTCATCATAAACCACTCCACCGATACCAGCTGGCCCAGGATTTCCTCGAGCCCCTCCGTCTGTATACGTTGAAAATTTCATTGCATTATTTCAATGTCCTTGATAATTAGTTGAATTTCCCTATTTCCGTTCCATTCGTTAACCGAAATGGCATAGGCGATATCTATTTTTACACCAGGCATTAGCGCCTCGGCAAATTCTCCACATTTGAAGGCAATGCACTGACGGGTCAGTCCTTGATCTTCTACGGTCATTTTCAAATGATCTTTTGTTTTTCCAACACAAGAAAAATCTTTAACTGTAACACCGCGTGTTAAAAATATTGGCTCGGGATTGGCCTGACCGTACGGAGCGAACTGCCTAGCAATATCAACCAGCTCCCAGTTAGTCTGGTGTAAATCAAGCACGGCTTCGATCTTTAGAAAATTTCTCAGATCACGACCTTCTAATTTTTCTCGAGCGGCCTCACGAATTCTAGTTTTAAGTTCATCCAGATTATCCTCACTGTTCAAAGAAAAACCGCAAGCCATTGGATGTCCACCGTATTTTGTAAATAACTCATCCATCGATTGTAATCCTTCAATCATATTGAAGTGCTCAATTGACCTGCCCGACCCAACCATCTCTTTGCCCATCTTAGTAATAACTAAAGTTGGTCTATGAAAATCGCTAGCCACCTTACCGGCCACTAATCCAACCAGTCCAACTGGCCAGTCATCTGATTCAACAATTATGACATATTCATCGCGTTGCAACTCAGCTTGAGCAATAGCCTGCTTGCTCATTCTTTGGCTCATAGCCTGACGTTCTTTGTTGGTTTTTACCAAAGCCGCGGCTTCTTCGACAGCTTGCGACTCTTTATCCTGAACTACTAACTCAAAAGCCATGTTAGCGTGCTTAACTCGACCAGCTGCGTTTATATGTGGCCCTAATTTAAAACCAATGGTTTGAGCATCAGCCGAAGCCGCCTCTACACCCATGGCTTCAAATAATTTCCTTAGCCCCAAGCGCCGATTTTTCTGCAATACAATCAAACCGTACTTCAAAAGCACTCGATTTTCACCGATTAATTCAACAAAGTCTGTCACCGTGCTAATTGCTACTAAATCAAGCAACCATTTCTCGTAAGCCTCGCCCAATTTATAGTGCGCAATTAAGGCCTGACATAATTTAAAAGATACTCCGACCCCAGCTAAAAATTTAAAAGGGTAGGTCTCCTCATCTAGCTTTGGATTAATAATAGCCAAAGCAGCCGTCGGCAGCTGTGGTGGTTGTGAATGATGGTCCGTGATTATTACATCAATACCAAGTTCAGCAGCTCTCTCAACCTCTGGTGCGTTAGAGATGCCACAATCGACCGTTATGATCAACTTAGCCTGCTCGGCATGGAGAGCGTTAACTGTATTCATGTTCAGACCATATCCCTCTGTATCTCGATGCGGAATATATACATCTAAATCAGCGCCAATCTCCTTCAAAGTTAAATACAAAACCGCCGAGGCGCAAACTCCATCAGCATCGTAATCACCATGGACAATAATTTTTTCTCCCCGTTCAACAGCTAGCACAATTCGCTCAACCGCCTTGCCCATGTCTCGAAAAAGCATCGGGTCGTGTTGATCACGACCATAATCAGGGTTAATAAACTGATCCACATCAGCTTGCTCCGTAATTTCTCGATTAGCTAGCATTTGTACAGCAATTGGCAATAGCTCCGGATATCGCTCATTCAAATCGGTTGGCGCCACATCGGCCACACGCCACTGATATAATCTACCCATAAATCTGTTTAATCACATCGTCTAAAAGACTGATCTGATTTTTGTGTTTCAAACGTTTTTTAGCAGACTGTAATGACATCCAAGTGAATCGACTATGCTCTGCAGATATTTCAACTTTATCTGCTGTCTTAATCAGAAAATATACCACCTTGCGTTGAATCACTCGACCTTGGAATCTGAAGTCATAATACATCACTCGGCGAAATCCTTGAACCATGCGAAACCTTCGAATTCCCGTCTCTTCAAAAATCTCTCTTTTAAGAGTATCAAGCTCACGTTCCCCAGCTTCAATCTTTCCTTTTGGGAACTCCCAGTATCTATTTTTTTTCTGAAAAACTAATAGCACTTGATACTTAGAGTTCAAGACAACCGCCCCCACGCTTCGAGATACCTCAACATTTTTTGTACCCCGCTTAGCCGTAGCTACTTTTTTCTTTGCAACATTCTTTCTTTGTTTATTTCTAGAAACAGCATCCTGTCGAGGTTGAGCCTTTGTCACTGCACCTGAAGATTGGGTCGCTGGTCGACCCTCTTTACCTGAACCTCCTTTGTTGACTATTGTACTCATAATGGAAGTCTATCCGGATCACCACCGATGTGCGAAAAAATTTCCTCTTCAATGGCATAAATAGCAGACACAATTTGCGTATCGCGTTCAAGGGCTCTTTTATTCCCCTGCTTGTAGCGCTGATAAGACTCATCAAGCCTCTCAGCTACAGTCACTATCTTACTGTGAGCGACACGTCGATCAGCGTAGTTCACAATTTTTTCCTCCCACGACACAAGACGCAAGACGTCACCTGTGCTGTGCAGCAAAATCAGCCGAGCCATCTCCGGGTACCTTTTCACAAATAGGTCATGGTTGACCTGAGCGTGAGGAATGTTTTGTGGATATTTGCGACGCTGTTCTTGCCAAATCGCTACCTCCTCTGCGGTCGGTTTATCTGGAAACCAGTCGAATCGCAGTTCATCCCAGTCAGTGACTCGGAGAGTGTCGTGCAAATAAGCTGCACGTTCTACGAGGTCTATCATAACATGTTCACCGGCCAATTGCAAGCCCTCTGCTAAATACCGAGCCACTCTGGCTACCTGCCGCATGTGCTCACGCACATGCTTTGGAGTCGCATATTCATCCCACAAACTCTCACACTCAAGCAAGCTCGGGATTGCCACTAACTTTTCAGCTGGACGGTCCATTTTGAACTTTAGAATAAAACTGCAACCAACGCATCAACCGCTGTGTCTCTTCCTCTACCAGTGGACCATCATACTCACCCGAATGAGCTCGCTGCCCCTCATAACTGGCCTGTTTTTGATCTATGTGAAGATCGCATTCAACACCACCGCCCGACAACAGCTTGATATATAAATGATAACGTGGATAAAAAGCTCGTCCTAACCTGAGGACGAAACTTTCTTTACCTGTATTCGGATCATTAAAAGAGTGGTATCCGGCTTCCTCCAAAATATGTCGAGCGTGAGCCCGTAACGGTTTTTGCCACTCAATTACCATATTTACACCTTACGCAAATTCTTTGGCAATTTATCCCAAGTTATAAATCCATTTTGAGCACCAACTGAATGAACTACAGATGTAGCATTTTTTTGCGCCAACTCCATGGCTCTAGCAATATCCCCTTTATATCTAATGATACCAGCGGTGAATGATGAACCAAAGCAATCTCCTGCGCCTGTGGTATCTACTGGACTATCGTGTGGAGAGTCCCGATGATAATAGTTCTGTCCATCATAAGCTGTACTACCTTTTTGTGAGTTCGTAATAAGAACCACTTCTGGTCCCCACGATTGAATCCGTTTTAACATCTGCTTAATTGTACCTGGTCTGTCGCAATCGGGATGTGACATAGTAAGCTCAGCGGCTTCGTCTTTATTTACTATCAAAATAGAGGTTCGCTTTAAAAAGGTCCGCAGCCCCTTATAACCAGCCTTAAGTTGCTTACCTCCTGGATTCCAGGCTATTTTTGAATCGGTTTCAATTAAATGCGTAAATAGACCTTTCCAACCTGGACTTGGTACAGCCGACACGTAATACCACTCAGTAGGATTTCTCTTAAGCTCAGGTAAGCTAAAATCCAAGTCCGCTGCACATCCATAATACACATAAGCAGTGTGCTCGCTAGTGGCTTTGTCTACAACCAAAAATGATAAACCAGTTCGATGCTTCTTAGATACATGAATCAAAGAACTGCTCACACCTCGACTGCGTAACTGCTGTTCAATAGCCCTTCCATCAAAGTCATCACTCACTGACACTAAAGCTGCCGCTCTAAAACCAAGCCCAACAAAATTTATTGAGGAGTTAGCTGCTCCACCACCAAAACCAAATCTAACATCGCTACTCCTGATCTTTGCTCCAAATTCAAAACACAATAACCTCTCCTTAGTGGGGTCAGAGTCAGGATTTGGAACAATACAACTTGCGTCAGTATAAAATACGACATCACGAACAGCGCTGCCTACTGAAACTATTTCAAATTTAGTTTTACGTTTTCGTAAGGCCATAAGTATATATTTAGCGAGGAAGTAAACTTCGAGAGGTCATGTCAGAAGGCACTGGCAGACCCAGTAAACTTAGGACTGTTGGGGCTACATCCGACAAAACTCCAGACGGTTGCAATCGTGACAGATCCCCATCTAATATCGGTGGGAACATATTACGCATCTGCTGAAGCTCAGCATTTGCCATTATAACTGGCACCGCATTGGTCGAATGCTCTTTAATTATTTCACCAGTTTGTAAATTAACCATCTCCTCGGCATTGCCGTGGTCAGCTGTTACTACTAAAGTTCCATTCATCTTCAATACAGCCTCAGCTACCTTACCAATGGCCGTGTCAGCTGCCTCAACTGCCTGAATGGCTGCCTGTAAATTACCAGTATGTCCAACCATATCGGCATTAGCAAAATTAGCCACCACGAATTGGTATTTTTTTGTAGCGAGCTCCTGGACAATGCGGTCAGCTAAAACCACAACCGACATGGCTGGGGTTTGGTCGTAAGATGGCACGCGGGGTGACTGAATTAATACACGATCTTCATTTGGATACTGATCCTCACCGCCACCATTAAAAAAGAAAGTTACGTGAGCATATTTTTCTGTCTCAGCAATATGTAACTGGTTCCAACCAGCGTCCGCCACCACTCGCGCCACTGGCTGTTTCACTGTGTCTGGCTCAAAAGCTACCTTTACCGGTAGATTTTTTTCATACTCAGTCATACACACAAAGGTCAATCCATTTAGACCTGCTCCTCGCTCAAATTTTGAGAACCCTGGAAGTACAAAAGCTTTCGTTAATTCCCGGGCTCTGTCTGCTCGAAAGTTAAAGAAAAAAATCACATCGTTATCTGTAACCGTCGCTACCGGCTGACCTTGCTCTGAGGTAATGACTGCTGGATAAAACTCCTCATCAAAGACGTTCTTGGCATACGAAACTTCAATAGCCTTGAGCGGTGAATCTGTCATGTCACGAGACTTGCCGTTACAAATTGCCTGATAAGCCAATTCAATTCTATCCCAATGATTATCACGATCCATTGCGTAAAACCTGCCAGCTAGACTGGCTATTTTACCAACACCGGTTTCGTGCATCTTGGTTTCTAACTTGGCGATAAACCCAAGAGCCGCGTTCTTCTCAGTATCACGTCCATCTAAAAAGCCATGAATAAAAACGTTATCCTTCAAATCATTGTCGCGGCACATTTCAAGCAGGGCAAACAAGTGATCCTGACTGGAATGAATTCCCCCATCACTGACCATTCCCATAATATGTAATTTGCCGCCCCTCTCCTTCACCGCTTTAATGGCATTCAAAAAGCGTTCGTTCTTAAAAAAAGTTCCGTCAGAAATTGCCTTGTTGATAAGAGGCAAATTCTGATAAATTATTTTACCCGAACCAATATTTAAGTGACCAACTTCAGAGTTTCCCATCTCGGCCCACGGCAAGCCAACCATCTCGCCGGCTGCCTGAACCGCTACAGTTGGATACATTTGCATCAGTTTATCCATATTTGGCGTGCGTGCGATAGAAATAGCATTTCCACGAGATGACGGAGCAATTCCCCACCCGTCCAAAACTAACAAAACCAAGGGTAGCTTAATCTTTGAGTCCAGGGGTGGTTTAACTGATTCACGCTGAGTCAAAACTGGACTGGCTGGCTGCACTGGCATAACTGACTGAGGTGGAGCCCCAACTCCAAGCTGAATCACAGGCGCTGCCATTGGCGGAGCCGCTACAGTAGCCACGGGTGGCTTTTGCATAGTTGATTCGGAATTCTCAGCTTGCTTCGGCGTCCTACTTGAAGACTCAAGCCCAATACCTGGAATGATTGGAGCCATTGGAGCGGCTGGAGGAGCTGTGGCTGGTTGCACCAGTGGAGTTGACGGTAAGTCACTCAAAGATGTCCTCAAAGGAGCGGTTGGTACCGATGAATCACTATTGAATTGTGGAGTTTGCGACGCAGCCATAATGACAACACTATACCACAAATCAACTCAATTTACGAGTAATTTATTATCACCTCAGGCAATATCTAAGTACCTAAACCACAGCACGCTTAGGCAACTCTGAATTATCTTCAACCTCCTCAAAATATTTCAGGTGCATTCGACCGTCTGGATTAAAAGACAACTCTCTCGCTCTGAGTAAAGTTAAACCAGCCGCTAAACTTAGTCCCACCTGCGCCCCAGGAGAGGTTATATATTCTGGAAACATTCTAGCCGCAGTTTCTTCAACCGCACCCAAGTTCAATTGATCAGTCGACACTTTAGGAAATAACATTTTAACTCTAGCTAAGTGACCAGTTACAAAGATGACTGACATATTATCAGCTATTAAATTTGGAACAACGGGTGCTAATAAAAAATCTGGTGTTTGTAATTCTACAGGCAACGGCTTTTGAGCCTTTGGAAACAACAACCGCCTAGCCTGCATTCCTACTGAAGCTCCAACTATAGCACTATTCATTGAATCATTTGAACTTTCCGCAGTAAACAAGGCATATGAAATAAATTCATCCAGCGATACTTCCATGGCTGACTCAACGCCAGGCGCTCTTTCACGTACCCACTGGTTGATCTTGTCAGGAAACAGCCAGCCCATGGAAACTATACTACTCCAAGTAAAAAGCCTATCAAATGAACTATTAGAAGCTAGGGTTTTTAATAAGGTCTGATGAGCAATTTACTCAAAATCTCCATCCTTGCACTCGGCATATCTCTCAGGGCTAACCAGCATCAAATTCCGCAACATCGAAATTGTATCAACATCAACAGAGCTTTCGCGCATGAGCTCACTCACCTGTCCCAGCGCTCTGTCCCACTCAGCCTGCGGATACTCTGGCACTAGCGTGGCCAGTTTATCTGGCTGTAATTCAAAACTACTCGCACGCAAGCGATCTGGCCCGACTTGTCTTGACGTGCCTCTTCTCATACCAACCTGATGATTGTATTTTTTATACTAACCTAGCTACACTCCGCCTCGATAGCCATCAACCGATTGTATTTAGCTACTCGCTCTGAGCGGCTAAGTGATCCTGTCTTGATATAGTCAGAATTAATTCCAACTGCTAAATCGGCAATCGTCGTATCTTCAGTTTCACCAGAACGATGTGACACTACCACCAGATAATTATTGTCTCGGGCGAGTTTTATTGTATCCAGAGTCTCCGTCAGCGTACCAATCTGATTAAGCTTGATCAAAATAGCGTTTCCAACTCCATTGTCTATCCCCTCCTGCAATCGTTTTTGATTGGTTACAAACAAATCGTCTCCAACCAGTGTGATACGTCCACCGAGTTGCTCGGTATGAATTTTCCAGTTATCCCAATCATCCTCCGCTAAACCATCTTCAATCGAAACGATAGAATACTTATCAATCCAGTGATCATAAATATCGGTCAGCTCCTTAGCGCTAATTTGAGTACCATCAAAGGTGTAGCTACCATCATTAAAAAATTCAGAACTAGCTGGATCCATGGCTATTTTTACATCCACGCCCAAGATATATCCTGCAGCTTTCACAGCCTCGGTGATTTGATGTAAGGCTTCCTCATTGCGATGCAAGTTAGGAGCAAAGCCACCCTCGTCACCAACTCCAGTAGAATGGCCACCTTCGTCTAAAATCTTTTTTAAAGCGTGAAACACCTCAGCCCCACAACGAATACGCTCATGAAAATCATGTTGCTGCGGCACTATCATAAATTCCTGAATCTCCAAACCGTTATTCGAATGCTTTCCGCCATTAATGATGTTCATCATCGGATACGGCAGTCGATAATCTTTTCCTGCCCAGGGTGCCAACTCACGAATATAGGCGTACAACGGAAGATGCTTTGCCTTAGCTACCACTTGCGCGACAGCTAGTGATACTCCTAACATGGCGTTAGCCCCCAAGACTGATTTATTTTCAGTACCATCCAAATCAATCATGGTTTGGTCAACCAGCCGCTGATCAGCCAGATCAATTGATTGCAAAGCCTCAAAAATTCTGGTATTTACATTCTCCACAGCCTTTAATACCCCAGCACCGCCATAACGCAAAGGATCGCCGTCTCTTAACTCCAAAGCCTCGTGCACTCCAGTTGACGCTCCCGATGGCACCATAGCCTCAGCACTTAATCCATCCGACAAAGTTGCTCTTACCGCCACCGTTGGGTTTCCACGCGAGTCTAATACTTCTCGAGCCACTAAGGATTTTATTTGGATAGTCATATTTATTTAAATCAATTATTACTCCAACGCGGCCAAACCGGGAAGTTCTTTTTTGGCCAAAAAGGCTAGACTAGCGCCACCTCCCGTCGATAAATGAGACACCTGCCCCTTCAAGCCAAATTGATCAATTACAACCTCGGTATCGCCGCCACCTATCACGGAATAACCCTCACAGTCGGCAATAGCCTGAGCTACAACTCGACTCCCCTCCGCGTAGGCTGGGTTCTCAAACAGACCTAACGGACCATTCCAAAAAACAGTTCTCGCCTCAGTCAATATAGCTACATACAATGCGCGGGTCTTGGGGCCAATATCTAAAAACATCCAACCTTCCGGCACGGCATCGCCTAGCTCTATAATACGAGTCTCGGCACCCTCGTCAGTCGAAGGAGCTGCCACAAAATCAATCGGATGAACGATTCTTCCAAGTGGCTTACCATCTGGATAAGTCATATCAATGCCGCACTCCTCCCCGATAAACTTATCCCAAATAGTCAAAGCCATTTGTGAATAGTCTACTCCCGCCTGCTCTTTATTTACTGAATCACTTTCGACAATCGATTGACCAATATCATATCCAAGCCCCTTCAATAGAGCGTTGGCCACGCCTCCACCCACCAATAAACAGGCTGCTTGTGGCGCTAAGTTCTGTATAACCTCCACCTTGTCGCTAATTTTAACACCGCCAATTAGCACAACCAAAGGCTCTTCCGGACCATGCATGACTCGCCCAAGAGCTGCAATCTCCTCTTCAATTAGAAATCCAACACCTTTATCAAAAACTAATGATGGCAATCCAAAAGTTGAGGCATGTTTTCTGTGAATAACTCCAAAGGCATCCGTTATATAAACATCAACTCCATGCGCCAACTGTTCAGCAAAGCGTAAATCATTGGCCGTCTCTTGCGGATAAAAACGAAGATTCTCAAGCAACATGACTTCACGATTTTTTAGGTTGTCCTGGACTTGCTGAACCTCTTCACCAACGCAGTCTTTAACATACTTAACCTCCTGACCCAGCAATTCAGACAAGCGTTTAGCCGCTGGACGCATCCGCAGCTTCTCAACTACCTGACCTTTTGGCCTGCCTAAGTGAGAACCAATAACTACTCGAGCCCCTTGCTGAATCAGATATTCAATCGTAGTCAGGGCCGCTTTAATGCGACCGTCTTCTGTAATCTCTCCCGCCTCATTTAAGGGCACATTAAAATCGACGCGCAAAAAAACCACTCGGCCATGTAATTGAATCTTACGGATAGACTTCATCGGTTTGGTTTATCATTCTTAGTCATTAGCCTAGCTCCTCGATACCAAATAGACAGAGCCTCAGTCAACGGTAGAACAGATCGAAAATGTCTAAAATCCACAAACTTGCGTAGGAACCAACCCGGATAACCGCTAATTACTCGTCCACTAGGCAGCACGACTAAGCCTTTTTTTCCACCCATGGTAATAACATAGCCCTCCTCTTTTATCTTGTACTCCTCTAACTGAACTCCCGATAACAGAGCCACTATATTTTTAGCAACCAGCGGTGCTTGATGCACTGCCTCATGCGCGGTCATGGCTGATAAGGCTCCCGTGGAGTCCTTGGTTTCAGCGGCGTCCCCCATTACAAAAATATTATCATATTGCTGACTCTGCATAGTTGGTCTATTAGCAATCTGTTTTCGCTTGGTCAGCTCAAGCTGCATCTGCTGCAAAACGCTAACGGCGGTAACTCCACCTGTCCAAACTATAATGTCACCAACTATCTCCTCTCCATCTTTGGATATTACCCTGTCTGATTTAGCCTCACCAATAAAAAACCCGGTTTTTAATTTAATTCCTAAGTCTCCTTCTAATCGCTTAGTTGCTGAAACTGAAACCTCTTCCGAAAACATAGGTAAAATTCTATCTTGTCCTTCCACTATGGTAATAGCCGGACATATTCCAGCAACTTTATCAGTACAGGCTTTTCTAAGCTCAGCAGCTAGCTCAACACCAGCTGGTCCACCACCACATACTATTAAATGAGCCTCTGGTTTCCGCGTCATTAGTTCATGCACACGTGATCTAATCAGCAAGGCGTCATCAAATGTTTTCATGGGCACCGAGTACTCTTCCATGCCTGGAATACCAAAATAAAACGCCTCACTACCTAGGGCAATGACTAAATAATCATAAGCTATATTACCTTCATCAGTTTTTACTTGCTGTAACTTAGGATCAACTCCAGTTACCGATCTTTGCAAAAAATTCACATCATGCGACTTGAGTGAATCAACCACATCAACACAAATAGCTTCTTTTAGTTGCTGCGTACCATCAATTGCGCTACTAGCCGACGCAATTTCATACATTTCAGGAGTAAACAACTGATAATCGTTCTTATCTACTAAAGTAATGCTCAGATCAACCCCTCCCGTAAGACTCCTCTTAAAACCAGCCAGCGCTCTAGCTGTCATTAAGCCTCCAAAACCAGCACCTAAAATAACCACCTTAGTTAAACTAGATTCACTCTCGTCACTCTCGAGCTCCTCAGTTGAACTGATATTATGTTTTTCCATACGTTATAGTATAGCAAAAATAGCCAATTCTTTCAAGTTAGTGTATTGACATTTACTAATGCATCTGGTAAATAGTCTGCTATTCTTTCATAGATTTTTTACCGACGCGCCTTGCCAGTGGCGGCGACACCGGACTGGAGGAGTACACCTCCCACCTACCCGAGTGCGAGCTGGTGGACATCAAGGAGCTGACCGTTGATCCCTTCGGGGAAGACGGCATCCTCTACTACCACGAGGTGACGCGCGAGCAGCGCGACCTCGACGACTCCATGGAGTGCTTGAGCTGGAACTACTACAACGAGTCAACCTACGATCTCGGCGAAGGTTCCGGTGGCTGTCCGCCTCTGGCTTTCAACACCAGAATAGTCAGCCCCGATGGACTGACCTGTGCCGACACCGGTGAGGAGCAACTCTCCCTGCCGGGGAGCTCAAGCTTCCGGGTGTGGGCAGAGGGACCCAACTTCCACATCGACACGGAGGAAACCCAGGACGACAACAAGATCGGTAACCAGACCCGACACATTCTCGGGCACAACGGACAGGCTGGTGGCAGCACCATTCTCCGCGAGCCCATCACCCTGGCGATCTGGCGATGGGCCGGACATCCGGCGTCGCGTACGGCGTTCGCTCGGACCCGCTCCAACGTCTGGGACACCGAGTACGGCGAGGGCACCTGGATGGCCCACGACGTGCTGATGCCCTACAAGACTCAGTTCCAGAAGGAAGAGCTGCCGGAGATGACCGAAGTCCGCGAAGGGTACGGAGACCCCTTCGGTGGCTGGTGGGAGGCCCAGTGTGAGTGGTCGGACGGAGACAACTGTGATGACACCTCCTTCAATGAGGACATCGATATCGTCGCGAACACGCCGTGGGAAGACGGCTTCGCCGACGACATCGCGGAGGTGGTGGACATCCAGAGCCACAACCTCTACATGTGCCTCAGCGCGCTCACCGGCACCTGCGACGACGCTCTGCACGCCTACAACAACGTGGTGTGGGCACTCGTCGACGGGATCTGGACCCTGCTGCCCTGGTCCACCGACATCTCTCTGGATCACCCCTGGTGCCCTCAGGGTGTCGAGTACGGCGGGTGGGACACCATCTCGCAAGGATGCTTCTCCGACGAAGACTGCTGGCGGCCTTCGATCGAGAACTGCCGCTCTCTGGTCAACCAGTTCGAGGACGAAGGAGTGGCTGAACGAATCGTCACCGAGGTCTGCACGGACCTCACGGCAGCTGATCTCGAAAGAGACCCAGACTCGGAGACCTGCGCAGTAGCGCTCGACTCCCTGCTGGCGCGGCCTGACACCCTTCGGGAAGAGCTCGACAACATGGAGAGCTTCCTGGAGAACGGCGGATTTTCCGACACTGGCTGGGACACCGGCTTGTAGATCTTATCTTCCGTCTCTTTTTTTTAAAAAAACTATGAACCAAGCAGCTTGAGCTGATATTTTTTAGTCACCTTATACCGCAACAATAATTTGGCTTTTTTGCTGCGCAACTTAATTTTACCTTTACTAATTTTTGTCTTGCTTGGCTTTACAGCTGATTCAGTGACTTTTACTTTGTCCTTTATCACCAACTTGCCTTTGTTAACATTAACCCGAATTAAAGCCACTAGAACGGCTGCCTGTTTTTTACTTACGCTCACCGCCTCCTTGGAACCCCCGGTTGGCGCTTGCCCCACTTTAATTGCATGAACTGTATAAACTTTTTTCTTAGACAATTTTTTTGTGGAAACTTTTTCTCCGTTGTAAGGATTAAGCAAAGTAACTTGCTTGCCCTTTGGGTGCATGACTACAAAATAAGCTGATCCAGGATAGCGCACCAATTGAGTAACCTTTGAGCTCGTTACTGAAAACGGACGATAAACAAAAACTGAATCGTCCGCAAACTTAACTTGCACTTTGCCATGCTTTTTTCCAGTAACTGATTGAATGTTTAAATCAAAATCACTAGCGCTGGTTGGATCAGTTGAGTCATAGCCTGGGTGCACGCCATTATTTACCTCGTCCACCTCTCCATCACCATCGTTATCAATATTGTCATCATCAATTTCGACATCATTATTTACAACGTCATCATTGGTATCATTTGCATTATCAACATAACCATCGGGCGCAGTAGCCGAGCACAGCAGGGTGGATAACTCAGGATTTCCTAGGCCATCACTATCCTCATCTAAATAATAGGCTTGATCTTCGCTAACGGTAGAGTCGGAATCATCACAGTCTAGCTCAGTATCAACTCCATCGTTATCGGCATCGTTATCATTTGTATCTGTGTCATTTACTACCCACCCGTCCCCAGGCTCAGCACAGGAATCCTTGGATGATTCAGGATTTCCCAAACCATCATTATCTAAATCTTCAAAATAAGTTGTGTCACCAACTATTGATGATCCACTAACACAATCTGCCAACAGCAGAGCTCGGTCCGCGTCAATAAAGGGCGGCCCTTCGTAAACTGCTGATGAGAACTGGCTATCTATGTTAACCGCAGTTGTCGTCAATATATTTTTGGATGTGACTTGCGTCAGTCCGCTATTATTTGCATACAATAAACCCGCCACGCCAACCACCACCGGAGTAGCCATTGAAGTACCGCTGGCAAAACCATAATCAGTAGTGAATCCATAAACCGCATCATCCGTGTAATAGGTTGAATAAATCGAACTACCCGGCGCATATATATCTACACAATCAGTTCCGTAATTTGTAAAAGATGATGCACCTCCTGTTGAATTTGTAGAACCCACTCCTAAAACACTGTCGTAGCACACTGGATAAAAAGGAGTTGTGGCCAAACTCACGCCGTCATTACCAGCAGCTGCAACAACCAAAACTCCCGCCGCGATGGCGTCGGCAACAGCTGTTTGTAAAATACTTGTGGAACTCTCACCGCCGAGTGACAAATTAATTATGTCGGCTCCATTGGCGACAGCGTAATCGATTGCCTCCGCAATATCAGAATCAAAACCAGAACCCTCATCGCTCAACACTCGCAAGGCCATTATTTGCGCGTCCCAGCTGACACCGGCGATACCTAATGTGTTATTACCTACTGCCGCTGCAATACCAGCCACGTGGGTGCCATGAAAAACACCGCCATCAGCCGAGCCGCTACTGTCATTATCAATCCCATCCGGAGCGGGATTAGGATCACCATCGCTGTCTGAAAAATCGTATCCATAAACATCGTCAATATACCCGTTCAAATCATCGTCTAATCCATTACTAGCTATCTCCCCTGGATTTACCCACATGTTGTCTGACAAATCAGGATGGTCAGTATCAACACCGGAATCGATAATGGCAATCACCACGGAGTTACTTCCGGTTTGCGTGTCCCAAGCCTCCTGCGCATTAATTCCTGGCAACTCATCTAAGTGCCACTGCGAATTAAAATTTGTATCGTCTGGGGTTGTGGCAGTCACCGATCCAGTTGCACGTCTGACTAAATCTAGCTCAACTGTGGCTACGTTTGGATCATTTGATAAATCCAACATCGACTGAGTAAGTGACTCCCCTTCCGCAAGCTCCACGGACCAATAATTGCGTTTTGGTTTATCTTGAGCTGACAGTAATCGCTGGGCAACACCCTCATCAATTTTAACTTCGTTCTCTTTTACATTATTGTTCGGCGCTCGACCGTCTTTATAACGCACCACCAAACGGTCGGTTGCATATTCAGGCTTACCGGCCCCAGTTATAACTTCTTCGCCGACACCACCTTGAGGTGCATCATTAGCGAAAACTGGTTGAGTACAAAAAAAACTTGCCACCAAGATTGTTGCCCCCATGATGCCAGTAAATTTTCTATGATACTCCTCCATAATTAAAAGCATTCTAGCATTTTTTGGAGCTTTTGTCCAGTTGTTGTTTCCTTAGTACACGAACGGCACTTCAATAATATCTTCGGAACAATAGTCAGAAATATCGGCACAAACATGATTGATCACATCTTGCTTAGCATCTCCTCTCAACACCTCGGGCTTAAGATCACGACTCACCACCGGAGAAAGCACCAGTTGGAGAGTTGAGTCACTAACTTCGCCAGTCACTATAAGTCCACTACTAGTGGCCACAGAAAAATCTTGATCGAATACAAAATTCCCTAGCGAGTAAAGCACAAGAGCACCATCAATGACTTGAGCATCCTGCACAACATGAGGATGACTACCAACTATCAAGCCAGCTCCAGCAGTAATCCATTGCCTCGCCAAAGTTTCTTGCTCAGCTGAATGGTGTTCTTGATATTCCACACCCCAGTGCGGCAGAACCACCACAAAATGTCCTGATTCTGACTCTTGTTCAATCAGATTTGTTAACTCAGTTAATTCGCCAATAGCCAAAACCGAGATGAATGACACAGTCACCTCACCTTGCTGTACTTGGGTAATTGAACTTTGATCAATTGCACCAGATTGACCCAGTGGTAAAATATCATTTTTTTTCAGCAGTTCTTGGGTAGCAATCAATCCTTCAGCGCCGGCATCTCTAGCATGGTTATTTGCCAGCCCCACAGAGGTCAGCTTCAAATAATTCAACGCCTGAATTGTTTGCTTAGAAAACAGCATCTCGGTATTAGTCGGGTCACTAGACTGTACGACTGTCTGATCACTAACCGGCCCCTCCAAATTTAGCCATGAAAAGTCTGTTCCCCAAAACACTCTGTTGCCAAAATGTTCAAACAACTCTCGAAAATTGTTACCCTGAAAACGTGCGCCAATCTTTCGCCCAAACATGGCATCACCGGCTAAAGTAAAAGTAACTATATCTTGTTGCTCGGCCTTAGCACCTTTAACAAACTGTCCCATGACATGAGTGGTTGTTTCCACGTCGTTATCTTGTATCATCAAACCAGAATTGGTATGCGCATATTCTTCAAAGCGTTCTAGCCCGTGTTGCTTTGCCCAACTCAACACAAACAACAGACTAAGCCTGGAATCTACTTCCGCCTCTAATATTTCTGACTCATCAAGGCTTCGTAAGGCGCGTAGAGTTTTCTCATCGTGAATCTCAGCTACATGAGCTGGCTGATAATGCGACATATCAACCGAAGCTATCACGCCGCAATTATGGCACTGTTCTGATAACAAATCGGCTAACCTTGTTATTTTATCCGGTTCTGTCCCCTCTCGAATCATCAGCGGCAAGATCTCTGCGTTCGGATAATATTGATGTATTTCAACCAATAGATTAGTTATGCCGTGCTCGTTGTTAAAGGCGACATCCTCTAATTCAACTAAACCAGCCTCTTCAACTGTTGTAATTAGTTTAAGGTCTGGCTGCAACTCCTCGTGGCCACCCTGTATTTGCCAAATTCTGTCGGTGGTAATGATATCAGCGTTACCAGAATCAAAATGATTAGGCGATAGCAAAATAATCGTCACCGGCTGAAACTGTTCGCTGTGTTTTTTTACTAACTCAAGTCGCGTATCTTTTACCAAATCATGATGCGGCAAAATAAGCGGCGGAATTACCGTTGGCTGCCGGCCTATTAACATACTACCGGCAACCGCTAGTCCACTGAATAAACTTAGTGCGATCAGCCACCAACCTTTTCTATTCATGTCCACCAACAAGCAGGCCACCCCACTCGACTAAGGTGTAGCCGTCTCTAGAAAATGAAGTTAGCTGTTGTGGAAGTAAGTTAGTATCAGCACTGTCTTGACCAGAAAAGTCTAGGAAGACTCGCTTGACGGTCTTGGGCTGTGGAACAACTCGCAGCGGCGCTAATTGATTCATCTGCTCAGTTGTAAACCAGCTCAATCTAATATATGGAGTTTCAGGCATACGTGGTAACCAGAATTCCATAAAGTCTTCCACCTCTCGTCCAACTAGCCCCTGCGCCAACAAGTCGCTGCGCAATTCTTGAGCAATATTTTCAGCTGCTACAACTCTTCCAGTTGTGATTTTTGGATACTCTCCATAGCCAGTTCCCTCCCAGTACAGGTTTGGAGCTATCTGACCTCCAGCTAAATGCAGCACGCCGTTTGGCTTAGCCACTACCTCCCATCCATTATTATATTCAGGCTCACTCAGTGTCACGTCGGCTCCAACATGAACGTCAATGCGCGTCGTTTTATCTGGATACAGATAAATCACAGGCTTGCCACATTCAACCAATGGCGCGTAGCTGTTATCTAAGAAGGCTACATAATCACCAGATTGACTTTTCCAGACCAGCAAAGGATCTTTAGAGACAAATTCTTCGTAGGTCATTGCCTCATCAAGTCGACCCATTGCGTATGTCTTATAAGCACTCTTCAATACTCGATTCTCTGCATTCCTAATGGTGTATAGGTCGCCCTCACTTAAAGTGCTACCAACCATTATCAAATCCTTAGCATCGTTAGCGCTGATTAGCTGGTCCGCGGTAATTCCACCACAACCTTCTCTAACTATAAATTCCTTAAAGAAGGTCTTATTCTCAAAGCTGGCACCAGCACTATTCCAGTCTGCCACGACACTATTATCGTCGGCAAAGAAATTCTTCACTGTTGTATATGTTTCTAAAGAAGAGTCAGCTAGCTTCAGATAATATCGCTTGGCCATATATACCTCAGCATCATCCTCCGTCACGCCGAGTGGGTAAGTATATTCGTAAACGACTCCGTGATCATTGGTCTCCACCTCTGTAACTGTTCCGGTAGTTGTTGTTGCCAAAGAAAAACCGCTGTCGTTTTGCACATCATAAAAACCAGGAAAAATAAACGGCGGCTCGAACAAAACCAAAGGTTGATCATTAACAGTCATTTTTTCTGGGGCCTGTAATTCCGAAAAAATAGTATCTCGATCAATCGCAAAGGTCGCATTGCTAAACGGATAACCTAATTCACTAGCGCTATCGACTTCTTCAATAAACGAAGAGTGATTGGCCAGCAAAGAAATCGACCCATCAGCGGTAACCAAAAAGCGGTAGGTTGATATACCCATAGACTGAAACTGCGCGGCTACAATTTTTCCACCCTCTTCTGTATCACCAACTTTGTAATAGGTTGCCGACCCGTCTGCATCATTAAAGGCATTCAGGCTGTCCGTTAACTCAGGCTTAGTAAGCCAGGATACACCGCTAACATCTTGAGACGGATTGTTATCATTAACTTCCTCACCTTCGTTGCCGTCTGCGTCATCGATTACCTCATTATCAGCTAGATCATCGTCTTCCATTTTCTGAGTTTCTCCCTGTGCACGATTAGCCACTGTTGCGACAGCCGGATCAAGATCATCATCAGCATCTTGCACTGACACTAACATAATCAAAATCGCCGCTAATAAACAGGCCGCCGCCAAAACGGCAATTACCAATGGATTTATTTTTCGGTTAGGTCTCTTTCCATTACCGCTTGATTGATCAGTGGATCGTTCTTTGGCCATAATTTTCGAATTGAATTGATATGATAAACAAAAAATTTCTAACTAGCTAAAGTATATTCTCTCTTACTCCAAGTTACAAGGCGTATATAAATAAGTATTTTTAGTGGTTTTGGCATTTAGAGAGCCGTCAGCCGTCTGAGGAAAACAGGTTAACAGAACCCTTGCCCACTCCACCTGGTTTGGTAAGCTCCTGGTGATGGGCGCCTCTGCGGCGCTCTTTTGTGTGCAACCTCAGAAACACAGGAGTCAGTCATGATTCGTCATCTCCTCGTCACCTTCAGCTGCGTTCTCACCCTGTCGGTCCTGACCGGCTGCAACCAGTGCTACCACGATCCGCTTTGTCGCTGGAATGCGACCGAACCGGCCATGGCGACCACCAGCCAAGTACATGGCAACACCCTGGCCAACAACGACCTGGTGCGCGGGGCCGAGGTTCTGCTCGTGGCCGACCCCTTCAAGGTCATCGCCTGGGAGACCTCTGACTACTACGGAAGCTATCAGATCACCGTTGAGGAGCTCGGCAGCTACTGGCTCATCGGTGGCTACGGTGGATTCACTCAGCCCTACCTGGACTGGCGCGAGCTGCAGCTAGCGGAGTTCGGAGAGGAACTCGAAGTCAATCTCAGTCTGCTGCCGGAGGGAGACGAATCGGATGATTCCGGCCGCGCTTCAGCTGCTATTCCCGAGGAAGACGAGTGCACCTGCCGCGGCAGCGTCTGGGAGGTCAGCCTGATCTGCTGCGACAACACCAGTGGTGACACCGAGTGCGTCTGGGAATGGGGTGTCTGCGAATAAACCACCGACAGCGCGACGAAAAAAGCCGCTCTTTAGCAGCTTCCGTAGCGCTCTTTTTTTTGGAACATTATTTTTTGGTGGCTCGAGCAATAAACTCTTCGGTATTCTTTTTGGCCTCTGGATCAGCCTTGATAGGTATTTCAAAACTAAATGTCGAACCCTTACCTTCGCCGGGTGACTCAGCCCACACTCGACCGCCGTGACCCTCGGTTACCTTTTTGGCTATAAACAATCCAAGTCCAGATCCACTTGGATCAACTTGAGCGATGCCTGATCCGCGCACAAATTTAGCAAACAAATTATCTACTTCAGTTTTAGCAATGCCAACTCCGGTGTCCTTGCAATGAAAAATAACCGTTTTTTTAGTAGCCTCGCCCCATACTTCAACTTTGCCTTCGGGTGAATATTTAATGGCATTGTCTGTAAAGTTGAGAATGACATCTTTAATCTTGTCGGCATCTACCTCAACTTCTGGCAAAGTCTTTATAGACTTAAAGGTGAGCTTCACTCCTTTTTTATCAGCAGTTGGTTTAAGAACCTTATAGACATCTTCGATCATGGTATTAAACGATACCTTGGTGAAATTCATCACAAATCTACCCGCTTCAATTCTGGTAACGTTTAAAAATACATTCACCATTCTAATCAGGCGTTGTGTAGCATCTAGCACGTCATGGATAATCGGTGCCTGTTCTGGATTGGTTTTTCCATAATCACCAGCATCAATCATGGACAGGTAGCCCATTATTCCAGCCAACGGGGTGCGCAACTGATGAGAGGCAATAGACATAAATTCTGACTTGGCTTTATCTAGTTCCTGTAAATGAGAATTAGCGAATTTAAGTTTTACATAAATGAAGGCACGGTCAACCGCCACGGCTACCACGTTCACCAAGCTTTCAATAGATTCCCTTGTAAAACTATTCAGATCCGAATACTTTTTATCAAGAGAGAGAACAAGCGCACCAATCGGACGGCCAGAAATAATAAGTGGAAAAACAACAAAGCTTTGTAAGCCAGCCTCCTTTCTCACTTTATCTACTTCCTTTTGATTTAAATATGGAATAAAAAGATCAGACAAGTTGGTGTCCCTATTTGCCTGACCGGTTCTCACAACCTTTACTACTAAGTTGGTAATAGGATCTTCTGCTAACTGTAAATGAAGTAACGAAAAATCATCCTCTATCTTAGAAAACGACTCTCTAATTTCATTTGAAACTGACAGACCAATTGGGTAAAGGTATAAACCATCAATATCCACAGCAAAGATACTAACAACAGACAATCCAAGAGCATCACGAATTTCGTGGGTTAACTGTCTAGAAAGCTCCTCTGGCTCCAAGGTTCCTGTAGAAATTTCGTAAAGAGTCCTTAAAAGTCCTAGTGTTTTATTCTTGACAGCAAGCTCAAAGTTGCGCTTGTATAACTCTTCGTTTATTTTTTGAAGATGACCATCTGAAACAGAATCATCTTTTTCAGGATTTAGGGACTGGTCATTCCCATCATCTCTCTCGGCAACCATATTATACTATCCTATTTTAAAAGAGACGGTACTTGGTCAACGGCCATTTTTACTATTATGTCCTTCACAGCTTCCTTGCAAACCTCTACTGAAGCTCTTCCAAATAAACGCTCATATTGACTTATCAAACCATCAATTGCAACACTTGCTTCTACCTCAAAGGTAACGGCATGATCCTTGTTACTAACTGATAGCCCACTAACTTTCTCCGCCTCTTCCCAGGCCAAAGGACCAATAATAAGCTCCTGCTCATGAATGATTCTAACTGCAATTTCCAAAAAAGTGTCCATAATCATTCCTTGCTACCAATTGAAACTCTTTTTCCTATCTCCAGAATGGCGAGCGTCATTAACAAATAGGCAACGGTATAGAAAAAATCACTCATACCAGCAGATTGCCATATATCCCTATTATTTCTATACAAAAAGGAGTAGTCAGCTATGTATTGCACAGCCAAAGCTGTTAATAATACTATAACTGGTTTTTTCATAATGCCGCCCAGTATTCCACGTGACAACATAAATACCAAAAGAGCCATTGATATATAAACAACCTGTCCGATGGGATAAGCAAAATCAAGTAAAACCGTTAAAAAAGGTACCCCTTCAGTAGAGTAACCCATGAGTAAAAATACATATGAAAAAAACAAAACCAGTAATGGGATAATTATGGACTGCAAAATTCTATTAATATTACTCATTCCATATTTGACCCCACAAACCCTTGCCAAATAATAAACACCAATAATATAAAGAGGGATGCTGCCAAAATATCCAATATCTCCCACTGATGGGTATGGCACATATACTCCAAGTACATAAAAATAATAAGAATAAGAAATTTGACCAAACACCTGCGCAAGTAATCCAAACGATAGAAATAATATAGCCCTACCAAATAAACTGTGATAATGACCCCAACGCCTAGACACAAAAAGTCCTATCAGCCCTCCTAAAAAAGCTAGTATTCCATAAAAATCACCATATAAATCTCTGTAAGACTCTAATCCTGCGACATCGAAATTTATCAGAATTAAAAATAAAATGAGCACTCCAAAAACAAATAGGCTTAAAAGCTCGAGTCCTCGATATTTAATTTCTTCTTTCCTTGACTCTTTATTTTTATTCATGGAAGCTTGCATATTTACGACTCTGGTAGTATAAACGAGATAAAGCTACGAGTCAACGTAAAGCAAAATCATGGAGTCAATCGCCACATTCCCGAGATTTACAACAATTACAAGAAGCAATGTCAGTCTAATAAAGAGCGCCACAAGCATGCTTCAGGATCATTCCGATTTTAATCATCTAAGCCTTGTTTCATACAACTATCACGGGGAGAATAAAATGAGCATGTTAAATGAGAATATAGTTATTAAATTTATCGACTACGTAGACAAGACTCCATTTCTTTCATTAGTGGGTACAAATAAAATTGAAGAGACTCTTGCAACACTTTTTAATTATAGTGAGATGAACGGTGGAATAGCGATTAAACTATTACCGGCTGAAGTTAAATCAATATTGGGAGAAAATGAAAATTATGTATTCACTGAAGATGAAGACAATTTTGACTATGTACTATCCGTAGATAATATTCTAGAACTAAAGGGCAAGGATCATAAAAATAAGGCTCGTGCAATATCAAAATTTAGACAACTCTACCCAAACGCGATTTTTAATTTATCTATAGATATCAACGAGACACTGACAAAAAATATCAAGGATACTCTTGACAAATGGGTGGAATTAAATAAAGAAAAAACCTCTCTCTTCGAAATTGAGATAAATGCACTTCTTAATTTCTTGACTCAACACCACACCTTTAACAACATTCTTATAACTACCTGCTATATTGAAGAGACGATGGTTGGATTTTCAATATCTGAAATTATTGAAAAGAAATATGCAATGAATCATTTCATGAAAACAGACATTAGCTTTTCTGGATCATTTGACGCTTTAGATTGGTATACTGCAAAAAAGCTAAAAGAAACAGGGGTTGAAAAAATCAATATTCAACAAGACTTAGGACTTCCCGGACTAAGATACAAAAAAAAGAAGAGTATGCCAATAAAAATGTTCAAAAAATACCAAGTATCACCCAAGAAGAAATAGGCCAATAATTGTAGATAAAATAAGAACCAACTTCCTTAAAGTAACCTCCTTCACACCCTCACGAAAAGTCTTTGGTGCAAATAATGAAAATGTCACCGAAATCAATAACACAAACGCAACCTGAGAGCTTTCAATGACTTTTACGATTGAAGCTGAAGATAAGCTAATAGAATAGCTAATTAAAAGAGAGGCGGATAGATTTAATATTTCAAAAAAGAAAAATAATAAAAAATACTTCTTCATTCTAGCTAGGCCTTGATTTAAAACACCCCTTCCAGCTTTTGTTGATATTGAAAAAATAATAGCAGCTAACAAGAAGCCAATTGCAATATATTGAATGCCACTCAAAAAGCTTGATTCATAATACACGTATTGCTCAAGAATTGCAGCAATTCCAAAACAGAAAGAGCCCAAGATCATTTTAATTATTAAATTAATATCAGATGGCATGCCCGCCTTTTTACTCAATAAGAATCCAGAAGCAATAATTATAAAAATACCAATATATTGATTTATTAACAATTGCTCACCAAAAATAAAATAGTTAAGCAGAACTACAAAGACTGCTGTGAGATTCATTAAAGCAACAACAGTGGAGGCAAAATCTTTTAATAGGGATTGAAAATAGAACAAGAGACCCAATGATGTAAATAGGCCAACGGCAATGGAGAAAATCAAAACCAGTAAGCCTGGGTAATTATACCCAGTAAAAAAAATGAGAAAAATTGGCAAAGATGCAAACGCACTGGAAATGATCAGACCCTCAATTGGATCTAGGTATATTTTATTTACAAAAAAATCATCTGCTAAGTTTAAAAAGGCCCAAATGACAGTCCCGAGTACAGCCAAGATCACTGCAATTGCCAACATTACTGGTGTTTAATAGATAAAATAATCAAACTTCTGACATTGACAAACCAATGTTCTCAGACAAACGTCGCTAAAAATGCAAGCTTATTGATAATAGCTTTCCACTAATTAAACCAGCTTTCTACCTTAAAAACCGCTAACACCAGCGCGCACACTGGTTCTTTTTTTACAACACCTACCGACAACCTCATGTTCACATCACTTTCAACATATTTGATACCCCGGACAATGCATAAATCTTTGATTGATTTTCTTATTTGATCCTGTAAAGATTCTTCAGCAGCAAGCATGGAGCCCCACTTGCCAGAATGCTCTACGAAAACACCCCTTCCATCATCAAACTGATACCAACCAACCCCTGCTCCAGCATAAGCACCTTCTACATCACTCCTTGAATCAGCGTGAACCACATATAATCTATCACCCCATTCCCCACCAATATCGGTAACCTGCTTAACCTCAGTAATATTAGAAGACGGTGGAATTACAGAAGAAAGATAAATCAAATTATAATTGTGTACACCGGAATTGAATAGAGCCGCATCAAAAGCTGAAAGGAGAGTTTTACCCACCCCAAACGAACTAACCACTTTTATATCCATGTATGTAATTTAGATAGTATAAATACAGTATACAAATATAATAAGAAAACGCAAAAATTAAAATACAAATAGCTGTCCAACGGTTAATCTTTCCGTTCAATATCTAGCCCCACATGAGTGCGTTCTCCCCTTTTTACCGCATAGTGATAGGCTATTACAATACTTAACTTACTACCAAAACTTTTTGCAATATGTTTTAGAGCATCAATTTTATCTAGCGAAAATCGTCTCTCACTCTTGGGGGCTTTGACAACAATTAGTCCACGAATCTCTTCCTGATACCACCAAACCGGCAACACAATATCCACGCCAATTTTCTCCATTAATTTAAGAGCTCTCGTTGCATCTGCTGGGTTTACTGAGTTCTCAAATACCCAACGAGAATCGCGCAATTCATCTGCCACTACCGCATCTTTCATCCGAGATACCAAATCAGCCATAGGGTGGTCACTAAAAAGCCTCGGCCACTCCTCCTTGTCAATCGGCAACCAGCGATCATCTGGCCTTAAGTATACAAACAAACCGACTGTTGCATCAGGAATAATTGCCACAACAGATTCACTAATGTCTTTGCGCAACATTGTAAAATAAGTCGAAGTGTCAAAAAGCTCAGGAGCCTCTTCCACAAAAGAAAAATCATAACCTTGTTCTGGCACTAGTCGTCTAATCTGATGACGAAGCTCGTGATTTACCAAAAAAATTCCAATGGTCAACAGCAGAGCAACTGCTAAACCCAGCAGGCCTGATGAAGCTTGGTTGAACCCAACAGTTGAACTTATATACCAAACTGCAAAGACACCTACAATCAAGACTCCTGCTACCACACCTCCATAGGACAAAGCTCGGGTAATAATAAAACGAGCTCCAAAAAATCGATAGCGGGTCATAGCATAGGCGACGGAAAACGTAAGCGCACTCACAGCAATCACTCCAACGAGCTGTTGAAAAATGAAAAGATTACTAGACCACAATGCTGTATCGAAAGAAAAATACTTAAGAACTAGTGGAATACCTGCGTTAGTGACAAGGGCAAAAGCCGTGGCAAAGAGTACTCCAAAACTTACATGCCGTAACCTTGTACGCTCCACCCCTTCTGTTTCACTCTGCGCCTTCCAAAGGGCAAAACCAGAAAACAATAATGGAGGAAATAATGAAAGATAGAAATAATATGTTAGTGGTTCAGGTGTTAAATAGATTTGCCAGGGTAATGAACCAGCAATGACGCGAGGGCTCACCACAACTCCTGGTATTGAGCTTGCAATCGATAGTAAAAAAAGTATTACAGCAATAGGTACCCATACGCGCTGATACCGCTTCCACATATCTGTTAGCTCAAGAACAAAGAGTAGCATAAGCACAACAGAGAGACCTCCTAAAACATAAGTGAGAATATCACTCAGCGCTGCCGCAGCGCCCTCCAATAAAACAAAGAAATCCACCCACATGGAAAATTCCCAAAGTGCAATGGTAAGAAATGTAATAAGAAAAATTAGGCGTCGGCGTGGCTCAGCACGCATGACAGCAAAACCCCAAATAGACACAAACGCATCAAATACAATAGATGTCGCTAAAATAACTTTGACAAACTTAATTGATCTATTCAAATCATCACCTGAACCAATAGAAGCCGCGCCCCAAATAACAATAAGTAACGTGGTAACAAGAAGTGCACTTGAGCCAACCAGCGCGACTTTGCGAGTCAGCTTCATGCGCGCATCCATAAAGCGGTAGCGGACCATGACAAAAAAGGCTGCACTTGTGAATAGAAGCGTCGAGATCATTCCAAGTTGAAAAAAGTTCTGTGTCTGCCAAAGAACAACACTAAAAAAATTACAAAACACTATGATCCCCATAGTAAAAAACAATCCAAAAAATAGGACCAAACACTGCATTCGCTTTTTTCCAACTGATTTGTAGGCACATTGAGCAAACAAAAACCAGGAGGCCAATACTGCGCCAATCGAATAAAGTGCAAAAAATACCACACCCCACTGGACGGACGGGAGTAGTTGAGCGCCTGATATGAAAGATCCAGAAAATACAAACGGTGTCAGTGTGAGAGCGGCAACCACAAAACATAAGGCTGTTAAAAATATTTCCAATTTACGAGAAATTTTCTCAAACACAAAGCTGTTCGCAAAAAGATAAAGGGCTGTTACCTCAAAAACCGCGATGAAAATTGACCCGCGCATCAACCAGAGATTTGGCATGATTATACTCCAATAAAACTCGGCAACCCACACGGCCAAAATAAATGCATATGCAGCAAAAAAACGATGAGTCTTCGATTGTGGATCTTTGGCAAGAGCATAAGATCCCAGACCAACGTTGCCAAGTGCACTAACGATGGTGGCGATAAACAGTGTGTTCATACTCGATGGAGTAATGATAGAGTATATTGCGTAACCTTATTTATAGGGTCGGGCCGAAGATCTCTCCTCGGCCCGTGACGTCCCGTATTCAGTTGTATATATACCCAACACCCGGGTGCTTTTAACGTCAATTGGTGAAATCAGCGCCGTCTGGGGAAAACTTTTGGTTAAAATGCCCTGTTTTTAAGAAATATAGAAATATGTGCGGAATAGAGACGGCTAAAAAATAGTGGATAACTTAACCAGAAGACTGGAGCCAGCTGCTTCATCGACATTATTGACTGCTCTCCTGGCAGCCGTCTACTTTTTGACAATCTTGTAAAAAAAGAAACCATACAAAGCACGGTACCTCACTTTAAGCTCAGGCTCTTAGTGTGGTCCGACGAACTTGCAGATAAGCGCGTCGGGGGTGGTGACATGCTCTGCATGGTTTTTGGGTGATGACTTTAAACAACCTTCAACTTTGGGCGGTTGGTGCCTACTTCTGCCTGGCTAGCAGAAGCTCTACTGCTTGGGAATGGGCTCGTACTGCCCATCGAAAGACTCCAGCGCACCGGGGTTCAGCCACAGAGTGGTAGAACCTGGAGAGAAGGAGCTACCCGTGCTGGGGGCCACGTACCAGTAGCCGTAGTTCGGCTCCCAGATCACGAGATCCGACATCCCATCGAAGTTGACATCCTCGTAGAAGGGCACGTACTGCCCTGAGAAGGACGCCTTGGCCCAAGTACTCAACCAGAGACCCTGGTTCTGGAAAGAGCTCCCGTTCGAGAGCATGACGTAGTGGTAGCCGTAGCCAGGCTCGAAAGCCATGACATCGGCATCTCCGTCACCATCCACGTCCGCGAGGTCGCAGATGTACTTGCCAGCCGTGCTGGACTTGGCCCAACCAGAGGCCCAAACCGCCGGTTCGCGAGCGTAGGCAGCACCGTCCGTTGCCGGATTGGTGTTGTATGCCACGTACCAGTAGCCGTAAGCCGGCTCCCAAGCGATGAACTCGACGACACCGTCTCCGGTGACATCAGCAGCCCAGACCTGGTAGCGACCGGTGAAGGTCGCTGTCGCCCAGCCCTCGAGCACTCGGTAGTGAGTATCCTCGAAGCTGTACCCCGTGTTGTACGCCACGTACCAGTAGCCATAGCCGGGTTCGTAGATGATGGCATCCGGAAGTCCGTCGCCGTCTACATCTCCCAACTTGCCCTGGTACTGAGTCCCACTGGAAGACGTGCCGTAGCCCGTCCGCCAAGCGCCGTCATCGGTGAAGCCCCCGAAGCCGTCGCCCAACTGCACGTACCAGGCGCCATTGACGTTCTGGTACACCACGAGATCCGGGATGCCATCCCCGTTTACGTCCGTGTAGAACGTATCGTAGTAGTAGTTGTTGGACTCTTCTGCCCAGCCGACCGGTTCTGCCGACTCCGCACCCCGCATGGAAGTGCCGCTGGAGGTGATCCAGTACCAGTCTCCCTCACCGGGCTCATAGACCATGAAGACAGGGATGTCCTCTTGGGTGGGAACGGTGCTGATGACAGTGTAGGTCTCCGTTTCCGTCGACCCCATGATGGTGTAGTCATCAGAGATCCACTCATCGGCGTAGCAGATCGTGGCGTAGTCGAACCGCTGCATGCTGTC
>Ga0066644_10000271_pt1 | contig 33635 bp, 33 predicted proteins | sample CryGeyCG2114_020_FD_62735 | JGI IMG/M metagenome (GOLD analysis project Ga0066644, IMG submission 62735) | Groundwater microbial communities from aquifer - Crystal Geyser CG15_big_fil_post_rev_8/21/14_0.20 | ecosystem: Environmental > Aquatic > Deep subsurface > Groundwater | place: USA: Utah...
GGCGACCCGATTGTCCCGAGATGTCCGAGCCTTAAGAGGCTTGGGTATAAGCCGGTTTGGATAGGTGGCGCTGGAAATTGGTAGTTGATTCCTCCGTTTAGCGCTTGGGAACGGCTCGCGGCGGGGCATCTTCCACTTAACCCGTCGATGGCTGAGCGGTCGCAATCCGCTTCCCCTGCAACCGAACTCACCCACAACCCGTTGCGTTCATTCACCTTCCCTTAGCTGTCTGACAGTATGGGATGCGCAAGAGGACTTCACTTTCTTTGGCTTCCGGGGGGAATCGATTTTGATGGGGTTGATACTCAGCCGGAGTGACAAGGATTTGCCACTTCCGCTGTACAGCCAGCTGGTAAGTGGGCTTCACCAGACGCCTCGGGCCGTGATGGTAGGATCGGGCTGCTGTATAGGATCACTTGGCGGACTGCTCGCGTTCCGCGCTCAAGATGTTGGGTTGGCCGCTCTCACCATATTAGCGGTCATGTGTGTGCTCTTGGGGCTATTGAAGCGACCACGGAGTTTGGCGCGAGCATCTTTCAAGGAAGTCTACTACTCTGAGGTGGTCTTCTGGGTCGCAGCTTTGGGATCTTCGGCCGCTGTCGGAGCACTCAGCGCTCGCGCGATAATCGTGAGCAACCTACCCATTGTCCACTTGCTCGCCCTCGCCCTCGCGATGGCCACCATGGCTGTAGCGCAGCGCAATTATCATCGCCCCCGCTTGGTCGCTGCGCAGTTACTGTCTGTCGCACTCCCGGGGGCGTTCGCATTATTTTCCCATGGTGGGCTCGAGTACGGCGTTATGGCGGTGGGCGCACTTGTTTTAACTTTCATGATTTGGCGGACAGCGCTCGCTCACTGCCTCGACGTTCAAGAGGGTATCCGTAAAGACCAGGCGCTAAACGCTCAAAATCAGCGGTTCGACGCCGCGCTGAACAACATGGCGCAGGGCTTATGTATGTTCGATGCGGATGGGCGCCTCCTTGTCTGCAATCGAAAATATATCGAACTTTACGGATTTTCCGACGATGTGGTTCGGCCTGGCATCGAGTTTATTGACCTGCTTCGGCATAGTGTGGAGGTCGGCAATCACTCGGTCGCGGACTTTGATCCCTTGCACGATAAATTCGTGGAGAAGATGGTCTCGTGTGAATCCTCGACCTTTCTGAATGAACTCAATGATGGGCGGACTATCGCGCTTTCTCATCAGGTTATGAGTTCTGGGGGATGGGTAACTACTCACGAAGACGTTACCGAACGCAGGCATGCAGAGGCGCGGATCGCACACATGGCTCGCCACGATGCACTAACGGACTTACCCAATCGCGCTTTCTTCCAGGAGCAGCTGAGAGATGCCCTCGTACGCATTCCTGCTCGCAAGCAAGTGGCAGTTCTTTGCTTGGACTTGGATCGATTCAAGCCAGTAAACGATACCCTTGGTCATTCGGTAGGGGATTCAATTCTTCAGCAAGTTTCGGAAAGATTGAAAGAATGCGTGCGGGAGAATGATAGCGTCGCGCGGATTGGGGGTGACGAGTTTGCAATCATTCAATCTGCCACCTTCCAACCAGAAGCCGGAAAGGCGCTAGCAGAACGGATCGTCTCGGCTCTAGGCGAGCCCTTCTATGTTGGTAATCAGCAAATCAGTATCGGGGCGAGTGTAGGAATATCCCTCGGGCCGCAGGACAGCCTTGATGCTAATCAATTGTTGGTCAATGCAGATCTGGCATTGTATCAAGCAAAAGCGCAGGGTCGGGCTCGCTACAGCTTTTTCGTTCCCGCGATGGACCAGCAAATGCAGGCGAGGCGTGAGCTTGAAGAAGATCTGCGGCGGGCCGTGGTCAACGGTGAGTTCGAGGTGTTTTATCAGCCGGTGATAAACACTCACAATGAAAAGATAGCTTCCTTCGAGGCGCTCCTACGTTGGAACCACCCCAGCAAAGGAATGATCCTACCAGGCAATTTTATCGCGGCTGCCGAAGATATTGGTTTGATTGTGCCCGTAGGGGAATGGACCTTGCGGCAAGCCTGCCTCGAGGCGGCCGCTTGGCCCAAAAACATTGGAATTTCGGTCAATCTCTCTCCTATCCAGTTTAGGGTGGGCGGTGACCTCGTGCGTTCGGTTGCCGATGCGCTCGTGGTATCGGGTATCGATCCAGAGCGCCTCGAATTTGAAATCACAGAGGGGGTCTTGTTGGACGAGACCCTCGAAACACAGACGATCTTAGGTGAGCTTCGAAAGCTTGGCGTGCGGTTCGCATTGGACGACTTCGGAACCGGATATTCCAGCTTGAGCTATTTGCGTTCGTTTCCCTTCAACAGAATCAAGATTGACCAATCTTTTATTCGAGACATCGATACCCGGTCTCATGCGCTGTCGATCATCCGCGCCGTGGCCGATCTGGGAACCAACCTCGGCATGTCTATCACGGCAGAAGGAATCGAAACTGCCGAGCAGCTAGAGCATGTTCGTTCCGAAGGATGTTCCCAAGCCCAAGGGTACCACGTGGGATTGCCGATGGACGCTGAAGCCACTTTGCGACTTCTGGAAAAATCCTTCACCGCTGATGATCGAGAGGCAGCATGATAAGCGATGGACGCAATCGAAGGAGCCATACCGGCAATCCCCAATGGAGCCCGTTTGAGACAGCACGGGTGATCGTCCGCTAACCCGCCCGCAATTCCTCGGCCAGCAGTTCGAAATCGGCGCGGCGGGGCGAGTTCTTGCGCCAGATCAGCGCGATTTCGCGGGTGGCGGTCTTGCTCTTGAGCGGGCGCGCGACGACTTCGGTGCCGTCGAGAATCCCTGCGTCGACCGCCATCTTGGGCAGCATGGTCAGGCCGAGGTCGTTGTCGACCATCTGCACCAGCGTGTGCAGGCTGGTGCCGATCATCGTCGCGCTGGCGCGCAGTTCGGGGCGGTTGCAGGCGGCGAGCGCATGGTCCTTGAGACAGTGCCCGTCCTCGAGCAGCAGCAGCCGGCCCTCGTCGATCATACTCGGCGGGATGAGGTCGGGCGGGTCGCGCGGATCGTCCTTGGGGAAGGCGACATAGAGCTCGTCGTCGGCAATATGCGCCTTTTCGACCTCGCCGGTGGCGAAGGGCAGGGCGAGCAGCACGCAATCGACGCGCCCGTGCTGGAGCGATTCGACCGCGTCGTGGCTGGTCTCCTCGCGCAGGAAAAGCTCGAGGTCGGGGCGTTCCTTGCGCAGCCGCGGCAGAAAGCGCGGGATCAGGAAGGGGGCGATCGTGGGGATCACGCTCATGCGCAATTGCCCGGCGAGTGGCTTGCCCGCGGCCTGGACCAGGTCGGCCAGTTCCTCCGCCTCGCGCAGGATGCGATGCGCCTTCTCGACCACCTGGTTGCCGAGCGCGGTGAAGCGGACGACGCGGCGGCTGCGTTCGACCAAGGTCACGCCGAGCAGCGATTCGAGCTCGCGGATGCCGGCGGAGAGAGTCGATTGCGAGACGAAGCTCGCCTCCGCCGCGCGGCCGAAATGGCCGTGCTCGTGCAGCGCGACGAGATATTGCAGCTGCTTCAGCGTGGGGAGGTAGGTGCTCATGCCGGTGTCGGTGCCTGCGTTATGTCACGCGGAGACGCGGAGGCGCGGAGAGGGGATTTGCGCTCACAGAGGCACAGGGGCACGGAGAGTCCGAGCCGCGAAGCGGCCATTAATCCGACAGGCCTGCCACGCAGCGAGACATATCGGGTGAAGCGCGGCTGCGCCGCGGGGACAACACCTCTGTGCCCCTGCGCCTCTGTGAGTGCCTTCAAAACCTCCGCGTCTCCGCGTCTCCGCGTGAGCACCACCATCACTCCGCGGCCTGCGCTTCGACCATGCCCGCGTGGAGATCGTCGACATGGGTCATCAGCAGGCGCCCGTCCTTGACCGCGAAGGCGAGCCGCCCCTCGACCAGTTCGAGCGCATCCTTGCCGAAGACGTCGTAGCGCCAGCCTTCGAGGATCTTGAGGTCGCGTACGCCCGCGGCGAGCGCTTCCATCTCGTCGGCCTTGGTCAGCAGGCGCGCGGCGACATCGATTTCGCGCGCGCGGATCTTGAGCAGCAGCTTGAGCAGGTCGGCGACCAGCGCGCCTTCCTTGCCCAGCGGGGCGCCGCGCTTGGGCTTGTCGGGCATTTCGTCCTTGGGCAGCGGTTCGGCCTTTTCGAGCACCTTCATCAGCCGCTTGCCGATATCATTGTCTTTCCACGCGTTGGACAGGCCGCGTACCTTGGTGAGATCGGCCTGTTTCTTGGGCGGATGGCTGGCGATGTCGGCCAGCGTCTCGTCGCGCATGATCCGGCCGCGCGGGATATTCTTGTGCTGCGCCTCGCTCTCGCGCCAGGCGGCGAGCGCCTTCAGGCGCCCGAGTACCGCCGGATTGCGCCCCGGCGAGCGGATGCGCTGCCAGGCGGTGCCGGCGTCGTTGGCGTAATTTTCGGGATCGGCGAGCTTGTCCATCTCGGCATCGAGCCAGGCGCCGCGTCCGGTCTTGATCAGCTTCTTGAGGATGCGCGGGAAGATCTCGGCGAGGTGGGTAACGTCGCCGATGGCATATTCGATCTGCCGCTCGGTCAGCGGGCGGCGGCTCCAGTCGGTGAAGCGCGCGCCCTTGTCGATCGTCAGGCCGAGCCAGCTTTCGACGAGATTGGCATAGCCGATCTGTTCGGACTGGCTGATCGCCATCATCGCGATCTGCGTGTCGAAGATCGGGTGCGGCGTCTTGCCGGTGAAATTGTAGACGATTTCGACGTCCTGGCCGCCCGCGTGGAAGACCTTGAGCACGTCCTCGTTGTCGCACAGCAGGTCCCACAGCGGGGTAAGGTCGATGCCGTCGGCCAGCGGATCGATTGCTGCGGCTTCTTCCTCGTTGCCGATCTGCACCAGGCAGAGTTCGGGCCAATAGGTGTTCTCGCGCATAAATTCGGTGTCGACGCAGACGAATTCGCTTTGCGCCAGCCGCTCGCACAGGTTCGCCAGCAGTTCGGTCTCGGTAATCAGCTCGTGTATTTTCATCGTATCTTTTCGTTTCTGTCGGGCGGAGTACCGCCCACGGGCCGGCGAGGCCCCAATTCAACCGGGCGCGAGTGAACTTGACAAAAGTCCGTCCGTGCCCTGTTAGCGCGCGCGATTCCTGCTAGAGGAGCGCGACGCTCGCGCCCCTAGCGTTATAGCTCCGAAAATGGAAAGATTTTAGATGCACGCCTATCGTACCCACACCTGCGCACAGCTGACCAAGGAAAACGTCGGCGAAACCGTTCGCCTGTCGGGCTGGGTGCACAACAAGCGCGACCATGGCGGCGTGCTGTTCGTCGACCTGCGCGACCACTATGGCATCACGCAGATCGTGGCGGACGAGGACAGCCCGGCGCTGCCGGTGCTCGACAAGATCAAGCTGGAATCGGTCGTCACCATCGATGGCGTGGTCAAGGCGCGCGCCGACGTGGCAGTGAACACAAACCTTCCCACCGGCGAGATCGAGGTTTTCGCGCGCGAAGTCAGCGTCCAGAGCCGCGCCGAAGAGCTGCCGCTGATCGTGAACTCGGCAGAAGACTATCCCGAGGAAACGCGCCTAAAATACCGGTTCGTCGACCTGCGTCGCGAGCGCGTGCACAACAACATCATGCTGCGCAACCAGGTCATCACCTCGCTGCGCCGCCGCATGACCGACCAGGGCTTCAGCGAATTCCAGACGCCGATCCTCGGTGCATCCTCGCCCGAAGGTGCGCGCGACTACCTCGTGCCCAGCCGCCTCCACCCGGGCCGCTTCTATGCGCTTCCGCAGGCACCGCAGATGTTCAAGCAGCTGCTCATGGTCGCCGGTTTCGACCGCTACTTCCAGATCGCGCCCTGCTTCCGCGACGAAGACCTGCGCGCCGACCGTAGCCCCGAATTCTACCAGCTCGACTTCGAGATGAGCTTCGTCACGCAGGAAGACGTCTTCCAGGCGATCGAGCCGGTGCTCGCGGGCGTGTTCGAGGAATTCGCGAACGGCAAGACGGTGACCCCGGCGGGTGAATTCCCGCGCATCCCCTATGCCGAAGCGATGCTGAAATACGGCACCGACAAGCCCGATTTGCGCAACCCGCTGATCATCAGCGACGTGACCGAGCATTTCACCACCAGCGGTTTCGGCCTGTTCGAGAAGATCGTCGGTTCGGGCGGCCGCGTGCGCGTCGTCCCCGCGCCGAACACGCATGAGAAAAGCCGCAAGTTCTTCGACGAGATGAACGACTGGGCGCGGCGCGAAGGCTTTGCAGGCCTCGGCTACGTCACCCGCAAGGGCGGCGAGTTCGGTGGTCCGATTGCCAAGAACCACGGCACCGAGGGCATGGAAAAGCTCTATGCCGAGCTGGGGCTGGGCGAGAACGACGGGCTGTTCTTCGCCGCGGGCAAGGAAAAGGATGCCGCTAAGCTGGCCGGTGCCGCGCGCACCCGCGTCGCCGAGGAACTCGGCCTGATCGAGGAAGGCTGCTTCAAGTTCTGCTGGATCGTCGATTTCCCGATGTTCGAATTCGACGAAGAGCTCAAGAAGATCGACTTCAGCCACAACCCCTTCTCGATGCCGCAGGGCGAGATGGAAGCGCTCGAAACCAAGGACCCGCTCGAGATCCTCGCGTGGCAGTACGACATCGTTTGCAATGGCTACGAGCTGTCCAGCGGCGCCATCCGTAACCACCGCCCGGACATCATGTACAAGGCGTTCGAAATCGCCGGCTACACGCAGGCCGACGTGGACGAGAACTTCTCGGGCATGATCGAGGCCTTCAAGCTCGGCGCACCACCGCACGGCGGCTCGGCACCGGGCATCGATCGCATCGTGATGTTGCTGGCCGACGAGCCCAACATCCGCGAGGTGATCGCCTTCCCGCTCAACCAGAAGGCGCAGGATCTGATGATGGGCGCTCCCAGCCTCGTCAGCCCGCGACAGCTGCGCGACGTGCATATCCGCACGGTCGAGCAGCCCAAGCCGGGCACGCCCGAGGCGGCGCGCGTCGACCAGATCGGCGATTGAATCGATAAAGGGCGCGGATCGCTCCGCGCCCTTCGAATTGCGGCAGGCGGCTATCAGTCGAATTGCTTCTCGATCATGTCGCCGAACCGTTCGCCTTCGCGGATCTCGCCGAGACATTGCTGGACCACTGCGCGTTCCTGCGCCTCGAGCTGATCACTTTCGAGCGCCTGCTCGAATTTCTTCGCAATGTAATCTTCGCCTTCCTCGATGCGCTCGGCCGCAGCCTCGTCGTTATTCTCGAATGCCGAGGTGATGCTGGCCCAAAGCTGGTGGGCCTCACCGGTAACCGTTCCCTTCGTCACCAGCTCATCGCCTTGCTGCTGAAGCTGGGCATTCATTCGCTTGAGAGTTTCTTCGCGCTGGCTGCACCGCTGCTGCAAGGCTTGCTTGAGTTGCGGACTGTCCGCAATGTCGGCCGCCTTGCGATAGCCCTCTACCGAATCATAAGTCGTGTCAGTGAGGCTCTTGAAAACCGTGGATGTCATCGGACGCGTCCCTTCGTGTCTTGGATAGTGGTATGATCGCAACCAACGACGGATGATCACGATCCCAGGCGAGGTAGGTAATAAGGCGAGTTGCCCTTGCCTTGCGCCTCGTCGTTCATTAGGGCGCAGGGGAATTCACAACACCCTAGTTAGAGAGGGCCGTAAATGAGCGATACCGCTGACCGCGTGCAGAAGATCGTCGTCGAACATCTCGGCGTCGAAGCCGACAAGGTTACCCAGGAAGCCAGCTTCATCGACGATCTGGGCGCCGACAGCCTCGACATCGTCGAACTGGTGATGGCGTTTGAAGAGGAATTCGGCGTCGAAATCCCCGACGATGCTGCCGAGAAGATCACCACCGTCGGCGATGCGACGAAGTATATCGAAGAGCACAAGGGCTAAGGCTCGCGCTTTTCGAATCCCGTACCTATATGCGGGACCGGACAGGCCCGACCCGATAGCGGGCCGGGCCTGTTGTCTTATCTGCGGAGATTTACATGCGTCGTGTGGTCGTTACCGGACTTGGCCTCGTCACCCCGCTGGGGGGTGATGTCGAAACTACGTGGAAAAACCTGATCGCGGGCAAGAGCGGGGCGGGGGAGATCACCCGGTTCGACACCACCGGGCAGAAATGCACGATCGCCTGCGAGGTGAAGCCCAAGGACCACGAATGGGGTTTCGATCCCGACAAGCGCGTCGACCACAAGGTTCAGCGCCAGGTCGATCCCTTCATCGTCTACGGCATCGATGCCGCAGGCCAGGCACTCGAAGATGCCGGGCTGGCTGACATGGACGACGATCTCAAGCTGCGTACAGGCGTTTCGATCGGTTCGGGCATTGGCGGCCTGCCGGGGATCGAGAGCGAGAGCATCGTGCTGCACGAGCGCGGACCGGGCCGCGTCAGCCCGCACTTCGTCCACGGGCGCCTGATCAACCTGATCAGCGGCCAGGTCTCGATCAAATACGGGCTGATGGGTCCCAACCACGCCGTGGTTACCGCCTGCTCGACCGGTGCGCATTCGATCGGCGATGCCGCGCGCATGATCAAGGACGGCGACGCCGACGTCATGCTCGCAGGCGGTGCGGAATCGACGATCAACCCGCTCGGCGTGGCCGGTTTCGCGCAGGCGCGCGCGCTCAACATGAGCATGAACGATCGCCCGACCGAGGCCAGCCGTCCCTACGACAAGGACCGCGACGGCTTCGTCATGGGCGAGGGCGCGGGCGTGGTCGTACTCGAGGAATACGAGCATGCCAAGGCGCGCGGCGCGAAGATCTATGCCGAAGTGGTTGGATACGGCCTGTCGGGCGACGCCTATCACGTCACCGCGCCGCACCCCGAAGGCAAGGGCGCCGAGCTCGCCATGACCATGGCCCTGCGCAAGGCCGGGATGGGGGCGAGCGATATCGACTATGTCAATGCGCACGGTACCTCGACCATGGCCGACACGATCGAACTTGGCGCGGTGAAGCGCGTGCTCGGCGACGATCTCGGCGGCGCATCGATGAGTTCGACCAAATCGGCGATCGGCCATCTGCTCGGCGGTGCCGGTGCGGTCGAGGCGATCTTCTGCATCCTTGCCATCCGCGACCAGATCGTCCCGCCCACACTCAACCTCGACAATCCCGACGAGGGTACCGAGGGCGTCGACCTGGTCCCGAAGCAGGCCAAGAAGCGCGCGGTTACGGCCGCGCTCAACAACAGCTTCGGCTTCGGCGGCACCAACGCATCGCTGATCGTCAAGAAGGTCGACTGAGGTGAAAAAGGCCGGGTGCCTGCTGGCGGGCGTCCTCTCGCTGGTCCTCGCGATCGGCGCGATCTGGTTCCTGTCGGGCTGGTGGGGCGGCGCGAACGTCGAGGAGGACACCAATTTCATTGTCCCCTCGGGCGCGAGTCTGACCACGGTCGCCGAAAAGCTCGCCGACGAGGGCCTGATCGGCGATGCCGACGGGTTCCTTCTGCGCGCCAAGATCTTCGGCTCCTCCGATCCGATCATGGCGGGCGAATTCCTGCTCCCTGCAGGTGCCAGCAATGCCACCATCCTCGACACCTTCCAGCACGGCGAGGTGATCCGCCGCTTCGTCACCATTCCCGAAGGTATGCCCTCGATCATGGTGCACGAGCGGCTGATGGCGGAGGAAAACCTGACGGGCGAGATCCCGGTTCCCGTCGAAGGGTCGGTGCTACCCGATACCTATGATTTCGAACGTGGCGAGGCGCGCAGCGCCGTGCTGGCGCGGATGCAGGCGGCGATGCAGAACTATCTCGCCGAAGCCTGGCCCAAGCGCGCCAAGGATATCGCGGTCGACAATGTGAAGGATGCGGTCATCCTTGCCTCGATCGTCGAGAAGGAGACCGGCAAGCCGAGCGAGCGGCGCATGGTCGCGGGGCTCTATTCGAACCGGGTCAAGGACGGCATGCTGCTGCAGGCCGATCCGACGATCATCTATCCGATCACCAGGGGCAAGCCGCTCGGTCGCCGGATCAAGCAGTCCGAGATTGCTGCGATCAACGATTACAACACCTATACCATGGTCGGCTTGCCCAAGGGCCCGATCACCAATCCGGGGCGCGAGGCGATCGCCGCGGTGCTCAATCCCGCCAAGACGACCGCACGCTATATGGTCGCCGATGGCAGTGGCGGGCACGCCTTTGCCGATACGCTCGACGAGCACAATCGCAACGTCGCCAAATGGTTCGAAATCCGTCGCCAGCGCGGGGAAATGTGAGCGGGGCAGACGACGCCCCGCTGATCGTGACTGCGCTCTTGCCGCGCGACCTGCAAGCCCGTTTCACCGCGCTCAGAACCGAGTATTTTCCGCCCGAACGCAATTATCTCGAGGCGCATGTCACGCTGTTCCACGCCTTGCCTGCGATGTGCGAGGGCGAGGCGCTGACCTATCTCAAGCGCGTCGCCGGGGAGTTCGCCCCGGTCGATGCACGGGTCGAAGGGCTGATGCCGCTTGGCGGCGGGACTGCGATCAAGCTCTCCAGCCCTGACATACTGGCCCTGCGCGAAATGATCGCCGACCATTTCCGCGGCATGCTGACGCAGCAGGACCAGCACCGTCCCCGGCTTCACGTGACGATCCAGAACAAGGTCCCCGGCAAGGAGGCGCAAGCGCTGCAAGCGGCCCTGGCCGGGACGATCGATCCGCACCCGTTTTCCTTTCGCGGGCTGGCGCTGCATCGCTATCGCGGCGGGCCGTGGGAGATGATAAAGGAATTTGCATTCCGGGGGCGGGGCACGGCATAAGGAGCCCCTGATACAGGGGGATCGGATATGTCCGGAATTGCCAGTATCTTGGCCTATGGTGCGGCGTTGCTCGCCGTGGTCGCCATGGCGGCGACGACGATCAGGCACTTGCGCTACGCGATGCTCGTCGCCGGACTGGGGGCGCTTGGACATTTCGCCTTGACGGGCCAGGTCGGCTGGGCGGTGGTCGCGTTCGTCTTCGCTGCCGTCAACGCGGTGCAGATATCGGTCCTGCGGCGCAGGGCCCGGCGCGGGTCGATGCTGGAAGAGGAATCCAGCCTGTTCGGCCGTCTGCTCGGGGTCGAGGATCCCGGTCGCCAGCAGCACCTGCGCGATCTCATGACGTGGCTGGACGTCGAAGAGGGGGAAGTGCTGATGCGCCAGGACCAGCCAGACCCGCCGCTGATCTATGTTGCGCGCGGCGGCGTACGGGTCGAATGCGACGGCCGGATCGTCGGTACCTGCGGGCCCGAGGAATTCCTCGGCGAAATGAGCCTGGTATCGGGCCAGACCGCATCGGCCACGGTGATCGTTGCCGAGCGTTCGCGCGTGGCGACTTTCGATCGCGATGCACTGGCGCATTACGCGCGCGCGGTGCCCGAGGTCGACACGGCGCTCACCCATGCGCTCAACCGTGGTCTCGCGGCCAAGGTCAGGCGGATGAACGAGGCCGCCGCACAGGGCTTCGCAGAAAACGCGCGCGAGGCGTAAATGCGCGGTTGACCGCGTGCTCCGACCACCCTAAATGCGCCGCCTGCCGAGCGGGTACTTGCCCCGGCAGGCCTCTTCTGGGGCGGAGTAGCTCAGGTGGTTAGAGCAGCGGAATCATAATCCGCGTGTCGGGGGTTCGAGTCCCTCCTCCGCTACCAAGATTGGTGCCTCACATTAGTCTAATGTTTCTCGTCCACCGTTTTCGCATCGTGCGAGTTCAGCCTTTTGATGGGCGCCTCGGTCTAAGAACCTAATATTGATTGTAAAAGGTGGTCGCATAGCCAGATTTCCGAGCTAACGCACCTCGTTCAATCGCTCCACCTGGTCGCAGAATCGTCTCGTCGAATATTCGATTGACGCCTGACTCTTATGCTATCTAACCCTGGCGAGGGACAATAGGGGTTTCGGGTCTGTGCAGATTGGGGAAGTAGAGCTTGATAGATTGGCCGAAGCGGCACGCGATCGAAGTCGCGTCCAAGGGGCCACTCATCGCTTCTATCGCTATCCAGCCCGTTTCTCGCCTCAGTTTGTCCAGACGGCCATCGAGCAGTTCACAAAGCCGGGCGACTTAGTTTTCGATCCATTCGTTGGTGGAGGCACATCTGTGGTTGAAGCGATGAGACTTGGTCGCGACGCGGTCGGGTTCGACATCAACGAGCTTGCCCTCTTCATTAGCGAGGTGAAAACGACGCCTTTACGAAAGGCAGAGCGAGACCGGCTGCGGCAGTGGGCCGACGAAGTCCCTTCGATCATCAATCTGCATGAGTCGGTTGAATGGGACGAGGAGCGCGAAGCCGCTGGCTACTTCCGCAACCTGGAAGTCCACGGCGCATGGCGGCATCGTAAGGCGATACAGCAGGTGCTGGACTCGATCTTACTGCTGCCGCGCCCCGCAATGCGTGAGTTTGCCAGATGCGCTCTGCTGCGAACCGCGCAGATTGCGCTCGACGGGACAAGAGTTCCGGCGCCCATTGGTGTATTTCGCCGCAAACTGCAATCTAACATCGTCGATATGATTGAAGACCTAGAGGAACTTGAGATTGAGCTTTCCGCACTCAACCGCAGGGGACAGGTCACACTCGTAAAGCGGCCAGCGCAGGAGGCCGACAGCGCCGACCTGTTTGGCGAGCGGAAACCGAATCTGATTTTGACCTCACCGCCTTATCCCGGCGTGCATGTGCTCTATCACCGCTGGCAGATTGGGGGACGACGAGAAACACCGGCCCCCTACTGGATTGCCAACAAGTTGGATGGTGATGGTGAGCGATATTACACGCTCGGCAACCGTCACGAGAAGGGCTTGGGAACCTACTTCGACAACCTCAAAGCATCCTTCGAGGCCATCGCGAAGATCAGTGGCCCCGAAACGACCATTGTTCAAATGGTCGCATTTTCGCAGCCCGAATGGCAGCTAGAGAAGTATTTATCGACGCTGGAGGACGCAGGACTGCGTGAGGTGCAGGCCGATCCTGATGATCGATTGTGGCGTGATGTGCCAAACCGCCGCTGGCACGCTTTGAACCAGTCGAAGCACTCGAGCTCTAAGGAACTCGTTCTCATTCATCGCCGCGCTTAGGCCGCCTCGGCCACCTTTGGTTTCAGAAGAAATTCCAGGTTTCCGAGGTGCCGGATCATCGGGATTAGAACGAGGGCAGCAGCGGAAGTGACGTGAGCCGCGCGCTCGCGAACCGAGTCACCATCAGCATCCTTCCCCATCTCATGGATGACGGACATTCCGAGCAGAAGCATACCCACCTTGTATTGCTCTCGGATCAGTTCCTCGTTGCCTTTCGCGCCCTTCAACTCATTCAGCAGATGAATGTTGTCCGCATTCAGGAAGAAGTCGAAGCGGGCCTTCGCATCGTCAGCGCCTGCATCGGCGCGCACAAGTCTTAGGACTGAACGGTCGGAGAAGTCGTGCTCATCCCATTCCTCCTTTGGCACCCACGTGGCGGTAGGCAACTCGATCCCGGCATCGTTGGTGTTTTCGTCGCCGTCATTTTTCGAATTGTTCTTCTTCTTATTCTTGTTCGGCGAAGGTTTGTGATCCTGATAGGGTGTGACCTGAATCTGCGTGTGGTTGATGAACGGCTCCAACATTTGATCGTCAGACACGGTTATGCGCAGTTTGACCTGTTCGCCGACATTTGGATCGTCCTCTAGCGCGAGCGTCAGCGAAGCTGTTCCCCTGAACAGGCTCATCGAACGTTGGGAGACCGGCGCCCAGCCAACGCTTAATTCCTGTTCCACCAGGTATTCCCCTGGCTCTTTCAACCGGCCGAAATAGTTATCCTCCACATCGGTTTCGAAGCTGATCCGAACAGCGCGGCCTTTCTCGGCGGGCCGGTTCAACTCTTCGCCTTGTGCTTTCCCTTTGAAGCGGAAGAATGATGGGAATTGCTTGCCCTCGAACTTGTCTGACGGCTCGGTCTTTTTCACGTTGAACGGTGTCTTAATCCGTTGACCGCTGAGGAAGATGGACGCCAGCGATGGGGACGAGGACAGAATTTCCTTAAGCGTATCTTCCAGGCTTTTGTCGTCCTCAGCCTTCTCCTTGATCTTCTCCGCCCGCCTACGATTATTGAATTCTCGCAGCAGGGCATGGTGTTTCAAGAAGTCCTCCAACTCCCGTTCGACAGCGGACCGGAATTCGGACTTAGCCAGCGATTCTCTGGTGTTCATGAACAATTCTTCGAGTGAAGTGCGGCTCAGATCCGAACAATCCAATGTGACCAATAGAGAGTCGGCAACGTAGTCGAGTCCGACCTTGCTCCTGGTGAAAAGCTGCTGGCTTAGCGTCCCATGGGTCTGTCCGTTCACGACGAACAAAACGCCCTCTGACCGATTAAGATATGTAGCCGCCTTCTTCGACTTGAAGCCATAGATGCTCACTCGGATTTTCTGCCCGTTCACGACCATTTCGCCATGGCTGGGGAAGTTCGGTTCGAGGTTGGCACCCTTGTCGTTCGCCAGACGCACTAGGACGCCGGTCGCGGGGTTAGCGAAGCTGCGATCAGAGTCACCTTTATAGTTTCGGCACTCGTGCATCATGTATGGGAGGGCGGGGCTAGGCAGGCGCGCATCAATCTGACGGAGCAAACCGTCGCTCAATAGCACATGTGACCTGTAGGTGTATTCATAGTGGTAGAGCTTGATCAGCGATCCAAACTCCTGTGGCAAGGAGTAGGCGTCGTTGCCTTTTGGCCGAATTGGCAGGCTATCCGCATGGAATGACAAGATGCCGTTTTTTTCCTCCCCGCTCACCTTCACTGGGGCCAGATACCGATAAACAGAACTGCGCTCGCCACTGGTCGGCTCCATTCGGCGGACAACGGTGAAACTCCATGAGTTATCATCTTCCGGTGAGAGGATAGATGGATTGCGCCTAGTGACGACCAATTGGAAATGGTGAAGCCCACCGCAGAAGCGCAGTGCGCCTGTGCCACCCATGTTGAATTTGCCTTGGACAAACGGAATGCGCAGTTTGTTCGATTCCGCTAGCGACATGAACGTAAAGGGCACCCGTTGGGGTGTTTGACCTTCACCCAAGTCGGTGATTGTCAGACAGGGCTGCGACTTCGAACCTGTAGCGGCGATACTGATTTTCTCTGCCTGCTCGCGGCGCTGCTTTGGAACCCAATGCTCGATGCGCCCATTGGCGGCTTTGTCGGGATCACTTTCTTCGATCAGTTGTGCGACCGCGCGCTTAACCGAAGTCGGAGCCCCGTCACTTTCAGCTTCAATGCCAGCGGCCAGACACTCGTTCATCAGCCTTGCGTCGATGGAGTTGACGACCTTCTCCACGAGCGCGGCGATCGGGTCGGACTGCTGCGCGCCAAGGATCGCATAGTTGTTTTCCTTGTCGCCAAGGTCGCGCCACACTTCCGTATCGTCCCAATATCCAGCATCTGTCAGGAGGTTCACTACTTCGTCAGGGTGGTCAGCCTTGATAAGCGCCATGCAAAGATCTTTCGCGGTCAACTTTTCCCTCCCTATAGCTTGAAACCCGTGTCGCGCTTTGACGCTGGAGTGGTGAAACTCTTCTCAACGTCAGAGACACTATCTTTCAATGCCTTAATGATCTTCTTAACTTCGTCTTCTTCCCATTCATAGAGGCTCTTGTTCGATAGGTTGCCGATGCGCCGGATTGCATCGAGCGCCCGGTTTGTCCGTCCTTCCGCTAGCTCTCTAAACTTTGCGTGCTTGTCCCTCATGCCGTCACCTCCGATCGAATCGCTAGAGTATCCTGGAAATATGCGGCGGATATGTCAACATAGTATGTCGCCACATATCTTTGCATATATCACGCTTATATTTTTCCCATATGTGACAACTGGTGCCCGCCAGCTCGAAGTTGGGCAGAGGGAAATCGGACAACCAGTTGGAAACCGAGTTTGTGAGGCGCGCTGTCGGCCTCGCATGGAGGCAACGCCAGTGTAACCGGTGTGGCTGCACAAGGTGCTCGCCTCGGATCGGAGCACCAATTTGAGGCAAGCTTTTCCGATATGTTCAGAGCCGCGACCAGCCGCCGACGTCCTTGTCGAACTGCACGATGCCGATCGGTCCACACTCAAGCAAACGCCGCAGGCTGCGCACCTGATCCTTACGAAGCTCTTTCATGCCATCTCTGATGCGGAGGGTTCGCGTCTCGCCCAACGGGACCCGCAAGGCTGTCGTGAACACCGAGGCGGCGATGTCGATGTTGGGCGCGATCGCGAACAGGTCGTCACCCTCATCCTCGGCTAGCCGGAAGAGCTTCAGCCGTTGGACCGGGGCGGTGTGTGCGACCCAGCCGATCTCGCAGTAGCTCGCGAAGCCCACCGGGGCGCTTTCGAGAAGGGCGTCGAGCCCACGCCGGTGATCACCTGAGAGAGTCTCGTCCACGCGAGTGATCGTTAGTTCCTCGTGGTCGAGACCGAGCGCTTCTTGGTGTTCGATAGCAACCATCCACGCCCTGTCCCTCGAGGGCGCGACGATGTGACCGCGGACCTCGCCGTCCTGACGCTGGATGACGCATCCGTATAGATGAAATTTCATGTGGTAGACCTTCATGCTGTTGTCGATCAGCAAGGTCTACGAGCGCACCGCGCGGGAAGCGGGTGGATACTGTGGTGGAAGCAGTGGATTGATTCGCGCCTCTTGGCGACTGTGATGGTCAAGCGGCAGCAGGGGAAGGATTCACCCGACCTAATGCGCCTTTTCGCCAAGTGCTCCCACAGCCTCTAGGTAAGCCATGACCTTGTCTACGTGTTGCTGGAGGCCCGAGCCAAGCTCTGGCATACTTTCTGGAAACTTGGGCCAGTATTTTCCCGGCCTATCCCATATCGGTGCTTCTTCAAGGAACCGGACCATCGGACGCGTTCGCCAAACTTTGGTTCGCAATGAAGACGGTTTCACGCCGTGGGTTCTTTCCTGCTCGATCAAGTACCTCGCAATCTCGCCGTCCGATATTTCAGAATCAGGTTTCGACGCAGCCAAAATCACCTCGGCAGCCCATACATCACAGACCAGCGCCTGACTCGCGAAGTTTCCGTTGTTCTTGAAGAATTTTCGGTCTGGCAAGTGCGGCATATACATTGGGAAGTTCCGCAGTCGTTTGTCACGCTCCGTCCAAACCTGGTCCAAGAAGCTTGCATCCAGTCTAGGAGGCGTCGGCTTTCTGGATTCGTCTGACATGCGCTTCTCTCGCGAGCGCTGTCGCTCGGCGGCCTTATTCCGTCGCCATCTAGCCCGCCAAATCTCCCCTTTTGACTTCTTGAATTTTTTATCCGTCATTACAACACATTAAAGTGCGGACCACTTATTGCAACACAATGCCAACACGACACCGACCGTTTCCGATCATATCGCCCAATTTCCGGTCATCGCCGGACAGAACTGCACTAAGTGAAAGGAGATTTTTGTGATTTCAGAAGTTGAAAGTGTTGCCAATCAAGCCGCACGTCTTGCCTGCGTCCTTATGCATCCAGGCATGACGCGTGAAGAATATGACGGCCGGCTCCAAAGTCGGCAGGAGCGAGGCGACGATCTCGAAATGCGAATTGAAGATTGTCAAAACTGCCTTGAGAACTACAGCTTCGATCCCGACACCGATTGTCGTGAAGCTATTGTCGAGGCTCGCGGAGTCTTCAAGGGAATGAAGCAGGTGATCGACGAAGTGGCCTCCGATCCCTCAATCATTTTGACATAGATCTCGGCACGTGTCGGCATGACTCGCCGGTGGATGGCACCGAATGAAATCCCACTGGGATTTTGGCGCCATCCGGGTCATTGAGACCAGCCGCTTCTAGGACTTCCATTCCCTGCGGAGGTGACCACAACCATGGTTCTCTCCGCAGGGATGGAACTTGAAGTCCTTTAGCGACTAAAGAGGGGCAATTTCCCGCCGAAGGGTGGTTCTGCCCTAAAAACAGGAATTTACCGATTCCGCGGTCTAGGGCAAAAACACAAAACCTAGTTGGTAAAGAAAGGTAGATTCACAACCCGTTGGGGCTCGTGGTCTCCATTCAGCCCATGACCATCCCAACCACGCGAACATAGCTTCCGAAAAAACTAGCTACCATTGGCGCGGAGTAAGCATGCTTCATGGTTACATGGGCCGGGGTTCATTCTCGGCTTTGGTGGGGGTCATGGTGCTTTTTGCTTCCATGGAGTTCATGCTTCACTGCGACCGGGCTTCGCCCGGCAGCGGAACGACGCTGCTTCGCAGCATCGCTCCAGACGACTTTTGAATTTGTATTTGTTTCCAAATCGACCTCCCAAGGAAGACTTTAATCCCCCGCCACCATGCAAAGAGATCAGCATGGCAGCGGAGGGGTTATTCCTGGTTATCCCATGGGAAGTGGTAAAGAGCATCGATCGTGCGACGATCAGGCTGGCGGAACGCATTACCGGCCTATCTGCTCCGAAACCCCGGCCTCTCGGCCCGTTCGGTCATCCAGCACCTGCTGGACACACCCTGCTGGACTTTCCTTCAATCCTCACAGGGCAGGGGCTTCAGCCCCATCTTTTGGCAAGCTTTCACTCCGAGGGGAGCGGGGCTTTCACCAGCCGGTCGTCACGGCCGATTTTCCCATTGCGCGCACTCGCTCAGCTCCGGTCTTATTCCCGGCTACCGATATGCCGCAGGGCAAGCGGCGAGATCCCTTGTGCGTATGGCAACGCGCGGTCGCTAACCGTCTGTCGCGAGCCTGAACTGGCTTACCAATAGTATACCACGGAGCCGGCTGTGCTCGGACTGAAAAGTGGGAGGTGGCGCGGTCTTGAAGCCCTATAAATTCGATCAATGAAGTGCCGGTGATCGGGTTGTTGACGAGTGCACGTAGACGCGTCTATTGCCGGTGCATGAAGGACACTATCAAACGCGACAATTCCTATTGGCTCGGACGTCTGGAGAAGGATGGTCACAGCGATCTCCTGGCACAGATCGAAGCTGGCGAGATGAGCGTCTACGAAGCCACCCAGAAAGCAGGATACCGAAAGAAAGGACCGCGATCGGCAGCAGGAAAGCTGTCCTATCATTGGCAACGAGCTAGCCATGCGGAGCGGAAACGCTTTATCGCAGCGCACGCCAAAGACGTGAACCGAGTGCTTCGCGAGTGGGGCGAAGACATGAAGAAATTGAAGGCACAAAAACCCAGCGAGTAGACTGGAAAACAACCCGACAGTCCACTCCGCGTCTCCTAGAATAGCGGGATAAACCAACGCTCTAGGATATGCTCAATGACCACCCCCACGAACACCGTCACCATCAGTGACGCAGCCAAGCTCTGGATCGCTCGGTGCGAACTCGAACAGCTCGAACGCGCTACGCTCCATTCCTATCGCGGCCATGTGAAGAACCACATTGAGCCGAAGATGGGTCATCTGCTGCTCACTCAGCTATCGGCGGTCCATGTCCGCGAATTTCTCGATGCGATGCTCCGGGACAGCACGCGGGCGATGGCGAAGAAGTGCCTGACCACTCTCCGCTCCATCATCAGCACTGCCCAGGAACGGGGTGTAGTGCAGCACAACGTTGCCCGCGATGTAAAGCTCAGGCGAGCAGAACGTCATGACCCCGATCGGGTCTTTCCGACCAAGGGCGAGATCAAAGCCCTGATCGCGAACGCACCGGAGCGGCACAAGCCTCTGATCATGACTGCGCTGCTAACTGGCATGCGTATGTCAGAGCTGCGGGGCCTGACGTGGGCGGCTATCGACTTCCAGCGTAATCTCATCACGGTCAGGCAACGCGCCGATCGCTATTGTGAGATGGGCAACACGAAAAGCAGATCAGGACGCCGTGAGATTCCGATGGGACCACAGCTGGCAGGCGTGCTGAAGGCTTGGAACATCGCCTGTCCGAAGGGTGACCTGGATCTCGTATTTCCTAACGGTGTGGGAAACGTCGAGACACACTCAAACATCTACAATCGCATCTTCAAGCCGCTGATGCTCAAGTGCGGCATCGTGGACGGGGAGGGCGCTCCGAGGTTCTCACTGCACGCTATGCGTCATGCGGCTGCATCGCTCTTCATTGAGCAGGGTTGGCCGCCGAAGAAGATCCAGACCATGCTGGGGCATTCTTCGATCACGATGACCTATGACGTCTACGGGCACCTGTTTCATGATCCGGCGAAGGACGTGGACCTGATGGGCGAGATGGAGAGGGGACTGCTGGCGGCTTAGTCAAAGTAGTGAGAGAATTCCTGATGGCTTAGTGTTCGGAAGCGGTGATCAGCCCGCCATGTTTGGAGACCTTTGTTAGAAAGTGTGTGGCGGACTGGGTTTCTTCTAGGCCTGCATCTCGCCAAGAATTCGCTCCATGTGCGATCAATCCAATCGCCAAGCCAGGAACAGCGCCTAAGATTGTTCCACCGAGCGTCGCGCCTGCCGCACCACCAAAAAACCCATACTGCAACGCGTCCGTCGCCATACCCTTCGCTTCGTCCAGCGAGTCTAATCGGAAGAGGCTTTTCAGATATGGGCCAAAGGATCTTTTCCTGTTTTCCCAATCATCAATGATCCGCTCTGCCGCGGCACGCACGCGAGCGTCCCTAGCCGTTTTGTCTGCGATGCGGGGAATGCGCTTCGCTTCCTCAGCAAGAAGCTCACTAAAGGATTGCAGTCCCTCTCGATCTTTCGAGAGCGCCGCAAAATCGGAAGGGGTTACTTCTGTTAGATCGAACGTCATCGAAATGACCAATTCTCCGATCTCTTGTCCTGATACAGCCTCTGTCGGCTTTAGGCGTGCATCATCGAACAAGATCGCCTGGTATAGCTCTGCTTCGCTCAATTGAGACGCTAGAACGTGGGTGTCAGCGTTGTCGGTTACAACTGCGCAGCCCCGATCATTCGCCGCTGATGAGGCGGCAGTAGACATAACCAACTCACCAACTTTGGGGTGCACCGCCAACCATGAAGCACCTCTGTGGCCTCGGCGGGGGCTCCAAATGAGTCCCTTCTCAAAAAGCGCGTTCTGTAAAGTGTATGAGAACTTTGATCGATGGATCTGGAAAATTTCATCGTCACCGAACTGATCGATTGTAGCTTGTCGATCCAGTTGGCTAACAAAGCTCTGATCTTGAAGGTCCTTCGCAAAGCGCTCCGCTAAGCGATTGGCTGCGAAATAAGCTTGCGGACTGTCGAGGGGATATGTGGTGACTAGAGGCTGCCCCCATGCACCCTCTGTTTCCATCAATTCTCTGATGAAATCTGAATCTCGGAAAGCATATTCCTTGGGTGCCATCCTGAGAATGTGAGGAAAGAATAGAAGCGATGATCTGAGCCAAGTCTCATCCCGAAAGTGAATATATGGGTAGTAGAGGGCATCCTTCACCTCCGTTCGACCGGAATGATCTGCTTCGGGCACTTTGATAACTCCTCATCAGGCGGCTTCGAATGCATAGGGCATTTTTTGGCATTAAGCGCAAAGCATTGCTTGGCTGAAGATGATGAAAATACTCCGTGGTGGCTACGGCCGAAATGACATATTCCACCCCGAACTTGAGTTATGCATTCGCGAGTTACACAGTTTTTCCTACTGCCGTGGCGGTGGAGGGCTGGACGTCCAGCGACCGCAATGCCATCGCGAGCCCAATAGGTGATAGGGGTCTGAATACATGGTCGATTTCAAGAGCCGCCTCGGTGGCAAGTCTGCGTCAAAACCGACCGATCCAATTGAGCTATACGATACGTTGGATCGAGAGCACGACAAAGGTCCTTTGCGCCCCTCTCAACGGGCGGTTCTTGCTGAGTGGAATAAGCGGTCCAGCAAAACTCGTGACGTGATTGTAAAACTGCACACTGGTCAGGGGAAAACCCTTGTTGGTCTGCTGATGCTGCAAGCTCGTTTGAACGCCAAAAAGGGGCCGGTCGTTTATTTATGTCCCGATAATTATCTTATTGCGCAGACTTGTGAGCAGGCCCGCCAATTCGGCATCCGCACTTGCACCGCACCAAACGACCTTCCTGAGGAATTTCTCAATTCCGATCAGATCCTCGTTACGTCTGTGCAGAAGCTCTTCAATGGCTTGACCAAATTTGGATTAAGGGGCTCCTCCTTAGAGGTTGATACCGTCCTAATGGACGACGCGCACGCTTGTGCGGACCGTATTCGTGAGGCCTGCAGAATCCGCATCCCAAGAGACGAACCTGCCTATTCGGAGCTGAAATCTCTATTCGCGGTTGATCTGGAACAGCAAGGGGTAGGGACCTTTGCAGACATTGAGAATAAGAAGCGTGATGCTCTCCTGCCCGTGCCCTACTGGACTTGGGTAGAGCGGGAATCTGAGGTGGCATCCATTCTGTCGGCGCAGAACGATCGCAAGTCGGTCAAATTTGCCTGGCCATTACTCAAGGACATCCTTTCGCACTGCCAATGTGTGTTTTCAGGTGCGGCAGTTGAAATTGAACCCTACCTCTCACCGCTTGACGCTTTTGGGTCTTACTCAAACGCGCAGCACCGGATTTTCATGTCGGCCACGGTCACGGATGATGCTTTCCTCGTTAAAGGTCTTCGCCTTACTCCCGCTACTATTACGAACCCACTCACTTACGATGAGGAAACGTGGTCCGGCGAGAAAATGGTCGTGATCCCATCGCTTATCCATGAAGACTTGAGCCGTGATCGGATCATATCCGGTTTCGGCAAACCCAATCCCGACCGCAAGTCGGGATATGTGTCTCTAGTTCCGAGCGCCGCGATAAGCCAAATCTGGCAGGATAAGGGCGCTGTCGTGGCGGATAAGGACAGTATCGACGAGTTACTCGACAATTTGAGGGACGGACAGTTTGAAGACACGGTCGTTCTGGTGAATCGTTACGATGGGATTGATTTGCCAGACGCTACGTGCCGAATATTGATATTCGATTCACGTCCCTATTCGGAGAGCTTAATAGACTTGCATAGCGAAGCTGTCAGGCCCCGAAGCGAGGCGACGCTCATGCGCACTGTCCGCACTGTCGAACAGGGAATGGGGCGCAGTGTCAGAGGTGAGAAAGATTACTCAGTTATCGTCGTAATCGGCTCAGACCTTGTGAGGCTGATGCGCGAGAAAGCGACTCGCCGTTTTCTCTCGCCGCAAGTCGAGAAGCAAATTCAAATTGGCTTGGAGGTTGCGGAGATGGCGCGCCAAGAGGTCGCGGATGGGACGAAGCCGGTAAAAGCTTTTAACACGCTAGTTAAGCAGTCCTTGAGAAGGGACCCCGATTGGAAGGCATTCTATGCTGAGCAAATGGACGGGATCACACCGCGCGGTCCGAACGAAGAGATCCTGAACCTTTATGCCGGCGAGCTTGAAGCGGAGGAAGCATACCTTTCAGGCGACTATGCGGGCGCGTCTCAACGCTTGCAGGCACTTATCGACGGTGGGAAAATAGACGAAACCGACCGAGGTTGGTTTTTGCAGGAGCGCGCAAGATACGAATGGGTAAGCAATCGTGCTGAAGCAAATGCTCTTCAGGTCGCAGCTCATAAGATGAACCGCCTTCTGCTTAAGCCGCCGACGGGCGTCACCGTTACAAAACTGACAATAGTGAGCCAGGGTCGCGCAGAGCGGATCATCAATTGGTTGCGTAGATTCGATAGCTACTCGGATATGGATGTCGTGCTCAGCGATATACTCGGCAAACTGCGGTTTGGGGTGAAGGCCGACCCCTTCGAGCAAGCCCTAGACGAACTGAGTTTTGCCTTGGGGTTTGCTGGCGAGCGTCCTGACAAAGAATGGAAGGAGGGGCCGGACAACCTCTGGGCATTGGATGATAAGCAATACTTACTCATTGAATGCAAAAGTGAGGTGAGTGTAACCCGTGCTGAGATAAACAAGCGAGAAACGGAGCAGATGAACCGTTCGGCATCTTGGTTCGACAAACATTATAAAGGGATGGATGTTACGCGCTTGATTATCCACCCTGCGAAGCGGATCGAAAGCGCGGCTGCTTTCACTCATGTCGTCGAAGGAGTTACCGAAAAAGGTCTTACAAAGTTTGTCCAGGCATGTCGTGCATTCTTTAAGTCTTTTGAAGGGCAGAACTTCGCTGATCTATCGGCTTCCCATGTCGATTCACTCGTCAATTCCCACAAACTGAGCGTAGACGACATCACGAAGGTCTACTCACGAAAGCTAAAAGACATGAAGTAAAGGACTTGCTCAGCGCAAGTCCTAGTGTTGCATGAGCCGTCCACGTAGACGCGTCTACGCACCATTCCCGTTGGAATCATAATCCGCGTGTCGGGGGTTCGAGTCCCTCCTCCGCTACCAGGTTGAAATTTCTCACGCGTTACATGCGCCGAAGAACTCGTCGATCTCCGTATCGCTGCTACGAGACGGGATGGTGATCGTTTCGTCGCCATAAGAGACGCTAAGCGCCGCTCCTTCGCGGTAGGCTGTCATTACGGGGCTCTGCGGGTCCGTGGTCACTTCTACCGTCGTTCCAAGCTGGGTCTTGCGTGTCTCGATCGAGAGTTGCTGGTCGAGGTTTCCGGCCTTGAGCGTCGCCGTGTCTAGTCGTTGCGAAACGATTTCCGGCGGGCGGTTAAATGATACCAAAACCGTCTTGCCCATAGCTCCAGGAGGGCAACGCAGATTGAGCGCGATATTGTCTGTGCGCGGAACTCCGAAGCTCAGTGCTGGTCCGCGTTCGCCTTTCGAGAAATAGTAGGCCATATCCTGGTCGAAGTCGGGGGCGTCGCGGGTTGCATCGCCCTGAACCGGGCCGGGCTCGGGATCGCTTAGTTCCGTATCCGCCATATCGCGGTTCGGTTCGGGGGTTTGCGAATTGTCGTCGGCACATGCAGCGAGCGCTGCAAAAGCCGCAGCCGAGACGAGGATTGCGCGTGTCATATCGCTTCTTCGTGTCATCGTGATGAGAGAGGGAGGGGCACCCCGGCGTAATCGGGTGCCAGGGCGCCCGGGAGGCTGTTACCAATAGGGCGTGACGACCCAGTAGGAATAGACGCTCGACTGGTATTCGCGGTCGAGCTGCCGGTCGCGGTCGTTTTCGCTATAGGATGGGGCGTTGCGCAATTGCTCTTCGGTCACGTCGAGCCTGTAGCCGCCCAGTTCGGTATCGTATTCGAGCTTCTCCCATGGGAGGCTGTGCAATTCGCCACCCATTCCGAGGAATGCGCCGACCGAAACCTCGACGTCGCGCGCCTGACCCGACAGCTTATCGATCAGGATCCTGCGCACGGTGCCTATCTTGTTGCCTTCACGGCCGTAAACAGTGGTGCCTTCGACCCTGTCACTGCCGATTACCGAATGGTATTTTGTTCTCTCGTCAAGCATGCTCCTTCTCCGTGTGTCTGGATTGTCGGAGGAGCTATCGTCTAGAAGATGCGGAGGATAACTCCTCACCCCTCCAATGATCGAGCGCGAAAATCGTGCCGAAACGACATTCGGGGCCGGCTGTCATTCGCCCGAAACCGGCACAGCGTGACGGTTGGGCCGTTCGAATCCCAAGCGCTGAGGCAACGCGCCGCGCGACACCGTCCCATGTTTATGAGCGATTGAAATCCTTTGAGAACATGACAGAATGCTGGGCGGAGGACACCCATGATCAGATGTTTATCGAGCGCAATGGCAGGCCTCGCTTTTGTCCTGGCAGCGAGCGCCGTTGCAGGGGACCAGCCAGATCGCTCGCCGCCTTACGAGGGGCCGGTCATCGACGTTCATCTCCACGCCGACAGCGCCGCTCAAAACGGGCCGCCGGGCCAATCGATCTGTCCGGGTCAAGGGCCGCTGGAGAATATTCGGTTCGACGCACGGGACGATTGGCGCGCAGCGCTGGTGGAGCGCGGCTTCGATCCTCCTTGCGAGGCGCCCCTAGTAGGCGCTGCGAACGATGATGCCCTGCGCGACCAGACCATTGCGCAAATGCGCGAACGCAATGTCCGCGGCTTCGCAAGCGGGCCGGCCGAGTTCGTGGAAAACTGGGTGGACGTGGCCCCCAATCTCTTCTGGCCGACCACGAAATTCTACCTGCCCTCGGAAGAGACACCGACCCCCGAAGAAATCGCAGCAGCGGCCAGGGCCGGTGATACCTTCGCACTGGCTGAGATCGTGAACCAGTATGCCGGCATGTCGCCGAGCGATCCGCGCATGGATGCCTACTGGCAAATGGCGAAAAGGGAACAATTGCCGGTTGGTATCCATCTTGGACTTGGGCCTCCAGGGTCGGTCGCCCTCTATCCTGAATTTCGGGCAGTCAGTCCGCTTGAACTGGAGCCGGTCCTACGGCGCTATCCGCGGCTTCGCATTTTCGTGATGCATGCCGGCTACCCGTTCCTGGAAGACATGAAGGCGATGCTCTACCTCTACCCTCAGCTGATGGTCGGGACAGGTGTCCTGCAGTTTCAGATACCTCGTCATGAATACCACGCATACCTCGAAGGCTTGGTGAAAGCCGGCTTTTCAGACCGGATCATGTTCGGGTCCGATCAAATGGTCTGGCCTGGCGCGATTGGTGAAGGCATCGATGCGATAAACGAGGCACCGTTCCTGACCTTCGATCAGAAAAAAGCGATCCTCCACGACAACGCGGTCCGTTTCTTCGATCTTGCCTCTATGAGGGGCGATTGAAATAGGCACATCAATCCGCGTGTCGGGGGTTCGAGTCCCTCCTCCGCTACCATTCCAAGTAATCTTCCAGGACAAGTAAAGGCGGCTCAGCCTGTCCTTCGCTTTTGCTGCGTTCGCTCCGTGGGGACGTGCTCGCTCCATTGGCGGAGCTCGTCGAGAATACAGATCGCGGTGCTTCCGAAGCCGGTAATTTCGTATTCGACAGACACTGGAGATGTCGCAACGACCTCGCGTTTGATCATCCCGTGATCTTCGAGATGGCGCAGGCGTTCGGTGATCATCTTCTTGCTCGCCCCGCCTACCATACGTGCGAGGTCATTGAAGCGCACGGGGCCATCCTTGAGATGATAAAGGATTGAGCCCGTCCACTTGCCGCCGATGATCCGCATTCCGCGCTCGATCGCACATGGTTCGGTGCAAGCTTCCACCGCCACGCGGCGCCCGTTTTCACTCTCGATGACCTTTGCGCGCATTGGCGCCTCCTTGCAAAACTGATTAGCAGGTTACTAAAAGGTAACTGGTTGAAGTTCGTAACCTGCTTCCCTTATTTCGCCTCCAGACGCTGATTCGTCAAGGGTCGGCGACACATCTGGAAGGAGCGAAACCATGAAAGTCCTGATCCTCAACGGTCACCAACCCTATGAATTCGCCAAAGGCGAACTCAATGCGACGCTTGCCAACAAGGCTCGCGAGTTCTTCGAGGCGCGTGGCGATGAAGTGCGCCTCACCAAGGTTTCCGACGGCTATGACGTCGATGAAGAAGTCGAGAACCACCGCTGGGCCGACCTCGTCTTCATGCAGTTTCCGGTGAACTGGATGGGCGTTCCCTGGTCGTTCAAGAAATACATGGACGAGGTCTACACCGCCGGGATGGACGGACGACTGACGGTTGGCGACGGTCGCGCGCCCGAGGCCCCCAAGGCCAATTACGGCATGGGCGGCACGCTCGCCGGCACCAAGTATATGATTTCGACAACGCTCAATGCGCCAGCGGAATCGCTCGACGATCCCAGCGAGCCGTTTTTCGAAGGCATGTCGCTCGATGATCTCCTGCGCCCCGTCCATCTCAACGCCAAGTTCTTCGCCATGGAGCCGTTGCCGACCTTCGGAGCCTTCGATGTGATGAAGAACGCGGAAGTCGAAAAGGACTTCGCCCGCTTCGATGCGCACCTGAAAGCCGCCTTCGCAGCCGCAGAAGCCGCGTGACCGCAGCGAGAGGAGTAGCACGATGACCAAGCAAGCTCTCGTCGAGCCGGGCACCATCGCCCCGCTCGCTGACCAGGCATCGCCCGACATGTATGCCGAGCTCGTCAACACCGGCACAACGCGCCTCGTGCGCATGGTCATGCCTCCCGGCGCGACCGACGCGCCTCACCGTCATCCCGAAGAGATCGTCTATTTCGTCCGCGGAGGGTCGCTCTCGATCCGGCTCGAAGACGGAACGACGATCGAGAAGGAAGTGGCCGATGGCCAGGTCATGCACAACGGGCCGTGGACCCACCAGGTTACCAATGCTGGTGAGAGCGAGGTTGAAGCAATCATCTTCGAGCGCCTCGACAACGATGTCGAAGGAGCTGACCATGGCTGACATCCACCTCTACACCGCTGCAACGATGAACGGATACAAGCCGGTCATCTTTCTCGAAGAGGCGGGTGTCCCCTACGATCTGACCCTTATCGATTTCGCCAAGCAGGAGCAGAAGGCACCCGAATACCTGAAGCTCAATCCGAATGGCAAGATCCCGACCATCGTGGACCGGTCCGAAGACCGCCCGATTTTCGAATCCGGCGCGATCCTTTGGCATTTGGCGGAGAAATACGGCCAGTTCCTGCCCGACGATCCGGTTGGTCGCTCCGAGGTCATGCAATGGCTGCTGTTCCAGGTCGGCCATATCGGCCCGATGATGGGACAGGCGATGTATTTCCAGCATATTGCCGCGCCCAACGGCCATGAGGAACCCTTCTCGATCAAGCGCTATGTCGATGAAAGCCGGCGCCTGCTCGAAGTGCTCGACACGCATCTGGAGGGCCGCGAATGGGTCGCGGCCGACCAATACACGATCGCCGACATGATGATTTATCCTTGGGCGCGCGCCTATGTCTGGGCGCGAGTGTCGGTCGAAGGCCTCGATAATCTAAAAGAATGGTTCGACGGCATCGACGCCCGCCCTGCCGTGCAGAAGGCGCTGACCATCCCCAAGGCCAACCCGCAATTTTGGGATGAGAAGGCCGATGCCAGCGCCTTCGCGAAAGAGAACGCCGCCCGCTTCGCATCCGACGTGAAATCGGATCGCTGAACAACCGGCACCACAAGCAGTCAGGAAGGCGGACGCCTTCCGACCATACATTCAAAGGACAAATCTATGTCTGAGACCATCCTCATAACCGGTGCTGCAACCGGCCTCGGCAAAGGAACCGCAATTGGCCTGGCCAAGGCAGGCCACAAGGTGATCGCTACGGTCGAGAACTGGCCGCAGGTCACGCAGCTACAGCAGGACGCGGCAGACGCCGGCGTCGAATTGACCGTCGAGAAGCTCGACTACCTCGAACCTGAGGATCACGACACGGTGCTGCGTAAATACGGCGAAGAGGTCGATATCGTCGTTCTCAATGCCGCTACTGGACAGACCGGCCCCGTCGCGGAAGTGCCGGTCGATCGGATCCGAAAGGTGTTCGAGGTTAACGTTTTCACCACTCTCGAACTGGCGCAGCGCTTTGCCAAAAGCTTCGTAAAGCGTGGCGACGGGAAGATCGTGTTCGTGTCGTCGATCGCGGGCTTCTGGATACTGCCCTATCTCGCACCATACGTAGCCTCGAAGCACGCAATCGAAGGGATCGCGCAAATCATGCGGCATGAGTTGGATGGCACTGGCGTCAAGGTCGCGACCATCAATCCCGGCCCGTTCCGCACAGGCTTCAACGATCGCATGTATGATACGGTCGATCAGTGGTTCGAGGCGGGAGTGAACTTCAGCGATGAGGCACCGCTGCGGGAAATGCAGGCGCAAATGGCAGGCGACGATCTTCAGCTCGATCCGCAACCGATGATCGATTTCATGGTCGATCTCATCCCGCAGGACGAACACAAGTTCCGTAGCGTCTATCCCGAGCAATTCGTCGATGATGTCCGCCAGTATCAGGAAGGTCTCTGGACGCAGCCGATGACGCAGGCAGCATAGCGGCCGTATGGCTCTGATTCTTGTCGGCGAACTTAAACCGGAACCCATTGGAAAATGGGTTCCGGTCAATCACCAGTGCGGCGTTCGCGGTTTACACGCCGACAAAGATCGATCAGTCCAATCTACGCGGTAACGTAGACGCGTCTACGCTCGTTTCCGTTGGAATCATAATCCGCGTGTCGGGGGTTCGAGTCCCTCCTCCGCTACCATTCTCGAATCCGCATGGGTTCGTTTGGGGCCGTATGCATCCGCAAAATTCAATTAAAACAGAATGATGTGAGCGATTCGCGTCCGCTTGCGTGCGCTTGCATTCGCTTGAAGCCGGATTTGGTGTGGGGGTATTTTGGGGGTATTTTCCGGGGGTAGCGAAAAGGAGCGATACCCCCAATGGCCTTGAGTGAGATTCAGATCAAAAAAGCGAAGGCGGCAGAACGCCCATACAAGCTTGCGGATGGGGAGGGTCTATTCCTTCTTGTTCAAAAGAACGGCTCGAAGCTCTGGCGGCTGAAATACCGGTGCCACGGTAAGGAGAAGCTGCTTTCTTTCGGCGCCTATCCCGAAGTAGGAATAGCGGCAGCAAGAGAACTCAAGAAAGTTGCCAAGGGGGTGTTGGCCGAGGGTAGGGACCCGATGGTCCACAAACCAGGTCGGGATTTCGAACAGGCCAAGACCTTTAGGGCGATCGCCACCATGTGGCATCAGAACAGAGCAGGTAGTCTCGACCCCGCGCATGCGAAGCGTGTCTGGTCGCGCATGGACCAAGATGTGTTTCCTGTCTTGGGCGAACTCATGATGCATGAGATAACTCCACCAGAAGTCCTGAAGGTCATTCGGAAAATCGAGGAACGCGGCGCGCTCGACATCAGTCGGCGGGCAAAGCAATGTATCGGACAGGTATTCCAGTTCGCTATTGCCAGCGGCCTTTGTGATTCCGACCCTACTGCGCATCTTCGCGGGGCATTGAAGCCACGGCCTCGGGTCAAGCATATGGCGAAGCTACCTCTCGCGCAGCTACCCGAGCTGATGATTAAGATCGAGCAATATCAAGAAGAGGGTGAAAGACGCTCCGAGATTACCCGGGCAGCATTGATTTTCGCTCTTCTTACATGGGTGCGGACGAAGGAGCTTCGGTTCGCCAAGAAGCACGAGTTCGAAGATCTGGGTGGACCTTCACCAGCATGGCGCATTGGCGCTGATCGGATGAAAATGGGTCGCGAGCATATTGTGCCATTGTCACGGCAAGCTGCCTCACTAGCCGAAGAAATGATCAGCAAGTCCGAAGGCGAATACGTTTTTCCAGGTCAAAAGCCCAAGATGCCGCTTTCCGAGAATACGATGATCTACGGCCTATATCGGCTTGGGTACCACGGGCGGCAAACTGTTCATGGTTTCAGAGGTCTGGCGAGCACTTGGGCAAACGAGCAGCTTGTCGAAGTTGGCGAACCCCCGATGTGGATCCGGAGATATCATGAGGATTGGGTCGAACTGCAATTGGCGCACAGCGAAGAGAACGAAGTTCGCGGAGCCTACAATGCTGCGGAATATCTCGCTCCTCGTCGTGCAATGTTGCAGGATTGGGCAGATTACCTCGACTGCCTTGGCGGCAAAGCGCAGAACATTGCTGTTTTGAGGGCCGCTTGACCCGCTCCTAACCTGTCGCCTGTCCTAGCCATTCCACCCGAAGGCGGTCGAACCCGACAACGATACCCTCTGCGGTAACTTCAAATCCGAAGTCATCGTTCGAGGGTTCATAGTCTTCGAGAACCCAGTGATCCCCTGCATCAGTCACGATGGCGGCTCCTCGGGGAAGGTGCTCAAGCCGTCCGCTAATCCTTTTCCGATTCGTATTCATGTCGAGCTGTATGCCATCCATCGCGCGATAACGCTCTTTACATATCCAGGTGTTTCTCGATTTTTCGGTATCCCGCCGGCTCGCGACACAGCGCCAGGGCCTGCATTGTAAGCGGCCAGCGCGAGATGGATCGCGCCGAAGCGATCAAGCATCAGCTTCAGATAGCGCGCGCCACCGTCGATGTTCTGAACCGGATCGTGGCGATTGCTGACACCAAGTTCCCTTGCGGTTCCCGGCATGAGTTGAGCGAGCCCCGCCGCGCCAGCCGGACTGATTGCCATGGGGTTGAACCGAGATTCCTGCCACACCAGCGCCTGGAGGAGGCGAGGAGGGAGCGAGTATCGCGCTTCGGCTTGCCGAATGAGTGGCTCATACAAGGCTTCCTTGAAGCTTCGATCGATGTCGGCCGGCTGGTCATCTGGTTTACCGAGGTACATCGCAGTTGGGTTGAACCCGGCCTCTTCATCGATCGCAATCTCAACCTTGCCAAGGTCATGATCGAATACCTGAAATTCCTGCGCACGGGCGGATCCCGAGATCGCAACCGTGAGGGCACAGCATGTGCCAGTTACCCAGAACAAGTTCATCACTTTGCCTTTCGCCTTGCCTCGAATCGTTTGAGAACATAAATAGAACAACAAGGTGTAGGAAAGCGCCTTCTGCAGGTTTACCCGAGAGGAGAGGAGCTCGTTTGGAGGGGGCAATTATGCGGCGATGGAGCCAGTATGCCCGTTTCGAATTCGACCCTGTCACGTACCTCGCTTGAGGACACCGCCCGCAAGATCTGCGAAAGCCGGGGCGGCAAGTGGTCCGGCACCAAGGGCATGGCCTGCTGCCCTGCGCATGAAGATCGCACGCCGTCACTCGGTGTGTCGCTCGGCCGACAGGCCATCCTCTTCCACTGTTTCGCGGGATGCGATCAGCAGAGCGTGCTGGCTGCTTTGGCGCGTGAAGGTTTCGAGGCACCGGCGCTTTTTTCAGCTTCTGAGATCACCAACGAACCCGGACCGGCCAGCACCCGCGAACCCTCGGCGGCAGCGCTGAGGATCTGGCGCGATGCACAGCCACTGCGTGCCAGTCCGGCAAAGGCTTATCTTGAGAGCCGCGGCATCCTCGCCGCATCGCCGGTGCTGCGCTTCCATCCACGAACACCGCTTGGTCCGAAGGGACGCACTCGCTTTTTGCCCGCCATGATTGCGGCGGTCAGCCTCGACGAGGGGCCGGTCGCCATCCACCGCACCTTCCTTTCGGGCACTGCCAAGGCCGACTTCGACAAGCCGAAGCGTGCGCTCGGCGCGCTCGGTGAAGCTGCCGTCCGTCTCTTCGTTCCGGCCTCTGGCAAGCTCGGCCTCGCCGAGGGCATCGAGAGCGCGATGTCGGCCTATGCTCTCACCGGCATTCCCGTCTGGGCGACCCTGGGCAATGAGCGCTTCGGCCTCGTGAGCGTGCCCGAAAGCGTCACCGAGCTTCACCTCTTCGTCGATCACGATGCTGGCGGCGAGCTGGCTGCCTCGCGTGGGCTCGCCGCTTATGCCCGCGACGGGCGGACGATCCACGTTCGCAAACCATCCTCACGCGACACCGACTGGAACGATGAACTTACAGCATGGCTGCGCCGCAAGGCGGCGCGGTAGAGGAGAGAGGGCTTCTCGAATTCCTGATCCGGCAGAGGGCCTGTCCCGATGCCCTCATCAGGAGGACGAATTGCCATGTTTCAATCAGACCTGTTTCCCGCCGGCGAGCAATTGTCGTCAGTGCCATTGGCTTACGCTGTCGGTGCCAGGATTGCCGCGCTTCTCGCTTCGGGACGTCATCTTACCCGTGCCGACATTTCCGGGATGTTTGCCGACGAGACCGGCGTCGTGGACTGGGGAAGCGCCTGGACCATCGATGACTACAACAACGCGGTCGAGATCGGGGCGCTGCTCTGGCTTCGCGAGTCTTCGCGCATAGATCTGGCGACCAGCGTGCACGAAGCCGAAGCGCGGTTCGACTGGCTCGAAGCAGCCTTGCCGCCGCGGCACGTTCGCAGCGAAGCACAGGTCGAGCTCCAGCAGTTCTCGACCCCGCCAATGCT
>Ga0066644_10000272_pt1 | contig 33586 bp, 30 predicted proteins | sample CryGeyCG2114_020_FD_62735 | JGI IMG/M metagenome (GOLD analysis project Ga0066644, IMG submission 62735) | Groundwater microbial communities from aquifer - Crystal Geyser CG15_big_fil_post_rev_8/21/14_0.20 | ecosystem: Environmental > Aquatic > Deep subsurface > Groundwater | place: USA: Utah...
CGTGAAGGACAGCCTGCGGAATTTGTGGGCCAGGACGGGCAGGACGCTCGCCTTCAACCTGCTGCGCGCGGACGCGGGCGACCGTTACCAGGGCCTCTATTATGCCGACGGCGGAGAGTTCCTGACCTTCTGCAAAACGGAACTCTCGCCCCGCACGAGCGTCACCAACGACGCCCCCCTGCCCGACTTCACCTTCGTCGTCCGGCGGTAGCGCTACAAGTCCACCGTCTCCAGATATTCCGGCACCACGACGTCCCAGCCCAGGCGGTCCTGGATCTTCATGCGCAGCGACGTCGCCGCCTCGGGCTCGCCATGGGTGATGAAGGTGCGCCGCGGCGGCGTCCGGAAATGACGCAGCCAGCCCAGGATCTCGCCGTAGTCCGCGTGGGCCGACATGTTGTGCAGGACGGAGATCTCCGCCCGCACGGGCCACATGCGGCCGTGAATCTTGATCTCGTCCTCGCCATGGACAAGGCGTGCACCGCGCGTGCCCGCCGCCTGGAATCCGGTGAACAGGACCGTGTTCCGGGCGTCGCCGATGAAATGCTTCAGATGATGCAGGACGCGCCCGCCCGTGGCCATGCCGCTGGCCGAGATGATGACCTGGGGAACGCCCGGCCCGTCGTCGAGGGAGCACGATTCCTCGGGCGTATTGACATAGCGCGCCGCGTGGCAGACCTCGGCGCAGAGCGGCCCCGACAACCGGTGATCGTCGCGGTGCCGGCGCAGCAGGATCGTCGCGTCGATCGCCATGGGGCTGTCCAGGAAGATGGGAATGTCCGGTATGGCATCCGATTTCTTGAGCCGGTGGATGTGGAACAGCACACTTTGCGTGCGCCCCACCGCGAAGGACGGGATGACGACCGTGCCGCCGCGCGCCGCCGTGTCGCGGATGATGGCGCCGAGCTTGGCCTCGGGATCGCTGTCGCGGTGCAGGCGGTCGCCGTAGGTCGATTCCAGGACCAGGAAGTCGGCGTCGTGGATTTCCGCCGGCGGCTTCATGACCGGATCCTGGGCCCGTCCCAGATCGCCCGAGAACACCAGCGACGTCCGCCCGTCGGCAATCCGCACGAAGGCGGAGCCCAGGATGTGGCCCGAACGCGACAGGACGAACGTGCCGCCGTCGCCGACCACCTGCGGCTGACCGAAGGGCACCGCGTGGAACTGCCCGAGCGACCGTTCGGCGTCCTTCTGGGTATAAAGCGGCAGGGCCGGCTTGTGCCGGGTGTAGGTATAGCGGTTGGCGCGCTCGGCATCCGCTTCCTGCAGATAGCCGCTGTCCGGCAACAGGATCGCGCAGAGGTCCCGCGTCGCCGCGGAACAATAGACCGGCCCCTTGAAGCCGTTCTTGACCAGGAGCGGGATATAGCCGCTGTGGTCGAGATGGGCGTGCGTCAGGATCACCGCGTCGATGCTTGCCGGATCGACGGGCAGCTTCGCCCAGTTGCGCAGGCGCAGGTCCTTCAGGCCCTGGAACAGGCCGCAATCGACCAGAACCTTGGCACCCGCGGCCTCGACCAGGTACTTGGACCCGGTGACCGTTCCCGTGGCCCCCATGAACGTCAGCTTCACCGCAGGATGCTCCTATTCTCCACCGGCGGCGACCATAACATTTTTTGGCGGAAGACAAGGCTTCGTGCGGCCAAGGCGGGCCGAAATCCGGCCGGCAGCCAGGCCCCGGAACGGAGAACGGCCCCGCCGGTCGCCCGGTGGGGCCGTTCCTGATCAGTGATCCTTCATTCCCCCCGAAGGGGGCCCCTGGGAAAACTGACCGGGTTCCAGGCCTGGGGGCGTTCCTCGCGGACCGCCCTTGTCCCTGAACCCACGTGAAGGATACGGCCCGGCCCGCCGGGGCTCAACCGTAATAGAGTCCACAGCCCTGTGGAACATGGGGAAAACATAATATTTAATTCTCTTGAGTTCGATCGACCAAAGCACGTTCCCATCCGCCCGAGGAATTCGTAAGGTCCGTAACCTTCCTGGTCCGCGCCGACAAAGGTTTTTTTATGCTCAACCGCCTGCTTCTGGTCACCGCCCGCCGCCTGTTCAAAAATTGGGTCAAGTATGCGGGGAATGCCGCGAAGCATGATCCGATGGCGCAAAAATTCGTGGCCGACATCCTGCGCGTATCGGCCTACGAACGCCTGGCGTTGATCGAGCGCGACGTCATCGCACAGACGGAAGGCGTCGTATCATCCGGTCCTTTCAAGGGCATGGTGATCGATTCGCAGATTTCCTGGGGCGACGGCGGCATCACCCCGAAACTTCTCGGTTGCTACGAACAGGAAATTTCGGGTTGGATGGCGGACCTCGGCGGCCAATCCCTCGACGCCGTGATCAACATCGGATCGGCCGAAGGTTACTACGCCGTGGGCGCCGCGATGATTCTGGACACACCCAAGGTCATCGCCGTCGACATCGATCCGGTGGCGCTGGATGCTACGCGGCGCAACGCCGAACGCAACGGAGTCGCCGCCAAGATCGAATGCCGTGGTCGCATGGGCGCGCCAGAATTGGTTGATATTCTGGACCAATACCCCTGCAGTCTGGTGATCTGCGATTGCGAAGGCGACGAGGTGGAATTGATCACGGTCGCCGTCGCGGCAGCCGGCGTAAAAAGTCATTTCCTGATCGAATGCCATGACTTCATCGGCCGCCCCGTCACCAAGGATGTTGCCGCCGTGTTGTCCGCTACGCATGACACCCGAATCGTCAGCGAAGGCCCCCGCGACCCGAACCGCTACGAGATCCTGCGCAACCGCGACAACCTGGACCGATGGCTGGCCATGTGTGAGTTCCGTCCCCAGACCATGCAATGGATCATCGCGCGCCCGCACATCTCGGCGGTTGAGTAGCCCTGACGGAACGGGCGATGCTGTTTAATTCCTACACCTTTGTCCTGTTTTTCCTGCCCGTGGTCCTTGTCGGGTTCTACGTACTGTCCCGCGGAAACGAGAGAGACCACGCAATCACTCTGCTGGTTGCGGCCTCTCTGTTTTTCTACGGCTGGTGGAACCCTCATTTCCTGGCCCTGATCGTCGGTTCGATCACGGTCAATTTCCTTGTCGGACGACGGATGTCGGGGGCCGCCTCGGCAAGCTGGATGTGGGCCGGCATCGCCTTCAACCTGGGTCTTCTCGGATATTTCAAGTACGCGAACTTCTTTGCCGAGGTCATGGCGCAGACCGTCGGCGCGCAATGGCGCCTACCGGACATCGTCCTGCCGTTGGCGATCTCCTTCTTCACATTCCAGCAGATCACCTACCTCGTCGACATGCGCCATGGCCGCGTCGCGCCGCACCGGTTCCGGGAATACTGCCTGTTCGTGACATTCTTTCCTCAACTGATCGCGGGCCCCATCGTGCATCACAAGGAAATGATGCCACAGTTCTCCGACCCGGGGCATTTCCGGTTTTCTTGGGAAAATCTCGGCTTCGGCCTATCCGTGTTTTTCATAGGACTGTTCAAAAAAGTCGTCATCGCGGACTGGCTCTCCCGCTTCGCGACGCCGGTATTCACCGCTGCCGAGACCGGGACCCCGATCGGCCTGATCGATGGGTGGGGAGGCGCTCTCGCCTATACTTTCCAGCTTTATTTCGACTTCTCCGGTTACACGGACATGGCAACGGGATTGGCGTTGATGTTCGGAATCCGCCTGCCGATGAATTTCTATTCGCCTTACAAGGCAGTCAGCATCATCGACTTCTGGCATCGCTGGCACATGACCTTGTCACGGTTCTTGCGCGACTACCTGTACATCCCGTTGGGCGGCAACCGGCATGGCCGAATTCGCCGTTACGTGAACCTGATGGCGACCATGGTGTTGGGCGGCCTGTGGCACGGCGCGGGCTGGACCTTCATTGCCTGGGGTGCCCTACATGGCATCTACCTGGTCATCAACAACCTGTGGCGCGCCGTTACCGTCCGCACGGGCATCACCAACACCGGCGGCACAACGGGCAGATGGGCGGCTCGAACCTTGACCTTTCTCGCCGTGGTCGCAGCCTGGGTTCTGTTCCGGGCCGAATCCCTGGATGGTGCCGCCAACGTCTTCGTCGGCATGATAGGCGGACACGGGGTCAACCCGCCCCAAGTCCTCGCGGAAATCAAATGGCATGAGGTGTACCGTATAATCGCCTTCCTGCTTGCCATGGTCTGGTTCGCACCCAACACCGCGCAAATGTTCCGAGGCCACGCCCCGGTCCTGCCGACGGAACGGATACTCGACGACGACACGCCGCAACGGCTTTCCGTCCACTGGCGACCTGCCAAGGGATGGGCCTTTATCCTGGCGGTCGTCGCGGCGGCCTCGCTAGCCAACATGACCGAAATCAGCGAATTCCTCTATTTCCGGTTCTGACATGGCTTATGTAAAACATCTGTTCCTAGGGATTTTCTCCCTTGTCGTGCTGGGCGGTGGCACCAACCTGCTGGTCGATCCCTTCGACATCTTCGGCACCCCCCGTATCGACCGGATCAACACGCATAAATCGATCGGCGTGGAACGGCTGTCGAAACCCCTGCAGGCGGTCGCACGGAAGCCCGCCACGGTCATACTGGGCACGTCGCGCTGCCTGCACGGCATCGACCCCAAGGACGTTCCCGGCGGCCATGCCTATAACCTTTCCATCCCTGGCGCCCTTGCCGACGAACTGACCGCTCTCGCCCGCCACGTCGCTCAAGCAACCACGGCAAAACGTCTCGTCCTTTGTCTCAATCTCGTATCCTTCAGCGACACCCGGGGCCTGCGTGACGGATTCTACGATGACGTATTGGGACCATGGGGGCTGCTGCGTTCCCTGCCGCGCACGGTGTTTTCCTATGCCGCACTAAAACGCAGCCGTAACACCCTGCGAGATTCCCTGCGCGGCAGGTCGGACAGTTACCGCACGGACGGATTCCGACCGTTTCGGCCGCGCGACGGGCAAAACGGAACAATGACCACTCCCCTCGATTCGTTCCTGTCGCCCGGCGGAGCCTATCGCAATTTCTCCGGGTTTCAGGCCAAACTGGCCGACTTCCCAAGCTTGTTCAGATACCTGCGTGCGGCAGGGCTTGAGGTCATCGTCGTCGTTCCGCCGATCCACGCCCTTCAGCTCGAAGCGATCGCAGCGGCGGGTCTATGGCCCCTGTTCGAAGACTGGAAGCGCGGGCTGGCCGCCATCTGCGCGCAAATCAAAACGCCGTGTTGGGATTTCGCGGGCTATTCGCCGGTTTCCACCGAGGCCTTGCGGAAGCCGCCCGAGAATTTTGGGGATACCAGCCATTTCCTGCCGCATGTGGGGCGGATGATGTTGAACCGCGTCTTGGGCGCAGCAGGCGAGCCGGCCTTCGGCACAGAACTTTCCCCGTCATCGATTGAACAGCGCATCGCGGTCGTCCGCACCGCCCGCGACGCCTACCGCCGCGACCATCCGGACGATGTCGAAATCGTCCGCGCCTCAGCGGCGCAATACGGCCTCAAATAGCCGCAGGCGCCATGCGTTGGGCGGGAAAGAGGCCCGCCGTCGCGCCTATTTATCGGCCAACGCCGCCTGCGCCGCCGCCAGGCGCGCGATCGGCACCCGGTAGGGCGAACACGACACGTAGGTCAGCCCGACCCGGTGGCAGAAGGCGACGGAGGCGGGGTCGCCGCCGTGCTCGCCGCAGATGCCGAGTTTGATGTCGGGCCGGGTCTTGCGCCCGCGCTCGACGCCGATGCGCACCAGTTCGCCCACCCCTTCCTGGTCGATGGAGACGAAGGGGTCCTGCTCGAGCACGCCCTGGCGGAGATAGATGTCGAGGAACGTGCCCGCGTCGTCGCGCGAGAAGCCGTAGGCGGTCTGCGTGAGATCGTTCGTCCCGAACGAGAAGAACTCCGCCTGCTCGGCGATCTGGTCGGCGATCAGGCAGGCCCGCGGCAGCTCTATCATGGTGCCGACGGCGTAATCCAGTTCGATCCCCTGCTCGTTCATGACCTCCCTGGCGACGCGGTCGATGATCGCCTTCTGCATCTCGAATTCCTTCTTGACCGAGACGAGGGGAACCATGACCTCGGGATAGGCCTGCTTGCCCTCCTTCATGATCTCGGCCTGGGCCTCGAAGATGGCACGGGCCTGCATCTCGCAGATCTCCGGATAGGCAATGGCGAGGCGGCAGCCGCGATGGCCCAGCATGGGGTTGCTTTCGTCCAATTCGGCCCGCCGCACCCGCACGTCCTCGGTGGTCACGCCGGCGGCCTCGGCGACCTCTTCCATTTCCTCGTCCGTGTGCGGCAGGAACTCGTTCAGCGGCGGATCCAAAAGGCGGATGGTGATGGGCAGGCCATCCATGATGTGGAACAGTTCAAGAAAGTCCTGGCGCTGATGCGGCAGCAGCTTGTCGAGGGCCTTGCGCCGCTCGGCCTCGTCGCGGGCCAGGATCATCTGGCGCATGTGGACGATGCGGTGCGGGTCGAAGAACATGTGCTCGGTGCGCGACAGGCCGATGCCTTCCGCGCCGAACTTCTTGGCCGTCAGCGCGTCCAGCGGCGTTTCCGCGTTGGCCCGCACGCCGATCGCCTTGATCTGGTCGACCCAGGCCATCAGTTCCCCGAAATCGCCGGTCAGTTCCGGCTGGATCATGGGGACCTCGCCCAGCATGACCTCGCCGGTGGAACCGTCGAGCGTGATGACGTCGCCTTCCTTGAGCGTCTGGCCCAGGGCGTGCAGCGTCTTGGTCTTGTAGTCGACGCGCAGTTCGCCCGCGCCGGAAACGCAGGGCGTGCCCATGCCGCGGGCAACCACGGCGGCGTGGCTGGTCATGCCGCCGCGGGTCGTCAGGATGCCTTCGGACACGTGCATGCCGGTGATGTCCTCAGGCGACGTCTCCGTGCGGCACAGGATGACCCGCTCGCCCTTCTCGACCCAGGCCTCCGCGTCGTCGGCGGAGAACACGATGCGCCCCGTCGCCGCCCCCGGCGAGGCCGGCAGGCCGCGGCCGATCACGGTCTTTTCCGCCTTGTCGTCCAGGGTGGGATGGAGAAGCTGGTCCAACTGCGCAGGGTCGATGCGGGCGACGGCCTCCTCCTTGGTGATCAGGCTCTCGGCCACCATATCGACGGCGATCTTCAGGCCGGCCTTGGCCGTGCGCTTGCCCGAGCGCGTCTGCAGCATCCACAGCTTGGACCGCTCGATGGTGAACTCCATGTCCTGCATGTCCTTGTAGTGGCGCTCCAGCTTGTCGCGCACGGCGACCAGCTCGGCGAACACGGGGCCCATGGCGGCCTCCAGGGACGGCAGGTTGGATTCCTGGTTCTCGCGCTCGAACTCGGTCAGCGGCTGCGGCGTGCGGATGCCGGCGACCACGTCCTCGCCCTGGGCGTTGATCAGGAATTCGCCATAGAAGTGGTTGTCGCCCGTGGACGGATTGCGCGTGAAGCACACGCCGGTGGCGCAGTCGTCGCCCATGTTGCCGAACACCATGGACTGCACGTTCACGGCGGTGCCCCACTCCGCGGGAATGTCGTTCAGGCGGCGGTAGGTGATGGCGCGGGTGTTCATCCAGCTGCCGAACACGGCGCCGATGGCGCCCCACAGCTGTTCCTCCGGATCCTGTGGGAAGTCGCGACCCAGTTCGTCGGCGACCAGCTTCTTGAAGTCCTTGACCACGGCCTTCCAGTCGTCGCCGGAAAGCTCCGTGTCCAGGGACTTGCCGAGGCGGTCCTTGTGCTCTTCGAGGACGTCCTCGAAATTGTGGTGCTCGACGCCCAGCACGACGTCCGAGAACATCTGAATGAAGCGGCGGTAGCTGTCATAGGCGAACCGCGCGTCGCCGCTTTCCTTGGCAAGCGCCTCGACCGTCGCATCGTTCAGGCCGAGGTTGAGGATCGTGTCCATCATCCCCGGCATGGAGGCCCTGGCGCCAGAGCGGACGGAAACCAGAAGCGGCTTGTCGGTGGAGCCGAATTTGCGGCCGAGCGCCGCCTCGACCTTGGCGAGCGCCTCGGCCACGGCGTCCTTCAGGTCGCCGGGGTAGGACTTGTCGTTCTTGTAGTAATAGGTGCAGACCTCGGTGGTGATGGTGAACCCGGGCGGCACCGGCAGGCCCAGACCCGCCATTTCGGCCAGGTTCGCCCCCTTGCCGCCCAGAAGTGCCTTCATCCCGGCGTCGCCGTCGGCGCTGCCGCTCCCGAAGCTGTAGACCCATTGTGTCATGACCAGTCGATCCCTTGCGTGGTGTTATCCCTCGATCCGCGAGAAGTCGGCGACGCCTTCCAGCGCCGTCCGGATCATGGAGAGCAGTTTCAAACGGTTTTCGCGGAGCTTGGCGTCGTCCGCGTTGACGGTAACCTTGTCGAAGAAGGCGTCGACGGGTGCGCGCAGGCCGGCCAGCGCCGCCATGGCGCCGGTGAAGTCCTCGGCCTGGACCTTGTCGGCGATCGCCGGCGCGGCCTCTTCCAGCGCGGCGTACAGCGTCTTCTCGGCGTCGTCCGTCAGCAGCGTGTCGTCCGGCCGCGCCGCGTAGGAAACGCCGTCCTTCTTTTCCTCGATCCGCAGGATGTTGGCGGCGCGGCGGTACGCGGTCAAAAGATTGCCGCCGTCGTCGCTGCCGAGGAAATCGGCCAGCGCCTCGACCCGCGCCAGCAGGCGGACGAGGTCGTCCTCGCCGCCAAGAGCGAACACGGCGTCGATATGGTCGTGCTTCACGCCCTGTTCGCGCAGGTGGACCTTCAGGCGGTCGGCGAAGAAATCGAGAAGTGATTGACGGAGTGGCGTTACAAAATCGAAGGTTTCTCCCGACTTACTTTCCGCCCAATGTTTTAATGCAACGTCCTTGTACTGATCTGCTGCGTTCCGAAACACTTCATAAAGCGGCAGGCGCAGCTTGTTCTCGATGATCAATCTAATGACCCCGAGCGCCGCGCGGCGCAGCGCATAGGGGTCCTTCGACCCCGTCGGCTTCTCGTCGATGGCCCAAAACCCGACAAGTGAATCGATCTTGTCGGCCAGCGCCACGCAGACGCTTTCGGGCTTGGACGGACAATCGTCGGACGGGCCCAGCGGCGAATAATGGTCGGCGACGGCGGCGGCCACGGCCTCGCTTTCGCCGTCGTGGCGGGCGTAGTAGGCGCCCATGACGCCCTGCAGGTCGGGAAACTCGCCGACCATGCCGGTCGACAGGTCCGCCTTGGCCAGGCGCGCGGCCGACCGCACCTTGTCCCGGTCCGCCTGCGGCATGTATTCGCACAAGGCAACCGCCAGGGCCTGCATGCGGTCGACCTTTTCGTCGAGCGTGCCCAGTTTGGCGTGGAACACCCGTTCCTTGAGCTGCGGCGCCTTGGAGGCGAGCGAGGTCTTGCGGTCCTGGTCCCAGAAGAACTTGGCGTCGGCCAGGCGCGCGCGCAGCACGCGTTCGTTGCCGGCGATCGCCTGGCGGCCGCCGTCGGCGGTCTCCCGGTTGGCGACGAGGATGAACCTGGACGCCAGGTTTCCCTTGGCGTCCTCGGTCGCGAAGTATTTCTGGTGCTTGCGCATTGAGGTGATCAGCACCTCCGGCGGCACGTCCATGAACTCGGCGTCGATCCTGCCCATCAGCACGACCGGCCATTCGACCAGACCCGCGACCTCGTCCAGCAGGGCCGGGTCGTCCTTCAAGGTCACGCCCGCTCCCTTGCACATCTTGGCCGCGTCGGCCCCGATGGTCTGCTTGCGGGCGTCCGGGTCGATCACCACCTTGGCCGCCCTCAGGGATTTTTCATAGTCGGCGAAATCGGCAACCTCGATGGTGCCCGGCGCCATGAAGGCATGGCCGCGCGTGGTCACTCCGGCCTCGACCCCGGCGAACCGGACCGGCAGGCCTTCCTGGTCGTAGACGGCCAGGATGGAATGCAGCGGACGCACCCAGCGCGCCTTGCCCCGGCCCCAGCGCATGGATTTGGGCCACGGCAGGGCCTGCAACGCAGTCTGGATGATCCCCGGCAGGATCAGGCGCGTCTTCTCGCCCGCCTGTTCGACCCGGGCGAACAGGAATTTGCCCTTCTCGGTCTCGCGTTCCTCGACCTCGGCCCCCTTGGGCAGGGACTTCATGAAGCCCTGCTTGGCCTGTTCCGGCGCGTCGGCGCGGGGGCCGCGGCGTTCCTCGGAAATGTCGGGCTGCTTGACGGGCAGGCCGTGGACGACGAGGGTCAGACGGCGCGGCGTCACGTAGGTCTGGGCGTTGGTGAAGGCGAGCCCGGCGCCCTTCAGGCCGTCGCCGACCAGGCGTTTCAGGTCATCGGCCGCGCGCGCCTGCATGCGCGCGGGAATTTCCTCGGACAGCAGTTCCAGCAGAAGCTCCGGCATCACGCGACCTCGACCCCCTGCGACTTCATCCAGGCCGTGGCCGACCCCTTGGCCAGGTCGCGCACGCGCAGGATGAAGGCCTGGCGCTCCGTCACGCTGATGACGCCGCGGGCATCCAGCAGGTTGAACAGGTGCGACGCCTTCAGGCAGTAGTCATAGGCGGGCAGCGCCAGCCCCTTCTCCAGAAGGTGCGCGCACTCCTTTTCCGCGTCCTCGAAGTGCCGTCGCAGCATCGCCGTATCGGCATGTTCGAAGTTGTGCGCGGAGTATTCGCGCTCGGCCTGCAGGAACACGTCGCCGTAGGTCTTGCCGCCCTTGTCCTTCGGCCGTCCGTCCCAGTCCAGGTCGTAGACGTTTTCGACTCCCTGCACGTACATGGCCAGCCGCTCCAGGCCGTAGGTCAGCTCGACCGGCACCGGATCGCAGTCGTAACCGCCGACCTGCTGGAAATAGGTGAACTGCGTCACCTCCATGCCGTCGCACCACACCTCCCAGCCGAGACCCCAGGCGCCCAGGGTCGGGCTTTCCCAGTCGTCCTCGACGAAGCGGATGTCGTGGGTGTCCTTGTCGATGCCGATGGCGTAGAGGCTTTCCAGGTACGTCTGCTGGATGTCCGGCGGCGACGGCTTCATCAGCACCTGGAACTGGTAATAGTGCTGCAGGCGGTTGGGGTTCTCGCCGTAGCGGCCGTCGGTCGGCCGCCGCGAGGGCTGCACATAGGCGCAGTTCCACACGTCGTCGGGCTTGCCCAACGAGCGCAGCGTGGTCGCCGGGTGAAAGGTGCCCGCCCCCACCTCGATGTCATAGGGCTGCAGAATCACGCATCCCCGGTCGGCCCAGAACTGCTGAAGCGTCAGGATGAGCGATTGGAAACTGGGCTTATCGCCTGGGGCGTTCGCCATGGCGGCGGGTTCCAAAGGAAATGCGTTAAGAATTCGCGTTATGTTGCGGTGCCAGAAAATAGGGGGCCGCTATCGGAGGGTCAAGAAAGGAACTGCCCTCCGTCACTCGGGATAGGGGCAGTCGGTCTTGCCGCAGTTGCGCGGTCCGCTGGCCGCCACGAAGGCACCGCAGGTCGGGCATTCCATCATATCCTCGACCTCGGGCGCCCTTCCCCTGGGCGTCCCGGTATCCTTCATGCGCCGGGCCCGTTCACGGGCCAGTTCCTTTTGACGCGCCTGAACCCGGCCCAGCCACTTGAAGCCGTACCAGACGGCGGCGATGGCGAGCGCCGTGAACAGAAGCTTGGGAAGGGAAAAACCGAACATGCAGCCTTTTAGGGGGCGCGCCGTTCGCGGTCAAGCTGGGGGGAGAAAAGCGTCACGTGCCCATTGCCCATGCTGCCGAAGGGGTGAAAGATCAGTATCATAACGAAGCCGGCCGCCGACCGCAGGAGAAGTCATGAGCACACGCAACGAAATCATCAAGCACCTGGAAACGGAAATCGCCGCCCTTGAATCGCGCGTCGACGGCCAGAACATTCTCCTGACCTCCCTGCGCGAGCAACTGAAGGCCCACGAAACGGCGACCGTGGACGAACGCCGGTCCCAGGTTTTCCGCCGGGCGGCCATCGACATGTTTCCGAACCACGGTCCGGAACAACGCGAATTTTCGAACTATTCCCTGGTGACCAAGGACATCGGCGACGCCCTTGTGGCGCTGGGCGGCCGCCTGGATCACAAGTTCGCCGAGATCAAGGCCCTGAACGAGATCACCGTCCGCGTCAATTCGGGGATGTTTTTCGACGAGGTTCTGGATCACGTCTTCGAGGATTTCGACAAGCTGATCCCCTTCGACCGGATCGGCGTCGCCCTGATCGAGGAGAGCGAGTCGGGCAAGACGCTGGTCCGGGCGCGCTGGAACCGGGCCAAGTACGGCAAGACGTATCTTAACGGAGGATATGCGGCCGTGCTCCGGGGCAGCACGCTGGAAACCATCGCCGAGACGCGCGAACCCCGGATCATCAACGACCTGGAGGCCTATCTGAAGGACCATCCGAAGTCCGGATCGAGCAGACTGATCCGCAAGGAGGGAATTCTTTCAAGCCTGACCTGTCCCCTGGTGGCGAACGACAAGGTCATCGGGTTCATCTTCTTTTCCAGCGTCGAAGCCGGAACCTACGTGGACCAGCATGTTGAGATGTACGCCCAGATCGCGGGCGAGTTGGCCCTGACCTTGGAGAAAAGCCGCGCCTACGAGGACCTTTTCCTGCGCAACGAGTTCATCAAGAAGGTTTTCGGCCAGTACGTCACCAACGAGGTCGCCGAAGCGGCCCTGAAAAGCGACGGCCCGCTGGTCCTGGGCGGCGAACGCCGCGTCGTCACCGTGCTGATGGCCGACCTGAGGGGATTCACGCCGATGTCCGAGGTTCTGGCGCCCGAGGAAGTCGTCGACGCCCTGAACATGTTTCTCGGCACGATGACCGCGATCATCATGAAATACGGCGGCAGCGTCGACAACTTCATCGGCGACGCCCTGATGGCCGTGTTCGGCGTCCCGATGGCCAAGGACGACGACGCGGAACGCGCCGTCGCCTGCGCCATCGAAATGCAGATGGCCATGGCCGAGGTCAACGGGAGGGTCAACGACCGCGGCCTGCCGCCGCTCGCCATGGGCATCGGGCTGTCGACCGGCGAGGTCGTCGCCGGCAACATCGGATCGGAGATGCGTCTGAAATACAGCGTCATCGGCGCCACCGTGAACCTGGCGGCGCGGATCGAAAGCCTGGCGGCGAGCGGCCAGATATTCGCCTCGGACGCAACCCACAGGGCCGTCAAGGACACGGTGAAATCAGCCGGGCACCTGAGCGTTCAGTTGAAAGGCCTGAGCGAGCCCGTGCCGGTCCACGAAATCACCGGCATCGGCGGCCGCTATAACCTGACGAAGGACGCAACCGCCTAAAGCCCGAAGCGGCTCCAGGTCAGGCGTTCCTCGACGGCGGCGACCAACTGGCCGGCCCAGTCGGCGCCGGCCGGGACCTCGGACGTCGCGCCGAAGCGCAGGCGGCGCAGCCAGCCCCGCCGCTCGCCGACGACCTTGAGCTTCACGTCCTCGCCGAAGCGCTCCCGCATGACCGAGCGGATGTCGCCAAGCCCGTCGACGAGGCCCAGTTCCAGGGCCTTCGCACCGGCCCAGAAGGCGCCCGAGAACAGCTCCTTCTCGGCCCCCTTCAGGCGCTTGCCGCGGCGCGCGCGCACCATGTCCTTGAAGGCCAGGTGGATATCGCCCTGGATGTCCTTCAGATGCTTGACGTCGGCGGGCTTTTCCGGCTGGAAGGGGTCGAGCATGGCCTTCTTCTCGCCCGCCGTGTGCAGGCGGCGCTCCACCCCCAGCTTTTCGATCAGGCCCTGCAGGCCGAACCCGCCGGAAACAACGCCGATGGAGCCGATGATGGAGGACGCGTCCGCGTAGATTTCGTCCGCGGCGCATGCCAGCCAGTAGCCGCCCGACGCCGCCACGTCCTCGCAAAAGGCGACGACCGGAACCTGTTTCTCCTCGGCCAACTGGCGGATGTGGCCTGCGATCAGCGACGACTGCACGGGCGAGCCGCCCGGCGAATTGACGGCGAGCGCCACGGCCTGGAGATTGCGCAGCTTGAAGGCCCGTTCGATGGCGTCCGCCTGGCCGCTCAGGCTGAGCCCCCGGCGGAAGGCGCCGATCGAACCGATGACGCCCGACAGCCGCAGCACCGCCACGACGGGCGGCGGCTCAAGCAACGCGCCGATGAGGGGAACAGCGCCGAGACCGCGGGATGCCGGCTGGATTTCAGACATGCCCTATTGTGCGGCCTTGCGTCCCGGGCTGTCCACCGTGAAGGCCGGTTCCATGGCCGTGTCCTCGGCCGCGGCGGATTTGGCCTGCCGTTTCGCCGCCAAGGCATGCTGCAGGGCCGCCAGCTTGCGGACCTTCTCGTCGATGGCGTCGAGGTCCGATTTCACCTGGATCTTGAGGGCGGCGATCTCCTCGTCGATGAGGACGAACTTGCCGTCCTGGGCGCCGGCGACGTCGCGGGTGATCCAGCGCTGGCGCTGGACCAATTCCTTTTCGACGTGCTCCTTCAGACGCTCCAGCTCGTAGGCCAGGTCTTCCTTCATCTGGATCTTGATCTGATAGACGTTCTTGGCGAGCGTGCTGACGTAGAACAGCACGCCGAGAATTCCCAAGGCGACAAATGCGCCAATGACGGTGATAACCGCTGCGTTGCCCACTATCTCACCGGCCCTCGAAGACCGCCCCCAAATTCTTGAAGAGTTGGCGGTGTCGTCCGCGCTTGGTTTGCAGGAAATATTCCAGGAGAAGCCGCGGCTTGCAAGTGACGAGACGCACAGATGGGCACTTTTCGGACCGTCAGGCGAAGTTCGGCGCGAGATCCGCATACCCGCGTAGGATTTCGTCCACCCCGGGCGTATAGGCGCCGCCCGATTCGTGCAGGACGAACGGCGGCAGGGTCTCCTGTCCGCGCGCGGCCCCCCTGGTTCCCTGGACGATGACGCGGCCCGGCCGCGTCTCCCCGATCTGGGACAGGAACGGGAGGACCGTGAGACCGCCGAGCGAACCGGCCATGAGTTCCGCCAACTCATCCCCCCGCCCGCCGTGGTGGATCACCGTGACCGTGCCGCCGTCGCGGACCAGCCCGGCCGCCGCGCGGATCCAGTCGGCCAGCTTGGCCCGGCCCTCCACGGTCGCCTGGGCCTTCACCGGATCCGGCGACGGGCGCGAGGTGCCGGCCTTGCGGAACGGCGGATTGGCCATCACGTGGTCGAAGGCGCCGGCGCGCACCGCCGCCGGCGGGTCGAGCAGGTCGCCCGCGACGAAGCGAACCCGTGCCTCGAGCCCGTTGGCAAGGGCGCTGCGCCCGGCAAGGGCGATGAGCGGCGCCTGGACGTCCAGACCCAGAACGCAAACGTCCGGCAGGCGGCGGGCCAGGCACAGGGCGGCGGCTCCCGCGCCGCAGCCGAGTTCCAGCACATGCTCTCCGGGCCGCGCCGGAACGGCGGCCTGCAGCAGGATCGGGTCGATGGCCGACCGGTAGCCCTTGGCGGGCTGGAAGCAGATCACCCGGCCGTCCAGAAGGCGGGTCTCGTCGGCGATGATCGCGGAGGCGCCCGTCATCGGCCCACGGTCAGTCGAGAGGGTCGCGATCGCCGCGGGCGATTTCCTCGGCCTCGGCAACGACGCGCTGCGCCCGGGCGAGATCGGCCTCGTCGACCATGATGCGGCGCTGGATGGCCAGGACATTACCGTCCATGACGCTGGCGTGCGTGTCGAATACCTGGGCCGGGACGTGCAGGGCGGCCAGCCGCGCCTGCATCCAGGACAGCAGCACGGGATCGTTGGTGCGGAACAGCTCGACCATGACGTTTTCTCTTTCCCGCCCCGCCCCCGGCCGTCCGTCGCGGTTGACCGTGGGGCCCGGCGGTCCCTATGCTCACGGCTCCCGGGACAACCGTCAAGCGACGAACCAAACCGAAATAAGGGGATGCGCCGTGGCCCTTGTGGTCGACCTTGAAGGCGAACGCCAGAAGAAACCCAACCTGGACAAGCTCCAGGCCCTGGTCGCCGACGACATGAAAGCGGTGAACGAGGTCATCGTCCAACGCATGGACAGCCCGGTCGCCCTGATTCCGCAGCTTGCGGGGCATATCGTCGCCTCGGGCGGCAAGCGCCTGCGCCCCATCCTGACGCTGGCCGCCGCGCGCATGTGCGGCTACGAGGGCAAGCGGCACATCCCGCTCGCCGCCTGCGTCGAATTCATCCATACCGCGACCCTGCTGCACGACGACGTGGTCGACGAAAGCGCGCTGCGCCGTGGCCAGGCCTCGGCCAACGCGGTGTGGGGCAACCAGGCCAGCGTTCTGGTGGGTGACTTCCTGTTCTCCCGCGCGTTCCAGGTGATGGTCGCGGACGGATCGCTTAGGGTCCTGAAGATCCTGTCCGACGCTTCGGCGGTGATCGCCGAGGGCGAGGTCCTGCAGCTCATGACCACGGGCGACACGGCGACGGGCGAAGCCAACTACCTGGAAGTCATCACCGCCAAGACGGCGGAACTGTTCGCCGCCGCCTGCCGCATCGGCGCCGTCGTCGCCGAACGGCCCAAGGCGGAAGAGGACGCGCTGCTCAGCTACGGCACCAACCTGGGCATCGCCTTCCAGCTCATCGACGACGTGCTGGACTATTCGGCGAAACAGGCCGAACTGGGCAAGACCGTGGGCGACGACTTCCGCGAGGGCAAGGTATCGCTGCCGGCGATCCTCGCCTTCAACCGGGGCGGCGAGGACGAACGCGCGTTCTGGCGCCGCACCCTCGAGGACCTGGAGCAGACCGATGACGACCTGGAGCGCGCGATTGCGCTGATGACCCGGCACCACGCGCTCGCCGACACCGTGGACCGCGCGAGGCACTACGGCGCCGTGGCGCGCGACGCGCTCGGCATCTTCCCGGACAACCCGCAGAAGGTGGCGTTGTTGGAACTGGTCGATTTCTGTATCGAGCGGGCGTACTGACCCGGGTGACGAACGTGGGCGCTCAGTCCTTGCCCTTCTTGGCGCGGAACTTGAACTTGGTGCTGTCCTCGCCGTCGAAGTCGCCGACGCCGCTTTCGATGGCATAGCAGGCAAGGCGGACGGACAGCGGAATTTCCACCGTCTTCCCGTCGCGCTCACCCTTCTCGTAGTACTGGATGATGCGCGGCTTGAGGCCCAGCGCCTTGGCCGCGTCCTTCTGCGACATCTTGTGGCGTTTGCGCCAGTGCCGGAATGCGTTGCCGTCCATGTTCATGCCGCCGCCCAAACTCCGCACGATGTGCGTATTTTCGTCAGGCTACAGTCCGCTGTGCCCCGGATCAATCACGAATACGGTCCTTGGGGTTTGGCCGGCGGCCGTGCACCCATCGACCCTCGTGACGTCGCACTGTCCCGCCACGCTGTCCAAGCGCTTGCTCTGGCCCGCAACCACCGCTATAACGGGCGCCCGTCGCGGCCCGGCGGCAGGGGATGCAAAGTCCCGGCCGGCCTTAACCCGCGGCGTCCATGCCGGAGTGTAGCTCAGCCTGGTAGAGCACCGTCTTCGGGAGGCGGGGGTCGGAGGTTCGAATCCTCTCACTCCGACCAATCCGGGCGCAAGCCCGACGCGTACAAACGGAAACGGCCCCCGGGGTTGCCAGTCCCCAGGGGCCGTTTTTCGTTTCGCCCCGCGTCCCGGCGGATACCGGACGCGGCGGGCCGGTCGTTATTCGGCGGCGACCAGCGAGCGGGCCTGATTCAGCGTGGCGGCCGCGTCATGGAAGCTGTTCGCGGCACATTCGTTGCGGGCCTGCTCGATCAGCTGATCGAACACCGCTTCGGTCTGCTCGGCGACGGCCGGGTTCTCGTCCTTCGTCTTCAGGGTATCGGTGATGGCCTGCTCACAGGCCGGCAGGCTGGCGATCTCCTGGGCGGACACGGCCGTGGCGAACGGCGCGAGAGACATGAAACCGACGAAGGCGGCGGTCTTTTTGACGCTCGAAAGCGACATTTGGGCACTCCATCAAAAGCCTTCTCCAGGCACGCGGCCGGAGAGGCAAAGAGCGACGCGTTAAGGGCTGAACAAGCAGCATGTGGTGCCTGACACCGCCGGTCGGCCGGTTTCCCGGACGGCCTGCGCAAGCGGCGCGCCGATTTCCATCAAGAAGAAGGACGCGCGCGACAGGTCTTCAATCCCAGAGTCCTCAGCCGCGGATAATACGACGCTTGCCGTCCGGGCCCCAGGGAATCCGCAGCCGGAATCCCCGCACCGCCGGCATGACAGCAATCCCCTAAATGCAATTGACGGCGCCGCCCGCGGGCTGCGAGCGGACGCTTTCGCTTTCGTTTCTAATTGGCTACCTTATCGCCGTATGGGGAGGAGCATGCTCCTTAATCGAACTCGGGAACCGTCCGCCAGGGCCGTGTCATGACCGCGTTGAGCGAATCGCCGTGCCGCAATTCGAGGCCCCGCCTGCGAGCGGCCGTGCCGGCCCTTGCCGCGCTGCTCCTGCTGGGCGGCTGCGAAACGGCGAGCAACGCCTTTTCCGCCGTCGCCGACAAGTCGAAGGAGCTGTGGGACACCGTGTCGTCGCCGTTCACGGGCGATGAGGAAAAGTCGCTTTCCCGCGATCCGACCCGCGAGCGCCGCGAGGATGTGGAGAAGTGGGAGCGCATCCGGGAATCGGACGACCCGACCGTGTTTCAGTCCTTCATCGAAACCTATCCTGACAGCGCCCTGACCCACTTGGCGCGCCGCCGCCTGGCGACCCTGCAGCCGACCCAGGGGGCGCAGGTGCCCGCGACCTACGCAACGGACCAGCCACGCCCGCCCCTGGTCCGCCACGCGGCGGGGCAGCTCCCGCCGCCCATGCCGCCGGGCCAGTTTCCCGTGCCCTGGGTCCTGGGTCGCTGGGCCGTCGACTGCTCGCGCACGAATGGCGGCAACGGCGTCACCTACAACCAGGTCTCCGCCGACAAGGTGCGGGTGGTGCGCGACGACGGCAGTTCGGCCGTCTACACGGTGCGCCGCGAGGACGACATCATGGTGCTGGAGGCCGACGGCCTGATCTATCAGGACAAGATCGTCAGCGCGACGGAGCTGCGATCCTACGCCGTGCAGTACAACAACCAATGGCACAAGGTCGACCTGGTCTACCGCAAGTGCGACTGAACCCCGCGGCGGGCGACACGCTCCGGTACCACCGAAAAAAACCCCGGCCCGCGCTAGCGCGGGCCGGGGCCGTGGGTTTGCCAATCCTTGGGGTTGGATCGGGCATAATGCCCTAACGAATGAATGTCCCCTTAACGGGGGTTACTGGTCTGGCTGATGCCGTAGGCCACCGCGATCGCGAAGGCGATCGCAGCACCAACGCACACACCAAGGAAAATCACGCTGCCGGTCGTCATATGTCGACATCCCCCTGTGGAACTGATGGGCCGACTTTAGATGCGCCGCCGACGCCCCGGCATTGATCTAGATCAAGGACCGCAGGCTCCTCCTTTCCCACACCGCGGCCGTCCCGACATATCCACAGATTGTGAATAACCTCGGCGCCTAAGGACTCTGGCCCGGCCGCCGCTTCGGGTACACTTGCGCGCCCGCAGAGGGTCGCCCGAGGGAGGGCGGATCGGAAAGGTCATCGTCATGCGCAATGCCTTGATCGGCATCGTCGTAGGATTGGTGGTCGGTGTCGTCATGGGGGTGTCCGTCATCGCCCCTCGCCTTCAGGCACCGCTGCACGAACCCGCCGCCCACGCCGCCGCCGCACTGTCCGCCAACGCCCTGTCCGCCAAATCGGCCATCGCAACGGCCGTCGCGGGCACGCCCCCCGTTCCGGCGGCCGAGAACCTTCTGGCCCCCGTCGCGAACCCTGGCCCGGTCGTGCGCTGGCGCATGGAAAGCGCCTTCTCAAGCGCCCTGCCGCAGCTCGGCGCCCAGGCCAAGCGGATCGAGACCGAAATTTGGCGCGTGTCCGCCGGGGGGATGGAGATCGCCTTCCACGAGCCGGGCTCTCTCGTCCAGGGGAGGGACATGTTGGCCGCGGTAAAGGCGGGAACCATCGACGCCGCCTTCGTGGCGCCGGAAAGCTGGCCCGCGGATGCGCCCGCCCTGCAGCTTTTCGGGGCGGTGCCCTTCGGCCCGAGAGCCGAGGAATACCTCGCCTGGCTGTACTTCGGCGGCGGCGAGAAACTGCTCGACGACCTGGCCGAGGGCCTGGGTGTGCAAATCGTCGTCTGCGGTCTGGTGTCGCCCGAAGGGGCCGGCTGGTACCGTCGGCCGCTGACCACGGTCGAAGACCTGAAGGGCCTGCGCGTGCGCATGACGGGCCTGGGCGCCAAGGTCATGAGCCGCCTGGGCGCCAAGACCGTGCTCCTGAACGAGGGCGAGACCTTCCACGCGCTGGAAACGGGCGCCCTTGATGCCGCCGAATACTCCATGCCGACCGTCGACACGCAACTGGGCCTGCACCGCATGGCGCGGAACTACTATTTCCCCGGCTGGCACCAGCCGGCGACGCTGCTGGCGCTCGTCGTCAACGCCGCGCGGTGGGCGGACCTCAAGCCGGTGCAGCGCTCGCAGCTTCGCGCGGTGTGCGGCGACAACGTGCGCCACGGCCTGGCCGAGGGCGAGGCCATGCAGTACCGGGCGCTGCTGAACCTGACCAAGGAAGGCGTGACCGTGCGGCGCTGGCCGCGCGAAATCCTGGAGAAGCTGTCCCAGGCCTGGGACGAGGTCGCCCGTGAAACCGCCAAGCGCGACAAGAACTTCGCGAAGGTGTGGAAGTCGCTCGACCGGTTCCGCAAGGATTACGCCGTATGGCGCGACGTCGGAGGCCGATAGGCCCCAGACCGGAAGACGATCACCCCGTGCCGATCACGGCATCCGGCCCGTCGTCGCCCAGCACGTCGGGGGGAAGTTCGTCCATCTTGGTCAGCAGGTATTCCAGGTCGGACGACTCGAACTCGACGCCCAGGTCGTCGTACTGGGTCATGATCCGCTCGATCATGCGACGGGCATAGCGTTCGCGGTCGTTCTCGCCGCCGTCCATTTCGGTTTCCCGGCTGACGTCGAGCGCCGCCCGCACCGCCATGAATTGGGCGGGCGGCAGCTTCGCCTTGTCGAAGATGGCGCGCAGGCCCAAGGGACCGCGGTCATGGATCAGGCGCCGCGCATTCTCCAGCGTCACGCCCCCCAGGGTGGCCATGGCGCATTCGAAGAAGGTGATGTCGCCCATGCACAGCGCGCGCAGGGTGATAGACGGCGTCAGGCGGCCATGCTCGTGAAGCTGGCGAACCAGAACCATGACGTCGTCGACGCCGGAATCCGACGACAGGCTGATGGTCGCCCGCTCGCGCGACTGCATGATGATGTCGGTGGCCATGGACGCCGGCAGTTCGTGGCGCTTGACCAGTTCGTCGCGCAGGTTTTCCGAAACCAGGGTGACCAGGCGTTCCGCCACCGTGACCGGCAGCGACGACCGGTTGACCATGGCCGTCTGCATCGGCTCGCGGTCGCCGAAATCGTCGACCACCTTTTGGAACGCGCGCTCGGAAATGGCGGCCCCTTCGTTGGCAACCAGACGGGTCACCGCCGCCTCGTTGCCCGTGCCGACCAGCGCGTCGGAGATCGCCTCGGAAACGGTCGCCCGTCCGGCGACGGCCTCCTGCTTGGCGGGGTCCTGCGAGCCGATGATGGCAATCAGATCGTCGTCGTTGAGGACCTGGGAGAACTCGATCATCGGCAACGCCACCTGGTCGACGTCGTTGGCCAGCGCCAGGGCGACATCGTGGGGCACGTTGCCGTTCTGCTTCAGGTTTTCGGCCAACGCCTGGCGCACGCGGACTTCCGCGTCCTTGACCATCAGGCGGAAAATTTCCTCGGCAAGGGCCCGCTCGTTGGGGCTGAGCCTGGCGGGATCGAAGGCCACGGCGACCTTGGCGGCGGTGGCCGCGCGGTTGTCCGGCGTGGGATCGGACAACAGTTTGGCGACGTCCGCCTGATTGAGATTATCTGTTGGCATGAGAACACAATACTCCTCTTGCAGATCGGAAAGGCCTCCCGGAACTGCACCCACGACTTCCACGTCGGGCGATTATAATGCGGAACGCAGCGTTTATGAAATCATCTCAGGCACTTCGGCTTGCCGATTGCGCACGACGGGACGGATGAACATAATGCGGGCCGGCCCAAAATGGGCACGTTGAGCCAGCCCGAAAGGGCAGAATGAGATTATCCACCCTCAAGTAAGACGGAAGGTTCGTTTTATGAAGCATTCAACCCTGATGGCGGTCGCGGCTGCCGGGTTCGCGGTATCGATGATGGCGGCCTCCGGCCCCGTCCTGGCCGATGGAGCCCAGGCGTTCAAGAAAAATCGTTGCGCGCAGTGCCATACGGTGTCCGGAAAGCATACGATCGGCCCGTCCCTCAATGGCGTCGTGGGCCGCAAGGCCGGCACGGCTGACGGCTACAAGGCCTCGCGCTATTCCAAGTCCATGGTCGCCGCCAGCGAAAAGGGCCTGGTGTGGGACGCCAAGACCCTGGACGCCTACCTGGCCAACCCCAAGAAGTTCCTGCAGGACTTCCTGGGCGATCCCAAGGCGACCACCAAGATGGCCTATCCGGGCCTGAAGAAGGAAGACGAGCGCAAGCAGGTCATCGAATACCTGGCCAGCCAGAAGTGACCCCGTGGGCGGACGGCCCGGCCGCCGCCCGCATCGGCACCGTTGCGCCGAGACGAAAAACCGCCGCCCGGTAAACCGGACGGCGGTTTTCTTTTTTGATGGACCCAAGGGCGTTACCGCTCAGCGCACGATCAGCACGGAATGGTTCGTGTGGCGGACGATGTGGGCCGTGTTGGGACCGACCTCGTAGCTGTCGCCCTCGTCCGTGCGCCGCGCCGACAGAATCAGAAGATCGCACGGGATGTCGCCGGCGATGCGCATGATTTCCTCGTAGGCGCGGCCGTGGCCGACGATGTGCTGAACCTTGATGCCGGGAGGAATGTTTTCGGACACCCAGGCATGCAGGCGGGCGTTGGCCTCGTCCAACGCCTTCTTTTCGAAATCCTTGGGAAAGAAGCTGGCGACCAGGGTCATGCCGAAATCGGGCACCACGGCCATGACGTGCAGATCGGCGCCGAAGGCCTTGGCCAGAGACACCGCCTTGGGCGCGGCCCGGTCCCAGGTGGAAGAGTCCTCCAGGTCGATCGCGAGAAGTATGTCCTTGAACATGATCCGGGTCTCCTCCCCTTACGCCAACACGGCCCTACGCTGGCGGCCCTTCTGCAGGAAAATGACCAGGGCCAGCAGCGCCAGGGCCGGGATATACATGATGTGCTTGGGCAGGCGATCCGCCTCGCGCTCGACGGAAACGATCTCCCAGTCGAAGTCTATCTTCTGTTTCTCGGCCGCGCTGCCGAACACGACGACGTCGACCAATTTCTTGCCGCCCTCGTCACGCAGTTCGAGCCCCGCGAACCTAAGCCGTTCGACGCCCGGCGCCTTCGGCCCCATAGGCAGCATCACCGTCTTGTCCACGTCGTCGCCTTCCAGGGTTTGGCCCGTGACGCGCAACCGGATCTGCTCGCCGGCGGGCAGCTTGGCCGCGACCTCCTCGATCTTGGTCGCGGGAACGGATTCCAGCGGCGGCACGATCATGTCCATCCAGAAACCTGGCCTGAACAGGGTGAAGGCGACCAGCAAAAGGGCCGCGGTCTCCCACGCCTTGCTTTTGACCAGAAAGAAGCCCTGGGTGGCCGCCGCGAACAACAGCACGGCGATGACCGCCGTGACGATCACGAGGATCAGGTGGAACGGCCCCTCGATGCCGATCATCAGCAGTTCCGTGTTGAAGATGAACATGAAGGGCAGGACCGCCGTGCGGATGTCGTACGTGAAGCCCTGGATGCCGGTCTTGATCGGATCGCCGCCGGAAATCGCCGCCGCCGCATAGGCCGCCAGGCCCACGGGCGGCGTATCGTCGGCCAGGATGCCGAAGTAGAAGACGAACAGATGCACCGCGATCAACGGCACGATCAGCCCGTTGCTGGCGCCGACCGTGACGATGACCTGGGCCATCAGGGACGACACGACGATGTAGTTGGCCGTGGTCGGCAGGCCCATGCCCAGCACGATGCACGAGATCGCGGTCAGGACCAGCAGCACCAGCAGATTGCCGCCGGACAGGATCTCCATGGCCTCGGTGATGACCTGGCTGATCGGGGTCAGGGTGACCGCGCCGACGATGATCCCCGCCGCCGCCGTGGCGACGCCGATGCCGACCATGTTGCGCGCACCGTTTATCATGCCTTCGATCAGGTTGTTGAAGCTCTCGCGCCACTTCTCGGGCCCGATGCCGGTGCCGCGGAAATGGGACTGCAGCGGGCGCTGGGTCAGCAGCATGAAGACCTTCAGCACCACCGCCCAGAAGGCGCTGAGCCCCGGCGAGAAGCGCTCGACCAGCAGGCACCACATCAACAGGCCGACGGGTAGCAGATAGTACAGCCCCGACTTCATGGTCGGTCCCGTTTCCGGCAGGACGTCGACCGATTCCATGATGCCCAGTTCCTTGTAGTCGGCGGCATAGCGTACCAGGGCGACATAGGCGGCGATCAGGACCGCCGCGGCGATCCACGGCGTCGCGTCGCCCACGGCCTGCTTGGTCCAGCCGAAGCCGTAGTAGATGGCGGCGCCCAGCACGATCATGCCCACGGGCACCGTGGTCCAGATAACCGCCCGCTGGGCCAGGGTCGGTTTGGAGAGTCGCGGCAGTCCCCGCATCCCGGCCTTCACGGCCTCCAGATGCACGATGTAGACCAGCGCGATGTAGGAGATGACCGCCGGCAGGAACGCGTGCTTGATGACGTCGACGTAGCTGACGCCCACGTATTCCACCATCAGGAACGCGGCGGCGCCCATGACCGGCGGCATGAGCTGTCCGTTGGTGGACGACGCGACTTCGACGGCCCCCGCCTTTTCCGCGGGAAAGCCGACCTTGCGCATCAGGGGGATGGTGAACACGCCCGTGGTCACAACGTTGGCGATGGATGAACCGGAAATCATCCCCGTCATGGCCGACGACACGACGGCCGCCTTGGCGGGGCCGCCCCGGAAATGCCCCATCAGGGCGAAGGAGACCTGGATGAAGTAGTTGCCCGCACCGCCCTTTTCCAACAGACCGCCGAACAACACGAAGATGAATACCAGGGAGGCCGAGACCCCCAGCGCCACGCCGAACACGCCTTCCTGGGTGAGCCACAAATGCGACATGGCGCGGTCGATGCTCGCCCCCTTCCACCTGAGGACGTCGGGCGCGTATTCGCCGAAGAAGATGTAGACCAGGAACACGGATGCCACGATCACCAGCGGCAGACCCAACGCGCGACGCGCGGCCTCGAGCAGCAGCACGAGCCCGAGGAACGAATGCACAAGGTCGGCCGTCGTCGGCAGGCCCGGGCGTTCGGCGATCGCGTTGGCGAACACGGCGAGATAGAGCGCGCACCACGCCGCGGCGGCGGCCAGGATCCAGTCCTGGATGGGAATATGGTCGCGCGGCGACTTCTTGGTGGCCGGGAAGATCAGGTACGTCAGGAAGATCGCAAAGGCCAGGTGGGCCGGGCGGATATGCGTGTTCGTCAGCAGCGGGATGAAATGCGCCGCCACGATGGGCAGCGGCGAAGCGACCCAAACCTGGAACACGGCCCAGGCCAGAAGGATCGCGCAAATGATCTTGGCGACGACCGGCCCCGGACTGCGGGCGCCGGTTTCGGCGGCGGCGACGATATCGTCCGCGGCGTTGCGGTCGACCGTGCCGGGTTGCCGGTCAGGCGCCGGTTGCTCGCTCATCTTCTACCCCCTTCGTGCCGATCCCCGACGGCCTGCCGGCGACGGGCTGCGATCCGTCCTGATCGCCGCGGGCATCGGCCCCGGGGCGCACCCCGGAGCCGGCCCGCGAGCGCGGTTACTTCGCGGTTACTTAACGAGGCCCGCTTCCTTGTAGTACTTCATGGCCCCGCCGTGCAGCGGCGCGGACAAGGCGTCCTTCACCATCTCCTCTTTCTTCAGGGTGGCGAAGGCGGGGTGCAGTTTCTTGAAGGTGTCGAAGTTTTCGAACACCGCCTTGACGACCTGGTAGACGACCTTGTCCGGCGTGCGGGTCGAGGCGACGAAGGTCGCGCCGACGCCGTAGGTCTTCACGTCGTTGGGCGTGCCGGTGTAGAGGCCGCCCGGAATGACCGCGTGACGGTAGAACGCGTTCTCCTTGACCAGCTTGTCGACGGCCGGCCCGGTAACCTCGACCAGATTGCCGTCGCAAGAGGTCGCCGCTTCCTTCAGCGAGGCGTTGGGGTGGCCGACCAGGAAGTAAAAGGCGTCGATCTTGTTGTCGCACAGGGCCTGGGCCTGTTCGCCCGACTTGAACTCGGCGGCGAGGGCGAGGTCGGATTCCTTCCAGCCGAGCGATTCGGCCAGAACCTCCCAGGACGCGCGGGTCCCGGAACCCGGATTGCCCACGTTCACGCGCTTACCCTTCAGGTCGTTCAAGTGCTTAATGTTCTTGTCCTTGCGGGCCATGATGGTGACCGGCTCGGCATGGACCGAGAACACCGCCCGCAGTTCCTTGAACGGGCCCTGGTCCTTGAACTTGGACGTCCCGTGGTAGGCATGGTACTGCCAGTCGGACTGCGCCACGCCCATGTCCAGGTCGCCGGCGCGGATTGCGTTGATGTTGAACACGGACCCGCCGGTCGATTCAACCGAACAGCGAACGCCGTGTTCCTTGCGGCCCTTGTTGACCAGGCGGCAGATGGCGCCGCCCGTCGGATAATAGACCCCGGTCACGCCGCCGGTGCCGATGGTGACGAAGTCCGCCGCCTGGGCACTGGACAGCGCCGCCACCATGCCCGCCGCGGCGGCCGTGGCGATCAATGATTTCTTCAGGAACATTTCCAATCCTCCTTGGATTTTTTCAGGTTGGATATTGATCAAACGCCGGGACAGGACACGCGCCGCGCCGTCCGGCAGGGGGAATCCCAGGGTCCGCGCATCGCCGCCGTCGGAGGCATCGAACGCGGACATCCGGGTCGTGCGCCGGGCGAAATCCCGGCGCATCGAGCGCGCGCGGCCTCGGGGCCAAAACCCCGGGGACAGGCCGGCGGGCCCGAATTCCATCAAAGGGAAAAGGAAGGGATCGGCGGGGAAAGACGCCGAAGGGATTGGTATACCAGGGATCGTCTCGGAATTCGGGCGCCGGTGCGCAAATCCCCACCGCAGGCGTCCTCTTCAGACTCCTCCCCGATAAAGCCATCTGATTCCCTGAACAGCATCGTTGCGGCAAAGTGTAACACATCCCCCGCAAAGGCCAACGGCGAAGATTGAGGTTGTCTAGACCAATTTCTTCCAGTTCATCCTCTGACAATTCAACGCCTTAAGGCAGGCGCCCGACCTCGCGCAGATACTCGGCGGCGCCGGGATGGCGGGGCGCCGTCATGCCATTGCGCGCCATTTCCAAGGGATGCAGGCGCAGGAACGCGGGGTGCTTGGACGCGATGAAGTGGAGGTTCTCGAACACGGCCTTGGTCAGGTAGTAGGCCGTCGCGGCATCGAGCCTGTCCGAAGCCATCACCGTCGCGACAAGGCCGATTGTCGGGACGTCCGCAAACATCCCGGGATAGGAATCCTTGGGGATCAATGCCCGCACGTAATAGGGGTTGGAGGCGATCAGCCGGTCCGCAGCCGCCCCTTCGGCCCGCACGAATTCGATGTCGCAGAGCTGGATGAGTTTCCTGACGATGGCGTTCGGATGGCCGGCAAGAAACGCGGTGGCATCGACGCGGCGGCCGCAGATTGCGCCGTACTGCTCCCGCACGTCGTAGGTTTCAACCTTCGCGAAGTCGGAATGCTTGAGGCTCATGGCCTCGATCAGTAGGCGCATGGTTGCACTGGTGCCCGACTTGACCTTGCCGATGTCGATGCGCTTGCCGACAAGGTCGCCCAGGTCCTCGATGCCGCTATCCTTCTTCGTCACCACGGCGAGCGATTCCGGGTGGGCGGAAAAAAGCGAGTAGATGCCCTTGATGATGCCAATGTTGGCGAAGGTGCCGGTCCCGTTGACCGCGTGGAACTGGACGTCCGACTGCACGATGCCCAGGTCGAAGGTGCCCTTCTTGAGGCCGATCAGGTTGTCGATGGAGCCTGTGGACGGTTCGGCCGAGCATGTGGTGCCGCGCATCTCGCGCCGCACGATTTCGCAGATCGCCTTGCCCAGTTGGATGTAGACCCCGCCCTTGCTGCCCGTGCCGATCTTGAGGGCCTTCGCCTGCGCGGCCTGCGGCAATAGAGCGAGTGCCGCCGCGACCAGCAACGGGACCATTCGAACACCGAACGCGGCGCGCGGCCGCGGAACCCGAATCCGATGTCCGGCGATAAGGCTTGGTATGTCCATCCCTTGGATGCCCCTTATGTTGTTCTCTTCCGGTCCCTCCCCCCGGCTCACACGATCCCCGACTCCTTCAACGTCTCGTCGATGGCGTCGCCCAACATTCCGACCAGGTCCTTGATCTGGCTCACGTCGACGATGAAGGGCGGCGCCAGCAGGATGTGGTCGCCGCGCGCGCCGTCGGCCGTACCGCCCGCGGGATAGCAGATCAGGCCGCGGCGGAAGGCGTTCTTCTTGACCCCGGCGTGGACCTTCAGCGTCGGGTCCAGGGTCTCCTTGGTCGCCCGGTCGGCGACCAGCTCGACGCCCTGGAACAGGCCGCGGCCCCGGATGTCGCCGACGTGCGGATGGTTGCCCAGGCGGTCGTGAAGCTGTTCGACCAGCACCGCCCCCATGCGCCGGACGTTGTCCAGCAGCCCCGCGTCCCTGATCTTGCGCTGCACTGCCAGCGCCGCCGCGCAGGCCATGGGATGGCCCATGTAGGTATGGCCGTGCTGGAACGCGCCGCTGCCGTCCTTGAAGGCGCGATAGACGTCATTCGACACCAGGGTCGCGCCGATCGGCTGGTAGCCCGCCCCCAGGCCCTTGGCGATGCAGATGATGTCGGGGGCGACGCCATCCTGCTCGCAGGCGAACAGCGTTCCCGTGCGGCCCATGCCGCACATGACCTCGTCCAGGATCATCAGCACGCCGAACCTGTCGCAGATCTCGCGGATGCGCTTGAAGTACCCGGGCACGGGGGCAAGCACCCCCGCGGTCGCGCCGCCCACGGTCTCGGCGATGAAGGCGGCGACGTTGCGCGGGCCCAGGCGCTCGATCTCGGCCTCCAGTTCATCGGCCACGCGGCGGCCGTATTCCTCCTCGCTCTCGCCGTCCCGCTTCTCCCGATAGGGATAGCAGGGGGCGATGTGCGACGCCGGCATGAGCATTTCCTTGTAGGGCTCGCGCCGCCACACGTTGCCGCCGACCGACAGCGCGCCCAGGGTGTTGCCGTGGTAGCTCTGCCGCCGGGCGATGAAGCGCGTGCGCTCGGGCTCCCCTTTCTCAAGGAAATACTGGCGCGCCATCTTGAGCGCCGCCTCCACGGCCTCGGACCCGCCGGACACGAAATAGACCATGCCGATGCCTTGGGGCGCAGCGCCGACCAGCAGTTCGGCCAGGTCCTCTGCCGGCTGGGTCGTGAAGAACCCGGTATGGGCGAAGGCGACCTTGTCGACCTGGTCCTTGATGGCCTGGGCCACGTCCGGGTCGCTGTGGCCCAGACAGGACACGGCGGCCCCGCCCGAGGCGTCCAGATAGCGCCTGCCCTCGGCGTCGATCAGGTAGATGCCCTCGCCCTTCACGGCGACGGGCATGTCCGATTTCAGGTCGCGATAGAAGACGTTCGTCATGGCGGGTTCCACACAAGAATGACGGGAATATAGGACGCGATTGCATGGCCGCGCGTCAATCCAATAGGATGCGCGGCGTTCCGGCCTGACACCACGAGGGGGATTACATGGACCTGAAGGACCACATACGGGGAATTCCCGATTTCCCGATCCCGGGGATTCTGTTCTACGACATCTCGACGCTGCTGCGTCATCCCGACGCCTGGCAGGTGGCCCTGGGCCGCCTCGCCAAGATCGTTTCGGGTTTTCAGCCCGACCTGCTGGCCGGCATCGAATCGCGCGGCTTCCTGACGGCCGCCCCCCTCGCCTCGCGGCTCGGATGCGGCTTCATCATGGTGCGCAAGAAGGGCAAGCTGCCCGGCGAAACCATCGCCCACGAATACGCGCTTGAGTACGGCACCGACACCATCGAGATCCAGAAGGACGCGGTGAAACCGGGCCAACGGGTGGTCGTCATGGACGATCTTCTGGCGACCGGCGGCACCATGGCGGCATCCATCGAGCTTTTGCGCGGCGCCGGGGCCGAGGTCGTGGGCACCACCTGCCTGATCGAGTTGACCTTCCTGAACGGCCGGGACAAGCTGGACGTGCCGTTCCACGCCCTGATGGCCTACGACGAATAACCTGCGCCGCGGGTTCAGGGGACCAGCGCCCGGCGCACGACCTTCTTCATGAGGGTCGGCAGGGCCTGACCGCCGAACGCGTCGGGATGGACCCAGGTTCCGTCGACGACGCTCCCGCTGTCCGCCGTCCCGCGCACGACCGTCAGGCGCAGATGGAAATGGGTGAAGGTGTGGCGGACCTCGCCGACTTCGGCCCAAGCCGCCGCCGGAAGAGGGGCGTGGCCCGACGCCTCGTCCAGGCCCCAGGGATCGTCCCGCCAGTCCGTGGACGGGATCTCCATCATGCCGCCCAGCAGGCCGCGTTCGGGCCGCCGGCGCAGCAGCACCCTGCCCGTCGCGTCCTCGATCCAGAAGGCGACGCCGTGGCGCGTCGGCTTGGGCGTCCTGGCCGCGCGGGCGGGCAGGTCCTCCGCGTCGCCCGCGGCCCGGGCGGCACAGGCGTCGTGCCACGGGCACAGACCGCATTTGGGGGCGCGGGGCGTGCACACCATGGCGCCGAGGTCCATCATCGCCTGGGCGAAATCGCCGGCCCGCGCGCGCGGCGTCAAGTTCCTCGCAGCCGCCTGAATCGCCTTCTTTCCCGCCGGCAGCGGCTCCGCGATGTGGCGAAGGCGCGCCACGACGCGTTCGATGTTTCCGTCTACGGGCGAGGCCGGCTGGTCGAAGGCGATGGCGGCGATGGCCGCCGCCGTGTAGGGGCCGACGCCCGGCAGCGCCAGGAGTTCCGCCTCGATCTCCGGGAACCGGCCGCCATGGTCGGTCGCGACCGCCCGCGCGCATTTGTGAAGGTTGCGCGCCCGCGCGTAGTAGCCGAGGCCCTGCCAGGCGTGCAGGACGTCGTCCAGGGGCGCCGCCGCCAGGTCCTGCACGCGCGGCCAGCGCGCCACAAAGTGGTCAAAATAGCTTTTTACCGTCGCCACCGTGGTCTGCTGCAGCATGATCTCCGACAGCCACACGTGATAAGGGTCGGCCCGGCGGCCCGGAAGGGCGCGCCACGGCAGCACACGCCGGTGCCGGGCGTACCAGTCGAGCAGGGCGGAAGCACGGGCGTCTTGCGGAGATCGGGACATCGCCATTTAATGCCACGCCCGCACCTTGCCTTCAAAGCCCAACTAGCCTTCGACGCCCAACCTGGAGTACCTTCGGACCGCCATGGCCATGACCCCCGGAAAACGCCAGGGCGGCGCGCGTGCCGTCGGCCAGGCGGTCGGCAAGTTGACCGCCACAGCCTACGGGCGGCGCGGCTTCGCGCAGGGCGACGTCATCCGCCATTGGCCGCAGATCGCGGGCGACCTTCTCGCCCGCCATACCCTGCCCGACCGCATCACCTTTCCCCGCGGCCAGCGCACCGGCGGCCTTCTGCACCTGCAGGTCGGCAATTCCGCCGTCGCCACCGAGGTCCAGCACCTGGAGCCCCTGATCGTCGAGAAGGTGAACACCTATTTCGGTTACGGCGCGGTCAAGGGCATCCACCTGTTCCAGCGCCCGCTGCCGCCGCGCAAGGACGACGGCCCCGCCGAGCCGCGGCCGCTCAGCCCCGCCGAGCGGGCGGCGCTCGAGAGCGAGTTGAAGGCCGTCACGGACCCCGAATTGCGCCGTGCCCTCGAAGGGCTGGGCCAGGCCATCCTGCGCCGCCGCCGGGGCGGTGGATAGTTTGCGGAATGGCCCCGAATTTCAAGATCTTAGCAAAAGGAGTCGACTCACTGTTGGGGCCGATTCTATATTCATCAATATCTTGTGTTTCAGGAGGTTATTTTGCTGCGCATAGCACAAGGTCTTGCGTTCGTTGTGACGCTGATTTTGGCCGTTTCCGGCCCCTTCGCGGGTCCGGCGCGGGCACTGGACGACATTCGGGAACTGCTTGCGGAAAGGATGCTCGGCAAGGCCGACGCGCCGGTGACGATCATCGAGTTTGCGTCGCTCGGCTGTCCGCATTGCCGCGCGTTCCACGAAAAGACCCTGCCCAGGATCAAGGAAAAGTACATCGACACCGGCAAGGTGAAGCTGATCTTCCGCGACTTTCCCCTGGGTCAACGCGCCCTCGCCGCGCACATGATCGCGCGCTGCGCGGGCCCGGTGCGGTATTTCGCCATGGTCAGCATCCTGTTCCGCGACCAGACGGCGTGGGGCCAGGCGCCGGACGGCCTTGCCGCCCTGCAGGCGTCGGCCAGAAAGGGCGGCATGTCGCCGACCCAGGTCGACGAATGCCTGCGCAGCGAGGAAATCCTGCAGGGCATCCAGAAGGCGGCCGCGGCGGGCAACAAGGACCACGGGGTCGATTCCACGCCGTTCTTCATCGTCGCGGGGGAAAAGGTCTCGGGCGCCCAGGACTTCAAGGTGTTCGAGGACATCATCGAACGCGCCTTGAAGAAATAGGCGGATCAAAGGGAAACCGGTCAGGTTCGGCGAGGCAGTTTGCTCAATTTCAAGAAATTGCGGGTTCTGGGGTTCAAGTCCTTCGTCGACCCCACGGAGCTGTTCATCGAGCCGGGCCTGACGGGCGTGGTCGGTCCGAACGGCTGCGGCAAGTCGAACGTGGTCGAGGCCCTGAAATGGGTCATGGGCGAAACCTCGGCCAAGCAGATGCGCGGATCGGAGATGGAGGACGTCATTTTCTCCGGCACCCAGGACCGGCCGTCGCGCAACATCGCCGAGGTGACGCTGCACCTGGACAACGCCTCGCGCAGGGCGCCGGCCCAGTTCAACGACACGGACGAACTTGAGGTCACCCGCCGCATCGAGCGCGAGAAGGGCTCTTCCTACCGCATCAACGGCAAGGACGTGCGCGCGCGCGACGTGCAGCTTCTGTTCGCCGATCAGGCCACGGGCGCGCGCTCGACGGCGCTGGTCAGCCAGGGCCGCATCGGCACCGTCATCAATGCCAAGCCGGCGCAGCGGAGGCTGCTTCTGGAAGAGGCCGCCGGGATCACCGGCCTGCATTCCCGCCGTCACGAGGCCGAACTCCGCCTGAGGGGGGCCGAGGCCAACCTGGAGCGTCTGGACGACATCCTGGTCACCCTGGACGCCCAGATGAACAACCTGAAGAAACAGGCGCGCCAGGCGACCCGCTATCGCAACCTGTCGGACCACATCCGCAAGGCCGAGGCGACCCTGTTCCACATCCTGTGGAGCAACGCCGAAGCCGCCCGTGACGCGGCCCGCGCCAACCTGAAGGAAGCGGAGCAGGCGGTCACGGTCCTGACCCAGACCACGGCGGCGGCCTCCACTCGCCAAGCCCAGGCGGCCGAGGGCCTGCCCGAGCTGCGCCAGGGCGAGGCGGCGGCGGCGGCGGAACTGCAGCGCCTGACCCTGGCCCGTGAGGGCCTGGACGAGG
>Ga0066644_10000284_pt1 | contig 32929 bp, 30 predicted proteins | sample CryGeyCG2114_020_FD_62735 | JGI IMG/M metagenome (GOLD analysis project Ga0066644, IMG submission 62735) | Groundwater microbial communities from aquifer - Crystal Geyser CG15_big_fil_post_rev_8/21/14_0.20 | ecosystem: Environmental > Aquatic > Deep subsurface > Groundwater | place: USA: Utah...
GGCTGCCCAACGACCTGTTGACCAAGCTGGACCGCTGCCTGATGGCGCACGGGGTCGAGGGCCGGGTGCCGTTCCTGGACCCCAAGCTGGCGGTATTCGGGTTTTCGCTGCCGGACGCGCTCAAGGTCCGGCACGGGCGCGGCAAGTGGATCCTGCGCAAGTGGCTGGAGAAGGTCGTACCCGTCTCGAAGCCCTTCGCCGCCAAGCGCGGCTTCACCGTGCCCGTGGGCGAATGGATCGCCGCCGACGGGCGTCGCCTGGGCCCGCTTGTCGCGGCCCAGCCGGGGGTGGCGGAATTCTGCCGTCCGGACGCGGTGGCGGCCTTGTTCCGGAGCGCCGGCAAGCGCGAGATGCAGGCCGCCTGGACGCTTTTGTTCTACGCCGTGTGGCACCGGCACCACATCCTGGGCGGGGTGCCCAGGGGCGGCGTCCTGGAAGTCCTGGGCGAGGCCGTGTGACCGTGACGGACCGCCTGACAATCCGCCGGCCCGACGACTGGCACGTGCATTTCCGCGACGGCGCCATGATGGCGGCCGTCGTGCCCTTCACGGCGCGGCAGATGGGCCGCGCCGTCGTCATGCCCAACCTGGTGCCGCCGGTGACCACGGCGGCCCTGGCTTCGGCCTACCGCGACCGCATCCTGGCGGCGGTGCCGGACGGCGTCGACTTCACCCCCTTGATGACGGCCTATCTCACCGACAACACGGACCCGGACGATCTGGCCGCCGGTTTCAAGGACGGTGTGCTGACCGCCGTGAAGTACTATCCCGCCGGGGCGACGACCAATTCCGACAGCGGCGTCACCGACATCGCCAAGGTGCAGCACGTGTTGGAGAAGATGGCCGCGATCGGCATGCCGCTGCTGCTCCACGGCGAGGTCACGGACGCCGACGTCGACGTGTTCGACCGCGAGGCCGTGTTCATCGAGCGCACCCTGGCCCCCCTGGCCGCCCGCCTGCCGGAACTCAAGGTGGTGTTCGAGCACATCACCACCGCCGATGCCGTGGCCTTCGTCGAAGGGGCGGGGCCGGCCGTCGCCGCCACGGTGACGGCGCATCATCTGGTCATCAACCGCACGGACATTTTCCGGGGCGGCATCCGCCCGCATCTCTACTGCCTGCCGATCGCCAAGCGGGAACACCACCGCCAGGCCCTGGTGCGGGCCGCGGCTTCGGGTAATCCGAAATTCTTTCTGGGCACCGACACGGCGCCCCACGCGGCCCATACAAAGGAAACCGCCTGCGGCTGCGCCGGCATCTTTTCCGCCCCGGCGGCGATCGAGGTCTATGCCGAGGTGTTCGACGGGGCCGGCGCGCTGGACAGGCTGGAAGCCTTCGCGTCCCTCAACGGTCCGGCCTTCTACGGCCTGCCCGTGAACGAGGAAACGATCACCCTGGACCGCGCGCCCTGGACCGCGCCCGAGGCCGCCGAGGTCTCGACCGGCGAACGGGTCGTCGCCTTCCGGGGGGGGGAGACGTTGACTTGGCGATTGACCGGCTGACCCGTTGACCCGAGCGCGGGCGTTCTCTACACCCATTGAAAACCATTCACCCGATAACCGATCCCGGGAGGCCCACCCATGTCCACGTTCAAAGGACTTCTGCTCGAGGAAACCGACGGCAAGGTCACGTCATCCATCCAGGACATCGACGAGGCCCGCCTGCCCGAGGGCGACGTCACCGTCGCCGTCAAGTATTCCACCGTCAACTTCAAGGACGGCATGGTCATCAACGGCATCGGCAGGCTGGTGCGGGATTATCCGCACGTCCCCGGCATCGACTTCTCGGGCGTGGTCGAGGCATCGGACAATCCCGATTACAGGCCCGGTGACGAGGTCATCCTGACCGGCTGGCGCGTCGGCGAGGTCCATTGGGGCGGCCATGCCCAGAAGGCGCGGGTCAAGGCCGATTGGCTGGTGCCGGTGCCGGCGGGCCTCGACCTCAAGCGCGCCATGGCCGTCGGCACGGCTGGGTTCACCGCCATGCTCGCCATCATGACATTGGAAGAACACGGCCTGACGCCCGAGAAGGAGGGCGAGGTGCTGGTGACCGGCGGCTCCGGCGGGGTCGGCTCGGTCGCGACCTCGATCCTGTCGAACCTGGGCTATCGCGTCGCGGCGTCCACGGGGCGGCAGGAGTCCCACGCCTACCTGAAGGACCTGGGGGCGACGACCATCGTCGACCGCGCGGAACTGGAAGAGGCGCCCAAGGGCCCGCTCGGCCGCGAACGCTGGTCCGGCGCCATCGACAACGTGGGCGGACCGACCCTGCACACGGTGCTGGCGACGCTCAAGTACTGGGGCACCTGCGCCGCCGTGGGCAACGCCGGGTCGTTCAAGCTGGAGACCACGGTGCTGCCGTTCCTGCTGCGCGGCATCAACCTGTGCGGCATCGACAGCGCGACCTGCCCCAAGGAGCGCCGCATCAGGGCCTGGGACCGCATCGCCAAGGATTTGCCGCTCGACAAGCTCGATGCCCTGACGGAAACGGCGAGCCTCGCCGATCTGCCGGATCTTGCGGGCAAGATCCTCAAGGGTCAGCTGCGCGGGCGCACGGTGATCGACGTCAATTCCTGACCGGTAACGCCCGGCCGCGCCCGGGCATGGTTAAGAATTTGCTAACCATCGGGTGGTATCCTGACGCTGGACGAGTTTCTGACGCAGGATGGGATAGAACACCCATGAAAAAGCTTATTGCAGGCTGTGCCTTCCTGGGCGTGCTGACCGCGTGCGGCTACGTGGACAAGTACGAGGAAGGCGTCATCGACTACGAACCCACCTATTGTTACGCGGCGCTGGGCGGCGGCGTGGAGTGTTTCCGCGAGCCCGTGGCCGGCGAGGACCGGCGCCTGGTCAACTATTACGGCAAGCATCCGTCGCGCTATGACGCGCCGCCGAAGCCCGCCCCCGCGCAGTATCAGGCGCCCCCCATGGTCAACGCCTGGGTCAAGGACCCGGAACCGGTGGTGCGCGCCATGCCCAAGGGCGACCTGGCCGACCGGCCGTGGCTGGCCTCGGATTATCGGGAGCCTGTCGCCCGCGAGGCCTCCCCGGCGGCGACCCAGGCCTTCCTGCGCCAGGTCCACGAACATCTGACCCGCTCGATCCGGAAGGATTCGCAGGACAAGCTGAACATCCTCAGCCGGGCGGAAAGCGAGGGAGCCCAGACGTCGCAGGAGACGTCTCCCGGCGCCCCGCCCTTTCGTTAACGCCAGCATCTGACGCGGGCGAACTCAGCCCGGAAAAGTCAACTCCTTGGCATGCAAACGGCCGCCTCGTCTCCGGGGCGGCCGTTTGGTTTTCGAATATTCCACAGCTTTTTCGATATTTGTGATGCATGTCACATGATTTTTCCTAAAGCATTTGATAGGAGTCTCCATACGGCATCCTGACAAAAACCTGACAACGCGGAGGAGAGTTGAGGTGGTGAAGGAAAAGGCCCCGAAGAAAGCCATCAAGCAGACCGAACTGGAGCGCCTGCAGAATGAATTGGTCGGCGGACCCAAGGCGGCGGGAAAGAGCAAGAAGCGCACGTCGGACGCGAAAGTACGCATGATGAAAGGGGCCCGGAACGCCAGCGGTCCCATCAACGCCCGCAGCGACTGGCGCTGGGCCGGCGGTTGACCGAGGCGCGCGCCTCGGCCGGCACAAGACCGCGCGTCGGCATGATCCCGGCCGACGCCGGCTCCGGCCGGGGGATCCGCGACTTCAACACCTGGACGCCCGACGAAGCCCGGTGCCGGCGCCGCGGCCCGGATCAAGTCCGCGCCGGGGCAGGTGGCGCTTGACACCCGGGCGGTGTGGCCTTAAATCCCACCTCTCCATCGGCCCCCCGGGCGCTTACCGGGCGGCCCGCCCGCTTGGGGCGGAGTAGCTCAGCTGGTTAGAGCAGCGGAATCATAATCCGCGTGTCGGGGGTTCGAGTCCCTCCTCCGCTACCAATCTTTCGAGGGTGTCGCCGGGATCGACCGGCGGTGACGAAGCCAAACGGAGGCCAACCATGGCCGGCAAGAAATCCAAGGGCAAGAGCCCTCAGTTCCTGGTGTTCAACGTGACCTACGGCGACGGGACGGTGACCTCCAACCGCCGGGTCTCGACGGACCTGCTCGACCAGTCGTTCGGCGATTCCCTGGAAGACCTGGTGCGCGCCGCCATCGAGCAGCAGGACAACGAGATCGCCGAGCGCTCGGGCCGCAGCCGCGCCCCGATCAAGTCGATCGCCAAGGCCTGAGGCCGATCACGGCCCTGGCGCCGCTTGCGGCGGCGATCCGCGGCACGAACGGCGGGCTTTGCGGCCCGCCCTTTCTTTTTTGATCCCGCCGTCCCGCGATTTGTATACAATCCGGGTCGCCGGAAGGTGTCAGCGGACGGAAACCGCAGGCGGAGCCTTCCGGCCCGCCCAGGCAACCGGATTTCTCGACGCGTGCAGACCGACAACCCCGCCATCGCCAGGATGTTCGACCGTTTCGGTCCGTCCTACCGCTGGTGGGCGACGGCCTGCGGCATGCTGGGGTCGATGACCATGGTGCTGTCGTCGACCATCGTCAACGTCTCGATCCCGTCGATCATGGGCGCCTTCGGCGTCGGCCAGGACCTGGCGCAATGGGCTTCCACCGCGTTCCTCACCACCATGGTGGTGAGCCAGCTCCTGAATTCCTTTACGTCGCGGTTCATCGGTCCGCGCAACACCTTCCTGATGGCGCTCGGCGTGTTCACGGTGGGTGCCGTGCTGGCCGCGGTCAGCCCCTCCATCGAGGTGCTGATCGTCGGCCGCATCCTGCAGGGCTTCAGCGCCGGCCTGGTGCAGCCTCTGGCGCTGGCCACGGCGGTCGCCGTGTTTCCGCCGGAGCGCCGGGGCCTCGCCGTCGGCACGGTGGGCATGGGGATCGCGCTGGCCCCCACCTTCGGGCCGCTGGTCGGCGGGGTGACCATCGACCTGGTGACCTGGCGCCACGTGTTCATCGTGCCGCTGCCGCTGGTCGGCCTGTCGGCGATGATGGCGCTGACCTTCATGCCGGCGCGCAACCCGCTGGAAAAGAAACCCAATTTCGATTGGATCGGATTCATCCTGCTGATCACGGCGCTGACCACCCTGATGGCCGGGATCGGCAACGGCCAGCGCTGGGGCTGGCATTCGCCCATGTTCCTGATCTTCATGGTCATCGGCGGCGTTTCGGCGGTGCTGTTCGTGCTGGCCCAGCTGCGCGCGCGCAATCCGCTCTTGGATCCCACCCTGTTCCTCGACGCGCGCTTCGCCTCGGCCGTCGCCGTGGCCTTCGCCTTCGGGCTCGGAAACTTCTCGACCAACTATTCGATCCCGCTGTTTACCCAGACGATCCAGGGCTATACGGCGACCAAGGCGGGCCTGGTCCTGGTGCCGGCGGGACTGTTGCTGGTCATGATGATGCAGGCCTCGGGGCGGCTCGCCGACATGGTGCCGCCGCACTGGCCGATCATCGTCGGCTGCAGCACCTTCGCCGTGGCGGCCCTGGCGCTCGCCACCATCGACGTCAACACGGCGTTCCTGACCGTCGCGGTCCTCGCCATGTGCACGCGCGGCTCCATGAGCCTGATCTCGCCCAACATGGGCAAGGCGGCGCTGTCGGCGGTGCCGGCGGAAAAGATGGCGCAGGGGGCGGGGACCTTCAACTTCTTCCGCCAGATGGGCGGCGCCTTCGGCGTCAACATGACCGCCGTGACGATCGAGATGCGCACGGCCTACCACGCCGACTTCCTGACCGCGACCCAGACCAACGCGAAGGGGCCGACGGCGGAGATGCTGAACAAGGTGCGCGAGCTTTTGAATGCCGGCGGCGTGCCGTCGCCGGCGGACGGCGCCATGGCGCTCGATTATCTCGGCCGCGTGCTCTATGCCCAGGCCAACACCTTCGCGTTCCACGATTCGTTCCGCCAGATCGCGGTCGTCTTCGCCCTGACCCTGATCCCGGCCATCGTGCTGGGGCGCTCGCGGTCCAAGGTCTGACCGGCCGTCGGGCCGGGAGTGCCACGTCATTTTCCCTCTGCCGCCATGCGGATCGGCAGGACCCGCGCACCGTGGTGCCGTGGTCCGGGCGGCTGTCTATGCGCAGTTCGCCGTCGTGGGCCTTGGTCAGGGCCTTGGCGATGGACAGGCCGCGACCCTCGGCTCCGGCTTTGACAGGGCGCCTCGGATGATTTATTGAATTCAGAATACGGAATTCAGAAAAGGAATGCGCGATGACCCCTCTTGGCCCGACGCCCGCCCTGACGGAGCGCGTCCGCGACGCCATCGTGGATTCCATCCTGCAGGGTGCCTACCGGGCGGGCGACCGCCTGGCGCAGGAGAAGCTGGCCGAGCAACTGGGCGTGTCGCGCCAGCCGATCAGCCACGCCCTGGCGCTCCTGAAGGAGCAGGGGGTGCTCGTCGCCCTCGGCCGCAAGGGCTTGACGGTCGCGCCCATGGACCCGGACATGGTGGTCCAGCTCTACCAGATCCGCGGACCCCTGGACGGGCTGGCGGCGCGCCTGTCGGCCGCCCGCATGGCGCGGGGCGAGCTTTCGCCGCGCGACGTGGAGCCGCTTCGGGATCTGGTCGACCGTTATCTCGCCCAGGACGAGGCGGCCGCGGGCGCCGCGGAGCGGCCGCGCGATCTGGCCCGGCGGATCAACGCCGACATGCGCTTTCACGTCGGCCTCTATCGCCTGTCGGGCAACCCCTTGATCGAGGAGGTGACCCGGCCGCACTGGGTGCATTTCCGCCGCTCCATGCAGGCCGTGCTGACCCGTCCCGGCGGGCGGCCGCAGGCCTGGGACCAGCATCGCGCCATCCTGGCGGCGATCCTCGCCGGCGACGCGGCCGAGGCCGAACGCCTTTCCATCCACCACACCGACACCGCGGCCGCCACGGCCGAGGCCAGCCTTTCGAAGGACCCTTCCACCGAATGAAACACCTGACCCTTGCGCCGGACGACGCGCTGCCTTTCGACCACCACGAACCGGCGCGCGACGGCGCCCCGACCTTTGTTTTCGTCAACGCCCTGACGGGCAGCACCGCCGCTTGGGAGGCGGTGGTCGCGCCGCGCCTGCGCGAGCAGGGGTTCGGGACGCTGAGCTACAACTTCCGTGGACAGGAGGGGGCGTCGTTCGCCCTCGGAACGGAACTGACTCCCGACCTTATCGTCGACGACCTGTGCCGTCTGCTGGAGGCCCGCGCGCCGCGCGATCCGGTGCTGACGGGCCTCTCCATCGGCGGGCTGTTCGCGGCCCAGGCGGTCCTCAGGGGGACACCGGCGCGCGGCCTTGTGCTGCTCAACACCCTGCGCGAGATCGGCCCGCGCATCGCCTGGGTCAACGACGCCATGGAGGTCATCGTCGGCGCCGGCGGCGTGCAGCTTTTCATGGATGCGCTGTTCCCGCTGCTGGTGAACCAGGAGTTCGCCGGCCAGGCGCGCGCCAATTTCCTGAAAGGCGGCTACGCGCCGCTCGATTCCGCCCACGGGCACATGAACCTCATGCGCAACGCTCGCGCGGCGGACTGGCACATCGCCTATGAGCGGCTGGCCTTGCCGACCCTGGTGATCACCGGGCATCAGGATCGGGTGTTCCTGGACCTCGACGTCGTCGACCGGTTGTACAAGCGCCTGCCCGACGCGCGGCGCGAGGACTGGCCCGACGCCGGGCACCTGCTGCCGCTCGAACGTCCCGACAGATTGGCGGACAGCCTGGCGCGCTTCGGCGCGGACCTGGAAGCGGGGCGGTCATGAACATTCCGGCGCGCTTCGCCTCGCTGGCCGTTTTCATCGGCGTCCTGGGCCATGCCTCGTCCGAATTCGTCGCCGCCGGCTCGGGGATTTCCGGGCCGGAACTGTCGGTCTGGCGCTATCTTCTGGGCGGCGCGGGCCTGATCGTGGTGGCGCTGCTGATCTCGGGGCCTAGGCGGTTGCTGGCCCCGCTCAGGACCCATGCCTGGGAAGTCCTGTGGCTGTCGGTCGTCGGCGTTTCCGGCGCCTATCTGGCCTTTCACTGGGCGCTCGACTTCGCCACCGTGATCCAGGTCGCAACCCTGGTGACGACGATTCCCATCTTCGTCGGTCTCGCCAACCGCATCGTCTCCGGCCAGCCGTTGACCGCGGTCAAGGTCGTCACCGGCCTGTGCGCCGTGGCCGGGCTGGTTCTGCTGATCACCGACGGCGTCCTCGACAAGCTGCTGGGCGGCCGGGATTCGATCTGGGGCGTCCTTCTCGCCCTGGCCTGCGCCATCCTGGCGGCATTCTATGCCGTCCGGGTGAAACCCATCATCGCCCGGTACGGCGCCGTCAACGTGACCGCGCTGTCCATGATGATCGGCGGTATCGGCCTGTGGCTGGGCGTGGGCATCGGGTTCGCCGTCTGGGTCGATCCGCTGACCCTGTTCGACCGGTCGGCGGAACATTCCGCCTGGATCCTGACCCTGGCTCTGTGGAACACCACGATCACGCAGTTCCTGTGGATTGGCGGCTTGGCGGCGGCGGCGGACATGACGCGCGCCAGCTATCTGTTCTTCCTGAAGCCCATCATCGCCGCGACCCTGGCCATGGCGTTCCTGGGGGACAAGCTGTCGGTCCTGCAGGGGCTCGCCATCGTCATCGTGACCGGATCGGTGTTCTTCGAGATGTACTGGTCGCGCATCGCTGCCCTGTTTCCCCGCCGCGCCGGCATCACCTGACGTCGCGCCGCCGCCGCAAGCCGGGCGCTCTAATTTCGCATAGCAAAATCAAATTCCGGAATTTGACCGCCGGATTGCGGCGTGACAAAGTTCCTTCCGTCCGGAGGAGGGCGTCCATGCCCGGACCCGGAAATGGGAGCGGCGCGGAATTCCGCGCCGGGACACGACGACATGACCGGGCGTGCCGAGCACAGCGTCCAGCCGCTGGACAACGTTCCCGAGATCACCGAGTCCGACGACCGGCAGTTCGTCACGGCGCTGGCGCGCGGACTTAGCGTCCTGCGCGCGTTCCAACCGGGCGACGGCGTGCTTGGCAACGGCGACCTGGCGGAGCGCACGGGCCTGCCGAAGCCGACGGTGTCGCGCCTGACCCACACCCTGACGCGGCTGGGCTATCTTGTGCACGCGGAACGCCTGGGCAAGTACCGCCTGGGCCCGGGGGTCCTGTCGCTGGGCTATTCGCTGCTCGCCAACATGGACATCCGCAAGATCGCGCGGCCCTACATGCAGGAACTTGCCAATGCCTCGGGCTTGTCGCTCGCCCTGGGCGCGCGGGACCGCCTGAACATGGTCTATCTGGAGCATGCACGCGACGCCGGCTCGGTGACGTTGCGCCTGGATATCGGCTCGCACATCCCGATCGCCACCACGGCCATGGGCCGCGCCTTCCTGGCCGCGATCCCCGAGGACGAACGCGCCTACCTGATGTCGGCCATGGCCGAACGCGCCGGCGCCGGCTGGCCGGCCGTGGCGCGCGGTATCGAACGCGCCGTCTGCCAGGTCGCCGAAAAGGGTTTCTGCACCTCGTTCGGCGAGTGGCAGCACGACGTCAACGCCGTCGGCGTGCCGCTTCGGTCGATGGACGGGGCGACCGTCATGGCCTTGAACTGCGGCGGACCGGCGTTTCTGCACAAGCCGGACAGGCTGGAAGCGGAATGGGGGCCGCGCCTTGTCAACGTGGCGCGCACCATCGAGGCGGAAATGCGGAACGGCCTGGCTGCCCAGGGCAGCTGGTAACGGACCGCGAAGGATACGGAACCAGCGGACACAACAAGACCAGGAACTGGCGGCAATCTTCAGACATGTGGAGGCAAACATGAAAGCATACCGACTTCTTTTGGCGGGCGCCGTGGCGGCCGCCCTGGCCTTGCCGCAAGCGGCCAAGGCCGACGACGTGAAACTGCCCGACACCCTGGCCTGGTCGGCCTACGGCACCAAGTCCACGGGCTATGCCCAGGCCGTCGCCATCGGCAAGGCGCTGAAGGACAGCTTCGGCGTCAGCCTGCGCATCGTGCCGGGCAAGAACGACATCTCCCGCCTGGCCCCCCTGATGACCGACAAGGTGCAGTTCTCGGCCAACGGTTCAGGCACCTATTTCGCGTCCGAAGGCGTCTTCGAATTCGCCGACAAGGATTGGGGGCCGCAGCCCGTGCGGCTGCTGATGTCCGCCACGTCGGAGGCCAACCTGTCGGTCGGCACCGCGGCCGACGCCAACATCAAGACGCCCAAGGACCTGAAGGGCAAACGGGTCGCCTACGTGCGGTCCGCGCCCGCCCTGGTGATCGGAACCGAGGCCATGCTGGCCTTCGCGGGCCTGACCTGGGACGACGTTCAGAAGGTCGAATTTTCGGGCTTCAGCCAGTCGTGGGACGGCCTGGTCAACGGCCAGGCGGACGCCGCCTTCGCGTCGACCGCGTCCGGCCTGTGCAAGAAGCTGGAAGCCTCGCCGCGCGGAATCCACTGGCCGGCCATGCCCCATGACGATGAAGCGGGCTGGAAGCGGCTGCTGGCGAAAGCGCCCTATTTCGTCAAGCACACGGCAACCCTGGGCGCCGGAATTTCCAAGGACAAGCCGCACGTCGGCGGCGCCTATCCCTATCCGATCCTGATCACGCGCGCCAACCAGGACGCCGGCATGGTCTATTCCATGACCAAGGCGATCCATTCCAAGTACGACAGCTTCAAGAGCGTGATGAAGGAAATGGAAGGCTGGTCGCTCAGGAACCAGAGCTTTACCTGGGCCGTTCCCTACCATGAAGCCGCCGTGAAATACTGGAAGGAAATCGGCGCCTGGACCGACGCCATGGAAAAGCACAACCAGTCGCTGATCAAGCGGCAGGGCGTACTGGCCGCCGCATGGAAGGACATGAAGGGCAGGAAGGTCGCCGATGACGCCTTCCAGTCGGAATGGATGAAGGTGCGCGCCGCGGCCCTTGAAAAGGCCGGTTTCGATCCCGTCTGGAAGTAACCGGCGGCATCCGTGACCGACATCGCTGACGCCAGAACGCAGGCCGGCGGGCCGGCGGCGGGCATCGCCCGCCACCGGACCCTGCCGCGCCATTGGTACGTGGCGGTCCTGGTTCTCACCACGGCCGCCTGCCTGCTGTCCATCAACCGCATCTTCAACCTGGGCTTCTTCACCGGCCATGTGCTGCTGGACATCGAATACCAGTACGCCCTGGTCGGGCTTCTGGTGCCCATCGTGTTCCTGATCTTTCCGGCGACGGCCAAGGGTGACATGGACCGCGTGCCCTGGTGGGACGTCGTGCTGGCCGTGACCTTCTTTTCCGCGGTCGCGTTCTTTTTTCTCCAGGGCAAGAATATCGTCGACAAGGGCTGGGAAATGGGGGCTCCCGATCACGTGGTCTGGGTCGGCTACGTGTTATGGCTTCTGGTCCTGGAGGCGACCCGGCGCGCCGGCGGCATGGCGCTGTTCGTCATCGTCCTCGCGCTGTCGTTCTATCCTCTCTATGCCGACAAGATGCCGGGGCCGATTTCCGGCCTCGCCAGTCCGCTCGCCGACACCACGGCCTATCACACCATGTCGGCCGAGAGCATCCTCGGCATTCCGCTGCAGGCGCTCGCCAATCTGGTGATCGGCTTCCTGATCTTCGGCGTCGCCCTGACCCGCACGGGCGGCGGCAAGTTCTTCATCGACCTGGCGTTCGCGCTCCTGGGACATGTGCGCGGCGGCCCAGCCAAGGTCGCCATCTTCGCTTCGGGCCTCATGGGATCCATGTCGGGCTCCGTGATCTCCAACGTCATCACGACCGGCGTCATGACCATTCCCGCCATGCGGCGCACCGGGTTCCGCGCGTCCTACGCGGCGGGGGTCGAAGCCTGCGCGTCCACCGGCGGCGTGCTGATGCCGCCGGTCATGGGCGCGACCGCCTTCATCATGGCCGTGTTCCTGAACGTGCCCTACATCGAGATCGCCGTCGCCGCCATCGTCCCGTCGATGCTGTTCTACCTTGGCCTGTTCGTGCAGATCGACGCCTATGCGGCGCGGCAGCAGATGCCGGGCCTGTCGCGCGATGAATTGCCCGACCTGAAGCAGACGCTGAAGGACGGATGGTACTTCATCTTCGTCTTCGTGCTGCTGATCGTCATGCTCGTTCACCTCAAGCGCGAGGTGTTCGCCCCCTATTACGCGACGGTCCTGCTGATCCTCGTCAACCAGGTCGCGGCGACCGACAAGTGGGGCTGGAAGGACCTGCGCGATTTCGTCGCCGCCGTCGGCGTGCTGTTGGCGGAGATCACGGCGATCCTCGCCGGCGTCGGCTTGATCGTCGGCGCGCTGTCGATCTCGGGAATGGCCGGGACGCTGGTCAACGACCTGATTTTCCTGGCCGGCGGCAACACCCTGGTGCTGCTGGCGATGGGGGCGGTCACCAGCTTCATCCTCGGGATCGGCATGACGGTGACGGCGGCCTATATCTTCCTCGCCATCGTGCTGGCTCCGGCGCTGGTTCAGGGCGGGCTCAACCCCATGGCCGTGCACCTGTTCATCCTCTATTGGGGGATGGTGTCCTACATCACCCCGCCGGTGGCGCTCGGCGCCTACGCAGCGGCGTCGGTGGCCGGCGCCAACCCCATGCGCACCGGGCTCGAGGCGATGCGCCTGGGTTCCATCATCTATTTCGTGCCGTTCTTCTTCGTCTTAGACCCGGCCTTCATCCTGGAGGCGGGATGGGGGCGCATCGTCTATGTCTGCATCGAAGCGGTCATCGGCACGGTGATGATCGCGGGCGCGCTGCAGGGCTACCTGATCGGCATCGGCGACCTGACCCGCCACCGGCTTCTGGCCTGGCCCGCGCGCGTGCTGGTGTTCGCCGCCGGGTTGCTGCTGGCGACGCCGGGCGACAGCGTGCTGATCCCGACCAGCGACCTGGAACTGACCGTCCTATCCTTCGTCTGCCTGGCGCTGGGGGCCATCTGTGCCCGCGCCGGACAGGCCCGCGCCCGCGCGCGGCAACCGCAATAGGGAGCCCCGCATTGGACCTGAACCTGACGCCCGAGGAGTTTGCCTTCCGGGACGAGGTGCGCACGTTCCTGCGCGCCAGCATCCCGCCGGCCATCAAGCGCAAGGTCGACCTGGGTCTCAAGCTGGTGAAGGACGACTACGTCGTCTGGCAGCGCATCCTGCATGAACGGGGATGGATCGCCCCCGGCTGGCCGAAGGAATACGGCGGCCCCGGCTGGTCGCCCGTGCAGCGCTACCTGTTTGAGGAGGAATTGGCGGCGGCCTCCAGCCCGCGGCTCATCACCTTCGGCCTGAAGATGCTGGGACCGGTGCTGATCGAATTCGGCACCGAGGCGCAGAAGCAGCGTTTCCTGCCGCGCATCCTGGCCAGCGAGGACTGGTGGTGCCAGGGCTTTTCCGAACCGGGGGCGGGCTCGGACCTGGCGTCGCTGACCACCCGCGCCGATCGGGACGGCGACCACTACGTCGTCAATGGCCAGAAGACCTGGACCACCCTGGCGCAATACGCCGACTGGATGTTCGCCCTGGTGCGCACCTCCAACGAGGGCAGGAAGCAGCAGGGCATCTCGTTCCTGTTGATCGACATGAAAACGCCGGGCGTCACCGTGCGCCCGATCAAGACGTTGGACGGCGGCCAGGAAATCAACGACGTGTTCCTGGAAAACGTAAAGGTTCCGGCGGAAAATCTGGTGGGCCGTGAAAACGACGGCTGGACCGTCGCCAAGTTTCTTCTGGGGCACGAACGCTTCGGCATCGCCGGCGTCGCGCGTTCCAAGAAACAGATGGATCGCCTGCGCGACATCGCGGCCAGGGAAACGAAGCGCGGCCGTCCGCTGATCGAGGACGCCCGCTTCCGCGAACGCATGGCGGAGATCGAGATCGAGCTGACGGCGCTGGAAATGACGGAACTGCGTCTGCTGTCGGACGAGGCGGCGGGGCGCAAGCCGGGGCCCGAGGCTTCGATTCTGAAGCTCAAGGGCACCCAGGTCCAGCAGGGCATTACGGAACTTCTGCTTGAGGCCGTCGGCAACCGCGCCCACGTCTTCGACCCCGGCATCCTGGAGGACGACTGGCCGGGGGCGGCCAATGACGGACCGGCCATTCCCGAATATGCGGCGACGGTCGCCAGCCATTATTTCAACTGGCGCAAGGCCTCGATCTACGGCGGCAGCAATGAAATCCAGCGCGGCATCATCGCCAAGGCGATCCTCGGACTCTGACGGACCATACTCCATCATGAATTTCACGTTCTCCGACGAACAGATCCTGATCCGCGACATGGCGGAACGCTTCTTCCGCGACGACTACGGCCTGGAGGCGCGCCGCAGGCACCAGGCCCTGCCCGGCGGCTTCTGCCGCGACACCTGGGCGCGGTTCGCCGACATGGGCTGGCTGGCGCTGGGCATTCCCGAGGACCTGGGCGGCGTCGGCGGCGGCGCGGTGGAGACGGCGATCCTCCTGGAGGCCATGGGCGGCGGGCTGGCGGTCGAGCCGTTCCTGTCCACGGTGGTCCTGGGCGGGACGCTGATCAGCGAAGGGGCGTCGACGGAGGTCCGCGCGGACCTGCTGCCGGGCCTCGCGGCGGGCGACCTTCTGCTGTCCTTCGCCTATTCCGAGGCCCAGTCGCGCCACGACCTGAACGACGTCCGGACCACCGCCAGGGCCGACGGCGGCGGCTTCGTCCTGGATGGGGTGAAGACGGTGGCCCTGCATGCCGGGACGGCGGACAGGATCGCCGTTACGGCCCGCACGTCTGGGGCGGAAAGGGACGCCGGCGGCATCACCGTGTTCCTGGTCGACGCCGGCGCCCCCGGCGTGACGGTGACGGACTATCCCACCGTCGACGGCCTGCGCGCCGGCGACGTGACGCTGGACGGCGTGCGCGTCGGCAAGGACGCCGTGTTGGGCGAGGTGGACGGCGGCCTGGACCTTGCGGAACGGGCGGTCGACCGCGCGGCGGCGCTGGCGGCGGCCGAGGCGGCAGGCATTATGGCGGCCCTGACGCGCGGCACTGTGGACTACCTGAAGCAGCGCAGGCAGTTCGGCCGGCCCTTGGGCGATTTCCAGGCCCTGCAGCACCGGGCGGCGGAGATGTATGTGGAGACGGAGCTGACACGCTCGCTCGCCTACATGGCCGCCGTGCGCCAGGACGGCGGCGACCCGGCGACGGCCCGGCGCGCGGCCTCCCAGGCCAAGGCCAAGGCCGGGCAGGCCGGGCGTCTGATCGGCCAGGAAGCGGTGCAGCTTCACGGCGGCATGGGCGTGACCGACGAGATGCCCGTGGGCCACTACTTCAAGCGCCTGACCATGATCGACCACAGCTTCGGCGACCGGTCGTATCACCTGGAACGGCTGACGGACATGGCATGAGCGCGCGCGCGCCCCGCGAGCCCGCCGTCCTCGGCCTGCTGTGGCTGGCCGCCCTGGGCGTCTCGGCCGTCGGGCCGGCGGACCGCCTGACCTGGTTCATGGAAGTCCTGCCGGTGATGATCGCCCTGCCGCTGATGGCGGCAACGCACCGTGGTTTTCCCCTGACGCCGCTGCTTTATCGCCTGGCCTTCATCCACGGCCTGGTGCTGATCCTGGGCGGGCATTACACCTATGCCCAGGTGCCGCCGGGGTTCTGGCTGCAGGAGCTGTTCGACCTGGCGCGCAATCCCTACGACCGCATCGGCCATTTCTTCCAGGGCTTCGTCCCGGCGATTCTGGCGCGGGAGATCCTGCTGCGCATAGGCGTCCTTGCGCGGGGCCGCATGTTGATCTTCATTGTCGTCTGCATCTGCCTTGCCTTCAGCGCGTTCTATGAACTGATCGAATGGGCGGCGGCGATGATCTTGGGGCAGGGGGCGGACGATTTCCTGGGAACGCAGGGCGATCCCTGGGACACGCAGTGGGACATGTTCATGGCGCTGATGGGGGCGGTCCTGGCCTTGGCCCTGCTGGCGCGCCGCCATGATCGGGAACTGGCGGACCTGAATGGAATCGCCTAGAAGGATTCCATGACCGTCAAGGCGATCGAAATCCTGCGCGTCGGCGTGCCGTTCGAGACCTACGGCCCGCGCCAGGGAATGCGTCCGGGGCTGAACACCAGTCCCTGGCTGGTCAACGAATCCCTGATGGTCCGTATCGAGACGGCGGACGGCATGGAAGGTTGGGGCGAGGGCTTCGGCCATTTCGGCAATCCGGGGACCGAAGCCATGCTCAGGGACCTGATCGCGCCCTGGTTCATCGGCCGCGACGAGACGGATTTGGAGAGCCTGATGGACGACGCCCACAAGTCGTTCTTCGGGTTCGGCCGCCACGGCCCCTGCATGTACGCCCTTTCGGCGCTCGACACCGCCCTGTGGGATATCAGAGCCCAGCGGGCGGGCAGGCCGCTGTACCGGCTTCTCGGCGGGCCGGCGGGGGACGTCACGATCACCCGCTACGCAAGCCTGATGCGCTACGGCGGCGATGAGGATGCCATCGCCCGCAACACGGAGCGCGCCGCCGGCCTGGGGTTCCCCATGGTGAAGCTGCACGAACGGGACATGCCCGCCTTCATGGCGGCGCGCGAGGCCGCGCCCGAGGGCGTCGCCATCACGCTCGACGTCAATTGCCCCTGGTCGGTCGAGGAGGCCTGCGCCGTCGCCCGTGAGTTGAAGGCACGCGAGCACGTGAAGGGCGGGTTCCTGTGGCTGGAGGAACCCATCTGGCCGCCCGAGGATTTCGACGGCCTGGCCCGCGTGCGGCGCGAGGGGACCCCGGTCTCGGGCGGCGAGAACGTGGGCTCGCTGACCGAGTTCACGCGCGCCTTCCGATCCGGCGCCTTCGACGTGGCGCAGCCCAGCGTCGCCAAGATGGGCGGCGTGTCGACGGTGAAAGACGTGTTTCCCTTGGGTCGAGATGCGGGCCTCCGCGTCGTGCCGCACAGTTTCTACTGGGGTCCCGGCTACGTGGCGACGGCGCATATCATTGCCGCGCAGCCGCAGACGGAATGGCTGGAAACCGCCTTCATCGAATATGAACGGAACCCTCACGACCTGATCGACCCGGTCGATCCGGTCATGACGCTCCCGGCCGACCGGCCGGGATTGGGCTTCAATCCCGACCGGGCCTTGTTCGAGCGATATTCGATTTCGCGAACGGAAATCCTCTTGTGACATGAACCCGGCGTCCGGTCGGCCGAACGCGAATGTTTCTTTTGATGCTGACCGCCCGGAAGCCGTAAGGTTGTTCCCATGCCTTGGTTGCGAAATGCCAGGAATGCCGTCAATGCCGCACTGTTGATCGCGGCATTGGGCTTTCCCGTCGCCGGTTGGCACGTCAATGGTCTGGATTTTCAGACTTCAGCGACGGGTACGACCGTGACGATCGCCTGTGGTGAATGCGACTGCTGCGGCGGCATGGCGCCCTCTCAAAAGTGGCAATGCTCAGTCGTCTGTTCGACGGTTGCGGTGGTCGTGCCCGGCACGCTCTCTCCGCACGAAATCAATGACCTGATCTGGCCGGAGTCCCGCCTGCGGGGCTGCGCCGGCACGCCGTGCGAACCCGAACCATTCCCACCAAGAACGTCTCGTCCGTCCTGAGCGTGGGATTTCCCGCAGGTCGGGAAGTCCCTGAAACAGGGATCCGGCGCCCTCCGCGTCGGGGACAATACGAGCGTTATGGGAGAATTATCATGAGACTGCAAAGGGCACTTTGCTCGGGCCTGCTCGCAATGTTGCTTGCCGCATCGGCTCAACATGCGCTTGCCGGCCCCAACCTGGAAAATGGGCGGCAAGCCTATCGAAAATGCGTGGCGTGCCATTCGCTAGAAAAGGATGCGCACCGAACGGGGCCCAGCCTTTTCGGCTTATGGAACCGAAAAGCCGGGACTGCGGACGGCTTCGGGCGTTATTCCGGCGCCTTGAAATCGTCCGGAATCCGTTGGAACGAAGAGGCCTTGGACCGCTGGCTGGAGAACCCGCAACAAATGGTGCCGGGGAACCGGATGGTGTTTCCGGGGATCGAGGATGGTTCGGAAAGGAAAGACCTGATCGCCTTTCTCAAGGCGGCGACCGCGCAGGACGGTAAACCGTCGGCAACGCTCGGCATGAGAGAGCAGAAACCGCTGAATCTCAAAGGTCTCGGCGAAAACAATCAGGTAACGTCGATTGCCCACTGCGAGGATACCTTCGAGATCACCACCGCGGCGGGCGAAACGCATCAGTTCTGGGAATTCAACGTTCGCCTTAAGTCCGACACGTCCGAGAACGGACCTTATCCGGGGAAGCCGGTGATCATTCCCGCGGGGATGCGGGGCGACAGGGTTTCCGTGGTGTTCGCGGGGCCGGCGGAAATCAGTCCCTTCATTCAGAACAGGTGTGAGAAGTAACGCCGAGCAGGGAAAAGCGCGGGCCGGTCGTCCGGCCCGCGCCGATCCCGGCAGGCCCACGCCTAGTGGATTTCCCTCGCTCCCTTCATGGCGGCCTTCAGCTTCCCGATGTCGAAACCCGGCGCCTTGGCGGCGGCCAGGATCACGCCCTCGCGGCGCTGGATGCGGGCCACGACCTCGGGAATCTGCTTCACCGCCGCGTCGGGGACCATCACCGCGCCATGGTGGTCGGCATGGACCACGTTGTTGGTGACCACCGTCATGCCGTGGATCGTCACCTGGCAGTCGAAATCGACCACGTGGACCCAGGCGTGGCTCGGCCCGACCTCGCCGCCCAACAGGTTGAATCCCCGCGCACTGTCCTTGAGGTCGCGGAACGAGCCGTTGGTCACCCCGCCGACCGCTCCCAGACCCTTGTGCACCGTGGTCTGGACCTCGCCCCAGAAGGCGCCGAAGCCGGGCCTGGGGTCGATGTCCTGGATCACCACCACGGTCGGCTTGGGGCCCTGCGCGACGTATTCGTAATAGGCCTCGCGCTTGGCCGCCATTTCGGCCGCCGTCTCGTTGGGTGGCTCGGCCGCGCGGATCGTCGCCGTGCGGGCATAGCCGCAGATCGGCGGCAGGTCCGGGTCAAGCGGAACCAGCGGTTCCGTCGTATAGCCGTGGCCGCGCCGTTCCGGCACGATTTCCTCAAGCGCATTGCAGATGGTCGGCGTGTCCCATTGGGTCAGGACCGCCAGGTCCTCGGGCGTGAAGTCGCTCACTTGGATGTTCCTTCGCTTCTTGGAGTGGCTGCCGTCATTCGGCGGCGCGGGTCTCCGCCGGGCCGGTGAACGCGGCCTCGTCGAACGAGCGTTCGTTGTCCCATACGTTCTTGGGAATGGGCAGGCCGGCAAAGTCGGCGTCGGTCAGGGGGCGGTCGGGCTCGATGCCCAGCTTCTCGCGCAGCATCAGGATGATCTGGCGGGTGTGCTGGCCCGTGTGCCAGCCCGTACGCTCCAGCACCTCGTGGAGGGTGACCTCGCCGTAATAGACCTTGCCCGGCTGCTTGAAATCGGTGGTCCGGCCGTCACGCTCCCACCACGCGGAGAAGCGCTCGCGGGTTGCGGCGCCGTAGTCCAAGAGGTCCTGCTTGGTCTTCATGGTGTCGGGCAGCACGGACTTGAGCGCCTCGTAGGTATAGGGGGCATCGTGCTCGACCCGGTTCAGGAACACGTCGGCGATGTTGAAGACGTGATAGACCAATTGGCGGTAGGAGCGGGGACGGCCCGGCAAAAGGTTGTCCAGCTTGTTCTCTGGGATCTGCCTGAGATAGCGGCCGGCGGCGTCCAGGTTCTGCAGGACCTTGTCCTTCATCTCCTCGGGACTGAGCATCTTGTGGCCGTCGTAGTCGAACCCGGCGACCTTGGCCACGTCGCGGAACACGGCACCGTTGGCCCACATCTTGCCGCGCGCGACGATGGGCACCAGGCGGACACCCAGCGCCTCCAGTTCCTTGAAGCCCTCTTCGTCCTCGATGACGTTGACGGAGACGAAGGGAACCCCATGCTCCATCAGGAACTCCTTGGTTTTCAGGCAGCTCGAGCAGCCCGGCTGCCAATAGACCTTGACGGGCGGATGTTCGGTTTCGGTGGCCTGTGACATGGCGGTTTCCTCTCTGATTGGAACGGTTTTCCCTGTCCATTTTGTATACAAAAGGATAGGCCTCCCTCCGCGGTGTAGGCAAGCCGCATTCACCCCGCCCCTTGGCGGCATTGGAAAATTTCTACAGTAGGGCTGAAAGAACGAACGTTTGCCGCGCCGCACGGGCGCGCTAATCTGGTCGACGCTCACCCATAACCTGAACAAAACCCCCTCCAGGAGACCCCCCGTGACCCCCCTTGCCGGCATCCGCATTCTCGACCTGACGAACGTCCTGGCCGGGCCCTTCTGCTGCCACCAGCTCGCCCACATGGGCGCCGACGTCATCAAGGTCGAGGTCCCGGGTTCGGGCGACCTGGCCCGCCAGCTCGGCGCCGACCCGGACCTCAACAAGAAGGGCATGGGCATCTCGTTCCTCGCGCAGAACACGGGAAAGCGCTCCATCACCGTGAATATGAAATCGGAGAAAGGGAAGGAGGTCTTCCACAAGCTGGTCGCCACCGCCGATGTCCTGGTCGAGAACTTCCGCCCGGGCGTCATGGACCGCCTGGGCGTCGGCTACGAGGCCCTGAAGAAAGACCATCCCAACCTGATCTACTGCGCCATCTCCGGCTTCGGCCAGGACGGGCCCTATCGCGACCTGCCGGCCTACGACCAGATCATCCAGGGCATGTCGGGCACCATGAGCATCACCGGCGACAAGGACTCCGCCCCCCTGCGCGTCGGCTATCCGATGGCCGACACCATCGGCGGCATGACGGCCGCCTTCGCCGTCGCCTCGGCTCTCGCCAACCGGGCCGAGGACGGAACCGGGGGTGGGCGCGGCTGTTTCATCGACGTCTCCATGCTCGAGGCCGTGATGTCGACCATGGGCTGGGTCGTCTCCAACTACCTGCAGATGGGCAAGGTGCCGGAGCCCATGGGCAACGACAACTTCTCGGCCAGCCCGTCGGGAACCTTCAGGACCGGCGACGGCCTCATCAACATCGCCGCCAACAAGCAGGAACAGTTCGAGGCCGTGTGCGGCGTGATCGGGCGGCCCGACCTGAAGACCGATCCGCGCTTTGCCGAACGCCAGGCGCGGCTCGACAACCGGGCGGCGCTGACCGCCGAACTGGAAATGGCCATGGCCGGCAACACGGCACAGCACTGGCGCAAGGCGTTGAACGACGCCGGCGTTCCGGCGGGCCGGGTGCTGACCGTGCCCGAGGCCATCGCCCATCCACAGATCGCCACGCGCGGCATGATCGCGACCTTCGAGAACGTGCCCGGCGTGGGCAAGGACGTGCCGGTCACGCGGCCGGGGATCAAGATGAACCGCGAGCCGCTCAAGACCCATCGCCCGCCGCCGCTGCTGGGCCAGGACACGGACGATCTGCTGGCCGAACTGGGCTATTCGGCGGACGAGATCTCGGCGCTGAAGGCGGGCAGGGCCGTGTGACCCCGGCGGTCGGGGGCGCGCAGGAGCATTTGATCCTGCGCCGACTGCCCTTATGCTCTGCCGAACGGTGATTATCAGGGAGTTGGGATCAATGATCCCGAGAGTCGTGTTCATCGGCGGCGACCTTCGGGTTCTGGGCACGCTGCGCGCCAGCCTGAAGTCCCAGGAGGGTGAGTGGGAAATGGCCTTCGCCGACGGTACGGAGAAGGGCATGGCCTGGCTGCGCGACGACGAGTTCGACGTCGCCGTGATCGATGCCGACGCGCCGGGCGTGAATGTCAACTCCATGCTAGGCCACCTGGCCGAGAACTATCCGCAGACCGTACGCATCGTCATCTCGGAGTCGGATCAGTTCCTGCATTTTTCCCGGCGCCAGAAAGCGGCCCACTACAGCGTCAAGAAACCCTGCCCGCGTTCCAAGTTCATCGAGACGATCCGCAACGCCTACGGCCTGCACCGCACGCTTTGGCGGGAATCCCATGAACTGACCATCGGCGACATGCGCGAGATTCTGGTCGATTTCTTCACCGCTGAGATCCTGCACCAGAAATTGCGGTTCGACGAAATTCCCGAGAAGATCAAGCCGTTCATCTCGCACGAACTGCTGGACCGCATCGCACCGCCCGTCGACGCCTTCGCGCCCGAGGGGCTGGAGGCGGAACTGACCGGTGCCCGGGCCGACACGGATTGGCTGGAGCCCGATTGATCGTGGTCGCCAGGCGGCCCGGGCCTCCGCTATAAGACGTGCCAGGATGACCGACACCCCAACTTCCCAGCCCGGCGCCCACGTGCTCGACCTGGCGGCGTTTGCCGACTACCTCACATCGCGCCTGCAGGGCGTCACGCCGCCGCTTGCCGCCCGCCAGTTCGCGGGCGGTATGTCCAACCCCACCTTCGAATTGACGGACGCGGTGGGGCGCCGCTTCGTCCTGCGCAAGAAGCCGCCGGGCGACCTTTTGCCGTCGGCCCATGCCGTCGACCGGGAATTCCGTATCATGTCGGCGCTGAAGGGCGGGGCGGTGCCCGTCGCCGATCCCCTGATGCTTTGCATGGACGACGGCGTCATCGGCCAGGCTTTCTATGTCATGGCTCATGTCGACGGCCGCGTGTTCCGCGAACTGGAACTCCCCGGCATGGCGCCCCACGAACGCGCCGCTGTCTACGACGCCATGAATGCGACCCTGGCGAACCTGCACCGGGTCGACTGGCGGGCGGCGGGACTCCAGGACTTCGGGCGGGAAGGAGGCTATGCCGCGCGCCAGGTGAAACGCTGGACCGGCCAGTACCAGGCCTCGGCCACGGACCATCTTGCGGCCATGGACCGGCTGATCGAATGGCTGCCCGACAATGTTCCGACAGAGGCGGAGACGACCATCGCCCACGGCGACTTCCGGCTGGAGAACATGATCTTCCATCCGACCGAAGCGAAGGTTCTTGCCGTCGTCGATTGGGAGCTTGCGACCCTGGGCGATCCGCTGGCGGACCTCGCCTACAACTGTCTTCCCTGGCATATGCCGGATCCCCGGCGGGGCGATCTGCGCGCCAACGATCCGGCGGCGACGGGTATTCCGTCGGAAACGGACTACCTTGCCGCCTATGCCCGGCGCACGGGCCGGGCGGATTTGGGAGACTGGACCTTTTACCTGGTGCTGTCCCTGTTCCGCCTCGGCGCCATCGCCCAGGGCGTGTACAAGCGGGGACTCGACGGCAACGCCACCAGCGCGGCAGCGCTCCAGCGCCGCGACGTGTGCCGCAACCTGTCGGAGATCGCCTGGTCCCTGATCGAACAGGCGGGGCGGGATTAGCGCAGTTCCGCAGGGTTCATGAACTTTCGGCGGGCGCGGGCTCCGCTGCGATCCGGTATCCGGGAGGATGGAGGCGGAAGGTGTATCGCCATCAGTGCGACAGCGGCGGCCTGTCGGCCCCATCCAGACGTGGTGGGAATGTGGTCAGGAACGGTTGGGCAGAGGGGCGTCGTTTCGCCAAGCACTCGATCCCTTGCAGCGCGGACAAATCCGTTCGCCGGACCAGGTGCTCATGAACAGGGTGTCGCAGCGCAGGCAGGACCGCTTCTTGGGCTGATCCCAAGCATGGCGGTCGCCCTGGGCACCGGCGTTCAGGTCTTCTTCCAACAGGTTGTTCAATTGCGTGGCCATTTTTTGCTGCGACCCCGTTCCTTAAAAGCGGTGGAACTGGGGCAGTTTCGCAGGGGACCGTTTCTTGGCGGGCTTTTCGGGTGGGGGCGCGGGTTCTTCCTTGTCGGCGGCTTCCTTCGCGAGCCGCTTCGCCTTCAGGTCGGCCACATGCTGGGCCTTCTCATTGCGCAGGCGTTCCTTTTCCTCCAGCTCCTTCTTGTTCTTCTTCTGCGCGGCCAGGAATTCCTCCTCGGCCCGTGACCGGACGGCGGCGCGTTGACGGCTGGATTTGGTCATGGCGAGACTCCTTCTCTGCGCTAAAGGGGCAGGCGGCATGGAAGTCACGCGGCCCAAGGGGCGGACGAAACCGCCCCCGGCTTGGGCGCCGGGGGCGGCGCGTCGGATCGTTAGTCCGCGAGCGACAGGTTTTCGGCGGAAGACTTGCCGTTCTTGCCGGCCTGAAGGTCATAATTGACCTTCTGTCCTTCGCGCAGCGTGTGAATGCCGGCGCGTTCAACGGCCGAGATGTGCACGAACGCGTCCTGCGAGCCGTCGTCGGGCTGAATGAAGCCGAAACCCTTGTTCGGGTTGAACCATTTTACGGTACCAGTAGCCATTGTCGTTTTCCTCGTTCAATGGATGAAGCAATCGCGCCCCGCAGCATGCGACGGCGCGGCGGTGTAACGTTCACATTGTCAGGGGATAACGTAGCTACCCGGCGAACCGGTATCTAAGATCGACATAACAAATGTAACACGTACGAGCCATATGGGGGCGGACGGAGGGCAAAGTCAATGGCTGTCCCGCCCGAGTTGCCGTCGTCCGCCGGGTGGCAGCCCTGGAAAAAGATCGAAAATCCCCGAAAACCGTTATTTTTAACAACAGTCTATCAGTTTTCTGAAAATTATTTATTTCACGCGCGGTATCGAAATAAATTTTTGTAAATTTACGTTTTTCATTTCCGAAATTGGGGAACGGCGTTCACGTCCGGGGCGGCCAGTCCATCTGACGCCGCAGTTCCATGCGGGCGATCTGGCGGCGGTGGACCTCGTCGGGGCCGTCGGCGAATTTCAGCGCCCGCATGCGCGCCCAGTAATAGGCGAGCGGCGTGTCCTGGCACATGCCCGCACCGCCGAACGCCTGGATCGCGCGGTCGACGACCTCCAGCGCCATGTTGGGGGCGGCGACCTTGATCATGGCGATCTCCTGGCGCGCGGCCTTGTTGCCGACCGTGTCCATCATCCAGGCGGCCTTGAGGACCAAAAGGCGGCACATCTCGATCTCGATGCGGCTTTTGGCGATGCGTTCCTGGGTCACGCCGCGGTCGGCCAGGGCCTTGCCCCAGGTCGCGCGCTCCGTCGCGCGCTTGCACATCAGTTCCAGCGCCCGCTCGGCGATGCCGACGATGCGCATGCAGTGGTGGATGCGCCCGGGACCCAGGCGGCCCTGGGCGATCTCGAAGCCGCGCCCTTCGCCCAGCAGCATATTGCCGGCCGGCACGCGCACGTTGTCGAAGGTGACTTCGCCGTGACCGTGGGGCGCGTCGTCGAACCCCATGACGTCCAGCATGCGTTCGACCTTCACCCCCGGCGCGTCCAACGGCACCAGGATCATGGACTGCTGGCGGTAGGTCTCGGCCTCGGGGTCGGTCTTGCCCATGACGATGAGGACCTTGCAGTGAGGGGAGCCGACGCCCGAGGTCCACCACTTGCGGCCGTTGATGACGTAGCGGTCGCCATCGCGCTCGATCCGGCATTGGATGTTGGTGGCGTCGGACGACGCCACGTCCGGCTCCGTCATGGCGAAGGCGGAGCGGATATCGCCGGCCAGCAGCGGCTTCAGCCAGCGCTCCTTCTGCGCTTCGTCGCCGTAGCGCACCAGGGTCTCCATGTTGCCCGTGTCCGGCGCGTTGCAGTTGAACACCTCGGGCGCCCAGGGCACGCGGCCCATGATCTCGCACAAGGGCGCGTATTCCAGGTTGGTCAGCCCGGCACCCAGCTCGCTTTCCGGCAGGAACAGGTTCCACAGGCCGGCCGCCTTGGCCTTGGCCTTCAGATCCTCGACCAGCGGCACGACCTTCCAGCGGTTGCCGCCCGCGTCCAACTGATCCTGGTACAGCGCCTCGTTGGGATAGACCTCGGCCTCCATGAAGGCGGTGAGTTTTTCCGCCAGTTCGGCGGTGCGGGGGGAGGGGGCGAAGTCCATGGCCGGGTCCTTGGGTGTGCTCTTGGAGGCAGGGAAGGCGCCAGAAGTGTTATCGCTTCGCCCGGCGAATACAAGGGCCGCTCGGCGTCCGTTTCGCTGTGCGAACCGTACTTTCATGGGCGCTTGATCTCGCCCGCGGGGTGCCGCCATAGTCGGCAAAACCCCGGGTGCAATGCCTGGCATAAAGGAACGCCAACTACCCAAGATGGAGGAGCGCCCTTGCAGGGACTGATGATGGACGTGCCGCTCTTGACGTCGATGATCGTCAAGCACGCGGTCGCCTGGCACGGCGACGTGGAGGTCGTGACGCACCGGGTCGAGGGCGACATGCACCGCTACACCTACGCCGACGCCTACAGGCGCATGTGCCGCCTGGCCAACGCCCTGAGGCGCCTGGGGATACGGCAGGGCGAGCGCGTCGGCACCATGGCCTGGACCACGTACCGGCATTTCGAGCTTTATTTCGCCGTCGGCGGATCGGGCGCCGTCATCCACACGGTCAACCCGCGCCTGTTCCACGAACAGATCGTCTACATCGTCAACCACGCCCAGGACCGGGTGATGTTCCTCGACACAACCTGGGTCAAGATGATGGAGAAGCTGCAGGACCAGTGCCCGACGGTGGAGCGCTTCATCATCCTGTGCGACAGCGGCCACATGCCGGAGACGACGCTCAGGAACGCCGTCTGCTACGAGGACCTGCTGGATGCCGAGGACGAGACCTTCGACTGGCCGCGGATGGACGAGAAATCGGCCGCCGCCCTTTGCTATACATCGGGCACCACGGGCAATCCCAAGGGCGTGCTCTACACCCATCGCGCCATGGTGCTGCACAGCATGGCGGCCTGTTCGGGCGACCACCCCCTGGGCCTCGATTCCCGCACCGTCATCCTGCCCGCCGTCAGCATGTTTCACGTCCATGCCTGGGGTGCGCCCTACGCGGCCCCCATGTGCGGGGCCAAGCTGGTCCTGCCGGGACCGCACATGCATGGCGACAACATCTATCGCCTGCTGGAGGAAGAGAAGGTCACCCTCACCGCCGGCGTGCCGACCATTTGGCTCGACATGCTGACCCACATGAAGAAGACGGGCGGCAGGCTGAACCACCTGAAGATCATGAACATCGGCGGCTCGGCGCCGCCGCTGTCCATGATCAAGGCGTTCGAGGAGGACTACGGCGTGCCCGTCGTCCATGCCTGGGGTATGACCGAGTTGAGCCCCGTGGGCACCACCGGCCGCCTGCGCCTGCGGCACCAGAATCTGCCCCGCGAGGAACGTTACAGGGTCAAGCAGACCCAGGGCCGGCCGATCTTCGGCGTCGAGGTCAAGATCGTCGACGACGACGGCAACCGCCTGCCCCACGACGGCGAGGCGGTGGGCCAGATGTTCGTGCGCGGCCCCTGGGTCGCCGCCGCCTATTTCGAGGACGAAGGGGCGACCCGGGCCGCCTTCGACAAGGACGGCTGGTTCGGAACCGGCGACGTGGCCAGCATCTCGCCCGACGGCCTGGTGCGCATTTCCGACCGTTCCAAGGACCTGATCAAGTCGGGCGGCGAGTGGATCAGTTCCATCGACCTGGAGAACTATGCCCTGGCTCATCCCGGCGTGGCCGAGGCCGCGGCGATCGCCATCAAGCATCCCAAGTGGGAGGAACGGCCCCTGCTGGTCGTCGTCCCGCGCCCGGGGGCGAAGGTCACGGCCGACGGCATCCGCGCCGTGCTGGCCGAACACGTGGCCAAGTGGTGGCTGCCCGATGACATCGTGTTCGTCGAGGATATCCCCCATACCGCCACCGGCAAGATATCCAAGAAGGACCTGCGCGCGCGGTTCCAGGACTACCGCTGGCCCGAGGCCGCCGGCTTCGTGGAATGAAACGGGAGGTCGACCGCGCGTGACGACGCCGTGTTACAGTTCCGGCAAGGCCTTGTCTTGAGGGAGACGACGAGATGAATCGTGCCGCCGACGCCCTGGTGGATACGCTTGTCCTGCATGGCGTGGACCGCGTGTTCTGCGTGCCGGGTGAAAGCTATTTGGCCGTGCTGGATGCCCTGCACGACTGCGACGAAATCCATGTCGTGTCCTGTCGCCATGAAGGCGGTGCCGGGTACATGGCCGTCGCCGACGCCAAGCTGACAGGGGCGCCCGGCGTTGCCCTGGTCAGCCGCGGGCCGGGCGCCTGCAACGCCGCCATCGCCGTGCACACGGCCGAACAGGACGCGGTGCCGTTCATCCTGTTCATCGGTCAGGTGCCGCGCCCCGACCTGGGAAGGGGCGCCTTCCAGGAGGTCGACTACCGCATCACCTTCGGCGACATGGCCAAGCACGTGGAGGAAGTGCACGATCCCAAGCGCCTGGCCAAGGTCGTGGCGCAGGCCTTTCAGATCGCCCAGGAGGGCACGCCCGGTCCGGTCGTCGTGGTGCTGCCCGAAGACATGCTGACCGACCCGGCGGAAAACACCGGCGCCAGCCCGATGGCCCTGGAAAAACCGAGGGCCACGGACGCCCAGGTGAAGGCCGTCGCGGCGGCTATCGGGCGCGCCAAGCGGCCGCTTCTGGTCGCCGGCGGCATGTTGCGCCTGGCGTCCGCACGGGCCGCGTTGCTCGCCTGTTCCGAGGCCTGGTCGCTGCCCGTCGCCACCAGCTTCAAGAACCAGGACATCTTCCCCAACGAACATGACCACTTCGCCGCTCATCTGGGGTACGGCGTACCGGCGACGATCCGCGAAACCCTGCAGGACGCGGACTTGATCGTCGCCATGGGCACGCGCCTGGGCGACGTTACGACCCAGGGCTATCTGCTGCCCGAAGCGCCGCAGCCGCGCCAGCCCCTGATCCATGTCTATCCCGACGGCGAGCACCTGGACCACGTTTTCGACACCTCCCAGGCGATCTGCGCCGACGCCGAAGATTTCATCGCCCGCCTGGCGGCGATTTCCCCGCCCAAGGCGCCGCAGGGCAGGGGCGAATGGCTCAAGCGCCTGCGCGACGCACATCGCAAGATGTCGCAGTGGAAGCCCTGGTCGGCGCCCGACGGGGTCAATTTCGGCCATGTCGTTGACGCCTTCCGAAATCAACTGAAGGACGACGCGATCGTCACCATGGACGCCGGCAATTTCAATTCCTGGGTCCACCGCCATTTTCCCTTCAAGCCGACGCAAATCCTGCTGGGCGCGGTGTCCGGCGCCATGGGGCTGGGCGTGCCCTCCGCGGTGGCCGCGGCGCTGCGCCATCCCGACCGTCAGGTCGTCACCGTGTGCGGCGACGGCGGCATGCTGATGACCGGCAACGAACTGGCGACCGCCGTGCAGTACGGCGCGCGCGTCCGCATCTTCGTCTCCAACAACAAAAGTTACGGCACCATCCGCCTGCACCAGGAAAAGGCCTTTCCCGGCCGTGTCGAGGCGACGGCCCTGGTCAATCCCGATTTCGCCAAGTGGGCGGAAAGCTTTGGCGCCCTGGGGCTGCGTATCGACAAGGCCGAGGACGCGGACAGGGTGCTGAAAGAGGCCCTGGCCCACGACGGCCCGGTGGTCATCGACGTCGCCGCGTCGCTGGAGCACATCAGCGCCTATACCAACCTGACCAGTCTGAAACCGGGCAGGGCCAAGAAGGTCTGACCCCCGCAAGAGAAAAGGGAACCACCCGACCGATGTCCGCAGCCGATTCCGCAGCCCCCGTGACCCTGGACGTCCGCGACCGTATCGCCGTCATCACCATCGACAGCCCGCCGGTGAACGCGATGGGCCACGCCGTGCGTTTGGGCATCGTGGAAGCGCTCGACAAGGTCGCGAGTGATTCCGGCATAGACGCGGTGGTGATCCGCGGCGGCGGGCGATGCTTTTCCGGCGGGGCCGATATCCGAGAGTTCGGCGCCCCGCCGGCGGAACCGACCCTGCGCCAGGTCTGCGCGCGGGCCGAGGAATTCCCCAAGATCGTCGTCGCCGCCCTGCATTCGACGGCCTTCGGCGGCGGGCTGGAACTGCCGCTGTCCTGCCATTACCGCGTCGCCGACGCCACGGTCCAGGTCGCCCTGCCCGAGGTTAAGCTGGGCATCGTCCCGGGCTCCGGCGGCACGCAGCGCCTGCCGCGGGTCATCGGCGCCAAACGGGCATTGAAGGTGATCCTGTCCGGCGACCCGTTCCCGGCCCGGGACGCGCTGGACCTGGGCGTGATCGATGCGCTGCTGGAGGGTGGCCTGACCGACGCCGCCGTCGCCTACGCGAAAAAGCTGGTGGCCGACGGCGCCGCGCTTCGCAAGGTGCGTGACCTGGCGGTATCCGATGCCGAACCCGAGGTCTTCGCCGAGGCGCGCAAGACCTGGGAAAAGCGATCGCGCGGCCTGCTGGCGCCGCTCGCCTGCATCGACTGCGTCGAGGCGGCCGCGAAGATGCCCTTCGACGAGGGCATGGCCTTCGAGCGCAAGCTGTTCGTACAGTGCCGGGATTCCGATCAGTCCAAGGCGCAGCGCCACCTGTTCTTCGCCGAGCGCGAGGCCGCCAAGGTCAAGGACGTGCCGCGCGACACGCCCAAGCGGCCCATCAATAGCGCGGCCGTTGTCGGCTGCGGGACCATGGGCGGCGGCATTGCCATGTGCTTCGCCAACGCGGGCATTCCGGTGACCGTGCTGGAAACCTCGGCGGATGCGCTGACGGCCGGCCTCGCCAAGGTCGAAAGGAACTACGCCGCGACGGTCGCCAAGGGCCGCCTGGCGCAGGACGACATGGACCGGCGCCTAAGCCTGATCGCCGGCGCCACCGACTACGCGGACCTGGGCACCGCCGACATCGTGATCGAGGCGGTGTTCGAGGAGATGGGCCTGAAGAAGGACATCTTCGGGCGTCTGGACGCGGTCATGAAGCCGGGCGCGATCCTGGCGACCAATACCTCGACCCTGGACATCGACGAAATCGCGGCGGCCACCAAGCGGCCCGCCGACGTCATCGGCACCCACTTCTTCAGCCCGGCCAACGTCATGAAGCTGATGGAAAACGTACGCGGCAAGGAAACGGCCAGGGACGTCATCGCCACGGTCATGGATCTGGGCAAACGCATCGACAAGATTCCGGTGCTGGTCGGCAATTGCGACGGCTTCGTCGGCAACCGCATGTACCACCGCTACACGCGGCAGGCCTATTTCCTGCTCGAGGAAGGCGCCCTGCCGCAGCAGATCGACAAGGTGTTCCTCGATTTCGGTTTCGCCATGGGGCCGATGGCGGTGGGCGACCTGGCCGGGTTGGACGTGTCCTACCTGGTGCGCAAGCGGCAGGTTCAGTTCCTCAAGCCGGGCGAGCGCTGGCCGGTGGTCGCCGACCGGGTGGTTGAGGCCGGGCGCAAGGGGCAGAAGACCATGGCCGGATGGTATCGCTACGAAGAGGGCTCGCGCAAGCCCCTGCCGGACCCCGAGGTGCAGAAGATCATTGAGGAAACTTCCGCCGAACTGGGGATCGAGCGCCGCGCGATCACCGATCAGGAAATCCACGAGCGCTGCTTTTATGCCCTGATCAACGAGGGCGCCAAGATCTTGGACGAGGGCATGGCCCAGCGCGCGTCGGACATCGACGTTATCTGGACCAACGGCTACGGCTTCCCGGTCGCCAAGGGCGGCCCCATGTTCCACGCCGACCAGGTCGGCGCCCGGCACGTCTATGAACGCCTGGCCCATTGGGCCGAGGCCGCATCGCCGGCGTTGGAGCCGGCGCCGCTTCTGGAAAAGCTCGCCCGCACGGGCGGCAGGTTCGCCGACCTCTAGATCCCGAACAAGAAGGAAGAACAAAATGCAACGCGCCGTCATCGTCTCCACCGCCCGCACCCCCATCGGCAGGGCCGGCCGGGGCGCTTTCAACAACACCCATGGGGCGACCCTGGGCGGTCATGTCATCAAGCATGCCGTGGCCCGTGCCGGGATCGACCCGGCCGATGTCGAGGACGTGGTTTTCGGCTGCGGCATGCCCGAGGGAGCGACCGGCAAGAACATCGCCCGCATGTCGGTGGTCCGCGCCGGTCTGCCGGTGACGACCAGCGGCACGACCATCAACCGGCTCTGCGCCTCGGGCCTGCAGGCCATCGCCGTGGCGGCCAATCGGGTGGTCATGGACGGCGTGCCGGTCGCCGTGGGCGGTGGTCTGGAGAGCATCAGCCTGGTGCGCGACAAGGCGATGGCGAACGAGGCCAAGGAAGACTGGCTGCTCGAACACAAGCCGGAGATGTGGATCCCCATGATCGACACGGCGGACATCGTCGCCGAGCGCTACGGCATCACGCGCGAGGCCCAGGACGAATTCGCCCTGGAAAGCCAGATGCGCACGGCGGCGGCGCAGCAGGCCGGCCGCTTCGATGACGAGATCGTGCCCCTGACCTCCCGGATGCTGGTCAAGGACAAGGAAACGGGCGCAATTTCGGAAAAGGAAGTAACCCTCGACCGGGACGAGGGCAACCGCCCGTCGACGACGCTCGAAGGCTTGGCCAAGCTGGAGCCCGTGATGGGGCCCGGAAAGTTCATCACGGCGGGCAACGCGTCGCAGCTTTCCGACGGCGCGTCGGCCTGCGTCGTCATGTCCGAGAAGGAGGCCGGGCGGCGCGGGCTGCAGCCCCTCGGCATCTTCAAGGGCCTGGCCGTCGCCGGCTGCGAGCCCGACGAGATGGGCATCGGCCCCGTGTTCGCCATCCCGCGCCTGCTGGAACGCCAGGGGCTCAAGATGGACGACATCGACCTGTGGGAACTGAACGAGGCTTTCGCCTCCCAGGTCCTCTATTGCCGCGACAGGCTGGGCATCCCGCAGGAGAACCTGAACGTCGACGGCGGCGGCATCTCCGTCGGCCATCCTTTCGGCATGACGGGCGCGCGCCTGACCGGCCACATCCTGATAGAAGGCAAGCGCCGCGGGGCCAGGAACGTGGTCGTCACCATGTGCATCGGCGGCGGCATGGGGGCGGCGGGGCTGTTCGAGGTCTGCTGAACACGGCGCTCTAAGCAGCGTTCGCCGTCTTGGGCCACAGTGTCGTCACGATGGTGCCGTGACCCGGCTTGCTTTCCAGAGAGAATTTGCCGCCGTTGAGGGCGATCAGGCGGTTGACGATGTAAAGGCCCAGCCCGGCCCCCTTTTCGCCGTTGCCCGTGGCGGCGGCGCAATAGGCGGGCTGGACCTGGGGGAAGGGCTGGCCGATGGCGTCGATCAGGCTGTCGGGAATGCCCGGACCGTCGTCGGC
>Ga0066644_10000285_pt1 | contig 32924 bp, 25 predicted proteins | sample CryGeyCG2114_020_FD_62735 | JGI IMG/M metagenome (GOLD analysis project Ga0066644, IMG submission 62735) | Groundwater microbial communities from aquifer - Crystal Geyser CG15_big_fil_post_rev_8/21/14_0.20 | ecosystem: Environmental > Aquatic > Deep subsurface > Groundwater | place: USA: Utah...
TAAGGTCATCTCGCTGCCAATGCGGAAAATGTCTGTGCCCAGATGTCCCAGCAATGTCGACAGAAACCTCGTATCGGCGAGATCGGGCATGCGAGTAAAAGTCAGTTTTTCGTCAGTCAACAGCGTGGCGACCATCAGCTTCAGCGCCGAATTCTTGGCACCGGAAATTGTCACATCACCCCGTAAAGGATTGCCGCCGCGTATTTTTATCGAATCCATGAATCCTGCTCTTGCCTGTGAACCGCAACAGTTCAACCCCTGCCAATGGCCATTTCAAGGCGTTCTGGCAGCCTTCGCTGCGGCTTTGCGGCGGTGCAAATTCTTGCGAAGCGCTTCCGCAAGGCGATCTTCCCGACTGGTGCCGGGTTTTGGGCTGCCGGATGTTTCGCAAGAGGTGTCTTTTTTACTCATGGACACTGATGTGACGATGCTGCACCTTCTCGTCAAGGCGGACTTGGCGAGGGCGGCAGCATGGGGTATACGCCGCGATCCATGGCTTTGGCCGCAGTAGCTCAGTGGTAGAGCGCATCATTGGTAATGATGAGGTCGGCAGTTCAATCCTGCCTTGCGGCACCATTCTTATGACCCTTTTTCCCGATATCTTTCCTTTCGAAACCGGCTTTCATCCCACAAGTGACGGCCATTCTCTGTATTGGGAAAGGTGCGGACAGAAGGGCGGCATTCCTGTTGTATTTCTTCATGGCGGACCGGGCTCCGGCTGTACGCCCACCCATCGCCGGTATTTCGATCCGGATGTGTATGACGTGGTGTTGTTTGATCAACGCGGCTGCGGCCGGTCAAGGCCGGTCTTCTCGCTTGACGGCAATACGACTCAAAACCAGATCGCAGACATTGAGGTCTTGCGATCGCTTTTCGGCTTTGAGCGCTGGATCGTCGTCGGTCCCTCTTGGGGGTCGGCGCTGGCCCTCGCCTATGCCGAGGCCTGCCCGACCGCTGTTTCGGGCCTGCTGGTGGAAGGTATTTTTCTGGCGTCAGACAAAGAGCTGGCCTGGTGGCATTACAGACCCGGCGCGCCCAGCCTGTTTCCCGATGCGTTCGAGGATTTTCTCGGCGGAAAAGGCGCGCCTGATCATATGAATGTGCGAGACTTTTTTGCCTCGATCTGCAATGCCATGCAGGAGGAAATTGATATAAGGATGCCAGACCTTCAGCGCCTGTCTGATCCCTCAATCACTCTGACAGAATTGCGGCGATCACCGCTCTACCGGTGGACAGAATACGAAAATCGTCTCTCCTGGCTCGAGGCTTCACCCGAACATGTTCGCCACAGCCTTGCCGCGCGCGGACCGGATTTTGTGGCCTCGCACTCGCTGATCGAGGCTCATTATTTCGCCAATGGCTGTTTCCTTAAACCTGATCAGCTCATCAGCAATACAGACCGGCTCGCCGGCATTCCGATGGAAATCATCCAGAGCCGTTACGACATGGTCTGCCCGCCTGAAGCAGCCTTCCGGCTCAAAGCGGCTTGTCCGCATGCGAGGCTGACCCTGATCCAGAAAAACGGTCACGCCATGACTGATGCGGTTTTTCCAGCTCTGATTACCTCACTCGTGCGGCTTGCTGCAGGCGCTGACTAGCGCCGAGGCAAGGGCCGGGCGCGGTCGCCGAACCACCACAGTGTCGCAGCACTCGCCGTGAACGCGATATTGGAAATGAAGTATCCAATAAATTCGGCTTCCACATCGTCAGCTATGAAATGATCTGCCATGCCATTCATGACGGCAAAGAACACGATCAGATAGAGCGCCCACAACAGTGGAGTCAGAACCGGCCGTACGAGCGCGCGTACAGCGGATACCCAAGCATAGCCGGACTCAAGTGCTGCATCGCCGTGGAGACTTTCGCCGAGCGCATCAAACCGCGCCGTTTGCAACGCTGTTTCCCGTTCGCTTTGGGCTGCCGAAGCCGCATTCCGCGCGCGCAGCTCCTCCATCTGCAATTCATGTGTCCAACGCTCGCGTTCCTGGCCGAGCTCCGCGCGGTGTTCGAAATACCCGGTGATGCGTCCCAGCGCCGTTCCCAGCGTGCCGAGGAGGCCGCCGGACAGGGCCGACGTGCCGATATCTGCGATATCCATCGTCTATACCTCCGCACCGATATGTTCAGTGCATTTCACGTTTATAATGCGCGCAGCATCGCGCGCGGGTGAACCAAACGTGCCTGTCATGTTAAGCCTCCTAGAGTTCAGCGCTGGCCGTGGCATGCGCACGGGCCAGTTCCAGCGCGGTATGCGACGCTGATTGAAAGTCTGCAGAAGCGGCGGAAATATTGAGCGGCAACGCATTGAGATCTGTACCGCCAGCGTCGATTTTCCCAGTCGCAGCCGTTGCCGGCGAATAAATCGTCAAGCTGGGCGCGGCGCGCATCTCTACCGGGAACCGCCAGTCAAATATTGCGGTTGTGGACGGGCCGGAAGTCGCACTCAGAAGGCTCCCCGAGACAGTGGCGCTGCCCGGCTCTATTCCTTGCGGCCAGGTTTTTGCAAAATATCGCTGGCATAAACGTAGATTGTCAGCAGCGCTCAGGCGCTCGAACCGGCTGGCGACGGGGCCACATTCCAACTGGACGTCAGCAAAATCAATATCGGCCGACGTTTCTCCAGCCGATAAGTAGAATTCCAAGCCGAGAAAATGTCCTGCTCCCAATGTTTTTCCTGACAGGCTGGTGACAGCGAGTGGAACTTCAAATCGCTGCCAGTCCGTGGTCAGAGCGACGTACACCTGTGCAAGATTTTCATTTACCGATCCGCCTGAGCCAAAATCCCGACGAAATCTCGAAACAAGAGAGACTGCACGTGACGCTCTAACAAAAAAACTCAGCATTGCTTCGCCTGTAGGCAAAGACCGGACATTTTCCACGCGCTGCTCGATCCCGGGGTTGGTGCTTGCCGTGCCGGTCAGGCTCCAGTGCAGAAAGTGTGCCGGTGCTCCAGGAACATCCGCCTGACCGGGCGCAAAATCCTCCTGCGAAATGCTGGCGGACATTCCGCCCTCTGAGACCAAAAGCCATCGATCCAGCGTATAGCTTCCCGCCGAAATCCCGGGGAAATCCGTGCCCCGCTGAGCGATTGAAAAATCGCCATTGATGACAAGATTGCGGCGCTGACCGGGTGATGTGCCGTTGATGGCCGACACTGTCAGGCCGCCGCTTACCGGAATGGAAAGCCGGGTTGGTGATGCGCGAAACAATTCAGCCCAATTGCTGCCATCATCACTCATTTTCAGGAGAAGCAGGTCATCGCCGATCAATCCCAGCTCGGCACGGCCGGAAAACCCGCTCTGAAACAGCAAGGAGAGCACATCGCTGCTGCTTTCCTTGTTCAGGGTGTAGCGCAGATCTCCTGTGCCCCCCTCCCCCGCCGATTTTGCTGTCCACAAGACCGCGTTCAGTTTGGCCGAGAACGGGTTTGCCGCATCTGCCGTGGTGCCGATTCCCAGAAGATCAAGGTTTTGCAGTTGTCTGATCGTATCATCGGCTGCAATCCATTCATTTCCGTCGAAAATGACGACACCGGTTTCGTCACTGATCCAGGCCATCAGACCTTCAACCGGTAGGATTTCCGCCCACTCCCCATCGCGGAAAAAAGCAAGACTGTCAGATGACATCATCGACCAGCTCTCCCCCGATCGCCCGGAGGTGAGAATGTAGGCATCGCCTTCGGCCGGGCTGACCGGTTCAGCCTCCATGGTCCGGCTCAGGGCATTCGCCTGAATCAGTGCATCCAATCGCCGGAATGTCTCATTCACGGTAACATGTTTTTGAGCCTGAGCCGCCATGACATAATCGAGTCCGAGCCGGGGAGAGTTTTCTGTGGTCATGCCTTGCGAAGCTCCTTTTTCGGGTCTCAAGGCTAGACGCAGACCTGGGCGGGGCGGATAACGTCATGCACTCTCCATGCCCTCACGGCTTGACCTAGGGCCTTGCCCGCGCCTTTTTCTTGCCAAGATAGCGGCCAGCAGGAATTCTTTGATGACCGAAACGCTCCACGCCCTGATTGACGGATTACCCACAAGCAGCGCTGATCACTGGCGTGCGCTGGCGGATGCAGCTTTACGCGGTGAAGACTTTGATTCAACGCTGGTGCGGGACACGCCGGATGGCATTGAACGGGGGCCTGTTTTCTTCGAAACTGAGCGCGCCGGTGCTGCCGCAGCGCCGCGCAAGGAAGCGTTTCTGCCTTGGCATATCCGACAGATTTTCACCGAGTCCAGCCCGTCAGAGGCCAATGCGGCCATTCTGGCAGATCTGATGGGCGGTGTTTCAGAAATCGGCCTGCAAATCGACCGGCAGGGCGCATTTGGCGTAACCATCGGCACCCCGGATGACCTCGCTCGTACGCTAGAGGACGTGGACGTTTCGATTGCATCCGTGTTTCTGGAGTCCGGACATAATTTCGAGCCCGGTCTGTTTGCAGACTGGATGAAAAAGGCTGGTGCAAATCGGGCCGGTCTGGGTGTGGATGCCGCCGACGCCCGCCTAGCCGATCTGGCTAAAAACCATCCCGGCTATTGCATCGCCAGCATTGATGCCCGAGTCATCCACGAAACCGGCGGAACCGAGGCCCATGAGCTCGCCTTTGCGGCCGCAGGGTTTGCCGAAGCTTTTGGCAAACTCATCGAGGCAGGCATTTCTGCCGCCCAAGCGGCTGGACAGATCGAAGTCGTTTTTGCCGCTGATGCCGATATTCACCTCTCGCTTTCCAAAATCCGGGCAGGCTATCTGGTGCTTCAGAATATTCTGGACGCTTATGATGCGGCCTCCAGCGCGCCGGAGATGCGCGCTGTGACGTCTGGCCGGATGATGACGCGCAAGGCACCGTGGACCAATATGATCAGAACATCCGCAGCCGGATTTGCCGCAGCCTGTTCCGGTGTGACCAGCCTCACCGTCCTGCCCGCAACCCATGCACTCGGCCGACCCGACCGGCTTGCGCGCAGAGCCGCCAGAAATCTGCATATCCTGCTGCAGGAAGAAGCACATTCCGGCTTGGTGGATGATCCGGCGGGTGGTTCCTACCTGCACGAGCATCTGACGGCTCAACTCGCGGAAAAGGCTTGGAAGATGTTCCAGTCGATAGAAGCCGATGGCGGCTATTCCGCGATTGGTGCCGGCAGTGAGTTCGTCACGCAAGTTGAAACGGCGCGTCAAACTTTGCTTAGCCAGTATCAGATCGGAGAACGCGTCCTGTTTGGCATCAACCGTTTTGCTGCGCCGGATCTGCGCGACATGAAATATGAGGAAGGCCTGACTCCGCCGTCCAGCGCCTCGTTGTTTCCTGCGATCCGGCTTGAGGATGCCGCTCAGGACGGAGCGAAATCATGAGCCAGCGCATCAACTTCGCGAAACGTGAATTTGCGGCAGACCTCTCCAGCAAACGCGAAGTTAAATCCCGCTGGCAAGCACCCGAAGGTCTTGAAATCAAATCCGGTTACAGTGCGGATGATGTTGATGAGCGCTTGCGCCAGACTCTTCCGGGTGCCGCTCCCTTCATTCGCGGCCCCTACCCGACCATGTTCCTGCAGCGTCCATGGACGATCCGCCAGTATGCCGGATTTTCAACGGCCCGGGATTCCAACGCTTTCTATCGCCGCAATCTGGCTGCAGGTCAGAGAGGATTGTCAGTTGCATTCGATCTGGCGACGCACCGGGGATATGACAGTGATCATCCGCGCGTGGCCGGTGATGTCGGCATGGCCGGGGTTGCCATCGATTCCATTTATGACATGCGGGAATTGTTCAACGGCATACCTCTTGATGAAATGAGCGTGTCCATGACCATGAATGGCGCGGTCCTGCCCGTCATGGCGCTCTATATCGCGGCCGCAGAAGAGCAGGGCGTCAAACCGGAACAGCTGTCCGGCACCATCCAGAATGATATTCTGAAAGAATTCATGGTGCGGAATACATATATCTATCCACCTCAGCCATCGATGCGGATCATCTCGGATATTTTTGCCTATACGGCTGAAAACATGCCTCGATTTAATTCTATTTCGATTTCCGGCTATCACATGCAGGAAGCCGGGGCCCCAGCCGATATCGAGCTCGCCTACACAATTGCTGACGGCCTAGAATACATCAGGACCGGCATTGAAGCAGGTCTGGACGTCGACAGGTTCGCGCCGCGCCTCTCCTTCTTCTTCGGCATTGGTATGAATGTCTTCATGGAGATTGCGAAATTGCGGGCGGCGCGCCTTCTATGGGCGGGACTTGTGCAACAACGCTTCGAGCCGAAGTCGGACAAATCCATCTGCCTGCGGACCCATTGCCAGACCTCCGGCTGGTCGCTGACCGCGCAGGATGTGTTCAACAATATCGGACGCACGGCCCTAGAGGCCATAGCAGCCATCGACGGACACACACAGTCCCTCCATACCAATTCACTGGATGAAGCTTTGGCGCTTCCAACAGATTTTTCAGCCCGCATTGCGCGGAACACCCAGCTTGTTCTGGCCGAGGAAAGCCGTCTGATCGATGCCATAGATCCATGGGGTGGGTCCTTTTATGTCGAATGCCTGACACAGGATCTTGCCACCCGCGCGCTCGAACATATCCGCGAAGTCGATGAACTTGGCGGTATGGCAAAGGCCATCGCCGAGGGCACACCGAAGCTTCGGATCGAGGAAGCTGCTGCCCGGACCCAGGCTCGCATCGACAGCGGACAACAGACGATTGTCGGCATCAATAAATTCATCCTAGAGGAGGACGAAGACGTTCCGGTATTGAAAGTGGACAATTACCAAGTGCGCAAGGAACAGGAAGAGAAACTGAAACGCATACGGGAGGAACGCGATGGCACTGCTGTAAAGGGGGCGCTCACAGCACTGACCCGCGCTGCCAGAGAAGGCGGAAATCTTCTTGCGCTTTGCGTAGATGCCGCCCGGGCCAAAGCCACTGTCGGAGAAATGTCGGCTGCTATGGAGCAGGTCTTTAACCGTCATGAGGCCGAAATCCGTGTGATCAAAGGCGTTTATGCTGACGAGGCCGGGCCTGATAAAAAAGTCGCTGCGGCCATCAAGGCCGCTACAGCCTTCGAGGCACGTATCGGCCGCAAGCCGAAAATCCTGATCGCGAAACTGGGCCAAGATGGCCATGATCGCGGTCAGAAGGTTGTGGCTTCTGCCTTTGCAGATATGGGTTGGGAGGTCGTGATCGGCCCCCTCTTTCAGACGCCGGAAGAGGCCGCAGCACTCGCGGATAAAGAAAATGTCCACGCTGCAGCAATGTCATCACTGGCTGCCGGACACCTCACCCTCCTGCCGGAATTGCGCAATGCCTTGCGTGATCTAGGGCGCGAGGACATGCTGGTCATTGTCGGCGGCGTTATTCCACCTGACGATGAGGCCGTCCTGCGTCAGATGGGGGCGGCAGCCGTCTTTCCGCCCGGAACCGTGATCGCTGACAGTGCGTTGAACCTCTTGAAACGTATGGAGGTCGCTGTGAAGGCTTGAGGAGGCTCATCATGCGTAAGTTGATCATCATCGGGCTTTATGCCAGCGTCACCGCCTGCGCGTCCGGGCCCACCGTTTATGCGCCCGCAAATGGAAGTGACCGTGGGTATTCTGAACGCCAAATCGAATCAGACCGCTTTCGTATCCGGTTTGATGGCGGTTCTGACGTCAGTTTTGAGGAACTCGAAAACCTCGCCTTGCGGCGCGCAGCCAATCTCACTCTTGAACGGGGTGGAGACTGGTTCGAGATCGTCTCGCGTTCGAGCGAAGGGGATGACGAGCGCCGCGTTCGCGTCGGGGGTTCGGTCGGCCAGACATTCGGTTCGCGCCGTTATTCGGGGCGTAGCGCCGGGCTGGGAATAAGGTTTGATCCCGGTGCCGGCGACAAGACAATCTATCTTGAAATTTTGATCCGGTCAGGCCGTCGCCCGGATATCCCCGAAGCCTATGATGCCTGGGATGTGCTGCACGCGATCGGCTAACCGAGCTTTGACTTGGCTTGCCCAACCCAGTCCTCGCGTTCAATGCGGCCCCGGGCTGTCAGCTTTTCATCCCATCTTGTGATGTCAGCCGGGGTCCATCTGGCGATCTGTGAAAAGGATGTTATACCATCCGCATTCAGAGCGGCCGCAGCTTTCGGTCCAAGACCCTTGATTGCGGTCAGCTCGTTTACCTCTGTTTTTACCGTCGGTGCCTTATCCGGAACCGCGTCACTTTTTGCAGGGGATTTTGCCGTTTTTGATTTCGACGCAGACGCTTCCGGTTTCACAGTGATCCGGCTGACTTCCAGCGCTGCCTGATGCCGGGCAGCAACGCTGGACAGACTGTCGTTCTCGCGTTGCAAACGGCCGATTTCGTCCTTCGCGGCTTGCAAGGCCCGTCCGGATTCGCCCGAGGCAGACCATAGCCGCCAGCCCAGCCCCAGCCCGATCAGGAAAGCCAGAATCAGGAAAAACCACATCTGCCAGATTAACCAGAGCATTCAGCTTTCTCCTTCATCATCCAGAACAATCCGGACAAGTTGATCTTGATCTGCGTTCGTAACGACACTGATCCGGGTATCTGTGACACCAAAAGTAATCAATACCGACCTTACGGCTTCGGCACGCCGAATGGCGAGGGCTTCTGCCTCACGATCACCACTGACAACTGGACGCACGCTGATGCCAAGCTGATTTGTTGGACATGCCGATATCACTGCTGCCACATGTTCCAGACCGGCGCGCCCAATCGGAGACAGCGATGCGCTACCCGGATTGAACCTCAAACGGCCCATTGCAAAGGCGGCCTCCAGCAACATCGTGCAATCCTCCGCTGTTGCCCCCCCCCCGATCACATCGTCATCGGACAGGATCAGAGCAACCGTACGAATGCCTTCCGGAAGAGCCGCCAGTGCATCAAGAATTTGCTGCGCGTCATCACCGCTTCGCGCCACGCCATAAAGGACGGCTGTCCCGGAATCCAGAATGGCAGACCCTTGATCAAGCCGTTCCAGACCGGTCAGCAAAGCCATTGCGGCTTCGATCCAGTCATCCGGATTTGAGTTACCCGACCGGGCTGCCAGCCGTGGCTGGATGCGTCCATGGAACAGTGGAAGAGCCTGATCCAACAATCCGGTTCTGGCGGCATCGCCTGGTGCGATTCCGGTTAGAGAGGCCCCATCAGGTGTTGACACAGCAATGATGCGGCTTGCCGCTTCGCCCGGCTGAGCTATTGAATTGTCGATGATCCTTGTAATGCCGCCGGCTAACCATCCGCCAGACCATTCAGACGACCACAAAGCCTTGATCACTGATTCATAAGCGGTTTCATTCGGCCAACGGCCGGATAATGTCGCGGCCTGGCCGTCCACGGTGACATTTGCCCATCGGGAATGCCGGCCGGCGATGGCTTCTTCAGCAGCAGATTGAAGCCGGGCTTCCAGCCGCCAAGCCGCGATGGGGCTGAACGCCATCACATAGGCAGAGAATGCCAGAAAAACGGCAAGTCCAATCAGCAATGTTCGGCGTTCCGGTGACATTCAGCGCTCACTTCCTGAAGGCATCATAATACAAGATGACCCGACATCTAGGGTCTGTGATTCTGTGACAAAGAAAAAGGGCCGGAGCATGGCTCCGGCCCTCATTTTCTTTCCGAAGCCGGTTAGCGGCGGGCGCGGAGCGTAACGCCCCATGTCCGCGGATGGCCGAGGAAGGCATTGAACGAGCCCGGCTGGAACGGGCCGTCAAAACCAACCTGAATATAGTCTTCGTCGAACAGATTGTTGGCGAAGAGTTCCAGCGCCCAGCTCTGGTCATCGGCACCGATGCCGACGCGCCCGTTAAACACGGCATAGCCATCCTGGATTTTTTCCGGATCCAGATCAGAACCAGTGTTCTGTTCAGACAGATAGCGTCCGCTCAGATGTGCCAGCCATTCCATGCCGTCGCCGAAGGAACGCACATAGCTGATCGAACCAGATGTGTACCATTCCGGGGCCAGAGAGAAATTCTGACCTGACAGTCGATCCACATCCGGCGTTCCGGTCGGAGCAAAACTGTTATAGGTCGCATCTGCATAGGTGACGCCGCCCTGTATTGTCAGGCCGGGCATGGTTTCCGGGAACCAGAGGATTTCGAATTCTGCGCCCTGCGTGACCGCACCCTGATTCAACGACGTCACGAAGAAGGCCAGTCCGTTGAAAGTGTTCAACTGGAAGGACTCGAATTCGGAATAGAACAGATAAAGATTCGCCAGAAGTGTGTTATCAAGCGCTTCGGTTTTAATCCCGATTTCGAACGAATTCACGATTTCCGGATCGAACTGGGCCGGATATGGGCTCGTGCCTGCCAGAACGTTCGTGAAATTCACTTGATTTGATCCCGCTTGCGTGAATCGATCAAGGTTGAAACCACCCGCTTTATAACCGCGCGAATAGGTCCCATAAATCAGCAAATCGTCATTGAAGCGGTGCGACAATGAAATCAGGCCTGTGACTTCGTCTTCCGAGAGCGACTCGTTGAAATTGATGTTTGAATAGACATCGCGGGCGCTCGGCAGACAGGTGAATGTTCCGAACTGTATCAGGCTGGCAACTGGAACCTGAGAGGCTTGCGAGAAGCCCGACAGGATCGCCTGGTTTAGCGGCGTCGAGAAATCAAGCGCTTCTCCAAAGACGGCTTCCCAGACATCGCATGCCGGCGCATTTGCCGGCGAGAATTGGGCCGTTGCATCTTTCTCGGTGGAATTCCAGCGCAGGCCGAATGTGAGGTCGGTATTCTCCGCGATTGCAAAGGTGTTGTGGGTGAAGAGACCGAAAGTCTGACCATCCTGTTCATACCGGTCGCCACCACTATTGGCGCTGCCTGTCGGGAAGCCCTGTCCGGGTGCCAGCGGCACGTAACCGGGAATAAATGCTCCGCCCAGACCGTTCGCCAGAGTCGTCACAAGCACCGGATTGCCGCCACCGATCAGACCCAGATAAGCCTCGAAGTCAGAACCATACTGAATGGCATCACGGCGAACGAGGTCCTCAGAAGAGAAGAAGCCGCCGACCAGCCAATCCAGATTTCCACGCTGGCCTTGTGCCCTCAACTCGAAGGTTGAATTATCGAACTCAAACGAATTGAGTGACGGGTCACGGAAGACAATGTCGGCACCAGTAAAATCGGTGTCCTGACCGGAAACGATTTCATATTGGCGCATCGAGCCGATTGCGGTCAGCGTAAAATTATCAAAGTCATAAGTGTATTCGAACTGGAACCCACTGTCCTCAATGTCTTGCGTGGTGTCACGGTTGGACTGGATAACGCGGCTGAACGGGTCTTCCGCGCCGGGTAGCGGGCGGCCACCCGGAACGAGTGCGTTGATCGCCGCTGCGGTGGGGCCCGATACAATGCTGGGGGCACCACAGCAATTCTCGTCACGATTGGTGAAGTCGCCTTGCAGTGTCAGTTCGCCCCGCTCACCCAGATTGAAAAGCAATTGACCCCGAACCGTGTAGAAGTCCTGATTGTTGTCCTCGCCAATTGTCCGCGGACCTCCAAAGGTCTGCACAGTCTGGAAACCGTCGCGATCACCGCGTGCGGCGTAAAGGCGGAAGGCCACCTGATCCTCAACAATCGGTCCGGTCACACTTCCTGAAATCCGGAAGCCATCAGCCCCGTCGGTGAGATATGTCGCTTCGGCATTGGCACCAAATTCGAATTCCGGACCCTGGGTCACAATATTGATGATACACGCTGAGGTGTTGGCGCCGAATAGCGTGCCTTGCGGACCCCGCAAAACTTCAATGCGCTCGATTTCACCAAGATCGCCGAAGCTGACGCCATTGCGCGCACGGGGCACACCGTCGATCACAATACCCACTGAGGATTCCAAGCCTGGATTGTCACCCACCGTGCCAACGCCGCGGATCCGCGCCGTTGTAGAATATTCGCTGGAAGTTGAGGTGATGTTCAAACCCGGCGCAATCACCGCAAGGTCGCGAATATCGCGAATGCCAGCGTTCTGCAGGAGCTCTGCGCTGTAGGCTGTCACAGCCACCGGCACATCCTGGATGCCTTGTTCGCGCTTTTGCGCCGTCACGGTGATGACATCCACCGTCTGACGCTCCTGAGCAAATGTCGGGGCGGTAAATGCGGCGGCTGATACGGCGGCCATAAGGGCCGCGCGGGTAAAGGTTTTCATTCTGTTTCTCCCGGTCCTGGTCTTGCCAGTTACATTTATCGGCTTTTGAGCCGTTTTTCATTTCGTAATTCTGTCTTATTTCCCGCAAATACAAAAGGACCTTGCAGCAGAGATTATGAGATTGCGTGAACGCTTATTGCCCTCTCTCAGTGTTTTTGACCGCCATCGTTGCAGGGAAGCAACATAAACGTCGTTCACTTATTGGCGCTTGGCCGCTGCGCGATCGCTGTTCGCCATTCGATCAGTGCGGTTTGCCGCCCCGGCGGCACCAGCTTCACCCACCCTGCAAACTCGACAACGACAAAGGCAGTGATGTCTGCCACAGAGAATCTGTCTCCACCCAGATAAGCATGGTCGATAAGGCGGGCATTCAACAATTCAAAGAAATACCCGACTCGTGCTTTTCCACGTTCTGCAAGCGCTGGAATCTGTTCGTAGTTTTGTGGTCCGGTTAGCGCCCGCCCCTTCAAGCCGGGCAAGGAATTGCGGATGGTTTCCGCCATGGCCAGCAACCCGTCGCTTTCCGCGACGGCATTCCATTCGGCAATGACTGCCTTTTCCACGGGATCCCGTCCCATCAAGGGCGGGGCGGGCCGGATTTCTTCCAGATACCGGGCAATGGATGCATTATCCCCGAGGACAGTTCCATCTGGCAGTTTCAAGGCAGGAACCGTGCAGCGCGGATTAATGGCGCGGAAATCATCGCCCAATTGTTCATCATTTCGGAGATCGACCTGGACAGTTGGAATATCCAGTCCTTTCTCCACAATGAACATGCGCGCCCGGCGAGGACTGGGCGCTGTCGCACAGTCATAGAAAACGTGGTCTTCCATCATGAAAATTGCTCCGGTCGTTCGTTGGCAACATCCAGCCGCGATTCGATAGATCGGCCCAACTGGAGCAGCTTGTCTTCGCCGAAAAGCGGCCCCCAGAGCGACGTGCCCTGTGGCATGCGGAAGATGGCATCCTGGCGTTCTGCGCCGCTTGCGGTCAAAGGGTTAAGTGTCCTTTCAACAAAACCCGACCGCAATATCAGTCCCGGATGACCTGTGAAATTCGTGATTAGCAACATGTTGGAGGCAAAATTCGGCCCGATAATCACATCGCATTGATCGAACATACCCGCCATGACCTCACACACACTGCGGCGGAACCGATCGATATTGACAAAATCGACCGCAGACCGGAGCCGCGCCCGGCGCCAGGTGTTGGGCCAGGCTCGCGGCTCCTGCCATCGTAATTCATCGTCCCGGCCAGACAGGGTCAGTTCCTCGAAGGCGGCCGCCGCTTCTACCTCTACGACCGTGCCCAGTGCACCATAGGGTAAATCCGGTATTTCAATTTCGACAAGCTCACAGCCAAGATTTTGCACGGCCTGCAAGGCGGCCCGGTCCGGAGGAGCTGCATTGTCGAAATCATCGGGAAGATAGCCCACTCTCAGCCGCGACGGATCAAAGGACCAGTTAACGCCGAAGCTGGTGTCCAGCGATGAGGCGTCCGTCACATCATGGCCATTGAGCGCGTCAAGCACGAGTGCCGTATCCGCGACAAAACGCGTGATTGGGCCAATCTTGTCGAGCGACCAGCACAATGCCATCGCGCCGCTCCTCGAGACCCGTCCGAATGTTGGCCGCAGCCCCGTGGTTCCGCAGCGATTCGAGGGTGAAACAATTGAGCCCAACGTTTCAGTGCCAATGGCGAAGCTGGCCAATCCGGCGGCTACGGCCGACGCTGGTCCCGCGCTTGAACCGGAAGAACCTTCATCCGTGTTCCAGGGATTCCGGGTCAAACCGCCAAACCACAGATCATTATAGGCAATTGCTCCGCTGGTGGATTTACCCAAAAGAACGGCCCCGCCCTGCCGGAGTTTTTCATAAACGGTAGCGTCAGCGTTCGCGATCCGGTCCTGATACGGCGTTGCGCCCCAGGTGCTGCGGACACCTGCGACATCAATGATGTCCTTGAGCGCAAAGGGCAAACCGTGAACCGGGCTTGTGTTTTCGCCGTAAGCGCGCACCTTATCTGCTTCACGGGCCTGCTCCATGGCGAGCTCCGGAGTCACCGTCACGAAACATTCCAACTCACGAGCGTGGCGTTCGATCCGTTCGAGATATATGCTCGTCAACCTTTCGGAGGACAGCTGTCCTGAGCTGAGCCATTTCGATTGCTTCCAGGCTGGAGCAAAGGCGATATCGGTTTCGGAGGACGGTACCGGTCCTGTGTCATCGGAGGGAATTATATCGCCCCCCTCGTCAGGCATGGTGTAGGCCACACCCGGTAAACGCGGATCAAATGTCGTGGCCGGTTGTAGCGTGTTGGGTTGATCGATGGCACGCAATCGCGCCGCGCTTTCCGCCCAATCATCAAGGCCAATGACCATCTGCTCGACTTCGGAGTCGGTATAGTCAATGCCGAACAGGCCTTCAGCACATTGAAGCGTTTCTGCGGTCAGGCGTTCTTGCGCCTGCGCCTTTGAACCTAGCGCCAGAGCGCCGCCTCCGATTGCCAGTCCACCCAGTAATTCACGCCGTGTCGCTGCCATGCGATCCTCCTTCATGAACGCAACATAAACGATTTGATCCAGTTTCCCATCAAATCACCCAAATTCAGCCCGCATTGCCGCCGCAATCTGCCACATTTCATGGTTAACCATTTTGCTGCGTCACTCCCGACGTGGGCTGTCTAAAATAATTCTTGGGGGAGGAAATGGCTTTGAACGAATTAAACGAAACTGCCACTCGGCAATTTTACAAGCCGGAGAATGAACGCGATCAGCGGTCGCGTGCTCTGGCGAGTGAACATTTTTCCAATGGTGCGCACATTCAGGATTTTGACCTGCAATTTACGTTGTCCCGGGCGCGACGTGATTTCGAAAACCTGCGTGCTTTCCGCCGCACATCAGGTTGGGCTTTTGACGATCCCACCGGCAAGGAAAAAAGCGGCAATCCAGGAAAACCCATTGAGCGGTCTGCCATTTACCCGGATTCGCACATCCTGACCTTCTCTGTCCTGGCTGCGCTGATTCTGTTTGAAGGCTTGGCGAACGCCTATTTCTTCTCCGGCAGTTCTGATCTCGGCCTTCTTGGCGGCTGGCTTCAAGCCATCACGGTTTCCTTTGTAAATGTCATCACCGCATTCTTCGTGATCGGGTATCTTTGCCTGCGCCATCTGACCAATCCGCAAAAACGCTGGTCTTTTGCGGCCGCGCTCGCCGGCCTTCCGATCGGGATTGCTTTCGTCGTCGTGCTCAACCTCGCCGCGGCGCATTACCGCGACCTGCTTGAAATTCACTCTGCATCTCTGGCGCTAGGTGGTTCAAACGTGACGGGCGATTTGATCGCGCCGATCCAGCATCTCATGGCGGCTCCTTTCTCTTTCCAGACTCTTGAAGCTTATCTTTTGCTGACACTGGGTCTGACCTTTGGCATCATAGCAGCCTACAAAGGCCGTACGTTTGATGATGCGATCCCGGGCTTTGGTGTGGTGCAACGCCGCGCCGAGCGGTCGGCTCGCGAACTCAACCGGGTGGTCAAGAAAGCTGCGGGTGGCCGCAATTCGCCGGAAGAGCAAATTGCCGAAGCCCAAATTCTGCTGATGGATATGGCAGAAGATTTTGGATCAGCGCGCCCGCGCTGATCCCGCCTTTGGGGGATGAGTAATGTCCGGACGCGACCTGCTTGGTATATTTAACCTGTTAATCGTGGCGGGCGTGGTGGCAGCGGTCAGCTATTTAGCGCTGACCCTGCGGCCAGCGGAATACGATGCTGATACACTCTGCATTGCGGGCATTGTGCCACCGCACCGCGTTGTCATTATCGACAAGACTGACCTTTACTCCACCCAACAAGCAGCCGTGATTGAGCGTATTATCCTGACCCAGCGCGATACGCTGGCAGTGGGCGAACGCTTGTCCCTGTTCGAGCTGGACGAGAGCGGCCGGCTGGATGCCACAAACCAGTTTTCCCTGTGTAATCCAGGAAGTGGCGACCAGGTGAATCCGCTCTATCGTAATCCGGATCGCATACAGGCTCGCTATGAATTCCTGTTTGATGCGCCTCTACAGCAAGCGCTCGCCGATCTGGTGGTGCCCAAAGATGCGCCGCAAAGCCCCATTCTGGAAGCGCTCGCCGAACTCGCACAGGAGCCATCCATGGCCCAGACCGTGCCCGGACGGCGGATCATCCTCGTTTCGGACATGCTCCAGAATTCAGAGATTTTCTCGGTCTATGGCCGGTCTCGTGGCGCGGTGTTTGACCGTCTGCCGCCGGTTGCCGATACGGTTGAAGCTATCCGCGAGGAATACGGTCTGGCACTGGCTGGCGTGGTGCTGGAAATCTATCTAATCGAGCGGCGTGGCTGGGAATCAGAGCAGAATGGTGCCCTCAGAACCTATTGGGCCCAAGTGTTCAACCAGCTCGGCGTCACCATGAGCTGGAATGTCCAGCCCACTGACGCTCTTTCCTGACACCATTACTGATCAGAAGTGCCAGACAGCGCGGGTGATAAACGCCTGATCGTCGGTATCGCCGACGCCGAAGCGATATTCCATCTCCAGATCCAGACGCTGTGACGGAGCTGACGTTTCGCTTTCGTCAAACCAGAGCGAGAACACCACACCCGGGCCTAGTTCAAGCCGTTCGCGGGTCTGGAATGTGTCGTCTGACCATTGTGCCACGCCGGTCACATAGGGCGTGACGGTCCAGCGCTCTCCAGTGCGTAAACGCCGCCCCTGACGGATAGAGGCATAAGCGGACAGAAATTCAGGATCATCCGGGATGTACGCAAGATCAGCGAAGACCGTCGTGTAATTCCAGCCTGTCTGGCTCGGGTTCCAGTCAAGCCCGTCCGCCCAGCCATAGCTGGCCCGTAACAGCCAAGCGTCACGTGCCTGATCACCGCCAGCGATCATGCGTTCACCTGATAGGTAGAAGTCGTGCCCGGCCAAGGGCTTCCAACGCGCGCCAAGGCCAAGCTGAAGCGTGCTGTCATTGAGCGTTATACTTCCCGGGTCCGCCGAGACATAACCGCGTCCGAACAGCGTCAGACCGGTATTCTGCGCATTAAAAGCGTCTGGCCGCCAGCCAAACTCACCACCGGCCTGAGTTTCATTGGGTCCGGTTTCCGGCAGATTGACGGAATTGGGTGCCGAGCCATCTCGATAGGAAGCAAAAATAAAGCCGTAAGTGGACCGTTCCAGTTGCTCCACCTGACGGCGCAGTCTGTATATGCGTTGATCGCGCGCGTCAGCTGCTTCTCCGTCGCGGAGTGATGGATCGAGAATAGCGGCGCGAAAGGATACCGCAGCCTCCTGCTCACGATCTGCCTGCATCAAAGCATAGCCCAGTTCCTCGCGAACCGTGCTACGGGCTGGATCAATGACCAATACGCGCTGAAACAGGTCGGCCGCCAGGTCCGCATCGCCCACGTGTTGCGCGGCGTAGGCGGTCGAAAGCAGGACGTCCACATTGCGTGGATCGTCTTCCAGCGCCCGGCTAAATTCGACGAGCGCGGCGCGCTCCTCTCCTGCTTGTTGAAGGAAGAGTCCCCGCTGGAAACGTCGGTAAGGCCGGTCCTCTATTTCAATGGAGCGGGCGAGATACATGGCCGCCGCATCCGGCTGGGTTTCAGCCATGACCAGAGCGCGTTCCTCGAAATAAAGCGCTAGGTCAGGTCCTGTGATCCCCGTCACATCAATCTGTTGCAGGCGAGCCGCGCCGGATTGCGGCCGTCCATCTAGACGCGCAGCCCGCGCTGCCATCAATTCGTCGAACGGATCACCTGTAATACCGGCGGCCTCGCTCCACCCGATTGCCGAACGGGAAAATTCGCCTGCTGCTTCAGCTTGGTAACCAAGGCTCCGGTAGACATAAATGCGCTGAGCTTCATCCAGTTGGTGCCGGTAGATAACAGCCTGCCAGAAGGCTTCGGAGGCTTGTGAGACATCGCCTGTTTCCACAGCACATTCGGCGGCTGCGATATAGTCGAGCGCCTGCTGCCCTGATGATGCAATCGTATTGAGCGTGGGCAACGCTGTTTCACATCCTGCCTGCTCCAGAAGTCCTCGCGCATCAGCCCGGTGTTGATCAATAGATCGCGGGTCTTCATCTGCGCCCGCCGAAACTGCAAAACTCAATGCCGTCAGTGAGGCGGTGGACGCCAGCAGAAGCCGGGGCCGCAGATTGTATTTTGCCGGGGTGATCCAGCCTTGATTATAATAAAGGGACATCAGGCATCCTCCATGACCAGATCGGCATGAGCCTCCTGGATTTCGGTCCAATCCACCTCGGTCAGATAACCCAGCGCCTTGGCGCGCTGAACAAAGCCTAGCGGAGATTTGGGTTGGGCGGCTAGTGCTGCATCCAGATCCGTTTTCTTGATGATGCGCTTCTGGACGAGAGCGCTCCCGAGCGCGGATTCATCCACAGCTTCCACGCCTTTTTGTTCGGTCAGTAATTGCGCGTGGCTGAGCGCACCGCGCCGGACCAAGTGATCGCCCAGCCGGACCCAGTCCTTGCGCAGGCTGCGCCAGACGGCCGACACTTGCTCATCATCCAGAATGGACAGGCGTTCGAGCACACGGGCGGCACGGCGGTCGGTCTCCAGAACCTCCGGCTGATAGCCAAAACGGATGCCGAAGCTGACATCGCTCAGCGGTGCAACAGAGACTTTCAGGGACCGGCCCAGCTTGTGCCTCAAATCGGACAACTGGTTTTCGCTCAGTGGTTCACCCACAGCGATTTGCAAGCTGCGGCCATCCCGCGCCATTGGAAAAGCACCATATTTGGCGGCAAGGTCACGCGGGAATAGCTTCAAGACCTCTGGTTTTATGTCTAGCGGATCCAGCATAATGCGTTCCAGGCCTTTATGCTCGGCAACGGCATCCGCCAGCTGATCATCATTTATGTCTCCGAGATCGAGCAGAAGAAGCCCCAGCGGGCGGTATTCATCCTCTTGCAGCGCAAGCGCGCGTTGCAGCCCACGCTCATCAATGGCGCCCCAGTAGATCAGCGCGTCGCCCAAGCGGCCTCCTTCGCCCTGTCCCAGCTCAGCCATAGAGGGATAGGCGTGGGCGGTCTTGTCCCAGGTGATACGGTTTCCGCTGATGACGTGCCAGAGATAACGGCGCGCGGCGCGCATGGAGGCGAGATAGCCAATATAATTGCCCCACACCATTCGAACGGGAGCGAGGATCGCGTATTTCAGCCCGTGTGCAGCGCCGGTAAAAATGAGGCGGTGGACAACGCGATTTACAAGGAAGACGAAGTTGATCAGCACAATCGACCAGACCCAGCTGTCGGGGTCGATCAGTGGCGGTAATCCGCCTGCTTGCGGAAAGAGCGTCGAGATCAGCCAATACAATGCCCATTGCAGAAGAATGGCATAGGCCAGCATACCCGTCGGGGCGGTCCAGATGGCTTTCCTGTCGCGATAGAGGAAATAGCGATGGGAGGCCGGGCCGATCCAGCCCAGCTGCTTCCAGCCGAGATAGGATATGCCCAGCATCCAGCGGGATTTCTGACGTACGGACACTTTCACACTGTCCGGGAAAAACTCACGCGTACAGACCAGTTCGCGGCGGTATTTTTGAACATCCCGATTGGCAAACCAGGCCTTGCGCGTAGCATAGGGCATACGCACCCAGTAGCGCACGAACCTGGATTTCAGACCGGCTTCATAAAAGCGGTGGCCAATATCATAATCCTCTGTCAACGAATCCACATTGAAAGGCTGGTTATGGCGCTCCTTACACAGGAGCGCGATCGCATCGCGGCTGAAGGCAGTGGCGACACCGGCCGAAGGGACCAGATCTGTCATGTGCGAGCGGGCAATGAGATCCTTGCCATGCCATTCAGCAAACTCGTCCATGTAGTGACATGCCGTCAGCGCAGTCCATTTACGCGGCATGGACAAGACTGGTAATTGCAGCATATCGGCGTGGTCGAGATAGGCATTGATCACCTTGAAGGACATGGGATGAATAACATCTTCCGAGTCCTGCATCAGAATGCCGTCAAAGCGTTCACCCAGCTCTTCTTCGCGCTTGACGATCCCGGCAATCATCCAGTTGAGATTGTCCGCCTTACAGGTCGGACCATTGTGACCGACAAAGGCGATGTTGATGCCGTCATTCTGGCGGACGATACGATTGACCTCGTCGATGGTTTCCTGATCGTTGGGATAGACGCCGACAAAAATCTCGTAATTGCGATAATCCATGGTCTTGAGCGTATTGACCAGCATGCGGCCAATCACGTCTGCTTCGTGCCAGGCTGGTACCATGACGGCGAGTTTTTTCTGCTCCATTTCATGAAGCTGCTTCATGGAGGGCACATAGCGGAAGGGCCGGGTTGCAATGCGTTGTGCCGTCAAGACCCAATAATAGAGGTCCAGAAAGGCGTCATCGACCGATGAGATAAAGATGGCGATGGCGGCATAAACCGTCAGGCCGCTCAATATCGTCCAGTAAATACGGATCGCCTCGCCCGAAAGCAGACTGGCGAGCACGGTTTCACTCCATGCCGCAAGGCCCGCATCGGCTGAGGCGATGTGCGCGAGGGAGGGATCGAACCCTTCCATCAGCTGGCCTGCCGCAATTCTTTGCCTGCCGGCAGCTTCCTGGCGAGAATGCCGGTGATGCGCTGACTGGCCTTGCCATCGCCAAACGGGTTTTTGCGGCTTGCCATTCTGCCGTGAGCGTGGGCCTGCGTGAGCAGAATCGATGCTTCGCGGACGATGACAGCGGGGTCTGTGCCCACCAGTTTGGCTACGCCCGCGTCGATCGCCTCCTGGCGTTCAGTGGTCTCGCGCAGGACCAGCACCGGCACATCAAAGCTAGGCGCTTCTTCCTGAACACCGCCGGAATCCGACAGGACGAGATGGCTGGCTTTCAGAACCGCGATGAATTCGGGATAGGCGAGTGGCGCAATCACATGAATGCGATCAGTCGCGCCCAGCATGGCCTCGACTGTCTCCCGGACCCGCGGATTGGAGTGAGCCGGAAATATGATGCGAATATCCCGATGAAGCCGGATGAGTTCCAGCGCGGCCCGGCAAATACCAGCGATACCCTCGCCCCAGCTTTCGCGACGGTGAGCGGTCAACAGAATGATCCGTTCGCCCGGCTTGACCTGATCCAGAATCGCCGGTGCGCTAACGTGGTCAGCCATATCGAGTACGGTGTCGATTATGGTGTTGCCGGTGACCCAGATCTGTCGGGGACGCACGCCATCCAGCCGCAGGTTTTTCTCGGCGAGACGTGTCGGCGCGAAGTGAAAATCAGCAATCGGCGCGATCAGCCTGCGAAAGCTTTCCTCGGGGAATGGATTATTGGTGTCGCCACTGCGAAGACCTGCCTCGACATGACCTACCGGGACCTTGTTCAGATGCGCCGCAAGCGCACCGGAATACGCGGTGGCCGTATCGCCTTGAACAAGCACAGCACGCGGATGATGCTTTTCAATCCAGCGGCCAAGTTGATAAAGTAGGCCTGCAGACAGGTTGGTCAGCGAACAGGGATCCCATCCGCCACTCAGGGTAAAGGCTGGCGTGATATCGACAGCATCCAGCGCCTGTTTTGCCAGATCGCCATGTTGTCCCGTAGCGATCCAGACCGGCTCAAGCGCCGTTTTTTTCAAACTCCGGAAAACCGGCGCGAGCTTTAAAATCTCGGGCCGTGTCCCAGCAATAATTGCGATTCCCATCATCGCCCCCCAGTGCGATTGGCGGGCAAGCCCGCCGGAAATCCCTCGCACCGGGAAAGTCGCTTTGAATCAGGGAGTAATAACCACCGCTAAAAGGCGATTCCGGGACAGAAAAGACAAAACCGCCCCGATTGGGGCGGTTAAGTGTCTATTAAGACCAATGCAGGCGATCAGGAGGCAGTTCTATTCATCCTGCATTCGGAATTCGACATTTGAGTCGGCTGCGAGCCAGACGATGGCAGCCCAAGCCGCGATATTTTGAGCGAGTTCATCCGGATCGATCTTGTCGAATGTGTCATCCGGGGTGTGGTGTAGATTGAAGTAATCCGTGCCGTCCTGGGTCAGCCGGAAGACAGGCGTGCCCTGCATGGCGAGGGGGATGATGTCCGGGCCGCCACTCCGATCGGCGCGTTCACCGCGGATGATCCCCAGCGGGGCTATGATACGGTGGGCTTCATCAAGGAAAACCGTTCCTTCGTCACTGGTGCCGGATGTCAGTGACCAGACGCGTCCTGCGCCAAAATCTGATTCTGAGGCTAGGACAATATTTTCAACGTCATCGGTATTCTGTTGCGCGTAGGCAAAAGCGCCCAGCAAACCGACCTCTTCTGCCCCAAACAAAACGACGCGAATGGTGCGGCGTGGCGCGCGCGGCAATTGACTGATCAAATGTGCGGCACCGGTGACAATTCCAACGCCAGCACCATCGTCAATCGCGCCTGTGGCTTCGTCCCAGCTGTCCAGATGCGCCCCGATCAGGACGACTTCGTCCGGCAGTTCACGGCCCGGGATTTCAGCTATGACATTTCCGGACTGACGCATGCCCCTCCATCCGGATACAACCGAAAGATGCACAGTCAACGTTTCACCGGATTCATGAATGCGCTCGATCTGATCGGCATCCGGTCCCGAGACTGCAACCGCCGGGATGGAGGATCTGACACGGCGTTCGGTGTAATCGGGATGTTCGGCGTTCAGATAGTCGATGACCGCCTGCGAATGAGTGCCGGAAGCGACTGAAGATGCGCTAGGTGTGCTGACCATTCCAGTGTGGGGAAAGCGGTGGCTGTCCGTTCCAACCGAACGGATAATGACGGCAGCAGCCCCGCGGGCCTCTGCCTCAAGCCAAGCGAAGCGACGCTTCTCGTTAGCCGGGCCATAACCGGCCCCGGTTTGGGTCGAAATCATGCGGTCATTGACATAGACAATGTGGTCTTCCAATGCCCCGTCATCAGGTGACTCCCGCAAAGAATCGAAACTGTCAAAAAAAGCAATTTCCCGTTCCAGACCATTTTGCGGCGTTGCGGCCGAGCCCCCAAGGGCAGAAGCGAAAAGATTTTGCGGGAAAGGCTCAACGATGCGCAATTCAATATCGCCGCGATCCCAATACGGCATCTCGAATGGCTCGATCCGGACATTTTCAAAACCCAGACCGGTGAACATCTGCACGGCCCAATCACGGGCGCGGGCTTCCTGTCCGGATCCGCCGAGTCGCGGGCCAACTTCGGTTGTAAGCGATCTGACGATCTCATACCCGGTGTCAGACTCCAGACCGCGCTCCATTAGCTCGCGCGCCGTATCCGCCGCGTCCTCGCTGATCAGATCGCCGCTCAGAGCGGCTGCGTTGGCAGACATGATGAGGCAGGCGGCACTGGCGATGCGTATAAACATGCTGGATATCTCCCCTTTTACGTGGACCGTACTGGAAGCTAGCCCGCCTCCCGGCCCCTCTCAAGGCGCCCGCTCAGACACGGGGGATCAGCTCCGGGTGCAAAAACGGGAGAAGCACCCTATATTCGCAGAGGGTAAAGGGAGCAGCACTTCATGATTGAAATGACGATTTCCGGACGCGCACGGGATTTGGGCGGATTTTCTGTACGCCGCCTTATCCCGGCCGCCAAGAAGCGGCTTGTTGGGCCGTTCATCTTCTTTGATCATCTTGGTCCTGCGGAATTCGGACCCGGAAACGGTATTGATGTTCGCCCCCATCCGCATATCGGTCTTGCGACAGTGACCTATCTTTTCGAGGGCGAGTTGGATCACCGCGACACGCTTGGTATTCATCAACCCATCAAACCCGGTGATGTGAACTGGATGACCGCAGGGAAGGGCATCGTTCACTCCGAGCGGACCGGAGGTGAAGCGCGCGCTGCCGGCCACAACATTCATGGCATCCAGACATGGGTTGCCCTGCCGGTCGAAGATGAAGAGACAGACCCGTCCTTTCATCACCACAAGGCCCATGAATTGCCGGAAATCGAAATGGATGGCGTGAAGATGCACCTCATTCTAGGTTCGGCTTATGGTGAAATCTCGCCGGTGAAGGTGTTTTCTCCCATTTTCTATCTACATGCCGAAACAGAGGAAGGGTCGGTGTTCAAACTGACCGATGAACATGCCGAGCGCGCCGTTTATGTCGTCTCCGGTGAAATCGAGATTGATGGCCGTCTTTTTGGTGAGGGCGAGATGATCATTCTGGACGACGAGGCGCAAATCGGCATCCGGACGATATCCGATGCGCGTTTGATGATGTTCGGTGGTGCCCATCTGCCCGGTGACCGGCATATATTCTGGAATTTTGTTTCGAGCCGGATAGACCGGATCGAGCAGGCAAAAACAGACTGGAAAGCCTCCGCGGACGCCGGATTTGAAAACAGCATCTTTATTCTGCCCCCGGAAGAATCAGAACACATCCCCCTGCCGGAGTCATAATTCGTTACTTGGCCATGCACTTGCATTGGGAGAATGGACTTGATGCAAAGCGTCCTGTCGCTTAGTGAATACGTTTATCCGGCGATCGTGAGCGAAAGATCGGATCATGCCGCTGTAGGGGCAGCATCCAGAAACCGGGGGATTTCATGTTCGAACAGGCGAATGATCGCGATATAGGTGTTCTGGCGCATCTGGGGTTGTCCCGTGCCGGATCACTAAGTCATAATTGGACTGAAGCAGCGCTTTATGAGGAGGCTGTCCGCCGCGGCGAAGGCGAAGTGGCGAGAGGCGGCGCACTGGTTGTCAAAACCGGCCAGCACACAGGCCGATCCGCAAACGACAAATTCACGGTTCGGGACGAAACCACGGAAGACACGGTCTGGTGGAAAACGAATGCGTCAATCACGTCTGATCAGTTCACCGCGATCTGGGACGATTTCAAAACCCATATGGCTGGAAGAGAATTATTCGTTCAGGACCTCTTCGGCGGTGCCGACCTGGATCACCGTCTGCCGGTTCGCATTGTCACCGAGTTGGCCTGGCATTCGCTCTGCATCCGCCATTTACTGCGCCGCCCCGAAGCCAGCGAGCTTGACGGATTTGACCCGGAATTCACGATCATCAACCTGCCGAGCTTCAAGGCCGATCCCGAACGACATGGCTGCCGCAGCGAAACGGTGATCGCCGTCGATTTCACACGCAAAATGGTTCTGATAGGTGGCACCTCCTATGCCGGTGAGACCAAGAAATCGGTTTTCACCATTCTGAATTATCTGCTGCCCGCCAAGGGCATCATGCCGATGCACTGCTCAGTGAATACCGACGGGGAGAATGCCGCCATCTTCTTTGGCCTGTCCGGGACGGGAAAAACGACCCTTTCTGCCGACGCCAGCCGCACGCTGGTCGGCGATGACGAGCATGGCTGGTCAGAAAACGGGCTCTTCAATTTTGAAGGCGGGTGTTACGCCAAGATGATCCGTCTGTGCCCTGACGCCGAGCCTGAAATTTTCGCCACCACACAACAATGGGGCACGGTGCTGGAAAATGTGGTGATGGACCCGGTGACGCGTGAGCTGGACCTGGATGATGCCAGGCTGGCGGAAAACAGCCGCGGAGCCTATCCGATTGATGCTATCCCCAATGCGTCTGATACGGGCCGCTGTGGTCAACCGAAAAACCTGATCATGCTGACCTGTGATGCCTTTGGCATCATGCCGCCGATCGCCAAGCTGACGCCGGCGCAAGCCATGTATCACTTCCTCTCCGGCTATACGGCGAAAGTTGCCGGCACGGAAAAGGGCGTGACCGAGCCGGCTGCAACCTTCTCCGCCTGTTTCGGTGCGCCTTTCATGCCGCGTCACCCGGCGGAATACGGAGCACTGTTGCGCGAATTGATCGCAGAGCATGGCGTTGATTGCTGGCTGGTGAATACGGGCTGGACCGGCGGCGCGTATGGCGAAGGCCGGCGTATGCCGATCAAGGCAACCCGCGCCCTGCTGAATGCGGCACTTGATGGATCGCTCAACACTACGACCTTCCGCGAGGACCCGAATTTCGGTTTCATGGTGCCGACCATCGTCCCCGGCGTGGAGAGCGGCATTCTGGATCCGCGCTCAACCTGGACCAATCCGGGCGCCTATGATGTGCAAGCGGCCAGACTTGCTGATATGTTCATCGCCAACTTCACAAAGTTTGAGGATCACGTCGCCCCCTACGTCCGTGCTGCCGCGCCACGTCAGGCCGAAGCGCGCGTGGCCGTCGCAGAATAAGCCATAGCCCTTTCACTGACGTTTAAGCCCCGGTGTCTTCAAGGTGCCGGGGTTTTTCTTTGGTGTTTATGTGTGTTGGCTTTGTGCCTTATGTCCCGCCAGAGGCTGTTAGCGCTCACCTGAAAAGCATGCCGCCCTGGAAGGCGGATGTCTTTGCTGACCTCAACTCCAGCGCAAGGCGCCGGTTGAGAATGGCCAGAGACGGCTCGCCGGACACGCCGTCGAGAAGCTTCTTCTTGCACCGCTTGCAGCGCAAACGCCGGGCGACCTCATAACGGGTCCAGTATTTGGCTTCATCAAATGCCGTGAGCAGTGCTGCGGGAGAAACGCTTGCCCGATATCCGCATGAAAAACAGGTCGCAACGAAGCGGTAACCGTCCGCCAGATCCATGAGTTGAAGCTCTGCCATCAGTGAAAGTCCGACGTATCAAAGTCGCGGAAATCCGGTATGCGCGTATAGGCAATTTTCGCTCCCGCATATTCACCGGGAGGCGGCATCAAGGGGCCGACCGAAACCAGCTGCCGGTCATAGCGGTCATTAAGCGTATCTATGGCCCTGGTGATAGCTTCCCATTTCTGCCGCCGGTCCGCATCATCCAGAAACAGGTTCAGCTGCCGTGTGCCTTTCCATAAATCAAGGAAAGCACAGCGTATCCGTACCACAACGCTATTATGCGGCAGTTCCTGCCTTGCCCTGGCCCATAACGCATTCAACCCCGCCAGACAGGCTTGGTCATCATTGACAATGGGGAGCGTTTTTTCACGTCCCCAATGGCCAGCACGGCACGATAGTCCAAGCCAGATCTTTCCGGCCCTGAAACCTTCTGCGCGCATGCGTCTTGATGCTTTCAGAATCAGAAAAGTCGAATAATTCATGGCCTTGTCCAGCGTTCTATGATTCGGGGGCAAAACCCGGCCATGCCCGAACATACGCCGCTGTGTGTCCTCGCCGGGAACGTCATATCCATGAAGAAGATACCAGAAGCGCTCACCTGCAATCGAGCCCCATATGTTTCGTAACTGCTTTGGTTGTGAGTTCCACAGATCTTTCATATCTGAGAGCCCGGCCCTGATCAGCCGTTTTTCCATCCGTGATCCGATTCCGGCCACGTCTGCGAACGGCATGTCCAGAAGTCCGCCCGGCATGGCGTCAGGATACAGAATGGTCACGCCATTCGGTTTTTCCCATTTGCAGATCAGCTTTGCCAGATGCCGGTTCGGCGCGATCCCGATCGAGCCCGTAATGTAAGAGCCAATATTGTCGCGAAGCGACCGCTTGATCTGTTCACTCAGTACTTCCGGCTCCTTCCGCCACATGGGCGATACGCCGCACGACATTTCGTCGATTGAACAAATGCCGGTGACCGGCGTGCTCTGATTGATGGCAGACCGGAGCGCATGGTGAGCCCGCACATAAAGCTCGGGCGTCTGTCTCTGGAATATGATGTCAGGGCAGAGTTCCCGGGCTTCGGTCAATGGCGTCCCGGTCCTGACCCCTGCGGCCTTGGCTTCCCGTGAAACCGCGATGCAGATCGTATGCTCCGTGCCGGAGAAAGGAATAACGCCCACGGGCCGGTCTCTCAGGCCAGGCCGGGCCTGCTGTTCCACGGACGCAAAAAAATTGTCGAAGTCGATGTAAAGCTGCTCGACCTGCTCCGGCTTGCGCATTTTGTTCTCCAGAAAACGAGAGAACAAATGACGAACATTTCAGCCCGCGTCAAGCAACCAGAGAGATTGCAGAACCGTGGTGAGCGGACCGGTACGAAACAGGGGCGGCGAAGGCAAGATGATGGTTAGCCAATAGGCTTCCAAATTTTTCCGTTCAAGATCGAGCAAAAAAAAAGCCCGCCAACTCATTGAGTTAACGGGCTTTATTGGGTGCGGGAGCAGGATTTGAACCTGCGACCTTCAGGTTATGAGCCTGACGAGCTACCGGACTGCTCCATCCCGCGTCAAAAACCACGCCCTTCAAGGGCGGGAGGGCGTATCTAGGCCATGACAGAGGGGGATGCAAGACCCGTTACACTACCATGACAGCTTGGCGGCTGCTTTTCTCTCGCCTATGCAGAACGCATGACAATATCCGATACCCAGACTTGGGGTGCGGCGGCCCCCTCCGGCCTGTTCCGGACCTTTCTCGAGCAGGCATGTGCGCGCAACAGCAAGACCTGGTCGCGCATGGCGAGCTGGTTTGCACCGGAAGCCGTGGATGTTGAACGGCTTGGTTTCCGGGCGCGATTGCACCCGAGGGACAATCTGTCGGAAAAGCGGATCCTGTACACGCCGGGGCGATTTGATCCGGTGGAGCTGGCATATCTGTCGTCCCTCATCGGAGCGGACTTTACCTTTGTCGATCTGGGGGCCAATTGCGGCGGCTACACGCTGCACCTGGCGGCGAAAGCGCCCGCCAGTGCGCGCTTTTTCGCGATCGAGGCACAGCCGGAAATGGCCCGGCGTTTCCGCTTCAATCTGGAGGCCAATGCCTTCGCCGCAAACCTCCAGCTTGATGAAGTGGCCATTTCGGATATTCGGGGGGATATCACCTTCACGATCAATACGCATAATCGGGGCGAAAGCGGCCTGGAGGGCCAAGGTGAAAGCATCCGGGTGCCTGCTCTGCCGCTGGCCGATTATCTGGCTGAACGGTCAATTGAACGCCTTGATGCCATGAAGATTGATGTTGAAGGTCTGGAACATCGCATATTGACGCCTTTTTTCACGTCTGCGCCTAAATCCTGCTGGCCGAAATGCCTGATCGTAGAACAGCTTTTTGCGACACCGGAAAAAGACCCCGTAGCACTGGCCGTTTCGCTCGGATATCGCGTAGAGCGCGATCTGGGCCGCAATGTAATCCTGTCCCTGACATGAGTGAAACACCGGAAACCCTGATGCAGCAAGCCCAGGCCGCCTTTGCGCGTGGCGATGCCAAGGCGGCGCGCGCGCTCCTTCACGCTGCCAGCAAGAACGGTGATGCCGATGCGGTCTATTCCTATGCCGTCGCGCTCGCCTATGGCCAGGGTGGCCCCATTGACCGCCCGAAAGCCGCTGCGCTGATCTCCGGGATTTACGGCTCCAGTGCTGCAGCAAACAGACTCCATCGCGTCGCGCTGGCCTCATGCTGGGCTGAAGGAAAAGACTGGCGCGATGCCGCTGCCGAGCTCGTGAAAGATGCGCGCTCCGGGCAGCCAGCAGAAATCCGTGAAGCGGGCCTGCTCTGCCTTGTGGCCGGTGAGGACAGTGCCGGGCGCACCTTGCTGAGCGTTGCTGCGTCTGCCGGCGACCCTGCCGCTGGAATGGCACTGATGCGGATGGGCTATGCCAACTGGAATGAGCACAAATGGGCCGCGGCAACGGCCGAAGGCCTCAAGCGGTCAAAGCATCCTTTGGCACAAGAGCTTCTCGCCATCCCTCAAAGATCCCTGCCGTCCAGTGATGCCCCGGACTGGAGCTTGATCGAAGACCGGCTGGCGTCAGATTTCTTTCGCGCCGGGCCGGCGGACACACTGATCGAAGATGTTTCGGCCAGGCGCTATCAAGCAGCGCTGCCGCTACCGGTCTGCGATTACATCCTGACCACAGGGCTTCGTGCCTTGCGGCCTTCCATGATCGTGGACCCGGACACCGGACAACAGAAAGCGAATCCGCACCGGCAATCACTGTCGATGACATTCGCCCCGAATTTGCAGGATCTCGTCCATGTCGCGGTCGAACACCGCATGGCGGCGATGGCCGGGTTTCCGGCGGAGAATACAGAACGTCTGAATTTGTTGTTCTATCGTCCGGGAGAACACTACAAGCCGCATGTCGACTATTTTGCGCCGGACGACCCTGGCAGCACCGGCGAATTGCACCGCGCCGGGCAGCGCGCTGCCACCAGCCTCATCTGCCTCCATGCCGCCAGCCAGGGCGGTGCGACGCGCTTTCCTCGCTTTGATACGGCGTGGACCGGCACCATTGGCGAGGGGCTTTCATTCCAGAATACGGACGAAACCGGCAAGCCAAATCCGTTGACTTTACATCAGGGTGAGCCCATTCTTGCCGGCTGGAAAGCTCTTGCCAGCCTGTGGATCCGCGAGCGGAAACCGGTCTAGTTACGCTGGACGCTGTATTCCCGCCGCATCTGCCAGTCGTCATCAGCCGCGCCGCGCGTATCGACACGGAAGGTCAAACCATCGTCCGATATTTCGAGCCAGCGGATACGTTGCAAACTGCCGGACAGATCGTCCTGCGCATGAATGAGGTAAGGCGTTTCCGCGTCCACAATATTGACGGCCGGATTCAGGTGAAAGGCGATGCCCTCACCGGCTGTTTGCGCCGAATAATAGCGATGCCCCTGTCCCGGCTGATTGTTGAGATAGAGTGCGAACCAGCGCTCGATCTGCGGACTCCATGACCAGAAGGTCAGCGAGCGATATCCGGATTGCGGGCGCTCGAAGGCCACGATAAGGCCGCAACCATCGAGCATCCGGCCGGCCGTAATATGTGCCGTCTCTTCCGAACCATCCGGGGAGATGGCGGAGCCGGACCATATCCCGATCAGGCCATCCATCGCCCTGTGAGCATTATCGGTGCAAAGCAGGCCTTCATTATAACCCGGCAATGGCTGATCGGCTGCTGGCAGGTCGACATCCGGGTCGATTTCCCGGAAATCGACAGCCATCCAGGTGAACCAGTTATTTCCCCGGTCAACAGTATTGGCCCCGTCCCAACGAAATGCATCCTCGCGAATGTCCGAGAATGTATAACGCCGAATCTGCGGGTCCCCGTCTGGCGTAGTGCGGCGCAGATCCGGACTGTAGACCATGATCCGGCCAAACCTCTCGGTACCGGTCAGCTGGTCGAGAAAGGCAAAGCCGTCACTCGGGGGGCCGGGCCAGTGCTGGGCCATGATCCAGCGTTCATTCTGCTCATCATAGTAGCGAAGCGAAAAGCCCCGGCCCTGAGCCTGGCCGGGCACAAGATCGCGTGGCATCGCCAGTTCCATGACCGCTTTGCCATCCAGCACCGGCACAACGAACTGATGCGTATGATTGCCATCCTCGACGTGATCGAGCCCGTCTTCCTGACGTGGACGCCAGTTGGCATCCCACTCTCCCACCCAGAAGTCGTATTGCCGGTGGGGCGGATTTTCCCATTCCTCCGCGATCCCGGTGCCCAGGACATCATCCCAGTCCCGGACATCGTCGGACTGAACGGTCAGCATGGCGGTGAGCAGGAATTCCAGCAGCATGACATATCTCCCCATTTCGGAACCAGCATGCGCATGATGTCCCGCCGGGCAATGCAAGTTTTCGTGAGCTTTGACATCAGTCCGCAAGCCTGATTGCAGACACGAAAAAAGCCCCGCAGGAAACCGCGGGGCTTTTTCATGAATTGTTCGGATCAGGGCCAAATCAAACGTGCAGACCGGGCAGCGACCTACTCTCCCATGCCTTAAGACATAGTACCATCGGCGCAGAGGGTCTTAACGGCCGTGTTCGGAATGGGAACGGGTGGTTTCCCCTCGCTATAACCACCCGGTCGGCACGTTTGATTCAGTTTCATTGAGACATCCAGATTTCCGACGCTCTGACACGCGCGAACGAAGCGTTCGCCGTGCATGAACCGTCAAAAGATCAAGCCAATCGAGCTATTAGTACCAGTCAGCTTCATGTGTCGCCACACTTCCACACCTGGCCTATCAACGTGGTGGTCTTCCACGACTCTCAAGGAATACCTGGTTTTGAGGGGGGCTTCCCGCTTAGATGCATTCAGCGGTTATCCCGTCCGTATATAGCTACCCTGCTATGCCGCTGGCGCGACAACAGGTCCACCAGAGATACGTCCATCCCGGTCCTCTCGTACTAGGGACAGCTCCTCTCAAGTATTCAACACCCACGGCAGATAGGGACCGAACTGTCTCACGACGTTCTAAACCCAGCTCACGTACCGCTTTAATTGGCGAACAGCCAAACCCTTGGGACCTGCTCCAGCCCCAGGATGCGATGAGCCGACATCGAGGTGCCAAACAATGCCGTCGATATGGACTCTTGGGCATCATCAGCCTGTTATCCCCGGCGTACCTTTTATCCGTTGAGCGATGGCCCTTCCATTCGGGACCACCGGATCACTATGGCCGTCTTTCGACTCTGTTCGACCTGTCAGTCTCACAGTCAGGCGGGCTTATGCCATTGCACTCAACGAGCGATTTCCGACCGCTCTGAGCCCACCATCGCGCGCCTCCGTTACTCTTTGGGAGGCGACCGCCCCAGTCAAACTACCCACCACGCAGGGTCCCGGATCCGGGTTCACGGATCGCGGTTAGACGTCAACAAAAATCAGGGCGGTATTTCAAGGATGACTCCACCATGACTGGCGCCATGGCTTCAAAGTCTCCCGCCTATCCTACACAAATTGTCGCTAACGCCACTGCGAAGCTGTAGTAAAGGTGCACGGGGTCTTTCCGTCTGACCGCGGGAACTCCGCATCTTCACGGAGAATTCAATTTCGCTGAGCCTATGCTGGAGACAGCGGGGAAGTCGTTACGCCATTCGTGCAGGTCGGAACTTACCCGACAAGGAATTTCGCTACCTTAGGACCGTTATAGTTACGGCCGCCGTTTA
>Ga0066644_10000290_pt1 | contig 32632 bp, 29 predicted proteins | sample CryGeyCG2114_020_FD_62735 | JGI IMG/M metagenome (GOLD analysis project Ga0066644, IMG submission 62735) | Groundwater microbial communities from aquifer - Crystal Geyser CG15_big_fil_post_rev_8/21/14_0.20 | ecosystem: Environmental > Aquatic > Deep subsurface > Groundwater | place: USA: Utah...
CATCTTCATAGGCCACGCTCGATCCGGTCGCGAGCGACAGGCCGAAGATCAGCCCGCCCTCGATCTGCTGCCGCGCAATGTCGTGGTTGACGATCCGGCCGATGTCGACCGCGACATGGAACCGGGTGACGCGCACTCCGCCCTCGGCCAGCGCAGCCTGCGCCACACAGGCGATTCGCCCCCCGGCATCGGGCGTGCCGACCCTGACCATGGCCAGCCCCTGTCCGGTTCCCCGGCGCCCGCCGTCCCAGCTCGCCAGCCGCGTCGCACGCCGCAGGCAATCGGCCATGCGGGGGCTCTTGCCGAGCATCTCCATGCGATAGAGAAAGGGGTCGCGGCCCGCGCGCTCGGCCAGTTCGTCGATGAAACTTTCGGTAAAGAAGGCGGTATAGGCCATCGCATTGCCGCGCATCCGCCCGCTCGGGAAAGGCAGGCTCACCGGCACGTGATCGATCGCGAGATCGGCGATGGCATAGGGCGGTACCGCGCCTTCGCAGGCCAGCGCATCGGCCTTGCCCGCAGCGTGTTCGATCGCCGCCTGCGGGGTCTTGTTGTCGAACAACCGCAGGCCGAACTCGCGCATGGCCGCGGGCATGGCCAGCCGCGCACGCCAGGCCGCGATCCGTCCGCCGCTCGCCGGCTCGAAGCCCGCTTCCAACCGGGCGCTGATTGCCGGCCGCACGGGGAGCGACTGGAATTCCTGGACGCGCGGCCAGGTCAGCTGGACAGGGCGCCCGACCTCCCTGGCGATCTGCGCCACCTCGATCGCATGGCGCCGCTCAAGCCTAGCGTCGAAACTGCCACCCGCGGCCGTCGGGTAAAGCACCACATCCTGCGGCGCTAGGCCGATCGCCTTGGCTGCCGCTCGGCGCGTCAGTTCGGGGGCTTGTGCCGCAATCCACAATTCGAGCTTGCCGCCGTCGAAACGCGCGGTGGCGCTGGCGGTCTCGATAGTGGCATGGACTGCGGGGGCGACCGCATAATCCTGCGCATAGTCGGGCCGCGCGAGCAGGTCGTCGGCCTCACCCTGATCAACGACACGCTGGGCCTCGCCTTCGCCGAGCGCCGCATCGAGCGCCTGCAGCGCACCGGCGCTCTCGACCGCGCCAGGCCCGGCGAATGTCGGGCGCATCGCCTTGAGCGCCTGTTCGGCGACCCACCAGCTCTCGCCCACCGCGGCGAGGTAGCGCCGGGATTTCACCACCGCGACGAGCCCTTTCATATCGGTGACCGCGGCGGCATCGAAACGGGCAAGGTCGGGCTGGCCGAGCGGTCCGTGACGGATCGAGGCAAAGACCATGTTCGGCAGGCGGATGTCGCCCGCGAACAGGAAGCTGCCGTCGACCTTGGCGGGCAGGTCGAGCCGCGGATAGGTCGGCGCGAGTTCGGCCGCTGCGGGAGAGGCCTCCTCGCTTGCAGGCATCACGCGCAGGGGCGGCGGGTCGGGCGGATCGAGTTCGGCCGCCTCTTCGACCAATGCGCCGAAATCGAGCTGCCGACCGCCATGGCGAACCAGACCCTGCTCGACCTCGCACTCCTCCCAATCGACGTCCCACCGGTCTGCCGCCGCCATGGCCAGCAGTGCGCGGGCGCTCGCCGCCGCTTCGCGCAGCGGCTGCTCGTAGGCAGCCAGCGAGGTGCCATCTGCGGTAGCGGCGAAGGCGTTCGAACGGGCGAAGCTTTTCGCCAGCCGGCTGTCGGGATCTTCCGCCAACCCCGGCAGGCGCGACCATAGCGGAGCCCATTTCGCCGCCAGCGGGAGATTGGCGTAGAGCCCCGAAGGCGGCACGGGTTCGATACCCACCTGGCGCCAGTCCGCCCCCAGTTCGACCGCCGCGACCTGCGCAAGTACCGTTGTCACCCCCTGCCCCATCTCGAGCTGGGGCACAGCCACCGTTATCACGCCATCCGTGCCGATGGTGATCCAGCCGCCGAATGCGCGCTCACCGGGTCCCGGGACGAGCGGGCTGGAGTAATGGCGCGGCCAGAGCCACCAGGCGACCGCGAGTCCGCCACCGGCCGCCGCGCCTGCGATAAGCTGACGCCGCGTGACGGGAAGCCGGTCTAGCTGTTCTCGCCAATCCATGCGTCGACCTTGGCGGCGATTTCGTGGAAAGGCGAGCCCAGCGCGCCGTCATCGGCAGCGGGTGGCTTGCCCCGGTCGCTCCCCTCGCGGATCGCAAGGTCGAGCGGTATGCGCCCGAGGAAGGGCAGCTCGAGCCGCGCGGCAGCGGCCTCCACCCCGCCCTTGCCGAAGGGGTCGGACAACTCGCCGCAATGCGGGCAGGCGTAGCCCGCCATGTTCTCGACCAGGCCGATCACCGGAACGCCCGCCTGGTCGAACAGCTGCCCGGCGCGCGCGGCATCGATCAGTGCGAGGTCCTGCGGCGTCGAGACGAGGATGGCGCCCGTCGGCTTGAAGCGCTGGAGCATCGTCAGCTGGACGTCGCCTGTCCCCGGCGGCAGATCGACCAGCAGCGGGTCGACATCGCCCCAATGCGCATCGACCAGCTGCGACAGCGCATTGCCCGCCATCGGCCCGCGCCATGCGAGCGCACGCCCCGGTTCGACCAGATGGCCCATCGACAGCACCGGAATTCCGAAAGCGCTCTCCACCGGAACAAGCTTTTCATCGCGCGCAACCGGCTTGGTGCCCTGGTTGCCGAGGATGACCGGCTGCGAGGGGCCGTAGATGTCGGCATCGACCAGCCCGACCCTGCGCCCGCGGCGGGCCAGCGCAATTGCCAGATTGGCGGTCAGCGTCGACTTGCCGACCCCGCCCTTGCCGCTGCCGACCGCGATCAGCCGGCGCTGCGTGCGTTCGGCGGTCATCGCCACATGCACCTGCGAAATATCGTCGCGTGCCGAGAGAATGTCGGTCACCGCGCGCTCGATCTCGGCGCGCTCGCTTTCGCCCAGCCCCGCCGCGTCGATGACGGCGATGGCCCGGCCATCCTTCACGGTCAGCGCGGAAACGCGGGCGGCAATACTGGCGGGCAGAAGCGATTTGGGATCGGTCGAACTCATGGGGCGCGCTGCTGTAGCATCGAAAAGCGCGCGGCAACCCCTGTTTTTCCGAAGAACGACACCTATAAGGGATGGCATGAGAATTTTCGACGGGTTCGGACAGAGGATAGCGCTGGCGATGGCGGGCAAGAAAAGCCCCTGGGGCGGCGGCTCGGGCAATGATGGCGAGGGCGAGCAGGCTGGCGGTAGCGACAGCGGCGACAAACCCAAGGGGCCGCGCAACCCGTGGTTGCCGCCGGGTGGCGGTGACGGCGGTCGCCGCGCACCCAATATCGAGGATATCTTCAAGAGCCGCGGCCCCGAAGGCCCCCGCCGCAGTGGCGGCGGCGGACCGGGAGGACCCAATTTCCGCTTCCCCCAGCGCCCCGGCGGCAAGAGCTGGTTCCCTATCGCGCTGCTGGGCATCGTCTTGTTCGGGCTGTTCGCAACCAGCGTCCACCTGGTCGAGGCGCAGGAAAAGGCGGTGGTCAAGACGCTCGGCAATTTCACCCGGACGATGGAACCGGGCCTCAATTTCTCCGCGCCCTTCCCGATCGAGACGGTCGACGTCGAGGATGTCGAGGGCGTGCGCACCGTGCGCATCCCGGGTAGCGATAGCCAGGCCAAGCTGATCCTGACCGGCGACCAGAACCTCGTCGACCTCAGCTATATCGTGCGCTGGAACATCAAGGACCTCGCGGACTTCAAGTTCCGCGTGGTCGACCCGATCGAGACGGTCAACGACGCCGCGGAAGCCGCGATGCGCGCCTCAGTCGCCGAGACCGAGCTCGACGAGACCTTCTCGGGCCAGGGCCGCGCGGCGATCGAGCTGGACGTGCGCGAGCGCATGCAGCGCACGCTCGATGGCTATCAGGCGGGCATCCGCGTGCTCGGTGTCGAAATCGAGAAGGCCGACCCGCCGGCGCAGGTGGTCGACGCCTTCCGCGACGTGCAGGTCGCCGAACAGAATGCCGATGCCGCGCGCAACCAGGCGCGTGGCTATGCCCAGCAGGTTATCGCGCAGGCCGAGGGCGAGGCCGAGGCCTTCGACAAGGTCTACGAACAGTACCGCCTCGCGCCGCAGGTGACGCGCCAGCGGCTCTATTACGAAACCATGGAGCGGGTCTTGAGCCAGACCGACAAGACCATTGTCGAGTCCAACAATGTCACCCCCTACCTGCCGCTGCCCGAGCTGCGCAAGCGGGCACAAAGGAGCGCCCCCGCCAACGTCGTGACCGCGCCGGAGGGCCAGTAAGATGAACGATTTTCTGCAGAAATACCGCACCGCGGTGATCGCGCTCGGCGTGGTTGTGATCGCCTTCATGATGAGCGCCTTCGTCGTGCCCGAGGAAGAACAGGTCGTCATCATCCGCACGGGCGAGCCGGTCGGCACGATCAATACGCCGAACGGCAAGACCCGCGCCGGGCTCTATTTCCGTGTGCCGCTGATCGAGAGCGTCAACCGCATCGAGAAGCGCCTGCTCGACCTCGAGATGAAGGACGAGGAAGTTCTGTCGGCCGACCAGCAACGCCTGCTGGTCAACGCCTACGCCCGCTTCCGCATCACCGATCCGGTGCGCATGGTCGAACGCGCGGGATCGACCGACGGCGTGCGCAACGCGCTCGAGCCGATCCTCAATTCGGTGCTGCGCCAGGAACTCGGTCGGCGGACCTTCCAGGCCATGCTCACCGCCGAGAGGGGCAATGCGCTGGCCAATGTCCGCGCCAATCTCGACCGCCAGGCGCGCCAGTACGGTGCCGAGGTCGTCGACGTGAAGATCATGCGCACCGACCTGCCCGAGGCGCCGCTGCAATCGGCCTTCCGGCGGATGGAATCGGACCGCGAGCGCGAAGCGCGCACGATCCGCGCGCAGGGTGGCCGCGACGCCCGCATCATCCGCGCCGATGCCGATGCCCAGGCGGCCAAAATCTATGCCGACAGCTTCGGCAAGGATGCCGAATTCTACGATTTCTACCGCGCGATGCAGAGCTATGACGCGACCTTCTCCAATCCGGAGAACAGTGCGGCGAGCAGTATCATCCTGTCGCCGGACAATGAGTATCTGCGGCAGTTCCGCGGGCGGCGTTGATCGTTCGTCGAGCTGGCGCCCTGCCGTTCAATCGGCATTCAGCGGCGAGGGAGACAGTGCCTCGCCGGACCGCAGGGCAAAGGGCGCGGTAGCGATGCCGCGACCCTGAGCCCCGCCCAGTAGAGAAGAGGACGAAAAGGACGTGAAGCCCGTGCGATACGCATATTCCGTGACGAGTGCGCTGCTGGTGGGCGGCGCCGCCATCTCGCTCGCGACCGGCTATCCGGCCGGCGCCCAAGTCGCCCAGAACGACGACAGCCACATGGCCCGCGTCGTGCCGCGCGCCGGCGCCCCGACCAGCTTCGCCGACCTGACCGCGCAATTGCAGCCGGCGGTGGTCAACATCTCCACCCGCCAGCGGATCGAGGTCGCAACCAACAGCGGCAATCCCTTCGCCGGAACGCCTTTCGAGGGGCTGTTCGGCCAGCGCCGTGGCGGCGGCCAGCAGCAGCCGCAGTTCCGCGAGGGCCAGTCGCTCGGCAGCGGCTTCATCATCTCGGCCGATGGTTATATCGTGACCAACAACCACGTGGTCAGCCCCACCGGCCGGGGGACGGTCGAGGAAATCACCGTCACCATGCCCGACGGGACCGACTATCCCGCCAAGCTCGTGGGCACCGACGCGCAGAGCGATCTTGCCGTGCTCAAGATCAGCCGCGGCACTCCCTTCCCCTTCGTCGAATTCGGCGACAGCGCACAGGCCCGCCCGGGCGATTGGGTGGTCGCGATCGGCAACCCCTTCGGCCTCGGCGGCACGGTGACCTCGGGCATCGTTTCGGCGGTCTATCGCAACACCGGCCAGGGCGGCGCCTACGACCGCTACATCCAGACCGATGCCGCAATCAACCGCGGCAATTCGGGCGGCCCGCTGTTCGACATGCAGGGCAATGTCATCGGCATCAACAACGCCATCTTCTCGCCTTCGGGCGGCAGCGTGGGGATCGGCTTCGCAATCCCCGCCGAAATCGCCGCGCCGATCGTGCAGAAGCTGCGCGACGGGGTCGAGATCGAGCGCGGCTATCTCGGCGTTCAGATCCAGCCGGTCGCCGACGACCTCGCCGATTCGCTTGGCATGGCGCAGAATCGCGGCGAGTTCATCCAGTCGGTCCAGCCGGGCGAACCGGCCGACAAGGCGGGCATCCGTGCGGGCGACATCGTCACCAAGGTCAATGGCAAGGACGTCACTCCCGACCAGACGCTGTCCTATCTCGTCGCCAATATCGCGCCGGGCAGGACCGTCCCCATCGAGCTGATCCGCAATGGCGAAACCCGCCGAGTCAACGTCACCGTCGGCAAGCGCCCGAGCGAGGAGGAACTGCGCCAGCAGCAGCAGTTCAACCCCGATGCCGAGGACGATGACCAAATGCAGCCGGATGAAAATGCAGTGATCGAGCAGAAGCTCGGCCTGCAGGTCCTCCCGCTGACGCCGCAGATCGCGCGCCAGCTGGGCGTTGGCGCCGATACGCAAGGACTTGTGGTTGCCGGGGTCGATCAGAACGCCGACGCGGCGCGCAAGGGCCTGCAGCGCGGCGATATCATCCTCTCCGCCAACTATCGCGGCCTGACCTCGCTCGACGATCTCGAAGCCGCGATCGGCACTGCCCAGCGCGAAAAGCGCGAGGCCGTGCTGCTGCGCGTCCAGCGCCGCGGACGCTCGCCGGCCTACGTCGCGGTCCGCCTGCGCTGACGGTCGGGCTGCCGGACCATCCATAAGAAAAGGGCGGCTCCCTCGATGCGAGGGGGCCGCCCTGTTCTTTCGGGTATCGTTATTCGACCGGTCGGGCCGTCGGCTGCGGACGCGGCGTGGGCTGCGGCCTGGTGTCGCGCCGCGCCCCCGTCGCCTCGTTGAGGAAATCGTCGCCCACCGCCTGCGGTGCGCCATCGGCGCCGCGCTGCGTCGGCGACGGAACCCGCTGGCCGCTGGGTCCCGGCGGCGGCGCGCGCCCCGGATCGAGCGTGCGATCGAACTCGTCGCCGAAGGGATCCTGGCGCGGACGGTCGGAGGTACCCGGTTCGATCAGATTGCCCTGCTCGTCGATGAAATAGTAATCCTCGGGGTCGCCGAGCATGTACTCGTCGTCGGGCTCGAGCTGCCATTCGGGCAATTGCAGGTCGGTGTCGAACTGCTCGACCGGGCGATCCTTGACCGCATAGCGCATATAGGCGGCAAAGGCGCGTGCCGGAGCGGTGCCACCGGCGAGCCCCGCGACGCGGGCGTTGTCGTCACGGCCCATCCAGACCCCCGTGGTGATGCCCGAGGAAAAGCCAACGAAATAGCCGTCCTTGTTCGAGCTGGTGGTACCGGTCTTGCCCGCCACCGGGCGCCCGATCTGCGCCGCGCGGCCGGTTCCCGTGGCCACCGCCGTCTGCAACAGGTCGGTAATGCCGGCCGCGACATAGTCGGGGACCAGTTGCGTGCTGCGGGCCTGCTCGTGACGATAGAGCAGGTCGCCCTCGGCGGTTTCCACTTTCAGGATGCCATAGGGTTCGACCGAATTGCCGCCCGCCGAAACCGCCGCGAAGGCGCGGGTCATGTCGATCAGGCGGACCTCGTTCGATCCCAGCACCATGGCGGGGTAGGTGTTGATTTCGGTAGAGATGCCGAAGCGCCGGGCCATCGAGGCGACCGTGCCGAAGCCGACCTCGTTACCCAGCTGCGCCGCGACCGTGTTGATCGAATAGGCGAAGGCCGTGCGCAGGTCGATCTCGCCGACATTGCGCCCGCTCGAATTGCGCGGGCTCCAGCCGTTGATCGTGACCGGCGTATCGACCACCCGGTCGTCGGGCGTATAGCCCGCCTCGAGCGCGGCGAGATAGACGAACAGCTTCCACGCCGAACCGGGCTGGCGCAGCGCATCGGTGGCGCGGTTGTAGTTCGTTTCGACATAATCGGTGCCGCCGACCAGGGCGAGCACGGCGCCGTCGCGATCCATGCTGACCAGCGCGCCCTGCGCTCCCGTGGGCGTGTTCGACTTGATCGATGCGGTCGCCGCGCGCTGCATGCCGACATCGAGCGTGGTCCAGACCTCGATCGGCTCGGTCGTATCGGGCAGCAGCAGGTCGAGCTGCGGCAGCGCCCAGTCGGTGAAATAGCGGACCGAATTCTGGCCGGCCTCTTCCTTGAGCTTGACCGCGCTCGGATCGACCGTGACGTCGGGCGCGATACGCCCCTGTTCCTTCATCAGCCGCAAGACCACGCTCGCGCGGCCCACCGCGGCATCGACATCGGCCGTGGGAGAATAGCGGCTCGGCGCCTTGACCAGTCCGGCGATGATCGCCGCTTCGGCAACCGACAGATCGGTTGCCGGATGGCTGAAGAACTTGCGGCTGGCCGAATCGATGCCGTAGGCTCCACCGCCGAAATAGACCTTGTTGAGATAGAGCTCGAGGATCTGTTCCTTAGAGAACTTCCATTCCAGCGCCATTGCCAGAACCGCCTCGCGCAGCTTGCGATCGAGCGAGCGGTTGTTGTTGAGGAAGACGTTGCGCGCCAGCTGCTGGGTGATCGTCGAGGTCCCGCCGACACGCTCGCGCGAACCCGTAATCCCTTCGATGATCGCCCCGGTTGTGCGCCACGGGTCGATGCCGAGATGCGAATAGAACCGCCGGTCCTCGACCGAGACCATCGCATCCTTCATCACCTGCGGGATCTCGTCGGCGTCGAGCCACTTGCCAAAGCTCGGACCCAGTTCGACGATCTCGGTGCCGTCGCGCGCGCGCACGACGATCGTCTGCGCCGTCTGCGTCGCCTTGAGCTGGTAGTAGTTCGGCATCGAACGTGCCGCGAAAGCGACCGCGAGACCGACGAACAGCGCCACCAGCAGAGCCAATGCGCCGCCCCAGAGGAGCAGGCGGCGGGCCCAAAGCTTGAAGCGGCTTTGCGGTGTGTCCGCGGCGGCCCGTGCAGCGCGATCCTTGCGCGCCGAGCGCTTGCGGCGGCTCCCTCTCTTATCCATCTTTTACGCAGGCATCCTTGTTGCTCGCCGCCCTATAGTTGCCACAATCTTGCATGGCGAGGTCTAACGCCGCGTGAACACGGCGCGATCGGCAACGGGCTATCAATCTTCGGGTTCGAAATCGAGCGCTGCGGAATTGATGCAATAGCGCATGCCCCCGCGATCGGGCGGGCCATCGGGAAAGACGTGGCCGAGATGTCCACCGCAATTGGCACAGGTCACTTCGGTACGAATCATCCCGTGCGACGTGTCGCGATGCTCGTCCACCGCCTCTCCCTCGGCGGGCGCGGTGAAGGCCGGCCAACCGCAGCCGCTGTTGTATTTGGTCCCGCTCTCGAACAGCTTCTGCCCGCACCCGGCACAGTAGTATTCGCCTGCCTCGTAATGCTTGTCATAGCGTCCGGTGAAGGCGCGTTCGGTGCCCGCCTCGCGGAGGATGTGATACTGCTCGGGAGTGAGCTTCTCGCGCCATTCGGCATCGCTGAGTTCGGGCTTGTCGGGCACGGCTTGTCCTTTCCTGTCGCCTTCCCATATAACGGCAACCGGAGCCCGTGCACGCGGTTCCGCAAGCGATAGACGATTTGCTTGACGATTCGGGAGGGCGCCGCTAAGTGCGCCGCTTTCCGGCGGCCCATGCCGCCCTTTCGCACGCATTGTACAAGATTTTCCGCCGCGCACGCCGTGCGGCCTGACGAGGACAGACATGGCCAATACGCCGCAAGCCAAGAAGCGCATCCGCCGCAACGAGAAGCGCGCCGAAATCAACGGCGCCCGCATGAGCCGCATCCGCAACTTCCTCAAGAAGGTGGAAGTCGCGATCGAAGGCGGCGACAAGGATGGCGCCCAGGCTGCGCTCAAGACCGCCCAGCCCGAACTGGCTCGCGGTGTCGCTCGCGGCGTGCTGCACAAGAACACCGCGGCACGCAAGATGAGCCGCCTGACGAAGCGCGTCTCCGCTCTCTGATTGCGCGCCGGTCGCCGACCGGCTTGCCGAGCACACAAGGGGCTGCCGGTCGAACCGGCGGCCCCTTTGTCGTATTCCAGTTGCGTTCCGATACCCACCTGAAACGGGCCCGCAACATAAACCCAAGAAAACCCACGATTCGCTGACCGAAATCGCGTGAATTCGAATGAATTCATGGGCTTGAACGCAGGCCTGCGGCTTACACCCGAGTCAACAACTATATTTCATATTTTTTGCAGTTATCCCCCTTGCGACTCATCCGGAGAGCGACTTACACAATCGTCCTCGGCTCGAGGCGGGACAGCTTGGGCTCTTAGACAGTCGACGATTGGGGAACCTTCGGGAAACATCGTTTTCCGGAGCGGGCGGAACTGTGCCCGGACTTGCCAATAGTGAGAAACATAGCAGTCGGCATTGAGAACCGACCGGGGGTGATTGGTGAATGCGTAAGACATCGGACATTGGCGCGCACAAGGCACAGGACGATTTGATGGAAGATCAGGAAGCGGTGAACCTCGCGGCGGACTGGGCTGACATCAGCCAGGGCCTGCGAAAGGATCTCGGTCACCAGCTTCACAGCCAGTGGATCAAACCGATTCAGGTCGGCGGGATCGACAAGGCCACCGGCACGCTCGACCTGTTTCTGCCGACCGAATTCAGCGCCAATTGGGTCAAGGATCGCTTCGCCGACCGGCTCAGCCTGGCGTGGAAGATTGCCCGCAGCGAAGTGCGCGACGTGCGCATCCAGGTCCACCCGGGTCGCCGCCAGGTCGCCGACCTTCGCCTGCATTCGGACGGGCGCCGCGCCGCCAACGATGGCGCCGACACCTCGATGATGGCGATCGGTGCCGACACGCTCGGCGATGCCGGCTTCACCAGCTCGGTCGGTCTCGATCCTAGCCTGACCTTCGCCGCCTTCATTACCGGCGAAGCCAATGTGCTCGCCTTCAACGCCGCGCAGCGCATGGGCGCGACCGAAAAACCGCAGTTCTCGCCGCTCTACCTCAAGGCCGCCACCGGTCAGGGCAAGACGCACCTGCTTCACGCGATCGGTCATGCCTTCCTGCAAGCGCATCCGCGCAGCCGCATCTTCTACTGCAGCGCCGAACGATTCATGGTCGAATTCGTCCAGGCGCTCAAAGCCAACCAGATGCTCGAGTTCAAGGCGCGGCTGCGCAGCTTCGACCTGCTGCTGGTCGACGACATCCAGTTCATCATCGGCAAGGCGTCGGCGCAGGAAGAGCTGCTCTACACGATCGACGCACTGCTCGCAGAGGGCAAGCGTCTGGTCTTCGCCGCCGACCGCGCGCCGCAGGCCCTGGACGGGGTCGAACCGCGCCTCCTCTCGCGCCTGTCGATGGGCCTCGTCGCCGATATCCAGGCGGCCGATATCGAACTGCGCAAGAAGATCCTCACTTCCAAGCTGGCGCGTTTCGCCCCGCTCGAAGTGCCCGGCGACGTGCTCGAATTCCTCGCCCGCACGATCACGCGCAACGTTCGCGAACTGGTCGGCGGGCTCAACAAGCTGATCGCCTATGCCCAGCTGACGGGACAGGAAGTCTCGCTCCAGCTGGCCGAGGAACAGCTGACCGACATCCTTTCGGCCAACCGCCGCCGGATCACGATCGACGAGATCCAGCGCACCGTGTGCCAGTTCTACCGCATCGACCGCTCGGAAATGAGCAGCAAGCGCCGCGCTCGCGCGGTGGTCCGTCCGCGGCAGGTGGCGATGTACCTCTCCAAGGTGCTTACCCCGCGCAGCTATCCCGAAATCGGGCGCAAGTTCGGCGGGCGCGACCATTCGACCGTGATCCACGCCGTCCGCCTGATCGAAGACTTGCGCCAGCGCGATGCCGACATGGACGGCGATGTGCGCAGCCTGTTGAGACAGCTCGAAAGCTGACGGGAAAACTCCGCAACCCTGCGGCTCCGCCCTACAATTCATCCACCGCCCGCCGACAGGTCCATGCACAGACCTGTCGACAGGCGGCGTGCGAGGCGTCAAAGAGCCACGCGTCATGCACGAACCCCGAAACCCGCCGCGTACCGAAGTGGCGCTGCCCCATTCCTTCGCCGCCGCGCTGCTGCGCGGGGCGCGCTGCCGTTGCCCGCGCTGCGGCGAGGGGCGGCTGTTCCGCGCCTGGCTCAAGCCGGTCGACACCTGCCCCTGTTGCGCGCTCGACATTTCGGGGCAGCGTGCGGACGACTTTCCCGCCTATGTCTCGATCTTCGTCACCGGCCACCTGCTCGCCCCGGTGCTGATCATGCTGGTCAGCGACTTCGCGCTTTCGACCATGGCGATCATTGCCATCATCCTGCCGCTCGCCGTCATCTTCATGCTGCTGACTCTGCAGCCCGCCAAGGGGGGCGTGATCGCGCTGCAATGGTGGCACGGCATGCACGGCTTCCGCCGCGAGCGGCTGCCCGAGAATGGGGGCGGTTCCGAATGAGCCTCGAGCCCGACCGCCTCGAGCGCTTCGCGCGCCACATCGTTCTGCCCGAGATCGGCGGCGCGGGCCAGGTCGCGCTGGCGGGCAAGCACCTGGTGCTGGTCGGGCTTGGCGGGATCGGCAGCCCCGCCCTCCAATACCTCGCGGGCGCGGGAATCGGCAGGCTTACACTGGTCGACGACGACCGCGTCGATGCGAGCAATCTCCAGCGCCAGACGCTCTACAACGCGCGCGACGTCGGCCACGGCAAGGCAGTTGTCGCCAAGCGCTGGGTGACGGGTTTCGACCCCGCGCTCGATGTCGCGATCAGCGACCGGCGCATAACCGCCGGGAATGCGCACGAACTGGCGGTGGGCGCCGATCTGGTGCTCGACGGGACCGACAATTTCGCCACTCGCCTCGCGGTTTCCGATGCTTGCGTGGCCGAACGCGTGCCGCTGCTTTCGGCCGCGGTGGGGCGCTTCCAGGGCCAGGTGGGCGCTTTCGCCGGGCACCTGCCCGACCAGCCCTGCTACCGCTGTTTCGTCGGCGACGCTTTCGATGCCGAGGATTGCGACACTTGCGCCGAGGACGGCATGCTCGGCGCGATGGCGGGATGGGTTGCGACCTTCGCCGCGCTGCAGGCGGTGCGTATCCTGCTCAAGGACGTCAGCGCGCTGGGCGCGGCCGACTGGGGCCGCGTCCACTTGCTCGACGGCCTCGCCCCGGCAATGCGCAGCTTCACCATCGCCCAGGACCCGGAGTGCCGGGCCTGCGGGTCAGCCGGCTAGAAGTTCCTCCACCCAGCGCGGCACGATCTGCGTCGCCGGGCCGTGACGCGACTCGTGAAACCAGCGCGAGCCCATGCTCGGCTCGAGATTGAGCTCGAGCGTGCGGATGCGCAGCGCACGGGCATTCTCGACGAAGCCGGCGGCGGGATAGACCGCCCCCGAAGTGCCGATGCTGACGAACAGGTCCGCCTGCCGCAGCGCGGCGTGAATGCGGTCCATCTCGTAGGGCATTTCGCCGAACCATACGACATCGGGGCGCAGCGCGGGCGTGCCGCAGACGGGGCATCCGGGCCGGTCGATCAACGTCCCGGTCCAGCGCGATCGCGTGTCGCAAGCGGTGCACCAGGCGTTGAGATGCGTGCCGTGCATGTGCAGCACCCGGCTGGCCCCGGCGCGTTCGTGCAGATCGTCGACATTCTGCGTCACGATCAGCAATTCGCCCTCCCACGCGGCATCGAGCCGGGCGAGCGCCTCGTGCGCGGCATTGGGCTGCTTGGCCTGGATCGCCTCGCGCCTCTGGTCGTAGAAGCGCAGAACCAGGTCGGGATCGCGCGCGAAGGCTTCGGGCGTGGCTACGTCCTCCACCTTGTGCTGTTCCCAAAGGCCGCCGGCATCGCGAAAGGTGTCGATCCCGCTTTCGGCGGAAATCCCCGCCCCGGTCAGGATCACGATGTTGCGCATCTCGCTCATTTGCCTTCAAGTAGCGATGCGGTAGGGCAAGTCAAAGACCGGCCTTGGATCGTGACCGGCAGGGAGACAGAATGGCGCGGATCGGGATAATCGGCAGCGAAGGCGCGATGGGCCACGCGCTGGCCCATGTAATCGCCGCCACGGGGCACGAGCTGTCGGGCGGCATTGACCGTGGCGGCTGCGCCGAAAAGCTGGCCGATGCGAGCGAGGCACTGGTCGATTTCAGCGCTCCGGCAGCGCTCTGCACCAACCTTCACGCCGCGATCGGCGCGGGTGTTCCGATGGTCATCGGCACGACCGGGCTCGAGGAAAAGCATCATCGCGCGATCGACGAGGCGGCGCGCGTCGTTCCCGTACTCCAGACGGGCAATACCTCGCTCGGCGTGACGCTGCTGGCGCATCTGGTGCGCGAAGCTGCCGCGCGGCTCGGCCCCGATTGGGACATCGAGATTCTCGAGATGCACCACCGCCGCAAGGTCGATGCGCCGAGCGGCACCGCATTGCTGCTCGGCGAAGCGGCGGCAAAGGGGCGCGGGATCGAACTCGCCGACCATTCCGAACGCGGGCGCGACGGCCATACCGGCGCGCGCGAGGCAGGCGCGATCGGCTTCGCGAGCCTGCGCGGCGGCACCGTGGCGGGTGAACACAGCGTCATCCTGGCAGGCGAGGACGAGCGTATCACGCTGGCGCACAGCGCCGAGGACCGCAGCATCTTCGCGCGCGGCGCGGTGCGCGCGGCTGAATGGCTGATCGGCAAGCCCGCAGGGCGTTACACGATGGACGAGGTGCTCGGGCTCTAGGAAGGGAGAAGCCGTGGCGGGACTGCGCCGGACATTGCACAACCAGCTCTTCGTCGGGGCGCATCCCGACGGACGGCTGACGCTGCTCAACCGCCTGCTGATCCTCGTCATCGTCGCCGCCGTCGTCTCGGCCGCACTCTCGACCGAATCGACGCTGCCGCCGCAATGGCACCGCGCGCTGGTGCTGGGGGAGCTCGCCTTCGGGGCGATTTTCCTGCTCGAGTATCTGGCGCGGATCTATGCCGCGGGGGAGGAGCCGGGCGACGCAAGCAACTGGGCCAAGCGCTGGGCCTTCATTCGCTCGCCGATCGGGCTGATCGATCTCTTTGTGGTCGTCTCCACCCTGCTGCCGCTGGTTACCGCCGACGCCGCCATGCTGCGCACGATCCGCCTGCTGCGCGTCTTTGCAGTGATGAAGTTCGGCCGCTTCAGCCATGCGATCAAGGCGGTGTGGGGCGCCATCGCCGACCGCGCCGACGATCTCATCGTCACCATGGCGCTCGCGTTCGTCTTCGTGCTCGTCGGGGCGACCGCGCTCTACATGGCCGAGGGGCATATCCAGCCCGAAGTGTTCGGCTCGATCCCGCGCGCGTTGTGGTGGTCGGTCATCACGCTGACCACGGTCGGCTATGGCGATGCCTATCCGGTGACGGCGATCGGCAAGGTTTTCGGCAGCGTGCTCGCGCTGTCGGGCATTGCCTTCGTCGCCATGCCGACCGGGATCATCGCCTCGGCCTTTTCCGAAGCCATGCAGCGCCGCCGCGACCAGAAGATCGAGGATATGCGCGCGCATCTTGCCCGGCTCGACGAGATCGACGAGAGCGTCGAGGCCAAACTCGCCGCTCTCGAAAGGGCCAACAAGCCGCACCCATGACCAAGGACCAGATCTTCGAATTCTTCCGCCGGTTGGCGGAGGACAATCCTTCGCCCGAAACCGAGCTCGAATATGGCAATGCCTACCAGCTGGTGGTGGCGGTCGCGCTATCGGCGCAGGCCACCGATGTCGGGGTCAACAAGGCCACCCGCGCGCTGTTCCGCAAGGTCGAAACGCCGCAGCAGATGCTCGAGCTGGGCGAGGAGGGGCTGAAGGAGCACATCAAGACGATCGGCCTGTTCAATTCGAAGGCCAAGAACGTCATCGCGCTCAGCCAGCTGCTGGTCGACGAATATGGCGGCGAGGTACCCGATACGCGCGAGGACCTCGTCCGCCTGCCCGGCGTCGGCCGCAAGACCGCCAATGTCGTGCTCAATTGCTGGTTCGGGCAGGAGACCTTCGCGGTCGACACGCATATCCTGCGCGTCGGCAACCGCACCGGCCTCGCCAAGGGCAAGACGCCCGAGCAGGTCGAGGCCAAGCTCGAAAAGCGCGTGCCGCAGCCCTTCCGGCTAGGCGCGCATCACTGGCTGATCCTGCACGGGCGATACGTCTGCAAGGCGCGCACGCCGGCATGCTGGCGGTGCAAGGTGGCGGACCTGTGCAGCTACCGGAAGAAGGTGCTGGAGAAGCCGAGGGGGCGCTAAACCGCAGTCAGATCACGTCCGCAGTTGGAACACCGCTTTTCGGGCCAGGGCAAACTGTAGTCGAGCATCCCGCCCTTTCGCATGAAAAGTGAATCGTCGCACTTCGGACATCTAAGCCAGAATGCCGGAGCAAACGCATAAATTAGCAAACTCCAAAGACCGATTACTCCCAAAACCAACATCAATGCGATGACCAGCAGCGGCGCGGTGCCGACAAAGATTGAAGCTTTCAAATAGGGTGACATTTTTCAAACATCGTCCGCCGAGATCATCTCCTCGGTATCGATCTCGCCCGTCATCACCGCCACCGTGGTCGCCACCGCGGCGTCGCCGCTGACGTTGGTGGTGGTCCGCATCATGTCCATGATCCGGTCGACCCCGGCGACGAAGGCGATCGTCTCGAGCGGCACGCCGACTGCGCCGAAGACCAGCGCCATCATGATGAGGCCCGCGCCCGGGATACCCGCCGCGCCGACCGCGCCGAGCGTGGCGAGGATCGAGATGAGGAAATAGTCGCCCCAGCTAAGGTCGACCCCGAAGATCTGCGCGCCGAACAAGGTGGCGAGGCCGAGATACATCGCGGTGCCGTTCATGTTGATCGTCGCGCCCAGCGAAATGACGAAGCTCGCCACCGAGTTCGACACGCCGAGATTGCGCTCGGCACAGCGCAAGGTCACCGGCAGCGTGGCGTTGGACGAGGCGGTCGAATAGCTCACCGCCATGGCGTCGATGATGCCGCGGAAGAAGTCGCGCACGGGCAGCTTGGCGAGGAACTTGATCATCGCCGAATACATCACGAAGATGATCAGCAGGCAGCCTGCGTAATTGAGGCCGACCAGCTTCGCGAGGCTGACGAGCGCGTCGAGCCCGAGCGTGCCCGCCACCCACGCCATCAGCGCGAAGACGCCGAAGGGGGTCAGCTCCATCACCACCATGGTGACCTTCTGCATGATGATGGCGCCGCTATCGAACACCTTCTGGACCGGCAGGCCGTCGTCCTTGGCCATCAGGATGCCGATGCCGATCAGCATTGAGAAAACGATCAGCGGCAGCACCGCAACGTCGGCCATCACCTGCACCGGGCTTTCCGGGACGATCGACAGAATCATGTCGACCGCGGTGGTCGGATTGGGTTCGGGCGTGGCGCCCATCTGGATCGCGCTGGTATCGACCCCCGCCCCGGGCTGGACCAGCGTGCCCAGCGCGAGGCCGAGCCAGACCGCGATCTGGCCGGTGACCACGAACAGCAGCAGCGCCCTGCCCCCGACCGCGCCGAGCTTGCGCAGGTCGCCGATCGCGGCGACGCCCGATACGAGGCTGAAGAAGATCAGCGGGACGACCAGCATCTTGATCGACTTGATGAAGAAATCGCCGATCCACTTGATGCTCTCGGCCTCGGGGCCCCAGGCCCAGCCGGTCAGCACACCGAGGATGAGCGCAGTCACCACGCGCTGCCACAGCGGAATTTCGAACCAGGTCTTCAGCATATTCCCAACCCCTCTTTTCGTCATCGCGAGGGGCGAAGCCCCGCGGCGTTCCAGGGCGTCACGCGCCCCGCTCCGGATTGCCGCGTCGCCTGCGGCTCCTCGCAATGACGAGGATTATTCTTGTCTCAGCGCGTCCTTGGCAATCCGCGCGTAGATGCGGCTTAGCGTCGAAAGGTCCTCGATGGCCACCGCTTCGTCGCGCTTGTGCATGGTTGCGTTGGTCAGGCCGAATTCGATCACCGGGCAGACGGCGCGCAGGAAGCGCGCGTCGGAGGTGCCGCCAGTGGTCGAGGGCTCGGGATCGAGCCCCGTTTCCGCCTTCACCGCAGCAGCGATGATGTTCGAGAATTCCCCCGGTGGTGTGAGGAATGGCTCGCCCGAGATAATCGGCTTGGCCAGCCCACCGTGCTTTTCGGCGATGGCGCCGATCCTTTCCGACAGCGATGCGCCCGAATGCCGGTCGTTGAAACGGATCGAGATGCGCGCCTCGGCCTTCGCGGGGATGACGTTATGCGCCATGTTGCCGACCTCGAGATCGGTGATCTCGAGATTGGACGGCTGGAACCAGTCGGTCCCCTCGTCGAGCACCAGCGCGTCGAGTTCGGCAAGCATGGCGACGAGCTTGGGGATCGGATTGTCGGCGAGATGCGGATAGGCGACGTGCCCCTGCGTACCCTCGACCTCGAGCCAGATATTGACCGAGCCGCGGCGGCCGATCTTCATCATGTCGCCGAGCCGGTTGACGGATGTCGGCTCGCCGACGAGGCACAAGTCGGGCCGATGGCCTTCTGCGCGCATGAAGTCGATCAGCGCGCGCGTGCCGTGCAGTGCCGGCCCCTCCTCGTCACCGGTGATGATGAAGCTGATCGTCCCCGCATCGGCAGGCACCTTGGCAACCGCATCGACCATGCAGGCGATCGCGCCCTTCATGTCGACCGCGCCGCGGCCGTAGAGCAGCTCGCCGCGCACCTCGGGCTCGAAGGGCTCGGAAGCCCAGCCGCTGCCGGGAGGCACCACGTCGAGGTGTCCGGCAAAAGCGAAATGCTTCGATCCTTCGGGGCCGCGCCGGATGGCGAAGAGGTTCTCGACCGGCGCCTCGGGCGTGCCGGCCTCACCCTCGCCGCGTGTGAACCGCGCCACCTCGAAGCCGAGGGGAGCGAGCATCGCCTCCATCGCGTCGAAAACTGCGCCGGTCGCGGGCGTGACGCTGGGCGCGGCGATCAGCGTCTTGGCGAGGTCGAGGACAGTGCTCATCGACGGTCCTCCTCGACCGCCAGCGGACCGGGTTCGAAAGCCTTGTCGAGATAGTCGGCCATCCGCAGGCCTGCCTGCAGCACGCGGCGCCGCGCGATCGGCGCGGAGCGGGCGATCAGTTCCTGCGACAGCGCGGTCTCGCGCGGCAGCTCGCCTGCGCATGGATCGCAGCCGAAGGTCTCGGGATAGACGAAGCCGCGCGCAATCTCCCAGCTCTCGCGGCCCCAGTCGGCGGCGTTCCCGCCCGCCAGCTCGGCGCGTTCGGCTGGCGAATAGCGGCGGGCAATGGGCGGATCGCCACTGATCGCGCGTTCGGCGAGCGGTCCGTCCCAGATCCAGTGAAGGTTGAGGCCCTGCACGATGCCGTAATCGGCCTTGCGGTCGTTGCCGCCGCGATCGTCGAGATCGCCCGAGTGGAGCGGCATGTGGATGTCGCCGATGAAATGGACAAGGAAGGCGAGCGCTTCGAGGCGGACGTTGTCGGGCAGGCTCTCGTCGGCGAGAATCCGCTCGTTGCGCTCTACCTGTGCGCTGACACAGCCCTGACCCGAGCAGTTCTTGCGCGCGTCGTAGGGCTCGGTGATGGGCTCGGTCTGGTAATGCCAGGCGAAGGTATAGCCCCAGCGCCAGTATTGCCCGCGCAGGCAATCGGGCCAGACGCTCGCATCCTCCAGCGTGTCGAGCGCGCATTCGGGCGTACCGAGCTGCGGCGCGGCCTCGAGCAGCCGCGCGATCTTGGCCCGCGTATCGGGGCGCACGTTCTCCAGCGCGATATCGGCAGTGACAGTGTGCGCGTAGAAGCCCCAGGCCTGCGCCGGTGCTGGCAACAGCCATGTCGCAAGCGCGGCGAGCGCCGCCAGCGCGGTCAGGCGATGGTTTCGTATTGTTCGATGACCCATTCTTCGTTTTCCGATGCCTCGATCCAGGTTTGCAGCCACTCGTGCTCCCACACCGCCTGCATATAGGCGGCGGCGAAGCCGGGGACCGGAATCTGGTAGCTGATGAAGCGTGACACGACGGGGGCGAAGAACACGTCCGCCGCGCCGAAAGTGCCGAACAGGAAGGGCCCGCCGTTGCCGAAACGGCTGCGCGCCTCCGCCCACAGGCCGAGAATGCGCAGGATATCTCCCCGGCAGGCCTCGCTCGGCTCGAAGCCGTCGAAGCGCCGGCGCACGTTCATCGGACATTCGCTGCGCAGCGCCTGATAGGAGGAGTGCATCTCGGCAACCATCGAGCGCGCCATGCCGCGCGCGACCGGGTCCTTGGGCCAGAAGCGGTCGCGCCCGACCTTGTCGGCGAGATATTCGAGGATCGCGAGGCTGTCCCACACCACCGCCTCCTCGTCCCACAGGATCGGCACCTTGCCGTGCGAGGGCTGCGTGCCCCCGTCGTTCGACTTGAGCTCGTCCCACGCCTCGCCGAACATCGGCACGGTGATCTCCTCGAACGAGACCCCCGATTGCTTGGCCGCGAGCCAGCCGCGCAGCGACCAGCTCGAATAGTTCTTGTTGCCGATGATCAGTTTCATGCGTGCATCCCACCTTGCTTGCGGGGGCGGTAGAGGTTCAGCTTGGCACTGTCGAGGCTGAACAGGGTGGAAGGAACCCGGGTGACGAAGGTGACAGCGTGTCACCCGCGCACATGCGCAGCATTCTTCTTTTTGGTCAGGGACTTGCCTTCGATTCTCGCCAGGGTGACACCGATGGGGCGTCCCGGCCACTCCCCGGATCTCCTCGCGACCGGGGCGCGCACTCTAGGCAGAAATGGCAGCTGTAGGAAAACGGTTCTCTCCCGCTCGACTTGGGCCTACGACAGCCGCCATGACGCTGCGCCCCTTCCACCTCGCCTTCCCTGTCGACGACCTCGCCAAGGCCCGCGAATTCTACGGCACGGCCATGGGCTGCCGCGAGGGTCGGTCATCGGACGAATGGATCGATTTCGATTTCTACGGCCACCAGATCGTGGCGCATCTCGCGCGCGGACAGGCGGGCGACCGCGCGAGCAACCATGTCGACGGCCACGGCGTGCCGGTGCCGCATTTCGGCATCGTGCTGGCGATGGACGACTGGCGGGCCCTTGCCGACCGGCTGACCGCGGCAGGCGTGGAGTTCGCTATCGAACCGACGATCCGCTTCAGGGGCCAGCCCGGCGAACAGGCGACGATGTTCTTTCGCGACCCCAGCGGCAATGCGCTGGAAATGAAGGCCTTCGTCAACGACGACATGCTGTTCGCGAGGTAAGTCGTTTGCGGCCGCAGGTCAGAAGAAAGACTGGCATCCGCGTGGTATTCGACTGCCCCGACAGCGTCCGCTCTTCCAATTTCTCCTGCATCATGCATTATCGGCTTCTCTTTGGGGGGAGGGATTGTCGTGTTGAACAGCAACGACTTGGTCAATCGCACTCTGGACGCGCTCGAGCGTCTGATGCGGATGTTCGCCATCGAGCGGTATCTCTACCTGATCAGCGCCCTGATTTCCTTCATCCTGCTGGTCATCGCGATCGTCCGCCTCATCACCGAGGACGGGGTCGGGGCGCTCGATCTCTCGCTCATCTTCGGGGCGACCGGCCTGATCGCGGCATCGGCGGCGCGGGTCTCCTATTTCCTCAACAAGTCGTTCGACCTCATTTCGTCGATCATCCAGCGGCTCGCCGAAGTGGAGACAGAGGAATGACCAGCCGATTCTCCGAAGACGATCTCGAATCGCTGAACAGCCTGACCGAAAAGCTCGGTCGGTCGAGCAAGGCCGCGATCCCCATCTTCGCGCTGGGCATCATCGCCACGCTGGTCGGCTCGGCGATCGCGATCTTCTATATCTTCAGCCTCTCCGACCGGCTCGAGAAAGCCAATGTCGAGCTCAAGCGGACCGAGGCGGTGCTCGAGGACACCAACCGCAGCCTGGAGACCGCCAACCGCGCGCTGGCGCAGGCGAGCGAACAGGCCGAGACGCCCGCGCCGGTGATCGAAACCGCGATCCGCGAAGTATCGAAGAGCCAGGTCGACCTGACGCAGGCCAAGCGCACCGTATCGCGCGCGGCGACCAGCCTGCCGGTGCAGACGACGCAGCAGACTGCGCAGCGTGTGTCCAACAACGATCTGACCGGCGAATGGGTCGACGGCTACGGCACGACGCTGCGGATCACGCAGGAGGGCAGCGCCTTCAGCTTCGTCACCCATGGCACCCCGATCCCGGGCTTCAAGGAACCGATCCGCGGCCGCGCGGAAGGCCGGGTCGAAGGGAACAGGATCCGGTACAGCTACAGCGACAATATCGGCCGGAAGGGCCGCTGCGTCGCGCGGATCGAGCCGGGCTACAGGAAGCTGGAGGAAACCTGCGTGATGAACGACGGCAGCCGCTCCACGACGACGATCGTCCGGACCTGATCTCCACCGTGCCGGCTGGTCCGTCGGTGCCGGGAAGCCGACTCGCAGGCAACGACCCGATTGGGGGCTTTCGGACGTTCACGGAATCCCCCATCCCCGCATTTGCAAGCCCGATCGAGCCAATCCGCAGCGCATGATCCGAATGTTGAGTGGGAACTTGGCTGTTTATCTCACGTTCATCGCAACATGAATTTGGCCTTGCTTCTACTAATCCAAAGCGCAGCTATCACCACGACCGCGCCAGAAACGGCCCAGCCGAGCGCCTCACCTCCCGACATTGAAATAGTAGGACAAATTCGCGCCCGTAGCGTCGCGATCGAGCGTGAAGAACCATCATCGATTGTTCTTCACGCGGAGCCGTCCGCCGATGAGCCACGAGTGATTGTCGAGCGCTCAGCGCCAGGAGGCGATGCCGAATACGAAGATCTCGAGATCCGCCTTCACGCGGAGGCGCGCATCGACAATGCGCTGGCGCCACCCGCGCGCCGATCCCCACCGTACGAGGCACCCCCCGTGTCGACGCCCGATGTTTCACAACCGAATTTAGAGGAGACGCCAGAATGAAGACCTACTTGGCGATGATGTCGCTGCCGCTCGCAGCGATGCTTGCCCAGCCAGCCATGGCACAGGAGCGCAGCCAGACGCTAGATTATCTGCGCGAGGTCCCGGCAGAGCAGCAGCCCGATGTCCTGCTCGACGTTCCGAAGCTGGCTGTGGAGGAAATCACTCTCGAGGTTGAGGACGTCAACGCCCAGCTCTCGCTCGACGCCCGCGTTGCCAACCTTGTCGAGCTGCGCGCCGGGGCCGATGTCAACATCGGTGGGGTCAAGCTGACAATCAAGGGAGTCGAGGCACAGGTCGCGCTCGTGGTTCGCCTCGATAACGTACGCGGCATCGTCGAGCGCACGCTGCAGACACTCGATCAAAACCCCGAAATCATAAGCACGCTCGGTTCCACGCTCAACAATACGGTTGGAACGGTCGGCGATGTGGCTACGCAAGCGGTAGGCACCGTCGGGGACCTGACTCAAGGAATTCTGCGTTCGGGCCAGGTATTCAATCTCGCTCGCTCGGGGCTCAGCCTGGTCAACGAGACCGTCAATTCGGCCGGGAACACGGTTCGCCGACTGCGCGGATCGGATGGATCGGTTTATGAGGTGGTCACTGATGCCTCGAACAAGATCCTGCGGTCTTCGCGCGTCTCCAGCTGATCATCGACGACGGCTCGCCGACAAGCTCGCCTTCCTGGTGAACCGGCATTCGGCCAGAGCGGGCCGAGGTACTTTACAAGACCTCGGCCCGACACTGGGATCGACAGTCGGGTTTCACGAAGGCCACGGGCGATGGGCATTGCCGTTAACTCGCCAAGAGCCGCATGGCAGGGCCGCCCGACTTGAGGCTGCGACATGCTTGCGCGCCTCGGCCTCGGTCGCGGCGAGCACTTCTACGGGCGCCTTGGCGAAGCCGTAGCGAGGCATGGCGACCGCACGAAATCACGCCTATCGATGCCTCCACCCTGTTTCATGGTGCCGAGAGATATTGCAGAATATAATTGGTCGAGGTGCTGACCCAGCCGAGCTCGAGATGGTTGACCGCCACCGTGACACTGCCGCCGTGGGTCGTCATTCCGGCCGTGTCGCGGCAACTCGCGATGAACACCACCCCGTCGGACGGCCCGGTATGTTCATTGTGGAGGAGCGCGATGTCGGTCTGGTCGCCACATATATTGTGGATCCGCACAGCCGAGGGTGAAGGGGCCTGGCGGATGACGTCGACCAGCGATTTGGGCAGATAGGCTGCCAGGCCCGGTCCCGAACTGTAGAAGCCCTGTCCGCCGTGGAAGGTCGTGTACCAGTCCTGTTCGTTGACCGGCAATCCGTAGGTGCCGCTCCAGTCCTTGAGCAATTGCGCCGAACCGGGGAAATAGGGCGAATCGTAGGTCCATTCCGAGCCGGAGCGCCACAGGCCGTAGCAGACCAGCTTGTCGTGTGGCGTCGGACCGTTGATCACGCCTCCACAGGCCGGGTAGACGGTCAAGCTGAACGTCCATCCGTGGCGGAAGGACAAGTCGATGCCATTGTTCGCCGATCCCAGCAGGATCAGGCGGCGGACATCGCCGCGATAGGCGGTGCCCCAGGACTTTCGCACGCTCGAGACATACATGCGCGCGTTCGACGCCGCCTTCGACCAGGCCACCACATCGACCTGGCCTGCGCCCGTGCGGGACTTGATCACGGCAATCGCGTCGGCAATCTGCTCGGACCAGAAGTACCCGTCGCCATTCTTGTGCGGCAGCCCGAGGGCAAAGACGCGATGGCCCTGGGCCGACAGCTGCTGCATCAGACCGGTAGACGGGCAGCTCGATCGGCCGCAGCCGTAATTGCCCGCTTCATTCGGATCGGCCCAGGCGACATCGGCATCCTGGTTCGCACCATGCACGAGCAGGACGGGGACTTTCGTGCCGACGTTCCAGTTCGGAGCATAGTAGAGAAGGAATCGCGAACTATGCGGGCGGGCGGAGCCGAAGAAGGTAGCCCGCTGGCCAGTCTGATCCCCACGACCGTCGGTCGGGAAGCTTTCTTGTGTGAAAGCCGTCAAATTGTCGCGCCACCGTTCGACGCGTACCCATCCGTTGGCGATCCCGGTGGAATATGTCGCTTCCAGCGTAGTCGATCCGGCATGGGCAGAAGGCCCCCATGCGAGCGCACACAGCGCCAGCAGCAGTATCCAAGCGCGGTTCATCGTCCCTCTCCTCCAGACATGCTTTGCGGTTTTGCGAGCTCCATCTCCCGATGGAGGTAGTCGGCGATCCTGCGACGCACGTCCTGGGCAGCGTCGAGCACTCCGAAGGACAGGAAGGCGTGGATGGTTTCCTCGGCACAGTGATGAACACTTTCGACGCCCGCGGCACAGAGCTTGTCGTGATAGGCGATCGCCTCGTCGCGCAGGGGGTCGCAACCTGCCGTTACGATCATCGCGGGGGCCAGGTTTGCGGGGATGGGCGCGAGTAGCGGCGAAACGCGCGGGTCGCCCGCCAGGCTCACTTTATCACCGAGGTAATTGTCACGCGCAAACTCGATCGCTTCGGCGACGAGGAAGTGATTGCCTTGTCCGAACCGGGCGCGAGACGGAAACATGCCATGCGGGCTGGCAATGTCGGTCATGGGATAGATCAGGACCTGGCAGGCCAGAGGTGGAGCAATGCCAAGGGCAGATCTGCAAGCGAGCACGGCGGCCAGATTGCCCCCGGCACTGTCGCCGATCACCGCCAGCCGGTCGGGATCGCCCCCGATCGTCGCGCCATGGCGATACAGCCATTCGAGCGCGCATTGCGCATCGTTCAGTCCGTCGGGAAAGCGATGTTCGGGAGACAGCCTGTAATCGAGGCTGAGGATCGCGACATCGCTGAGCGCGGCCAGCGACCCTGCCAACCCGTCATAGGCGGCAATCCCTCCAAGCGACCAGCCACCGCCATGAAGGAACAGCGCCAGCGGCACGGGTCCCTCGTCGGCAACAGCCGGGCGATACAGCCGCGCGTTTCGTTCTCCATCGGCGCAAGGCACCGCGAGGTCGACGACCTGCGCCGGGGCTACGTCGCGATCGGCACCGCGAAAGCGATCGAAGACGGCATCGGCGAAGGCGCGCGATGCGGCCATTCCTTCCGCTTCGATGCGATCCGCCCATTCATCGCGCATCGCATCGTATTCGCGCAGCAGCGCCTGGGACTGCCGGTCCAGCAGTTCCTTTGCCTCAAGCTCGGTCCGGGTCATCAGAAGCGCAGGAAGAAGCGCAGATCGTAGGTTGCCGGGGCGCCGTAGAAGCCAAGCTGCACACCCGGAAAATCGGACAGGTTGAAACCCTGGACGCGTACGGCGTTGTCGGTGAGGTTCTGCACACCGGCGCGCAGTTCCCAGCGATCGTCGCGATCGCCGATCGCCACGAAACCGTTGATCCGTTCATATCCGGGCTGGCGCAGTACCGGAGAGTCGGTGATTTCCGTGGCCACTTCGGACCGGTAGGATCCGTCGATATGGATCGTCAGGGCCAGATTGTCGGATATCGGCCGCTGCCATGTGGCTCCCAGGCTGGCATTGAAATCGGGCGCATTGACCGGGCGCCGATCGCTGACATCGGTTACGACACCGCCAACCAGGATGTCGAACTCGCGATATTTGGCATCGAGCAGGCCGAGCGATCCGGTCAAAGTCAGCTCGTCGGTGGGACGCGCGGCGAGTTCGAGTTCGGCACCATAGGCGCGCGAAGACGCCGCATTGGTGAACAGGCTGACGAATACGCCGGTCACGGGATCGGAGCCGAAGGACGTGACCTGGACGTCGGTATAGTCGTTATAGAATAGCGCCGCATTCAGTACGAGACGATCGTCGAGCCAGCTCGTCTTCGCACCTGCCTCGTAGCTCCAGACATATTCCGGACGGAATGGCCTGAACCCGAAATCGGTCGTCGCGCGACCGTCGAACCCGCCACTCTTGAACCCGCGTGAAGCGGACAGGTAAATCATGGCATCCTGGCTGAGATCATAGCTTATCGAAGCGCGCGGCGTGAACGCCTCGAAGCTCGCCTCGCCGGAGATCGGCGTTCCGGCAACGCCTATGCCCGTAAGGAAATCGGGCGTGTTTTCGATGACCGAGACCGTCGGGTCGAAGAAGCTCTCGAACAAGCGCGCGGACGTTCGGTCTTCCCAGGTATACCGCGCCCCGGCCGACAAGGTGAGGCGGGTGGTCAACGCATAGGTGAGATCGGCGAAGATCGCATAGCTGTCGGTCTTCTGGCGGGTCTCTGCCAGGCTGGACGTCGGGAACCCGAACGCGGTGACCGGAAAGCCGAATAGTGTGGCCGCGCCATTGTCGACCCCCGAAAAGGTCGTGTCGTCATCGTGGAAGTAATACAGGCCCGCGGTCAGGCTGAACCGGTCCCGGTCGTCATAGGTCGCCCGCAGTTCCTGGCTGAACTGTTCCTGGTCCTGCAGCAGCAGAATATCGAGAATCGGCAGCGGCGACCCATCGGTATCGAGATTCAGATCGAATTCGAACGACCTGAAGGCCGTGATCGATTCCAGGGTCACGCGGTCGCTGGCATCGAAGCGGGTGGTCAGCGCAATCCCGTAACCGGTCTGATCGTTGAGACCATTGGCATTGACATCGACGCGATAGGGATCGTTCGATGCCGCAAAGGTGACATTACCGGTGCCGTCGAATCCGGTTATCGCTGTTTCGCGAACGGGGCTGCGCGACGTGTCCGGCCGATCGATCCGGACATCGCCGCTGAGCAGGAATTCGAGGGTGTCGGTCGGCTGGAGCAGGAGGGTTGCCCGGCCTGCAAACGTCTCGACATCACCGTCATCATTGCCGGTGACGCTGTTGCGGGCATACCCGTCCCGCCGGGTATAGGCGGCGGCCAGCTTGCCTTTGAGCACGTCTCCGGCGATCGGGCCGCTGATCCGTCCCTTGGCGGTAACCGACCCGAAATTGCCGGCTCCCGCCTCCATATATCCCGAGAGGTAATCGGTCGGCCGGGTAGACACGAATTTGATCGCGCCGCCAATCGTGTTGCGGCCGTAAAGCGTGCCTTGCGGTCCGCGCAGAACCTCGATCCGTTCCACGTCGAACAGTTCGAGAAATGCCGCCTGTGATCGGGCGATGAAGACATCGTCGACATAGACGCCGACACCCGGGTCGGCGAAGGCGAGCGAATCGTTCTGGCCGACGCCGCGGATGTAGATGACGGCATTCCCGGCATCGCCCTGATCGAGATACAGGTTGGGCTTGGCGTACTGGATACCCGACAGCGTATCGGCCTGGAGGTTCGACAGCGCCTCGTCGTCATAGGCGGAAATCGCGATCGGTACTTCCTGAAGCGATTCCTCGCGTCGGCGGGCGGTGACGATGATGGTGTTGGCGTTTTCGACGATCGGCTCGTCGGCCGGAACTTCCTGCTGGGCCAAGGCCGGCATTGCCTGGACCAATGCAGTCGTGGCACACAGAATGCTCAAGAGGCGCGCCCGCTTTTTCGCCTTATTCATGATGTCCTCCCCGTCCGGCCACTTCGGTCGGCGGCCGATAATTCGGGGCCGATGTGCGGGGGGAGAGCCTATCGTGTCGAGGACGCGCTCGCGCAATCCCGCAGGACATTTTCGCTCACAGCCTCTGCAGCATACCTGGCGGGAGTAGTCCCCGTCCATTGCTTGAAAGCGCGCGAGAAACTGCGGATATCGGAAAAGCCGAGAAGGTCTGCGACGACTTCGGGCGGTCGGCCCGCTTCAAGCAATCGGCGGGCACGGCGGTCGAGCGTTTCAGCTCTCAATGCCCGGAAACTTAGTCCCTCCGCGGACAGCCGTCGGCGCAGCGAGGCTACGCTCATCCCGAGAGCCCGAGCGATCTTGGCCTGATCGTCCATCCCGGCTTCCAACTTGCTGCGCACCCGCGATACGAGATCGGCCCGCTCGTTCGTCGGGGACCTTGCCGGTCCCGCGAACTCAGCCAGGATCCGATCGTAGACGTCGATGGAATTGAGCGTTTGCGCCGGAGCCAGCGGTACGAGTTCGGCCGCCGAACCAGCATATTCCAGCATATAGGCTGGTGCTCCCAGCCGAACCGGCACCGACCAGTATCCCAGCAATCCATCTGCGCCGCGCTGTTCCCGGCGACTGTGGACCGCACGGAGTTGCGGCGTAAGGTCGCATCCGGCCCACATCGACAACAGCGTGTGAACGAAGATCATGACGCCTTCCATCACCATTGCACGGGTCAGGGGGCCATCATCGAAGATAAAGGGAAATTCGGCATCGTCGATCCGGTAGAGGATCCGATCTCCGTGGCGCTCGATGCGATTGTAGCTCCCGCCATGGAGCAGGTTATAGGTTTGCGCGGACAGACGCATCGCATCGGCGAGACTGGCCGCGTCGCGAATACGCTCACCGACCAGATTGGTCGCCCCCAGAAGCAGTGGTCGGGCAGACAGGGCGCAGGTCTCATCCTCGATTTCCGCCAGCCTGACCCGCATCATCGTGAAGTATTCGAAGGGCGAGAGGTCTGGATCGATGGCGTTGCCGTAATCCACCGGATCGCGGTGCCTGTTCCGGGCCATCGAAAGGGGTTCCGACATGGCGAAATGCTAAGTTCCCGCGCAGCAGGCGTCAATTGTCCGGCGGATCGGAGATGTGCGGCAAGCGCTTCGCTATCCCACTCGCTAGCCGCCCAGAGAAGCCCGGACAGACGAATACCTTGGCTTAGATCGCCCGCAATCGCACCGCCTTATTCACCTCACCAGAGACTGGCTAAAGAAGTAAGCTCCACGATCGTCCGCTTCCCACCCGAACTGAGCCAATTGGCGGGTGCAGCCGAGCGCCCGGGAGCGGGCGTTGCTCAGACCCCGGTATCTCCCAGCACCGCGGCGCGGAGCTCGCCGATGCCCATGCCCTTTTCCGCGCTGGTGACGTGGATTTCGGGATAGGCGGCGACATGCTTGCGCGCCTCGGCCTCGGTCGCGGCGACCACCTTCGCCAGCTCGCTCGCCTTCATCTTGTCGGCCTTGGTCAGCACGACGCGGTAGCCCACGGCCGCTTCGTCGAGCATCTTCATCATCTCGCGGTCGACGTCCTTGGGGCCGTGACGCCCGTCGACCAGCACCAGCGTGCGCGCGAGCACGGGGCGCCCGCGCAGATAGGTCTTCACGAGGGTCTTCCACTTCTCGACCACCTTCACCGGCGCCTTGGCGAAGCCGTATCCGGGCATGTCGACGAGGCGGAACAGCGTCGGATCGCCGACCTCGAAGAAATTGAGTTCCTGCGTGCGTCCCGGCGTCACCGAGGCGCGCGCAATCGCCTTGCGCCCGGTGAGCGCATTGATCAGCGAGCTCTTGCCGACGTTGGAGCGCCCGCAGAAGGCGATCTCGGGCACGGTCGGTTCGGGCAGGAACTTCAATTGCGGGGCCGAGAGGAGGAAATCCACCCGGCCCGAGAACAGCTTGTTCGCCCGCTGTTCGAGCTCGGCCCGCGCGGCGGCTTCTTCCTCGCTCATCAGCCCGCCTTCGCCGCCTCGGCGGCCTTCTTCGCCTTCTCTTCCTCGATCATCGCGCGCATCTGCGGATGCTTCGAGTAGAGATATTTCTGCTGCGCCAGCGTGAGCACGTTGGAGGTTACCCAGTAGAGCAGCAGGCCGGCCGCGAAGGGCGCCATGACGAACATCAGGATCCACGGCATGATGTTGAAGATCTGCTGCTGCATCGGGTCCATCGCGGAGGGGTTGAGCTTGAAGGTCAGCCACATGGTGAAGCCGAGCAGCACGGCGAGCACGCCGAGGCCGAAGACGATCATCAGGAACTGCGGCACCTGGATGCCGACCAGCGAGAGCGCATTGGCGAGGTTGGCCGGATCGGGCGCGGCAAGGTCCTTGATCCACAGGAATTCGCGGTGGCGCATCTCGATGCCCAGCACGAGCACCTTGTAGAGCGCGAAGAACACCGGGATCTGCAGCAGCATCGGCAGGCAACCCGCGACCGGATTGACCTTCTCGGTCTTGTACAGCTCCATGATCTTCTGCTGCTGGACCTGCTTGTCGTCCTTGTACTGCTCCTGGATGGCCTTCATCTTCGGCTGGATCGCCTTCATCGAGGCCATGCTGGCGAAGCCCTTCTGCGCGATCGGGAACATCAGCCCGCGCACGATGAAGGTCAGCGCGATGATCGCGATGCCGAAATTGCCCACCGCATCGTAGATCGTGCGTAGCAGCCACAGCATCGGCTTCTCGAACCAGCGGAACCAGCCCCAGTCGATCGCGAGGCCGAATTTCTGCAGCCCGGCATCCTCGTAACGGTCGAGCACCACGCTTTCCTTGGCGCCGGCATAGAGGCGGCTGGTCCGTGTCAGCGACTGACCCGGTGCGATGGTTTCGGGCTGATAGATCATGTCGGCGCGATAGGTCTCGTTGCCCAGCGCGCGGAAGGTCGTCTCGGGCGTGGTCGCATCCTGCGGGACCAGCGCGGCGAGCCAGTAGATATCGGTGAAGCCCGCCCAGCTGGTGCGGCCTTCGGGACTGACGCGGCCCGCCTCGTCGACATCGTCGTAGTCGACATCGTAATCGGCTGCGTCGCCGAACACGCCGATCGGGCCCGAATGCGCGATCCACAGGTCCTGGCTGGCGGTCCGGCTGGTGCGGTTGACGAGGCCGAAGGGCTGGACGACGACGGCACTGGCGCCGGTGTTCGCCACCGACTGCGTGGCGGTGAACATGTAATTGTCGTCGATCGCATAGCGGATGCGGAAGACCAGGCCTTCGCCATTGTCCCAGCTCAGCGTGACGGGCGTGGAGGCGGTCAGGACCTCGCCGTCGGCCTGCCACAACGTATCGGGCCCGGGCACCTTGAGGTTCGAGCCGACCCAGCCGAACTGCGCGAATTGCTGCGCCGGGGTGCCGTTGGGGGAGAACAGGCGCACCGGCTGGCTGTCCTTGCCGGTGCCTTCCATGTGGTCCTTGAGCACGACGTCGTCGATCACCCCGCCCTTGAGGTTGATCGAGCCGGCGACGCGCGGAGCATCGATCGGCAGGCGGTCGGGGCTGGCGAGCGCGGTCTCGAGATCGGCCTTTTCGAGCGCTCGCAGTTCGGGATCGACGAGCCCGCCGGTGCGGGTGTGCTGGGTTGCCGGCGCCTGCGTCGCGTTCTCGGCCGTGGCGGCCTGCTCGGTCGGAGTGTCGGCCTTGCCCGCGACCGGTGCTTGCGGCTGCGGGTAGAAATATTCCATCGCCGAGTTCCAGCCCACCAACAGCAGGAAGGAGAGCGCAATGGCGACGATCAAATTGCGATGATTGTCCAAGGTCGGTCCCGTCTTTGTCCGGTCGAAATCATGAATGTGGGGTGGTGTCTTAGCCTGTCAAGACAGTTCTAGGGCACCGGGTCGTGGCCGTGGCCGCCCCAGGGATTGCAGCGCAATATACGCTTCGCCGCCATCCATCCACCCTTGATCGCGCCGTATTTTCCCAGCGCCTCGATGGCGTATTGGCTGCACGAGGGATGGTAGCGGCACGAAGGCGGCAGGATCCGGCTCGGGCCGATTTGCCACAGGCGGGCGATCGCGATCAGCAGTTGCTTCATGCCCGCAGGCTCCGGCGGTGGCGCGGTGTGCGCGGGCGATCGCCCTTCCCCTCGGCGGCCCGCGCCAGCGCGGCGGCGAGCTCTTCGCGCAGAAGGGCGAAATCGCGTTCCACCCCGCCTTCGCGGCCGATCAGGATGTGATCGTGATCGGGCAG